>Ga0111539_10003411_pt1 | contig 20931 bp, 24 predicted proteins | sample RhiMethybrSRZTD1_FD_79667 | JGI IMG/M metagenome (GOLD analysis project Ga0111539, IMG submission 79667) | Populus rhizosphere microbial communities from Tennessee, USA - Rhizosphere MetaG P. TD hybrid SRZTD1 (version 2) (version 2) | ecosystem: Host-associated > Plants > Roots > Rhizosphere >...
GTACGCGCGACGGCGACGGCCCGAGGGACTGGCCGGCGATGGCGACCGGCGCCGGTTTCGCCGTCGAAGCGTCCCTGCCGATTCCGGGCCGGGACGAGTTCTGGCAGAGCCTGTACCGCTTGTGGTTCGCCCACGAGCCGGAGTTGCGCGTGCAGTTGGGCGACCGGGTCGCCGACAACCTGCTGCGCGAGGCGCGCCCAGCCGTCGCGCGGACCGACGAGCCCCCGCGCGCCGTGCTGTTGGTGCTGCGTCGCTGAAACCGCGGTGCTCACTGCCGCCGGTGGTATTTGTTGCGGCGTGGCCGCTGCTGCGGGTCGACCGACGGCGGGGGAATGAAGGTGGGCAGGCCGTCGTCGGGGGCGATGTACACGGTCCAACCGTGCGGTTGGTGGATGAGGCGGTGGTGGAACCCGCACAACAGGACGCCGTTCGATAGGCAGGTGCCGCCGTTCTGCTGCCAGCCGCGGATGTGGTGGCCTTGGCACCAGCGGGACGGCCGGTCGCAGCCGGGGAAGGCACATCCGCCGTCGCGCAGGATGAGGGCCCGACGGATGGGTCCCGTGAACAGGCGTCGTTCCCGACCCAGGTCCAGCACCTGCCCCGCGGTGCCCAATACCGCCGGGAGCAGCATTGCGTCGCAGCACAGGATCCGTACGGCGGCGGGGCTGAGCCGCTCACCGGTGTCGAGAGTGCCGCCGCCCAGTTCCTTGGTGAGGGTGGCGTAGTCGGTGGTCACCACGACCTGTGGGCGGTCGCCACCGTTGTCGGGCAGGTCGGTGGTGTTCAACGCCAGCTTGCACACCTCTTCCAGCGCGTCGGCGCGGCGCTGGCCCGGGCTGCGGGCGTCGTTGGTCTGCGGCCTGCACAGCGGGTCGAGTGCGGCGTTGACCACCGCCGCCTGCTCGGTGGTGAGCCGACCGTCGATGCGGTAGCCGTCGCGTGCGGCGCGGATGGACAGGTACCTGTCGCGTTGTTCGCGCTTCTCCCGGCGTTCGAGCGCCTCGATGCCGTCGGCGTCCTGGCTGTCGGTGGCCAGGGCGTCGACGATGATGGCGCCCATCCGCTTCAACGCGGCCGCGTCCCAGGTGCCGGCCTCGTCGACCAACCGCCCCGCGACCTCGGGCCGGTCGAGCACCGGGATCTTGGCGAGGGTATCGGTGATGGCCTCGATCTGCTCCTGCTGCAGGTCTCCGGCGACGACGGCGTCGCGGAAGCCGGCCGGGCCTTCGGCCAGCCCGGTCGCGGCATCGACGAGGCCGCGGGCCATGCCCAGCGTGTGCCGGTAGCGGCCGCGCAGCCACACCGCCAACGAGGTGGCCCCCGCGTCCGTCGCCACGTCGGCTTCGTGGACGCGGTGGATCAGTCGCAGTTTCAGGCCGGCCAGGGTGCGTTCGGCGGCCACCACCGCATCGAGCAGTTCCACCAACCCGGTGGGACTCTTCAGGCCTAGCGAGATGGTTGCGCAGGCGTCGACCGCCTCCGCCAGCACCGCCATCCGCTCGTCCATACCGACACATTGGCACAGGGGTACGACAAGAATCAGCGTTCGAACGGCCGCCCGTGACCTGCGCCAGAAAAGACGACCATCCACAGTAGACATTGACTGGCTACCCGGACTCGATCCGGCGGCATCCGCCACCCCGGCCGGCCGAAGGACCGGCGACGCTGGCTCGCCGAGGCGCTGGCGCTCGTGTCCGGCCGGGGCGGGGAGCACCCCTGGCGATCTGCCGTATCGACTGATGCATCTGAACGGCGGCGCGACTAGCGTCCGCCACATGACCGACACGCGCTGGCTCGACGCCACCCAGCAGGCCGAACTGATCCGTACCGGCGAGGTGAGCCCGAAGGAGCTCGTCGAGGCGGCGATCGCCCGGATCGAGGAGCTGAACCCCGAGCTGAACGCGGTCATCCGCACCCGCTTCGACCAGGCGCGGGCGGAAGCGAGCGGCGACCTGCCGAACGGGCCGTTCCGGGGCGTCCCGTTTCTGTTGAAGGACATCGCCTGCGCGTGCGAGGGCGAGCCGAACTCGTTCGGCGTCGGTCCGCTGCTCGAGATGCCATGGCCGGTCACGTCGTTCCTCGCCATGCAGTTCCGGGCCGCCGGCTTCATCCCGCTCGGCTACACGAACGTTCCCGAGATGGGCACGACGGTGACCACCGAGGCGCGCAGCTTCCCGCCGGCGCGCAACCCGTGGAACCGCAACCACTCGACGGGCGGCTCGTCCGGCGGGTCGGCGGCGGCGGTGGCCAGCGGCATGGTGGCGGCGGCGCACGCCAACGACGGCGGCGGCTCGATCCGCATCCCGGCCAGCGAGTGCGGCCTGGTCGGGCTCAAGCCGACGCGCGGCCGGGTGAGCCAGGGCCCGTTGGTGGGGGAGGCCTGGGCCGGCGGCACCATCGACGGCTCGGTGACCCGCAGCGTCCGAGACGCGGCAGCCATCCTGGACGCGATCAGCAACCCCATGCCGGGCGACCCGTACATCGCGCCGGCGTTCGCGCGTCCGCTGCGCGAGGAGGTCGGCGCCGACCCGGGCACGCTGCGGATCGGCTTTCTCGACCACGCCCCGGAAGGGCCTTATCTCGACGACCCGGAGTGCCGGGCCGCGGTCGCGAAGGCCGCCCGGCTGCTGGAGTCGCTCGGCCACCACGTCGAGGAGTCGTCGCCTGCGGCAATGTTCGAGCAGGAGTTCATCGGCGCGTTCATGGCGATCATCGCCGCGGACGTGGAGGCGACCTTCCAGGCGTTCGAACTGCTCCTCGGCCGCCCGATCAGCGACGACGAGATCGAGCCGCGCAACGCCTTCCACCGCGCGGTCGGCAAGTCGATGACCTCGACGCAGTACCTGCAGGCCCGCGGCTTCGTCGGCCAGTGGGCGCGGCGGATGGCCGAGTGGTGGCTGGGCTACGACCTGCTGCTGACGCCGACGCTCGGCGGGCGCCCACCGCGGCTCGGCTGGTTCACCGCCGACGGCCCGGAGCGGGAGGGCGAGCGGATCGCCAGCTTCATCCCCTACACCGCCCAGTTCAACATGACCGGTCAGCCGGCCGTCTCGTTGCCGCTGCACTGGACGCCGGACGGCCTGCCGGTCGGCGTCCAACTCGTCGCGGGTTACGGCCGGGAGGACGTCCTGGTGCGGATCGCCAGCCAGCTCGAGCAGGCCGAGCCGTGGGCCGGCAGGCGCCCGCCGGAGGACGCGGGGTAAGACCGCCTGGCATCATCAGGAGCCGTGCTGGAAGCGGCTTTCTGGGGATTCGTCGGTGGGGTGGCGCTGATCGTCGGCGCGGTGCTCGGGCTGGCCTGGAACGTGTCGTCCCGCGTCGTCGGCGGCGTGATGGCGTTCGGCGCCGGCGTGCTCATCAGCGCGGTGGCGTTCGACCTCGTCGAAGAGGGCTACGAGCGCGCCGGCATCGCACCCGTCCTGATCGGGTTGGCCGCCGGCGCGCTCGCGTTCGCCCTCGGTGACTACATCCTGAGCCGGAACGGCGGCAGCGACCGCAAGCGGTCCGGCGGCCAGCAGGCCGGCGGCGCGGCGATGGCCATCGCGTTGGGCGCGATGCTCGACGGCATACCGGAGTCCGCCGCGATCGGCGTGACCCTGCTGGGTGGCGGCGGGGTCGGGGTCGCGATGGTGGTCGCGGTGTTTCTGTCCAACATCCCCGAGTCGATGTCGGCCGCCGTCGGGCTGCGCAAGGCCGGGCGCTCGGTGCGCTGGATCCTCGGGCTGTGGCTCGCCGTCACCGCGGTGAGCGCGGTCGCGGCCGCGCTGGGCTACGCGGTGCTGGGCAACGCGCCGGAGTCGACCGTCGCCGCGGTGCAGGCGTTCGCGGCCGGCGCGATCCTGACCATGCTCGCCGACACGATGATGCCGGAGGCGTTCGAGGACACCGGCCCGTTGACCGGGGTCATCACCTGCGCCGGGTTCGTGTGCGCGTTCGTCCTCAGCCACCTATGAGGTGAGCGCGGTCAACGCACTGTCCACATCGGACTCCGTCGTGTAGACGTGGAACGAGGCGCGCACCCGTCCCGCGCGCACCGCGGCCCGCACGCCGGCGCGGGCCAGCCGCCGCTCGGCGCCCGGCACGTCGACAGCGACGATCGCGCTGTTTCCCGGCTCCCGGCCCAGCCCGGCGAGGAACCGGTTGGCCAGCCCCACGTTGTGGTCGCGGATCGCCGACACGCCGATCTCCTCGACGAGTTCCAGCGCCGGCGCCGTTCCGACGTAGACCGGCCACGACGGTGAGATGTCGAAGCGGCGCGCGGTCTTCGCCAGCCGCAGCGGCGGCCCGTAGTACGACCCGTGCACGTCCTCGCCGGCGTACCAGCCGGCGGCGTGCGGGGTCAGCCGCTCGCGCAGCGCCGGCGCGAGATACGCCAGCGCCGAGCCGCGCGGCGACATCAGCCACTTGTAGGTGCCCGTGACCACCACGTCGGCGAGCGAGCCGTCGAACGGGAGCCAGCCGCACCCCTGCGTCGCGTCGACGATGACGAGCGCGCCGTGGGCGCGCGCCGCGGCGACGATCGCGGCGTAGTCGGCGACGGCGCCGTCGGCCGACTGCACGAGGCTGAACGCGACGACGTCGGTGTCCGGCCCGACCTGTGCGGCGAGCGCCGACGGCGGCGCTGTGCGCACGTTCCCGGCCACCAGCCACGGGAACAGGTTCGAGGTGAACTCGGGGTCGGGGACCAGGAACCGCTTGCCGGCCAGCGCCGCCGCGACCGGGGCGAGCACCTGCGACACCTGCGCGCCGACGCACACGTCGTCGGCGTCGACGCCGATCAGCCGCGCGTACGCCTGACGGGCCCGGTGCGTCGCCTCGTCCCAGCCCTCCCAGGAGGTGCGCCCGACCCGCCAGTCGGCCAGGTGGGCCTGTAGCGCGTCGAAGGCGCGGCGGGGCGGCAGCCCGTAGCTCGCGGTGTTCAACCAGCCCGGTTCGGGGGCCCATTCGGCCTGCGCGACGGAGATCTCCACCCGCACCAACTTACCCCGTCGCGGAGTACATGCCTTGACAGGCATATACCGACGCGAGAATATAAGACGTGGACGCGTTCACCGCCCTCGCCGAGCCGACCCGCCGGCGCATCCTCGACGAACTGCGGGGCGGCGACCGCAGCGTCAACGAGCTCGTGCAGACGCTCGCCGTCGGCCAGCCGACCGTCTCGAAGCACCTGAAGGTGTTGCGGGAGGCGGGTTTCGTCTCCGCGCGGGTGGCCGCACAGCACCGCATCTACCGCATCGAGGCCCCGCCGTTCGCGGCGCTGGACCGGTGGCTCGAACCGTACCGCCGGTTGTGGACGACGCATCTCGACCGCCTCGAGCGCCACCTCGACAACGTGCTCGACAACCTGGAGGAGCAATGACCCGGCAACCGACCCCGCTCGCACCCGTGGAGGGAGAGCCCGACGGAGACCGCTGGACCCTCGTGTTCGTGCGGGAGTTCCGCCATCCGCGCGAGAAGGTCTGGGCCGCGCTGACCGATCCGGCCCAGCTCGACGCGTGGTCGCCGTTCCGCCCCGACCGCAGCCTCGCCCGCACCGGCCCGGCCACACTGACCATGGTGGACGGTGAGACCGAGGTCCCGATGGATGCGACCGTGCTGCGCGCCGACCCACCAGAAATCCTGGAGTACAACTGGGGAACGGACCTGCTGCGCTGGGAGCTGGTCGATACCGGCGGCGGCACCCGGCTGACGCTGCGGCACACCGTCGCGGCCGAGGGCATCGTCCCCAAGGTGGCGGCCGGCTGGCACCTCTGCTTCGACGTCGCCGAGCACCTCCTCGCCGGCGACCCGGTGCCGACGGTGCGCGGCCAGGCAGCGATGGAGTACGGCTGGCAGGACCTGCACGACCGGTACGCGGCCAAACTCGGAATCGAGGCGACGGCCGACGAGTAGGCCCGTAGCGTCGCCGGCGTGGCAACAACGGCGATCAGATATGAATGGCGCGGCGCCTTCGACAACGCGGCGCTGAACGCGTTGCACGCGCAGGGCTTCGGGCACCGGGTGTTCGACGAGGACGACTGGTGGGGCCAGGTGAACCGGCACAGCCTCGGCTGGGTCTGCGCCTACAAGGATGACGGCTACGAACTCGTCGGGTTCGTCAACGTCGCCTGGGACGGTGGCGTGCATGCGTTCATCCTGGACACGCTCACCGACGAGCGGGTGCGTCGGCAGGGCATCGGCAGGGAACTGGTGGCCGTCGCGACCCGGGAGGCCGCGGCGGCCGGCTGCGAGTGGCTGCACGTCGACTTCGACGAGCACCTGAGCGGCTTCTACTTCGACGCGTGCGGCTTCGCCCCGACGCCCGCCGGACTCATCTCGCTCACGTAACGGGATCCCGGCCCTGCCACGTCGTGATGCAGGCCTCGTTGCCCTCGGCGTCGGCGAGCACCCAGAACGCGGGCGCCTCCTCGTCGCTCAACAGCCGGCCGCCGGCCGCCAGCGTCGCCGCGATCCGGTCGGCCGCCTCGTCGTGCGGCACCGCCACGTCGAAGTGGATCCGGTTGCGTTGCGGGCGCGGCGCGTCCATCTGCTGGAACCACACCGACGGACCCTGCCCGTGCGGGTCGACGAGCGGCCCCTCCGGCCCGGAGGTGGGCAGCTCGTCGACGTACCCGAGCACCGCCTTCCAGAAGGGCCGCACGGCGGGGATGTCGATGGCGTCGATGCCGATCTCGACGACTTGAACGGCGCGCTGCCCGACGCCGGGGTCGGGCGCCAAGCCGCGCTCCGCGAGCGCCGCGGTGATCCCGCGCACCAGATCGAGATCCGACGGGGTGACCCAGCCGACCGCGCGCGACTGCACCGAGACGACGAGCCGGTCGGCCCGCACGTCGCACCAGACGTGCTCGCCGGCGTCGGCACCAGCGGCGTCGGCCACCACGCCGGCCGCGGCGGCCGCGGCGGCGAGCGAGTCGACCGGCACCGAGGTGCGCACGACGCCGAGGACCAAGCGCCAGCCGAGGTCGCCGACGGCGGCGGAGATCGCGGCACGGGTCAGGCGTTCCGGCATGGGTCGAGCCCCTTCGTCAGGAAGGCTATGGACGGGCGCGGGCCGCGTACGACCGTAGCGCACGCAGGAAGTCGATGCGCCGGAAGCCGGGCCAGTACACGTCGCAGAAGTACAGCTGCGAGTTGGCCGCCTGCCACAACAGGAAACCCGACGTGCGCCGCTCCCCGCTGGTGCGGATGACGAGGTCGGGGTCGGGCCGGCCAGCGGTGTAGAGGCGGGCGGCGATGTCGTCGACGGTGAGCCGCTCGGCGACGTCGTCCAGGCTGGCGCCGGCGCGGGCCTCGTCGGCGAGCAGCGCGCGCACCGCCGCCGCGATCTCGGCACGACCGTCGTAGCCGACGGCGACCGTCAGGTGAAACCGGGCCGGCCGCCCCGTATCGGACCGCTCCGCGCTCGCCCGCTTGGCCCGCCGCAGGGCCGACCGCGTGGACTCCGGCAGCACGTCGAGGTCGCCGGCCAGGTGCAGCCGCCAACCCCGCAACGCGCCCGATCCCGATGCGGCGGCGGCCTCCTCGATCAGGCGCATGAGGCCGGCCACCTCCTCGGGCGCCCGCTTGGGCACGTTGTCGACGGACGCCACGTACACGGTCACGTCTTCGATGCCGGCTTCCGCGCACCAGCCCAGCACGTCGCGCAGGTGCTCGCCGCCGTGCCGGTGGCCGACCCCGGCATCGTCGAAGCCGGCCTGCTGGGCCCAGCGGCGGTTGCCGTCCATCACCAGGGCCACGTGCCGCGGCAGCGCCGCGCCGGCCAGCCGGGAGCGCAGGTGCCAGGCGTACAGGCGGTGGATCGGCCGCATCATCCTTCGATGAAAGCACGCCCAGTCCCGAAGATGGTCAGGCCGGCCAGGTGGGGGAGCGTCCCAGGAGCGCGAGTATGCGGTCCATCGGCGTGGCGCCGGGCGGTTCGGGCAGGCGCGGCGCGAACGCCGCGCCGGGCTCCAGGCGCCCCGGCCCGTCGGGCACGGCCTCCGCGACGGGCAGCGCCGCCCGCACCACATCCTCGGGCAGATCCAACCCGACGTCGAGAGCGCGCGCCACGTCCCACGCGTGCACCACGTAGTCGACGAGGTGGAAGCCGATCGCCCGCTTCCCGCTGAACGTCACCTCGGTGCTGAACTCCGGTAGCGTGAAGCGCGCGTCGAGCACGCCGTCGGCGGCGAACGCGGCGATCACCTCGTCGGCGGCGGCCGCGTAGGTGGCGGCGGGGTCGTTGCCGAGAGGGCGGGTGCGCCATGCCTGCGGATCGGCGCCGCGACCGGCGGCCGCCGCCGCGAACCCGTGGTGCTGCGCGGTCATGTGCGCGAGCAGTTCGGCGAGCGTCCATTCGCCGCACGGGGTGGGCCGGCGCAGGTCGGCCGGAGTCACGAGCGCCACCACGTCGACACTCGCCCGTACGGCCCGGCGGTTGTGCTCCACCAGATCAATCGTATGCATCTGCATACCATCTACCGGAGTACATGATCTGTCAACGGGTATCATCTCGGGTCGTGACGTCACGTGACGAGGGGGAGCGGCCGGACCTCGCGGCGATGCTGCAGCCGCTGACCCGCGCGCTCATCGACGCCGAGGGGCCGGTCCTTTCCGCCAACGGCGTGTCGATGTGGGGCTATACGGTGCTCACGCTGCTCGCCACCGGCCCGATGCGCACCCAGGCCGCGCTGGCGCAGGCGGCCCGGGCCGACAAGACGCGCATCATCCCGGTGCTCGACGAGTTGCAGGAGCGCGGGCTGATCGAGCGCCACCCGGACCCCGACGACCGCCGGGTGCGCCTGCTGGCGATCACGCCGGCCGGTCGCCGGGTGTTCACGCGCACCCGGGCCGGCATCCGCGCCGGCGAGGAACGCGTGCTGGCGCTGCTGCCCGCGTCGGATCGAAAGGCCTTCCTGCGCGCGGTGCGCACACTGTCCACCGTGGACATCGCCCGCATCACAGGCGCAACCAGCGGGTGATGCCCAGCGACCGCAGGAACGGCTGGTCGTGGCTCGCCACGACGAGCGCGCCCCGGTAGGCCGCCAGCGCCTCGGTGAGCTGCCCGACGGTGGCCAGGTCGAGGTTGTTCGTCGGCTCGTCGAGCAGCAGCAACTGCGGCGCGTGATCGGCGAGCAGCAGCGCGGCGAGGCTCGCCCGGAACCGCTCGCCACCGGAGAGCGTGCCCGCCACCTGTTCGGCCCGCCCGCCCCGGAACAGGAAGCGGGCCAGCCCGGCCCGCACCCGGTTCGGCGCGGCGCCCGGCGCGAACCGGACGACGTTGTCGAACACCGAGAGCGTTTCGTCGAGCACGTCGAGCCGTTGCGGCAGGTAGCCGGCCGGCACCGCGACCGCGCCGGGCGTGCCCAGCACCGTCGCCAGCAGCGTCGTCTTGCCCGATCCGTTGTCACCGGTCACCGCGATCCGTTCCGGCCCGCGCACGTCGAGGTCGACGAGCGCGCCGGAGCGCAGCCGCACGTCGCGCAGCGACAGCACCAGCCGGCCCGACGGCACCCGCGTCGCCGGCAGGTCGATGCGCACGTGCCTGTCGTCGCGGACGGCGGACTCCGCGACGGCGAGTCTTTCGCGCGCCTCGGCCAGCTTCCCGGCGTGCATCGTGCGGTGCTTGCCCGCGGACACCTGCGCGGCGCTTCGCCGGTTGCCCATGATGCGCTTCGGTTCGCGCTTGTTGTCCCACATCTTCTGGGCGTACCGGGCCCGCCGGGCGAGCTTCACCCGGGCCTCGACCAGTTCCCGCTCCTGGCGCCGCACGTGGGCGCCGGCATGCCGCAGCGCGCGCTCGGCCGCCTCCTGCTCCTCGGCGACGGCCGCCTCGTAGGCGTCCAGGTTGCCGCCGTGCCAACGGATCGAGCCGTCGCGGAGCTCCCCGATCCGGTCGGCCCGGTCGAGCAGCTCCCGGTCGTGGCTGACCATCACGAGCACGTCCGGCCACGCGTCGACGGCCGCGTAGAGCCGTTCGCGCGCCGCCAGGTCCAGGTTGTTCGTCGGCTCGTCGAGGAGCAGGATCGGCGGCCGGCGCTGGAACTGGGCGGCCAGCCCGAGCAGCACCGCCTCGCCGCCGGACACCGAGGCGACCGGCCGGTCCAGGTCGAGATGGCCGAGACCGAGCCGGCCCAGCGTCGCGGCGGCCTCGTGTGGTGGCGGGTCGCCGAGCACGCCGCCGACGGTGCGGCCGGTGGCGAGCGGGAGGTGCTGGCGCAGGTGACCGACGTCACCGGCGGTGCGCACGAGGCCGCCGGTCGGCGCGAACTCACCGGAGATCAGGCGCAGCAACGTTGACTTGCCGCTGCCGTTGACGCCGATCAGCCCCGTGCGGCCCGCGCCGATGACGCCGGAGATTCCGTCGAACACCACCCGGCCATCGGGCCAGGCGAAGGAGAGGTCGTTGAATACCACAGCGTGGGACATGAGCCGCTCCGCACAGTCGAGACAGTCGACAGGACGCGAGTGACACCGAGGAGGTGTCGAGGCTCAGCTCCGCACCGTGGCCCCTCCAGTGGACGGCAACAGGACCGCGCCAGTATACCGTTGGGGCGTGGGCCTCGATCCAGTTGATTTGTACGAGCTGACCGGCGACGACGACGGTGCCGGCGACGAGCCGGCGCTGGAGCGGCCGGTGCTGTTGCAGGCGCTCGACGGCTTCGTCGACGCGGGCAGCGCCGTGCAGCTCGCCCGCGAGCACATCATGTCCACAATGGACACGAAGCTGGTGGCCCGCTTCGACATCGACCAGCTGCTCGACTACCGCTCCCGCCGCCCGACGATGCGCTTCGTCGAGGACCACTGGGAGAGCTACGACGAGCCCGTGCTCGCCCTGTACCGGGTGCGCGACGACCAGGGCACCCCGTTCCTGATGCTCGCCGGGCCCGAACCCGACCTGCAGTGGGAGCGGTTCATCGCCGCCGCGCTGGCCCTCATCGAGCGGTTCGACGTGCGGATCACCGTCGGGATGAACGCGATCCCGATGGCGGTGCCGCACACGCGTCCCATCGGGGTCACCGCGCACGCGACGCGGCGCGAGCTGATCGCCGGCTACGAGCCGTGGCTGCGCCAGGTGCAGGTGCCGGCGAGCGTGGCGAACCTGCTGGAGTTCCGGCTCGGCAGGCACGGGCACGACGCGATCGGCTTCGCCGTCCACGTGCCGCACTACCTGGCGCAGAGCCCGTTCCCGGCCGCGGCCGAGGAGCTGCTGAGCCGGCTGTCCCGCTCGACCGGCCTGCTGCTGCCCACCGACGACCTGCACACCGCCGCGGAACTGGTGCGCGTCGAGGTCGACAAGCAGGTGGCGGCGGCCGAGGACGCGTCGGCGCTGGTGCGCATGCTGGAGCAGCAGTACGACGCGTTCAGCCGCGGCCGCGAGGGCAACAACCTGCTCGCGGCCGACACCGCGGCGCTGCCCACCGCCGACGAGTTGGGCGCCGAGCTGGAGCGGTTCCTGGCCGAGCACAACCGCCCGCCGGAACCGCCCCAGCAGTAGCCGCGGCGCCGCGGCGGACCCGCTGCACCGCCGCGGTCAGCCCATCGTCTTCTGGCCGTCGATCGTCTCGCGGATGATGTCGGCGTGCCCGGCGTGCTGCGACGTCTCGGCGATGACGTGCAGCAGCACCCGGCGAACCGACCAGGCGGCGCCCGGCTCGAACCAGGGCGCCTGCGGCAGCGGGTGCGACGCGTCCAGGTCGAGCGTGTCGACCAGCTTGTCGGTCTCGGCGGCGACCTGGTCGTACCCGGCGAGCAGGCCCTCGAGCGTCTCGCCGGGGAGCATGCGGTGGCCGTTGGCCCAGTCCAGCTGGACCGACATCATGCCCTCGGCGCCGCCGGTCGCGAAGCGCATCCACTGCGCCTCGGTCTGCGCCACGTGTTTGATGAGCCCGCCGAGGCTCAGGGCGCTGGCGGTGGGGCTCTGGGCCGCCTGCTCGTCGGTGATGTTCTGGACGGTGAACCGGAGGAAGCCCCGGTGCCTGCGCAGGGTCTGTACCAGGTCGGCGCGCTCTGATGTCATGGCGCACAGCGTAAGGCGTCTCTTATTTCAGGGCTTGCTTATATAAGTAGCGCCTGATAGTGTCGCTCGCGTGCACGCGTTCGACGTCCTCGGCGATCCGGTCCGGCGCCGGATCCTGGAGCTGCTCGCCGAGGGGGAACAGCCGGCCGGCGCGATCACCGCGGTGGTCCAGCGCGAGTTCGGCATCAGCCAACCCGCCGTCTCCCAGCACCTGCGGGTGCTGCGGGAGAACGGATTCACCACGGTGCGCGCCGAGGGCACGCGGCGGCTGTACGCCGTCGACGTCGGCCCGCTGCGCGCGGCCGACCGGTGGCTCGAACGGTTCTGGAACCAGCGGCTCGACGCACTGGGCACGGAGATCGCCCGCGGCCGGCGCGCCCGCCGTGCGCCGGCCCCATCGGATGACACGAAACAGGACGAGGACGGTACATGAAGGACATCCTTGAGCAACTGCACGCGACCAGCCGCGAGACCGGTGCCCGCCGCGTCGACGGCGCCGACACCCGTACCGTCGTGATCCGCCGGCGCTACGACGCCCCGATCGACGACGTGTGGGACGCGATCACCGATCCGGCCCGGATCGTCCGCTGGTTCCTGCCGGTCAGCGGTGACCTGCGGCTGGGCGGCAGCTACCAGATCGAGGGCAACGCCGGCGGCGAGATCGTGCGCTGCGAACCGCCGCACCTGCTCGCGGTCACCTGGTTCTTCGGCCCGAAGGCCGAGGGCGACGTGAGCGTGGTGCAGGTCCGCCTGACCGAGACCGGTGACGGCGACGCGACGCTGCTCGAACTCGACCACGCCGCCACCGTCGACCCGGACCGGTGGGGCGAGTTCGGCCCGGGCGCCGTCGGCGTGGGCTGGGACCTGGCGCTGCTCGGCCTCTGGATCCACCTCGACGGCGGGGAGCCCCCGGACCACGAGGAGTTCGAGTCCTCGCCGGAGGCCCGCGAGTACATGACGGGGAGCAGCGAGGCGTGGGGAGCGGCGCTCGCCGCGGCGGGCGCGTCCGATGTCGAGGTGAAGCGCGCGGTCGCCAACACCACGGCGTTCTACGTGCCGCCCGCGGAAGCCGCGGACGAAGGCTAGGTGAGGAACTGCGGCGGCACCTCGTCGGTCAGCCACACCCCGTTGTCGCTGCGGAAGAACTCGTGGCCGGCGCGGGCCATCGCGCCCGCGTCGACGGTGATAATGACGACCGCGCCGCCGCGTCGCGCACCGACGCGGCGCGCGGTCTGCTCGTCGGCCGAGAGGTGGACGTGGTGCCGCCCGCCCCGGTTCAGCCCGGTGGCCCGGATCGACTCCAGCACGGCCGCGCTCGTGCCGTGGTAGAGGCGCTCCGGCGGCGGCACCGGGGCCAGGCCCAGCTCGACGTGCACCGAGTGGCCCTGGTTGGCCCGGATGCGCTCGATTCCGTCCGGGCCGAGCTCGATGGCGAAGCGGCTCTTGTCGTTGGTGGCGACCACCTCGTCGACGTCGGCGCGGTCGACGCCGAGCGCGGCCAGCAGGTCGGCGACGGGCACCCAGCCGGCCGGATCGAGCGTGAGCCCGACGCGGCCGGGCTCGTGCCGCAGCGCCTTCGACATCCGCTTGCTGAGCCTCACCATCCGCGCGTGCTCCACGGATCAGCAGTATGCCCCGGCGAAAACAAGTGAGCTCCGGTACCCGCCGGGTACCGGAGCCCACACGTTGTGCGCTATCAGGAGGTGCGGGCCGCCGGGACGTTGCCCACGGCCGTCCGGGCCGCGGTGCGCGCCGTGGCGGCGGTGCGGTCCGGGATGGACGAGGTGTCGAACGCGTACGTGATGGCAACGGTCGCCATCGCGTCGATGTTGATGTCGAGCGCCCTCAGGTTGAGGTTTCCGACCATCGGGTACTGGCGGTCGAGCTGGCGGTACAGCTCAGCGTCGGCACCGTCGGCCACCGGCGTGAGGCTGTCGCACGCCTGGTGGTAGCACGGGTCCAGCTGCGCACCGACCACGCCGCCCCACTTGGCCACGTCGTCGGCCGTCTTCGGATCCTCTGCGCCGGTGAACAGGCCACCGGCGGGGATGCCGATCGCGATGAAACCGCCGTAGTCCGAGCGTCCGTCGAAGTCGGTTCCCTTGAGGGGTGCGTGACGGCTCGCGAAGAACGCCTCGAACGCCTTCTCGATCTCGGCCGAGCCGAGCGGGCCGGGGCCCGCGCCTTCGGCGTCTGAGTCGTCGCCGTCGAAGGTTGCCAGCACGTAGTTCGGCGAGGCGATCATGTCGTAGTTCAGGTACAGCTTGATCTGCGCCGCCTGCTCCTCGGTCAGCTCGTTGATGTAGTGCGTCGACCCGAGTGAGCCACCCTCTTCGGCACCCCACCAGGCGAAGCGGACCTTGTTCTTCGGCTTCACCTTGCGCATCTGCCAGGCGAGCTCCAGCAGCGCGGCGCTGCCGGAACCGTCGTCGTTGATGCCCGGTCCGGCCGGCACCGAGTCCAGGTGCGCGCCCATCATCACGACGTTGTCGGCATTTCCGCCGGGCGTCTCCGCGATGACGTTGCGCGTGGTGCGCTCCTCGGAGATGGTCTGCGCGGCCAGGTGCACCGTCAGACCGGCGGTGTTCACGAACTCGACGCCGAGGTCGAACGACACGGAGACCACCGGAACCGAGATCGCGGCGCCGAGGTTGCCGCCGAACAACTCGTAGCGGTCCGGGTTGTCCTCGCGGGTCCCGTTGCCCTGGTTGAAGATGATCACGCCGACGGCGCCGGCGTCGATCGCGTTCTGCGCCTTGACGGAGAAGTTGCAGGCGCCGCGCTGCATGAGCGCGATCTTCCCGGCGACGTCGACGCCGTCGAAGTCGGTGGCCTCGCAGCCGGAGCTCGACGCCCGCGGCGGGTCAAGAGCCAGGTCCACCGGCACGACGGCGGCGGTCACGTCGCCGCTGCCCGAGCATTGCATGAGGTCGTATGTCACGCCGTCTTCGTAGGGGGTCGATGCCGGTGCGGTCTGCGCGAACGAGGAGCTCGTCTCGTCACAGAACACGAACGGGAACTCCTGCGTCGACACCCGGTAGCCGGCGAGCCGCATCGTCCACTCGACGTACTGGGCGCTCTTGTCGAAGCCCGGCGTCCCCGAGGCGCGCGTGTCACCGTTGTGGTCGGCGATGAACTGGAAGGCCGCGGAGTGGCGCAGCACGCCGAGGGTGGTCATCGCCTTGGTGAGCTTGGCCGGGGTGTTGTTGCCCGGGTCCGGCTTCGGCTTCGGCTTTCCGGCGTAGGCGGGGCTTCCCGCGAACACGGAACCGACGAGAACCATTGCTGTGGTGGCGGCGAGAATTCGGCTTCGTGAGCCAAACGCCATGCTGTGTACTCCTTCCGAGGGGCGGGCGGATACGCAGCAATCTATGCACGGCGCGTGACCGTGGGAAGACTGCGCGGGCAATGAGGGTGTCTTCGAGGGTGGACACGGAGGATAATTAGGTGCATCCGTTGCTGAAAGTCCTGTTGGCCGCCGCCGACGGGACGTTCCCGCCCGTCGATGGCGGCGTCACGGTGCTGCCGCCGCTGCGGTCCGGCCGCGAGTGCTCGGTCGGGTTCACCGGCCACGCCGTCATCGCGACCGCGTTGCCCGCCGATGAGGTGCTCGCCCGCAAGCCGGACGGCTTCGGTGCGTCGCTCGCGCCCGACTTCCTGCGCTGGCTGGCCGGGCCCACCGGGAAGATCGACGTGATCGACGCGACGCTGGTCGGCCGCGGCACCGGCGGCCCCGGCGGCCCCGGCGGCCCCGGCTCCGGCGGCGACCCGCTGCCCGAGCGCCCCGACCTGGCCGACCACCCGCGCGTGCGGTACGCGCTGGCGATCCGCACCGGCGTGCGCGTGTTCGGCGACGAGCGTGGCGTGGTGACGCTGAGTGAGGGCCTGGCCGGACGGCCGGAACTGAGCATCGAGGCGGCTCCCGCCGGTCAGGGCCGCGGGATCGGTCGCGCCCTTCTTCGCGACGCGCTCCGCCTCGTCCCCGCCGGCGCGCCCGTGTTCGCCGCGGTGTCCCCGGGCAACGCCAGGTCGCTGCGGGCGTTCCTGGCCGTGGGCTTCACCCCCATCGGCAGCGAGGTTCTGATCCACCCCGCGCGCTAGCCCCGGTCCCGCGATCGTGGACTCGTGCCCGGTGCCCTGGCACCGACACGAGTCCACGATCGCGGGGAAATGCAGCTAGACGGTTGCCGTGATGGCGCCGGCGACCAGGTCGGAGGTGTGGGTGCCGGCCACGCCGACGCTCGCCGGACGGGGTCGGAAGCCGGGCAGCCCGTCCAGCCCGTCGCTGCCGTCGATGAGGCGCAGCCGTAACGGCTCGGGGCCGGTCATGACGAGAGCCAGTTCGAAGCCGTCGGCCGGCACGGCGTGGAACTCCAGGCCGAACCGGTCCAGCCGGTCGAGGAAGGCCGGCACGTCCCGGCCGCCGGCGCTGGCCCGCACCACCCGGCGGTTGCCGATCTCGCCGTAGACGGCGAGCATGCGCACCGGCCGCCGCGGCGTGACCCGCAACCGCACGGTGCGCTCGGCGCCGGTGATCGAGTCGGCGAGGATCGCGATCTCCGGCGGGGCGATCGTCGTCGGCTCGGCCGGGCCCACCGACAGCTTGCCCTTCGGCAGCATCGGGAAGTCCGCGTTCACGTCGGCCTTGTCGCGGACGAACCGGGCCGTCCAGGTGCCCGGCGACGTCTCGACGCTCACCCACCGCGCGGTGCGCGTGTCGTGGTCGAGAAGGTAGGCGAGGTGCGTCGGCTGCGGCCGGGCCGGCTCCCACCGGTCGACGACGTAGCCGGCGGCGGCGGCCAGTACCGCCGCGACCAGCGCGACCGCGACGGGCGCCGCACCGAGGATCCGGTGCACCGGCCGGTCGGCGGGCGCGCCGGGCCCGCGCCAGATCAGGTCCACGACGGGAACCAGGGCGAGGCCGAGCAGCGCCGTCAGGATCGCCGACGCGGCCGCCGAGGCGAGCCCGAGCGCCGGGTAGAACAGGAACAGGATGGGCGCGAGGATCAGCACCGCGATCGCCGCGCCCGCGGTGAGCACGGCGACCTTGGCCAGCGCCGGCCGCGCGTAGAGGGCGCCGATGCCCGCGCCCGCACCGAACAGCGCCGGCAGCGCGGCGAGGTACGACCCGCCGGGAACGGCCGCCGCGAACACCAGGCCGAGCGCCGCGAGCAGGCCGAGCGCGCCGACCGCCAGCGGCACCGCGCCGATCCGGCGGCGCAGCGCGCCGTACCAGGCGAGCAGCGCGGTGAACGTGAGCGCGACGAGCGACAGCCGGAAGAGTTGCGGCCGGCTCGGCTCGATCATGACGCCGTAGGCGGGCCGGAACGCGGCGAGCGTGAGCCACAGCAGGTGCGCGAGGACGCCGGCGCCGAGCACCGGGAGCAGCGCGAGGCCGGTCGCGGCGAGCGTGCGCGGCCAGGAGGTCAGGCCCCGCCGGCGGGCCAGCGCGGCCAGCACGCCGACGGCGATCGCGGCGAGAACGGCGAGCGGCCAGACCAGCCAGCCGGGGTAGCGCATCAGGAAACCGGGCAGCGGGAAGTACGTCGCGTCGGTGGCCGGCTTGAGGATCGGGCGCAGGTCGGTGCGGTCCAGGGCGCGGGCGAGCGCGAGGGCGTTGTCGCCGTGGTGCTGCAGGCTGGCCCGATCCATCGTCGCCGGCCGGTCGGCCGACGTGTGGTAGACGTACGAGCCGTCGATGTAGGCGGAGTTCAGCCCGACGAACCGGTCGTGGGCGAGGAACGGCGTGAAGTCGGTGTCGTTGGGCAGCAACCGGTACACCTCGACGGCGATGCTGGAGCCCACCGGGTGCGGGGTCGTGGCGAACACGTCGATGAGGTTGCCGTTGCCGCGCGAGGTCTCGAACATCACTGCCGGCCCGCTGCTGCCGCGCGACTCGAAGTTCAGCACGACGGCCGGATCGCGGCCGAGCGGGTGCAGGTTGGCGAACGCCTCGGCGCCGGCCATCCCGGTCTCCTCGGCGTCGGTGAACAGGAACACGATGTCGTTGCGGGGCGCCGGGCCCGCGGCCACCGCCCGGGCCGTCTCCAGCAGGGTCGCGACGCCGGCACCGTCGTCGTTCGCGCCGTAGCTCACCTGGGCCGAGTCGTAGTGCGCCATCAGGATCACCCGACCGGTGGACGCCGTGCCGGGCACCAGTGCGACCACGTTCCGGACGTGCGCCGCCACGCCGGCATCGTTGATCTTGCCGGCGAGGACGCCGGTGGCGTCCTGGACCTCCGGCCGCAGCCCGAACCCGGTCAGCGTGGCGACGATGTACTCGCGCACCCGGTCGCCGGCCGGGCTGCCCGCGACGTGCCGGTCCCGGCCGATCTGCGTCACGTGCTCGAACGCCCGCCCCGCGGAGAACACGCCGGCCGGCGCGGAGGCCGGCCGCGGCTCGGGCGGCTGGATGTCCAGGATCGCGACGAACGCCAGGAGCAGCAGCAGTCCCAGGACCAGTGCGGCGACGAGCGGCCGGCGGGCCGGTGTGACGTACGAGCGGTCCGGCACGGGCGGCTCCCGGGGGCGAGGGCGGGCGTCACGAACAGGGTGGCCCGGCGGTGCCGGGCGGCCCGATGATACGGGCTGATCTCGTCGGTATCTGGCGAGCGGGGAAAGGTGTGGCCATGGCCGAGCGAGGTATGGCGAACATGACGGGATGGCGGCGGAGCTGCTGGCGGTGGCGCTGCCCCTCGTGGCGGTGGTGGTCTGGGGCTGCTGGGCGGCACCGCAGGCGCGCTGGCGGCTACCCGACCCGGCCCGGCTGGTCGTCGAGCTGGTCCTGTTCACGGCGACCGCTGCCGGCCTCGCCGCCGTCGGGCTGACCGTCACCGGTCTGGTGTTCTTCGTGCTGACGGCGGCGATCGCGGTGCTGGTGCGCCGGTATGCGACGGACTCGTAACGAGTGATCTGCCCCTCGGTCCGAGCGGTACGGGTGCACGGGGCGGGCGGTCCGGCGATGCTGAAACGATGTTCCCTCAGGTTCCGGACCCCACCGCGCCGCCCTACGAGCCGGGCGTGAGCGTTGTCGCGCTCGGACCCGTCGGATCGGACGTCGGATCCGACGGCGGGTCGGACGCTGTGCTGGCCGATCTCGTCGCGGGCAACGCGCGGTTCGTTTCCGGCGCGCCGCGCTACGGGCACTCGGTGGTGGCCGCCCGGGCCGCCGCCGACCGGCTGCCGTCCGCGGCGGTCCTGACGTGCATGGACGCCCGGGTCCCGGTCGAGGCGATCTTCGACCAGGACGTCGGCACGCTGGTCGGCATCCGGGCGGCCGCGCACGTGCTCGACCGGGCGACGCTGGCGTCCGTCGAGTTCGCCGTCGGCACGCTCGGGGTCGGCCTGCTGCTGGTGCTCGGGCACAGCCGGTGTGCGGCGGTCGGCGCCGCCGTGGCGGCCGCCCGGGCCGGCGTCGCGCCGCCCGGGAACCGCGGCTACGTGGTCGAGGAGATCTGGCCTGCGGTCCCGGAGGGCGCGCTGGCCGGCCCGGACGTCGACGACGTGGTGACGAGGCGGCACACCGGGCGGGTCGCGGGCCAGTTGCGGGTGATGTTCGGCCCGCAGGGCGTGCGCGTCGCGAGCGGGCACTACGACGTGATCACGGGGCGGGTCACGCTCCTGGGGTAGCGCGATCCGCTCGCCACCAGGCTGCCACGCTTCCCACTCCCAACCGTGCCTCCGCTCGGTTCGCACCTGACATACTCGCCGCAGCCGACGGGAGGGGCGCGATGAAGGTCGTGCTGTTCGGGGCCACGGGGATGATCGGCCAGGGCGTGCTGCGGGAATGCCTGCTCGCCCCCGCGGTCACCGAGGTGCTGACCGTCGGCCGTGCGCCCACCGGCAAGCAGCACGCCAAGCTGCGCGAGGTCACCCACGCCGACCTCGGTGACCTGACCGCGATCGAGGGCGACCTGCGCGGCGCCGACGCGTGTTTCTTCTGCCTCGGCGTGTCGTCGGCCGGCATGTCCGAGGACGCCTACCGCCGGATCACCTACGACTACACGATGGCCGCGGCGCGGGTGTTCGCGGCGCTGGACCCGGAGGCGACGTTCGTCTACGTGTCCGGCGCCGGCACCGACTCGACGGAGCGGGGCCGTTCGATGTGGGCCCGGGTCAAGGGCAAGACCGAGAACGACGTGCTGGCGCTGCTGCCCAACGCGTACATGTTCCGGCCCGGCTACATCCAGCCGATGCACGGCGTGACGTCGCGGACCCGGCTGTACCGGGCGCTGTACGTCGTCGCGAAGCCGCTGTACCCGGTGCTGCGTCGGCTGTTCCCGAAGTCGATCACTACGACGGAGACCATCGCCCGGGCGATGATCAACATTGCGGCGAAGGGCGCGCCGAAGCGCGTCCTGGACCCGAGCGACATCAACGCCGCCGCCTGACGGCGCCGCCGGCCGGTCAGGTCTGCTGGCCGGCCAGCGTCGCGGCGTGCGCGGCCAGGCCGTCGACGCAGCGCTGGATGAACTTTCCGAGCGCCCACCGGTAGATCCAGCCGGTGCCCGGCACCTTGGCCCGGAAGCTCGACCGCCAGTGGATCAGCGTGCCACCCTCGACGGGGGTCAGGTCGATGTTGGCCCGGTAGCCGTTCAGCGGCAGGCCGGAGAGCAGGGCGTAGCTGAACCGGCGCGCCGGCACCACCTCCACGACCTCCTCGCGGCTGTTCGTGCGGCCGGTGCGGAAGATGCGGACGGCGCCGAGCCCCTCGCCCCGCCCGTGTGAGGCGCCCGGCGGCGGCTCGGGGGACGGCTTCACCAGCGTGAACGACTCCAGCGGCGACCAGGTGGGCCAGGTCGCGCCGTCGACGAGCAGGTCGTAGACGGTCTGGGCGTCGGCGGTGGACCGGGCCGAGGTCTCGATTCTCTGTACCATATGGTACATGTACCATGCGGTACACCATGACGGAAGAGAACGAGACGCAGACGACA
>Ga0111539_10003413_pt1 | contig 20928 bp, 12 predicted proteins | sample RhiMethybrSRZTD1_FD_79667 | JGI IMG/M metagenome (GOLD analysis project Ga0111539, IMG submission 79667) | Populus rhizosphere microbial communities from Tennessee, USA - Rhizosphere MetaG P. TD hybrid SRZTD1 (version 2) (version 2) | ecosystem: Host-associated > Plants > Roots > Rhizosphere >...
GCGAGGTCCTCGACCTGCAGATCGACCGTGAGGCCATCCGGGGCCACGCTGGCCTCGCTGACGCGATGCGCATGCGTGTCACACGGTTTGCATCCGTACTCCTCGTGATGATCGTAGGTCCAGCTCTTCACGACGAAGTTCGACGCCGCCGTCGCGGCGCGGACCGGCGACGAGAAGCGCAGCCGGACGCCGCCAGCGAGCGCAGTGACTTCGACGAGTTCGAACGGAACAGCACCGCGCCAGACCAGGCGCTGCAGGCCCTGCTCGGCCTCGCCGTTCGAACCCCAGCCGCGGTTCGTGAGGCCGCACCACAACGATCCGTCGCGCGCCCACAGCACGCGCGTGATGCCGCACTTGAGCCCGCGGCGGAACGGGTAGCACGCACCCTGCCAGCGGCCCGCGACCTTCTCGAGCGACATGCGGAACACTTCGGCCGAGTACTGGTCGCCGCAGAACACCTGGCCGCGGAACGGTCCGAAGTGGCCGGCCGTGTCCCAGACGAAGCCGGCCGGCGATCGACCGAGCAGGTCATACGGGATCCACACGGCAGGCAGGCGGAAGTTCGGGATCGTGCGCGCGCACTCGTCGATGCGCATGCCGTCCGCGATCTTGCCCGGGAACACGACGCGGCTCGCCGGCAGTTTGCAGGACTCGATGCCCCACGGATGGCCGTGGAAGTCCCCCACCGCGAGCGGCGCGAACTTTCCCGTCGCACACCACTCGCCCTGGTTGTCGGTGTAGAAGACCTCGCCGTCGGGCGACGTGCCGATGCCGGCCGGCGAACGCAACCCCGCGCAGACGGGTTCGAAACCTCCCGTGGGCGGCACGCGGATCGCCCAGCCACGCCAATCGGCGCGCCCGAACGGCTCTTCGCCGAACGGCTTGTTCAACGAGATCCAGAACGAGCCGTCGCCGGCGAGGGCCGGCCCGAACGCATACTCGTGATAGTTGCCCGAGAGCGGCCAGCCGTCGGCGACGGTCTGCAGCTCGTCCATGCGGCCGTCGCCATCCGCGTCGCGCAGGCGCGAGAGCTCGCCTCGTTGCACGCAGTAGAGCCAGCCGTCGCGATCGAGCAGACCGAGCGGCTCCTGGAGGCCCTCGGCCCAAAGCGTGCACTTCGGCTCACTGCCCAGAGCACCCAGGATGCGCCAGATCTCGCCGCGCCTCGTGCACACGAACAGCTCGTCGCCGCGTTGCGCGAGCCCGCCGACCTCGAGCACGACCTCCTTCGGCAGCGGCACGTCGACGATCTGCACGAAGCGCGCTTCGGCAGCGTCGGGCGCGCGCGCGACCGGGCCCGGGGATGCGGGCTCCTGGGGCAAGAGGCACGCGAGCAACGGCACGATCACCATCGGTAGACGACCTCGAGCGTCTGCCCGGTCTCGCAGCGTTGGCGGCCCTTGCCACCGGCGACCGACAGCTGCACCTTCTCGGACGGCGGCGGCAACCCGATCTCGAGCAGGCCGCGCACGCAGCGCAGCGTTCGCACGATCTCGCTGCCCCGCTCGGCGATGCGCGGGCGCATCTCGTCTTCGAACTCGACCTCGCCGGCGGCCACGCGGAACACCGGGTAGCCATCGGGGGTCATGCGCTGTCCGAGCATGCGCCGGGGTGCACCACCACAGATCTCGAGATCCTCGAGCACGACCCAGTCCTGTCCGTTCGGCACCAGCAGCTTGCCCGCGCGACCCTTCCACGTGCCTTCCGCTTCGAGGAATGCGCCGCGCCAGAGCCACGCGAGCCGCGCGTGCGCGAGGTCGTACGCGTAGTGCGTGCGCTCCGGCGTGCCGACCGCGAGACATCGCGCCGACAGCCCCTTCAAGAACGCGCCGTGCAGACGCGGCCGCTGCCCGGGCTCGAGCGCGAACTGGTCGGGACTCGCGACGAGCCCTTCGGGCAGCGGCGCCGTGGACCCGAACGAGAGCCAGGTTCGCAACGCGTCGACTTCACGCCGATCCGCGTCGTCACCGCGCAACCAGAACGACGGCATCCGTGTGCCCGGGCGCAGCGTCGCTGCGTGCAGCATCCAGTCGCCGAACCACGCGGGCCGCAGGCGCTCGTGCTGGATCGCGAGATCCATGCCCTGCGGGCCGAGCGCTTTCCTGCCGTCGAACGGATGGCACGTGACGCAGTTGCGGCCGCTGGTGCCCGCGAGTCGGCGCCCCAGTTGCACCGCGTCGACCGAGAACGGCGGCTCGTCGTCCTTCACGTCCGCGGCATCGACGGCCGCAAACCACGCGGCGTAGGACTTCGCGCGCCGTTCCGGCTGCGCCGGCATGCGCACGCGCAGGTAGGGCCGCACGGCATGGCCTGCGCCCACGACCTTCTCGATCCACGCCGGCCGCAAACGGCGGCCGACGTTCGTGAGGTCCGGCGGCAGGCGGCCTTCGTCGCCGAGGTCCTCGACTTCGGCGAGCCCCTGCCGCACCACGGGCGGCAGACCACCGCGGCCGTCGCGAACGTGGCACGACAGACAGCCGTCGCGCAGCATCGCCGCGGCGAGATCGGCGCGTGGTTCGTGGGCCCGCTGCAGCGAGGCGCTCGCCGCAGCGGCGATGGCCGCGGCCCCTGGCGCATGCGGGCACTGACCCGGACCCAGCGTGTCGAACGCAGCAGCAGCCGGAGGCGGCGCCGGCGCGGACCCGGAGTCCTTGAACGCATGGCACGCATCGCAGCGGCGTTCGCTCGCGAGCAGGCGACCGCGCTGCACGCTGTCGGCATCGGGAGCCGCCGGTGGCTGCGGTGGCACGAGCGTCGCCACCGTTGCCGTAGCGCGTTCGGCGGGAATCACCTGCTTTGCCACGGCAGGCCCTCGCCACTGCACCTCGAGCATCTGCTCGCCCTTGACCTCGCAGTAGAGCACGCGCAGCGCGTGCGGTCCGGCCTCCAGGTGCAACGCACCCTGCTTCTCGCCGAGCGGGCCATCGTTCACGACCACGAGCTGTTCGTCGATCCAGAGCCAGGAGTTGTCGTCGCTGTCGGTGAAGAACGTCCACTCCCCGGTCGCGGGCACTTCGAGCGTCGCGCGGAAGCGCAACGCGAAATGATCCTCGCGCGTGCGGACCTTGACATCCATGCGGCGCACGATCCCCCGCGCGGCCGCGGCCACGCCGTCGATATCGGGCTGCGACTCCCCTTTGACTCTGATTTCGAAGCACTCGTACGCGAATCCGGCAACCGGCGTCGCGGGCTTCGTTTGCTGCGCGCGCAGCAACCACGCCGCGATCGCGTCGCTCTCGCCGCGCGTGAGACGCACGTGAGCAATGCCGGGGCGATGCTCGGCGGGATCGGCGAGGAACGCGGTCACGTGGGCGTGGTCGGTGCGAGCTGCGAGTGATTCGAGGCGCTCGACCGCGTGGCACGCACGACACGCGAGGCTGGCAAACAGGCGCTCGCCGCGATCGAGATCCTGCGCCGCGATCGACACGGCTTTCAGCTCCGGCACCGGGCCGAGCGAGCGCACCCACGCCGCCAGGTTGCGCGCAGCATCGCCGCCGTGGTGCGAGCGCAGGAACGCTTCGAGACTGTCCCCGGTGAACCAGCTCGCGGCGTTGGTCAGGGAAGGTCCGGGAATCGGCGCGCCGCGCGCGGCGCCCGGCTCCGGCAAGGCATGGCAGCGCGCGCAACCGGCTCGGGCGACAACGAGCTCGGCCGTGACCTCCTCGTCGGTGGCGGGTGTGCAGGCGGGAGATTGTGCTTTCGCATTGCCCGCAGCGCCGCATGCTGTCCACGCCAGGAGGAATGCTAGGCAGCTGGCGGGGCGCATCACTGCAGCTTGCCGCGCCGACGGCTGCGAGGCAACTTCGACCCCGGCGCGTCCCAACCTAGGCCGGCCCGCACGCCCGCACCAAGCATGCACGCAACAGCCGCGCGTCAGTGTTCGGCAATTTGTCGAACCACCGCGTGCTTTGGCGAAACTGCACCGAGGAACTCGATCGGTTGCGAATGAGCGAGGCTTCTACTGCGAGCGGCCAACGATGGCCCGGTTCGACTGGCTGGCGAGCAAGTTCAGCGGGTTTGCTCCGGGCCAGACGGCGAACGCCTGCTGGAAGAACTCCAAGCCGACGAGGCCCATCGACATGGGAATCGGCAGCGTCCAGGTGCCGACACCGCCGGTGACGGGCACAGCGACGGTCACCTGCGCATCGATGTTCAGCGTGCACGACGGCATGCCGATCGAGGCCAGCGAAATCGGCAGTGGCACGCCTTGGAAAGTCTGGTCGCCGAAACCCATTGCCAGGAAAGCGAACGGTGTCGGCAGCGGGGACCAAGGGTAGCCGATATTGACCGACATAGTGCCACCGATCCAGGCCCGGGATGACGGCTGCGTCAGACCAAATTCAAACGGACTTGTAGACCAGGGGCACGATAGTCGGTGCCCTTCGTAGGTTGCCGGATAGACGTCGGAGTAGTAGCCGAGGCCGAGCGTACTGATTCCATAGAACCGATTGTGAAAAGGATCATAGCCGACTCCATACGCGAGTCCCACGGAGGGCGCTTGCAATGGGAACGGAGCCCACCCACCCGTGGCGGTACGCATGAACGCGCTGTGCCCGCCGGGATAGGTATCCAGGCGCATCACCTTGCCGCGATGCTCGTCGAACCAGATCGTCGTCACAGAGTACACCCCACCCGCCAAGGTCCCGCTGACGCCGAGGTTCACCCAACCGTTGACGGGATCCCACTCCCATGTGATCGCTTCGGTCGCAACGGGAATTCCTGAGCCCGTGTACTCTGTCCGACCAAACAGGACGAGCTTGCCGGTAGTGCGCTCCTGAGTCATGCTGTGATAGGAATAGTAGTTGTTCTGGATCCCCGACCGCGTCGGTGGCAGCTGCGTTCCAGTCGGCAACAGAGCCAGCCCCCCGTACCACTGATACAGCGCCAAGCCCGAAACCAGGGGGTCCTGGTATGTGAACACGAGCCCCATCCCCCAGTGAGCTGTGGCATGCGTCAGGTTGAACAGGAAAGTGGGTTGCGCGAAGGAGAACGTCCACGACACGCCGTCCCACTCCCACACGTTGACACCGGAAGGAGGACCGGGCGTGTAAGCGCCCATCATGGTTTTTCCGTTCGTGCTGTCGAAGGCAATCCAACTAATCGCGTATGGCGATCCAGCTCCTGGGATCTGAGTCCATGCAGTGCCGTCGAACTCATAGACCGAACCGTTGCCGACCGACACCAGCCGCTGGCGCCAGCTGTCGAATGCATACGCCCCGGTGTTCGGTGCCGCTGGAATGCTGTTCCAGGCGATCTGAGCCGAAGCGACCGACGCGGACATCAACCAGACGAGCATGCATCCGAGCAAACGGATCACAGACCACCTCCGACGTGGACGCGAAGAGCATTCGACATCAACTGCATCGATGTACTCGATCGCCGCCTGCAGGTTGTAGCCGCGGTTGCGCAAGACAATGATCCTGCACTCTCTGCCTGGAACCGTGCCGGGGATCCCGCCACTCATGCTGCCGGTCTGCGCATGGCCACCGGCCACGAAACTACCCCCGACCGCGACAGCCAAAGGGAGACCAGTGAGTGAGTGGCTTCATGGCAGCTGCCTTCCTAAGTTGGTTGTTGGAACCGCGCGCAATCGTCCACCGAACCAGCCGAGTCTAGCCGCGATGGCGAGGACAGCAATCGGGGGACTTCGACCCATTCGACCCAGGCGACGCGGCGGGGTTTGAGCCCTCAGGGCAGACGCACCCTGACCGTCGGCGCCGCCCCGACCACGACGTCGACGGGTGCTTGCTGACTGCCGAACAACTGCACCGAATAGGTGCCGGCACTGCGGTTGCTGAACGAAGCGTGCCCGCCCTCGTCGATCTCCGTGCTGGCGACGAGCCGCCCTTGGCGACGCAGCTGCACGATCCCGCCCTCGCGACGCCCCTCGATCGTCACCTCGATCGTGGAGCCCTGTTCGAGCACGACGGTGAGCGGTGCGCTGCCGAGCACGTCCTGCGGCAGCTGCAGGTCGATGCTGCGCGCGGCAAAGCCGGGCGCCCGCACGACGAGACGCGACGACCGCGAGGTGACGCCCGAGATGCGGAAACTGCCGTCCGCGACCGTGCGCACGCGCGGCTCGAACAGGTCGAGGTCACCCTCTTCGCCGAGCAACACGATCGCGCCGGCGACCGGCGAGCCGGTCTGGTTCTGCACGATGCCATGCACGCGGCCGCCCGGCTCGAGCAACACCTCGCCGAGAGCGTGGTCCTCGTTGGCGACGAAATCGCGGATCACCGAGTAGGGTGCATAACCGTCGCCGCTGATCACGACGCGCACGTGACCGACCGGGCACAGTGGCCAGCGCAGCTCGCCGTCCTGCAGGTCGACCCAGCGCGTGTTCGTCTCGCCCTCGACGTCGCCATCGAGCGTCGTGAGTCGCAGCAGCGCACCGACGAGACGCTTCTTGCCCGGCAGCCCTGCGACCTGGGCCGTCAACGTGCACAGCGGCGGCGTATCGAGCTCGACGTCGACGCGATCCGCGCCCGCTGGGACCGGCTGGACGACAGAACGGCTGCGGTCGCTCAGCGAAACCTGCAGGTCCACCGCGCGATCGGGCAGCTCCAACAGGAAATCACCGCCGTCGTCGGTCCGCGTCGTCTGTCCCGTCGAACCGCGCACCGCGACGATCGCGCCGACCACGGGTTGTCCGTCGCTGCCGCTGACCGTGCCGCGCACGGTCCGACCGCTGATGAACCGCAGGATTTCGTTGACCGCGTGGTCCGGAGAAGCAGTCACCACCTTCTCGGGGCCCTTCGGTTGGGCCGGCATGCTCGCGCGCACGCGATACTCGCCGGGCAGCAGGTCGGCGACGGCGAACGAGCCATCGCCGCGCGTGACGGTCATTCCCGTGCAATCGGGCCCGATGACGGCGACGAGAGCGCCCGCGAGCGGGCGCCCGCCGCGCAGGACGTGGCCCTGCACGCGGCAGCCACGCGGCAGGACGATCGACTCGAGCTCCACGGGCTCGTTGGAGTCGAGCACCGTTGCCGAAACGCGGCGGCTGCCGCGCCCTTGCAGCTCGAAACGCGCCTGCAGCGGCCCTGGCTTGTGCCCTCGGATCTCGAACGCGCCGTCGGCCCCCGAAACCGCGACGAGCTCGTCGCGATCCTGACCGAACAGCTGCACGACCTGGCTGCCGACCGCGCCGAAGTCGAACTGGAAGGCGGCATCGCTGATCGATCGTGCATCGGCCACGACCTTGGTCAGGGTGACGGCCACGTTCTCGAGGGGAGCGCCCGATTCGTCGACGATTCGCCCCCGCACCACGGTTCCTGCCTTCACCGGCAGCTCCAGCTCCGTGCGCACCGCCTCCGCGATGCGGACAGCGATCTCGGGCGTGTTGCTGCGATCGAACGAGAAGCGACGCTCGAGAACGGCAATGGTGGCCGGCCCCGGCGACAGGGGCTCCGCGAACCGGAAACGGCCGTCGGCGGCGACCACACAGTGGCCAATCTGACCAGCGAGGTCGCGGATCTGCAGCACCTCGCCGCCGCGGAACTCGTGCTGGCTCGCAACGGCAACGAGTCGCCCCGAGACCTCCGAGCGCGAGGGCAGTTCGATGCGAACCTCGGCGTTCGTGGCTCCGATCGCGAGCGGGCTCATGTCGGCCCCATGGGCTTCGTGCCGCACGAGCAGTTGCATCTTGCCGCGCGGCAGCCCGGACAGCAGGAAACTGCCGTCGGGACCGGTCGTGGTGCGGATCGTCTGCACGAGACCGGGCCGCTGATTGCCCGCCAGCACGTCGACGACGGCACCCTCGATCGGCTGCTGCGACACCGCGCTGATCACGCGACCGCGCAGCGGCGCCGCCGACGGCCGCTCGAACTGCAGGTCGACCTGGCGCAAGTCTCCGATGACGACCGACGGCATGGTCCGCGGCTGCCAGGAATCGTGGCGCGCGACGAGACGCACCGGCCCAGCCGGCAGGTTCTTGAACCGGTATCTGCCGTCGGGGCCTGTCGTGCACTCCTCGGCGCGGCGCGCGTCGTTGAGCACCGACTCGACGACGACGCGCGCATTCGGCACGGGCCCCGCGGGACTCCTGACGTAGCCGTCGAGGCTGAAGCCGGGCACGAGGCGCAACTGCTGATCGCGCAGCTGCGACACTTCTTCGAGACCTCCCGCGTGGGCCAGATGCTCGAACCCGATCAGCAGACCGTGAGTCGTCTCGAAGCGGAACAGGAACGCGCCGTCGGTGCCCGTGATCGCCTGTTCGAGCTGGCTGCGGCCCCACTCGGGCCACGCGGTCAGCGCGCGGTAGATCGTCACGGTGGCACCGGGCGCGGGCCTGCCGTTCGGCAACCGCACCACGCCGCGAATCGGCCGGCCGCGGAGCGGTGCTTTCGTCCCGGGTTTGGCGTCGAACACGTTGAGCTGCGACGGTAGCCCCGGAGGCTCCGCGGGCGCCGACTGCCTGAGCCTCGACGCGAGCATGCGACCCGACTCGGACTCGAACAGCGAGTAGATCGACAGGCCGAGGCCCACCAGGACCAGGAGGCCGATGGCCCACGCCGAGCGGCGGTGGCGAGCACGCCAGGCCTTCGTCATCGCACGCTTCCCTCCGCCCCGGCCCCGAGCGCGCTGAACTGCCTCTGCATGAGCCGCACTTGCTCGACCGTGCCGGCCTCGAGCTCGTCCTGGCTCTCCTCGCAGATCCGGATGACTTCGCGCAGAGTCTCGGCACGCGCCACCGATTCCTGCACTGCCACCATCGCGTCGTCGCGCGCTTCTTGGACCTTGCCGTCGCGCAACAGGAGTCGCATGCGGCACAACTGCGCTTCGGGGTCGCCTTCGGCCTCGATGATCCAAAGGCGAACCGACTTCTCGGCGTCCTCCAGCGAACCGGCCATCAGGTGCATGCGCGCCGCGACGCTGAGCATGCCGCGCAGCGAAGGGTGATTGCGGCGCAGGTCCTCGAAACGCGGCAACCACAACTTGAGCTTCTCGCGCTTCGGCGAAAGACGAAGCAGATCGTCCCAGGTCGCGAGCTGCATCGCCGGCGACAGCGGATTGCCGCTGCGATCGGACATGCCGCCGTGCTGCGTCGGTTGTTCGAGCACCGACAGCACCGACCACCAGCCCTGCAGCGGAGAGTCGGGATGCACGCGCCGTTCGATCTGTTCGCGGCAACTGCCGACGAGGTCGCGCATCACCGCGGGCTCGTTGAGCCGCTGCAACGCCGTGCCAGCCAGCTCGGCGATCTCGCCCGACAACCCGGTCGGGGTTCCGCGCGGCAGCACGTCGGCGGGCGTAGTCTGCAAGAGGCGCGCTGCGAGCTCGTGCAACGCACGGCGGCCCTGGAAACGCAGCCCGAAGTCCATCATGTTGCCGTGCCGCGTCGGCTGCAGGCCGGCGAGACTCCACAACAAGAGACCCGTGGCGCGCACGCGGTCCGGCGCGGCCTTCGCGATCGTGCTCTCGAGCTTCGACGCGGGCGCGAGCACGTCGGGGCTCTGCGCGACATCGAGGACGCCATGCAACACGAGCGGGAAGACGGCGCCCGGCCGCAAGAACGCGGCCAGCGCGAGGTCCGTGTTCGCTTCTTTGGGACGCGCAACGGCTGCGGTCAGGTTCGCGACGGCGCGGCCGAGATAGAGCCCGTACAACCTGAGCTCGACCGCGAAGTCGCGCCCGGTGCGCGCGGCCAGCGCGTCGGCGATCGCCGCATCGAAGCGCAGCAACGCCTCGTAACCGCGCCCCTCACGCAGCAGCGCGCTGGCGTCTGGCTCCGGATCGTCGACATAGGCGCGACGCATCGCGACGACCTGCGCGTCGTCGCTCCATTCCGCACGCGCGCGCTCGAGCTTCAGCAGCACGTTCGGGCTCGGCGGCACGGCCGGCACGTCGGCGCCACACAGCGAATACAGGAAAGACGTGGCCCCCCACGGCGGCCCGGCTTCGAGGCTGATGTCGCGGACGATCTCGACGAGCCTGTCCTGGTGCCGCAGCTCGAGACTCTGGCCGCGCTCGCGCCGCCAGACGGTCAACAACGTCACCGTGGCGAGCGACAAGACGATCGTCGCCATGATCGCGCCCGACAGCACGGGGTTCTTGCGCGCCCTGCGCCACACGCGCACGTGCAGCGGCAGGCGCTTGATGTGCACGGGCTCGCCATCGGCGATGCGCTGCAGATCGCGCGCGAGGTCTTCGCCGTCCTGGTAGCGGTCGGCCGGCTCGCGGCTCAGCAGTTTCTCGAGCACCGCGTCGAAATCGCGCGGCGCCTCGGGCACGAGATCGCGCAGGCGTGTCGGCGTGCCGTGCAGGATCGACTGCAACAGCGCTTCGGTCGTCTTGCCGGTCACCGGCAGCTCGCCGGTCACGGCTTCGAAGATCGTCACCCCGAGCGAGTAGAGGTCGCTCGCCTGCGTGCACTCGCTGCCGAGCGCCTGCTCGGGCGAGGAGTAGTGCAGCGTGCCCAGGAACCCGCCGCCCCGCGAAGTGAGCCGCACCGAGGCACGGTCGAGCGCCTTCGCGAGACCGAAGTCGCTGAGCGCGAGCGTGCCGTCGCTGGCGACCAGGATGTTGCCCGGTTTGACGTCGCGGTGCAGCACGCGCCGGCGATGCGCGAGGCCCAGCGCATCGGCCACGCCGGCGAACCGCTGCGCCGCTTCGAGCGGATCCATCACGCGCTTGCCGACGCGGCGCGCCGCGGCGATGTGTTTGTCGAGGCTCATGCCGTCGACGCGCTCCATCGCGAAGAACGGCATGCCCTGCGCTTCGCCGTAGTCGTAGATCGGCACGATGTGCCGGTGGTGCAGCGCGGCCGTCGCCCGGGCTTCCGCGCGGAACCGCCTGCGCATCGTCGGATCCGACGCGAAGCTCGGCGACAGCACCTTCAACGCGACCTCGCGTTCGAGCTCCTCGTGCCAGCCGAGGTAGACGGTGCCCATGCCGCCGCGGCCGAGCACACCCTTGATCTGGTAGTCGCCGAGACGCGGCGGCACGTCCGTCGTGCCGCCGACGACCTGCTGCACGAACTCGAGCGCATTGAGACGCGACAGCAGGTCCGACCCTTCGGCCGTGCTGTCGCCCTGCAGCTCGGCCCGCAGCTCGGCGCCCGAGCTCGAGCCGCTCAACACCTCGGCCATGCGCAGGTCCGCGGCATCGGCAACCGGGTCCCGGCCCATGCCCTCGGCCTTTGGCGACTGCGACTCGTTCACAGCTTCAACTCTTCGGCCAGACGCTTGAGCGCGCGGCTCAACAGCAGGTGCACGGCATTCTCGCTGCGGCCCATGCGCTCGCCCACCTCCTTGGCCGAAAGCCCCTCGATCTTCATCAGCAGGATCACCTCGCGGTGGTCGTCCGACAGGCGCAGGATCGCCTGTTCGAGGAGCTCGAGCCGGTCCTTGCGGTCCGCGTGCGTGATCGGGCCCGACCGCCGGTCGGCCAGCGGCAATTCGGTCTTGACGGCGTGTTCGCGGCGCGGATCGCGCGCAGCGACGCCGAGCTGGTCGCGCACGATCCGCGCCACCTTGCGGCGCGCCAGCGTCACGAGCCAAGCGCCCGCGTTCTCCTCGGCGGACAAGGTCTTCCACGAATTGACCGCCTCGATCGCGACTTCCTGGAGCACGTCCTCGGGATCCATGCGGACCCGAAGGTCGGGCCCCATGCGCAGATAGATCACCGATAGCAGTCGCTCGCGGTGCTGCTCGAAAGCGACTTCCGGTGATATGGACATGGGCGTGCGGCTACGTGACTGGTAACCCAGGATTCTCTTGCCCGGGCAGCACAACTTACGCGAAGTCGGGGGGTGCCGCGAGTGTGGGCCGCGTGGTTGTCGCGGCGGTCGGGCCTTGGCGCATCCCGCGCTTGGCAAGGGGCTTTCGCGCAAACGGTCGGCGGGATGGCGGTCCCGGCAAGTTCCTATCCGCTCGCCTCGGCGAGCTCGGGCGGCAGCCGGCGCAGCTTGCCGTCGCGGCCCACGCACGCGAGCTTCGTGCTGCCGGTCGCACACACCGCGCCGTCGCGTTCGCGGCGCGCTTCGTATTCGAGGGTCACCGCAGCCTTGCCGGCATCGCCGATACGCAACCGGATCGCCACGACCTCGTCGTAGTCGACGGGCTTGTGGTACTGGCACGAGAACTCGACCACCTGCAGCAGGGTGCCCTCGTCCTCCATCTGCCGGTAGGTCTTGCCGCGCGCCCGCATCCACTCGGTGCGCGCTTCCTCGAACCACGCGACGTAGCTGCCGTGGTGCGCAACAGCCATGCGATCGGTCTCGCAGTAGCGCACCCGCACGCGGTGCACGGGTCCCGGAAACTCGCTCATCGACACAGGCTAGGTCGACGAGGTCCTATGTGCCACCCGCTCGCGCGCCATCCGAGGGGCAGCAGCCCTTCCTGGAAGCGCCGAAGTCAATCCTGGCGCCATCGCCGAAAACCGGGAAGGATAGCCACCCGCCCCCCTTCGAAGCCCCGTCCATGATCCGACTGCTCGCCCTGCTGCCGCTCCTGTTCGCCGGCTGCGCTTCTTCCCCCGACCACAAGGGCGAGCCGGTACCCGAGGAAAAGGATCGCCACCGCGCGCTGCAAAAGGCCGAAGAACGCCGGCGCGACATCAACGCCGTGCTGCTGCGGCTCGACCAGTCCATCGACAGCTACGTGCAAGCGCTCAGCAACCAGGGCGAGATCCGCGCCGACCAGGCGGCCGAACGGCTCGAACGGACGATCCGCGAGATGGTGCTCGACCAGGGTCCCGAACTGACCAAGGTCTCCGGCGGCGGCGTCACGAGCGTCGACGCGCTCCCGCCCGGCGAGAATTTTCGCCGGTTGCAGGCCCTGGCGGTCGACGGCAGCGAGCCTCGCCAGCAGGCGATCGCGCTGGCTGCGATCGGCTTCTCCGAGAAGCTCGAGATGATGCCGATCATCCTGCAGGGCGCGCAACTGTCCGATCCGCTGGTGGTCGATCACGCCGTGCTCGGACTCGCGGTGCTGCGGTCGCCCGCGACGCCGCCCGGCGTGCTCGCTGCGATCATCGAGAAGCAGGACCACCCCGAGGACGGACGCGTGCAGGCCGCATGGGCGCTCTACCGGCTGCAGCCGATGAGCAATCACGGGGCCGAGATCCAGGCGATCTGGAAACGGCTCCTGACCGAGCGCCGCGACTCGGTACCCACCGGCATCATCGTCACCGCGGTGCGCGGTGTGGGACTCGCGCGCGATCCCGCGAACGCCGCGCTCGTGGCGACCTTCCTGAAACACCCGACGGCGCGCGTCCGCATGGCCAGTTGCGTGGCCCTCGCGCGCATGAACGCGCAGGACTACGCCAACGCTCTGCTCGAGCTGCTGGGCCCGGCGGAAACCGTGCAGAACGTGCGCCTGACCGCCCGCAAGGCGCTGGCGGAGCTTGCCGGCGGCGACGATTACGGCTACGACGTCGCGGCGTGGCGAAAGATCTTCGAACGCGGTCGGCAGGAGTCGGCCTCGCGACACTGATTGTCGTCGCCGCTGCGGGTGTCGCGGCCATTGCGCTGACCCACGGCTGCGGTGCGAAGGGCGCGCAGCAGCCTGCCCCCCGCGCGCGCACGGTCGACGTCGCCGCGATCGCCGAATGCGATCTCGTCAACGCAGTGCTCGACGAGTGCCACAAGCCGCTGCGCGGCACCATGGACTCCATCGCGGCCAGCGTGCGGCCAGCTGGTGGCACCGAGGTCCAACTGTACGCGATCCTGCCCGACCAGCTGCGTGTGCTCGCCGCGGACGGCTGCTATCTGCTCACCGGCGGCACGGTCTTCCGCCTGGAAGGTGCCGAGGCGAAGGAGGCTGCTCCCGAAGCGGCGGCGCGCGTGCGCCTGCTGCGCACTGTGCTCGACGCGGCGACGTTCGGGCCACTGCACCGGGCCACGGGTTGCCGTCGCACGGGACCGCACGAGTTCGAGCTCGCGCAAGCGGATGGCTCGTCGTGCAAGCTGCGTCTGCGCGACCACAGTCTGCTGCCGGACTCGTTCGCGAGTGCCACGGGCAAGGTGCGCATCGTCGAATACCTGCGCACACCGGTGACGTGGATCGCGAAGCAGCTCGAGCTCGACGGGCTCGGTCGCTGTGACGTGGTTCTCCGGCTCGGCGACGTCGACTGGGCTCCCGATTTCTTCGCGCCGCCGGGCGCGACCAAGGGCGAAAGCGCGGTGAAGGGCGAGAGAGGGCAGCGCAACGTCATGCCCGTGCCCGGCGCGGTGCCCGAGAGCCGCTCCGAGATTCCGGTCGAAGGCGAGTTGAAGGCCACGCGCTGGGTGTGCATTGCCGATCACGGGAACTGGGCCGCGCGCGTCGCCGCCTATCAACCCGTGCACGCCGAGCTCGAGCGGCAGAAACAGCTGATCGCCGGGTTCCCGATCTTCTGGCAGGAGGAGAGCAAGGCCTGGCTCGCGGTCCCGTTCCGCCAGCGCGCCAACGGCCCCGCGCTGGAGGCGCCGAAGAACTGGCAGCTCCGCGAAGTGCCCGCCGGCCCCTGCCTCCAGGTCTGGCCACCCGGGCAATCGCTCGAGGAGAAGGTCGCGGCGGGCGAACGGCTGCTGCGCGAGGCGCTGCAAACACAGCGGCGCCCGGTCGCGGGCCCGATCCTCACGCAGTACTACCTCCATCTGGAGGATGGCGAACCATCTCCGGAGAAGCTCGCGTGCCCCGTCGTGCGCATGGCCGTGGCAGTTCGCTGACGAGCCAGCTGTCGCGCAGCGCGACAGTCTGCGAGACTACGGGCCCGATGGATCTCTACACGTGCTCGCTGCGTTCGCCGATCGGCAGCTTGCGACTCGTCGTACGCGACGACGGCGCAGTCGTGCGCATCCACCTGCCGGGCCCGCAACCACGCGAAGACGCGAGACGCGACGATGGCCAGTGCGACGAGCTCGCGCGCCAGCTCGATCAGTACTTCGCGGGCCGGCGGCGGCGATTCGACCTGCGCCTGTCGCCTTCGGGCACCGAGTTCCAGCTCGCCGCGTGGCGCGCGCTCTCTGAGATCCCGTTCGGCGAGACGCGCAGCTACCAGCAACAATCGCGGCTGCTGGGCAAAACGTCGGCGACGCGAGCAGTCGGCGCGGCGAACGGCAGGAACCCGCTGCCGATCGTGGTGCCCTGCCATCGCGTGATCGGCAAGGACGGCAGCCTCACGGGTTTCGGCGGCGGGCTCGCGTGCAAGCGGTGGCTGCTCGCGCACGAGGCTGCCGTGCTCGCTGGCCAGGACAGGGCGGCCGCACACGCATGACGCTGCCCGCTCCATCGTCGTTCGCGTCGCACTGGGATCTCGATCCGCAGGTCGTGTTCCTGAATCACGGCAGCTTCGGCGCCTGCCCGCGCGTGGTGTTGCAGCACCAGCAAGAGCTGCGCGCCCGCATGGAGCGCGAACCCGTGCTGTTCCTGCACCGCGAGCTCGAGAGCCGGCTCGACCCGGCGCGGCACGAGCTCGCGCGCTTCGTCGGCTGCGCTGCGGACGACCTCGCGTTCGTCGCAAACGCGACGACGGGCGTCAACACGGTGCTGCGCTCGCTGCAGTTCGCGGCCGGCGACGAACTGCTCGCAACGGACCACGAATATGCCGCGTGTCGGAACGCCCTCGACTTCGTCGCGGGCCGCACCGGTGCGCGCGTCGTCACGGCGCCGATCCCGTTTCCGCTGCAGGATCCGCGGCAGGTCGTCGACAGCGTGCTCGCGTGCGTCACGGACCGCACGAAGCTGCTGCTGATCGACCACGTCACGAGCCCGACGGGTCTAGTGCTGCCCGTCGAACCGATCGTCCACGCTCTGCGCGAACGCGGCATCGACACGCTCGTCGACGGCGCCCATGCACCGGGCATGCTCGCACTCGACCTCGACCGGCTCGGTGCGGCCTACTACACGGGCAACTGCCACAAGTGGCTCTGCACCCCGAAGGGCTCCGCGCTGCTGCACGTGCGGCGCGACCGCCAGGATCGGATCCGACCGCTGTCGATCAGCCACGGTGCTTCCTCGACACGCACGGACCGTTCGCGCTTCCGGCTCGAGTTCGACTTCTCGGGTACGGACGACTTCACGCCGTTCCTGTGCGTTCCTGCTGCGCTGCACTTCCTCGGCTCGCTGCTGCCGGGTGGCATGCAGGAGCTGCAGGCGCACAACCGCAAGCTCGCGCTGGTCGGGCGCGATCTGCTGTGCACTGCGCTCGGCACGAGACCGGCGGCACCGCCGGCCATGATCGGCTCGCTGGCCGCCGTCGAGCTGGCGCCGGCGCAAGCGCCGCTCGCGTCGCCGCAGGGCCTCGACCCGTTGCAGGTGCAACTCTTCGACGAGCACCGCATCGAGGTGCCGGTCGTGCGCTGGCCACACCCGCCGTTGCGCCTCGTGCGCATCTCGCCGCAGGTCTACAACTCGCGCGCACAATACGAGTATCTGGCTCGCACCCTGGCGGCGACGGGCAGTCGGTAGCCGACTTCGGCCGCGCGCCAAGGAGCCGACGCCAAGGCTGGTTGGGAACCGGCGGTGATCCGACGCCGCAGCCGATGGTCTTGCGTGTCGCGATCCTCGACACTTTTCGCGCAGCGAGCCTCGGGCCAGTCAAGACCAGCTACGCCGGAGTCGATGAAGAGGGGCGATGCCGACGCCTTCCTGGGACGCGCCGAACCCCGCCGCAGAGCCACCGTTGTGGTCACTCGGCAGTGCATCGCAGGCACTGGCTGCATGCTCACCGGTGCGTGCGCAATGAAGGGCCGCGTCACCTCTCTGCGCATGCGCCTGACCGCGCTGTGCTCGCTGCTCGCACTGCTCGTGTTCGGTTACCTCGGCCTCGCCGCGTACCGTCGCGAACGCGCAGCGCTCGAGGAAGCTCGGCGCAGCAGCCTAGAAGCGCACGCGCGCCTCGTTGCGGCCCACGCGGCAAGCAGCCTGCGTGCCGCCGAGACCAGAGCCGTCGCCGACTTCCTCGGCGCCGTGACGCAGAACCTGGAGCTGCAGGCGGCTGCCGTCTACGCGCATGACGGCGCGCGCCTCGCCTCGGCCGGCGATCCATCGCTGCTGCCGGCGAGCACGTCGGCGACGTTCGAAGCCGAGGGCGACTGGATCGGCTCGGCCCCGATGTCGTACTCGGAGAACGGTGGCTCGCTGCGCGGAGTCGTGCTCGTGCGCGCGTCCGGAGAACCGCTTCGCTCGAGACTGCGCGAATACGCTGGAGCTCTCGTGTTCTGCGCGGCGATCGCAGTGTTCGTGTTCGGCCTCGCCACATACTGGCTCGGCGCGCGCTTGCTCAGGCCAGTGAGAGATCTGCTGCGGCTCAGCGACTGGATCGACAAGACGCAGGACTTCAGGGTGCGCGCGGACGACACGGCCACCGGCGAGATCGGCGCGCTCGCGCGAGGCTACAACACGATGCTCGTCGCGATCCAGGAACGCGATGCGAACATCGAGAACGTCAAGGCGCAGTGCGATCAGCAGGTGCGTCTGCGCACGGCGGACCTGAGCCGGGCGTTGGAAATGGCCGAGAGCGCGACGCACGCGAAGTCGACCTTCGTGGCGAACATGAGCCACGAAGTCCGCACGCCGCTCAACGCCGTGCTCGGCATGACCGACCTCGCGATGGAAGCCGAGGATCCGCGCGAGGTGCGCGAATACCTGGGCGTGATTCGCAGCGCGGGTTCGAGCCTGCTCGGGATCCTCACCGACGTGCTCGACTTGTCGAAGATCGAAGCGGGCAAGCTCGAGCTGTCACCGATCCCGATAGACCTCGAATCGCTCGTGCTCGATGCGATGCGCCCGCTGACCTCGCGCAGCGAAGGCAAGGATCTCGAGCTCACGGTCGAGCTGGCACCCGAGCTGTCGCGCGGCTACAGCGTCGACGACGTGCGGCTGCGGCAGATCCTCACGAATCTGGTCGGCAACGCAATCAAGTTCACGGAGCAGGGATTCGTGCGCGTGAGCCTCTCGCGCGGGGCCGACCTCGGCAGCGCTCACGAGGTCGAGATCCTCGTGCAGGACTCGGGCGTCGGCATCCCGTCGGACCGCCTCAAGGCGATCTTCACGCCGTTCACGCAAGCCGACAACACGATCACGAGGCGCTTCGCCGGCACGGGCCTCGGCCTCTCGATCACGGAGCGGTTGGTGGGGCTCATGGGCGGCATGATCCACGTGGAGAGCACGCCGGGCACGGGCACGACGTTCCGGATCCGGATCCCCATCGAGATCTGCGAGAGCCCGCTGCCTGCCCCACCGGCGCTGCCGCCGGCGAGCCGGTTGCTGCTCGTGAGCCGTTCGGCTTCGATGCAACAGGCCATCGCGGCGATCGGCAGGCGGCTGCAACTCGAGGCAAGGGTCATCGAAGACCACCGCGCGCTCGCCGCGATGCCGCCACTCGGCGATCACGATGTCGTGTTGCTCGACGACCGCGACAACGACGCCGAGATCTGCGCCGCACTCGCGCTCGGAGCGAGGCGCGTGCGCCCGGTCCTCGTCGTCACGTCGTTCCTCGACCTCGGCAACGCGGCAGCGCGTTGCCGCGCCAGCAACTTCATGGGCTACATCACGAAGCCCGTGTCGGCCCGCGAGCTCGCCGTGCGCATGACGTCACTGCTGCAGCCAGGCCCGGGCGAAGTCGTGCACGCCCCACCACAGACGTCGGTCGCGAGCCCGGCCAGGACGGCGCCGCTGCGCATCCTCGTGGCCGAGGACAACGCGCTGAACCAGAAGCTCATCGAACGCATCCTGCAACGCGACGGCCACAGCGTGAAGATCGCCGAGAACGGCCGCATCTGCTGCGAGATGTTCGCGAGCGAGCCCTTCGATCTGATCCTCATGGACATGCAGATGCCCGAGATGAGCGGGCTCGAGGCGACGACCAGCATCCGGCAACAGGAGAGCAACATGGGCGGTCGCGTGCCGATCATCGCGCTGACTGCCAACACGACGCCCGAAGACCGTCGCTCGTGTCTCGAAGCCGGCATGGACGAAGTCCTGCCCAAGCCCGTCTCGCTGCCGCTGCTCCGGACGTTGCTCGCCGGCTTCGGCAGCAAGTCCAGCGCACCGCTTCGCACGGCCGAGAAGCCAGACGCCTGAGCTGGATCACAGTCGCTGCGCGAGCAGCTCGCGCAAGCCAGCGAGGCCATCGACGATCCGGACGGCTCCCTGCCGGCTCAACTGCTCGCGCCGCTCCGCCTCGATGACGCGCCCGCCGACCGCGAGCGGCACGACACCGGCTGACCGCGCCGCTTCGAAGTCACTCGCGTTGTCGCCGAGCATCCAAGCCGCCGTGCAGCCGAGCCGCTGCAGCAGCAGGCGCACGGGCCCTGGATCCGGCTTGCCGGGACCGTCCTCCGCGGCGACGAGCGCCGCCACGTGCGCGCTGAACCCATGCCGCGCGAGCACCGACTCGGCGAGGCGGCGCGGACAGTTGGTGACCACGCCGATCGGGAGCAGCGCCGCCAGCGCCTGCAGATCGGCGACGCTCGCGAGCGCACGGCGACCTTCGATGTCGGCGAGCACGCCGTCGAGGTCGAGCAGCAGCGCTTTCGGCATGACCGCCGCCGCGAGCGCGGCGAGCAGGCGAGCGAACGCCGCGCTGTCCGCGGGCAGCGTGATGCGCACACCCTCCGGGAACGCGCGTATGGCGATGCCGACTCCGGCCAACGCATCGCGCAACCAGCTCGGATCGCCTCCGCGCACGAACACGAAGTTGCCGGCCGAAGGCAGCACATCGAGTCCGAACGCGCGCAGCGCGCCGGTCAGTTCCGTGCGTTCGCCTTCGACGGCGCGCACGTAGGCCTGCATCTCTTCGCGACCCGTTGCGAGCCGATGGACTGCGGCAGCGCGGCTCCAGGAGCCGCACGTGAACGGACTGCCGACGACGCGCAGCCAACCCACGACGCGCGGGGCCGCGATCGCGTAGCCGACGCGCAGACCCGCGAGCCCGAAGGCCTTGCTGAACGTGCGCACGACGATCGCGTTGTCGAATCCGAGCGCCGCGCGCGTGAGATCTTCACCGCCGAATTCGGCATAGGCGGCATCGACGAGCACGAGCGACTGCGGAAACGCCGTGCAGACGGCGCGCACGTCGTCAGCCGTGGCGACGAGACCCGTCGGGTTGTTCGGCGACACGATCGCGACCAGCGCCGTGTCCGCCGAGCGCATGTCCAAGACCTGCTGACGCGGCCACGCGCCTTCGAGCCACGGCACCGTCCTCGCGCGGGCGCCCGACAGCGCCACGTAACGCTCGAGCATCTCGAACGTCGGCACGGGCAGGATGGCCTCACGGCCGGGCTCGAGGCAGGCGCGGCAGAGGCGATCGAGCACTTCGTCGGCTCCGGCGCCGACGAAGAAGCGATCGACCGGCAGCTCGTGGTGCGCGGCAAGCGCTCGTTCGAGCCGGTCGTCGCGCGGGTAGCAGCGCAACAGCTCGGGATCGCGCAGCAGGACGTCGAAGAACGACGCCGACGGCGCACGGCCCTGGTTGCCGTCGAGTCGCAGGTCGACCCACGCGGGTACTGCAGGGATGCCTGCTCGAGACTCGGGGACCGACCTCGCAGCACGCGGAGGCAACGACATGAGCGCACCTTATCCGCCGCGCGCCCGCGACTCACCGCCGCGCTGCCTGCAGACTGCCGAGGTATTGCCAGATCGCTTCGAACTGCTGCTTGCCATCACCATCGAGGATCTCGGTGAACGCCGTGCGCCCCTTCGCGTCGGAGTACTTGGGCATGCGCGCGTCGGGATCGAGCCGCGGCGGATCCTGCAGCCAGCGCGTGTAGTACTCGTGGCGGAGCCGCCCGCGCGCCGTGACCAGTTCGATGCCGATCCGTTCGAACGGCTGGACCGCCGGCTTGTCCCCCACGGCGTGGCACGCCACGCAACCGAACCCGGTACCCATCGCGACGAGGCGTTCGCCGTCGATCACTGCCTGCGCCTTGCCGGCAACCCCCGGCTCGTCGGCCGGTCCGTAACCGTGCTCGCGCACGAGTCCCGTCGCGATCGCGGCGCC
>Ga0111539_10003415_pt1 | contig 20920 bp, 17 predicted proteins | sample RhiMethybrSRZTD1_FD_79667 | JGI IMG/M metagenome (GOLD analysis project Ga0111539, IMG submission 79667) | Populus rhizosphere microbial communities from Tennessee, USA - Rhizosphere MetaG P. TD hybrid SRZTD1 (version 2) (version 2) | ecosystem: Host-associated > Plants > Roots > Rhizosphere >...
CAGAGATGCTCGGCCGCGAGCTTCGTGACGCCGTACGGCGAGACCGGCTGCAGGACCGAGTCTTCGCGCATCGGGATCGTCGCGACGTCGCCGTACACGGACGAGCTCGACGCGTAGACGAACCGGTGCAGGTGCCGATCCTTGACGGCTTCGAGCAGCCGCTGGGTCGCGTCCACGTTGTGTGACGTGTAGATCCGGAAATCGTCGCCCCAGCTTTTTCTGACGCCGGCTTGTGCGGCCAGGTGATAGACCGTCGTCACGCCGTCGAGCAGCCGGTCCAGCGGCGCCGTCTGCAGCGCCTCCTCGATGAACTGGAACGTCGGCCGCGCCCGCAGTGGTGCGAGGTTGTCCTCCTTCACGGCGCGCGCGTAGTAGTCGGTGAAGCAGTCGATGCCGACGACATCGGCGCCCTCGTCGAGCAGCTGCGTGGCGAGGTGGGAGCCAATAAAACCGGCCGCGCCGGTGACGAGCGCCTTCATGCGAACGCCTCGCGCACTCGGACAGGCAAGCGGCAGGGCCGGCCGTCGCGATCGAGCGCCGCGTGCACGGTTCGCCCGGCCGCGGCGACGTCCGTCTGTCCCTTGATTACCACTTCGTACTGGAACTCCATTCTGACCGGAGAGGTCAGCCGCCCGGTGGTTCTCACTTCGACCTCGTCATCGTACCTGGCCGGCCGTCGGTACTCGCACCGGGCGTCGATGACGGGAAGCAGGACGCCGCTGTCTTCCATTTCCCTGTACGTCCACCCGAGATTTCGGAGCAGATCAGTGCGGGCGACCTCGAACCAGACGAAATAGTTGGCGTAGTAGACGACGCCCATCCGGTCTGTCTCGGCGTACCTCACCCGGACTGTCGTCACCGCCGACGGCATGACGGCTACCTCGCCGCCAGCGTGGCGGCGCGCAGCGCGTGCGCGGCCTCCACCGGATCCGGCGCGCCGAAAATCGAGGCGCCGGCCACCAGAATCGTCGCGCCGGCCTGGGCGAGCGCCGGCGCGTTCGCGGCGTCCACGCCGCCGTCCACGCTGATATCCGCGGTCGAACCGCGGCTGGCGAGGAGCGCCCGCGCGGCCACGACCTTGTCGATGCTGCGCGGGATGAAGGTCTGTCCGCCGAAGCCGGGGTTGACCGACATCACGAGCAGGACGTCGAACTCGCCGACCACTTCGCTCACCGCGTCGAGTGAGGTCGAGGGGTTGATCGCCACGCCGGCCCGCAGCCCGAGCTGCCGGATCCGTGTCAGCGTCCGGTGCAGGTGCGGCAGCACCTCGGCGTGCACGATCAAGCTGGCCGCGCCGGCGCGTGCGAACGCCTCCAGGTAGCGATCGGGATCGGTGATCATCAAATGCACGTCGAGCGGAATCTGTGTCACGCGTTTGAGCGCCGCGACGACGGGCGGGCCGATCGTGATGTTCGGGACGAAGTGGCCGTCCATCACGTCCACGTGGACGAGATCGGCGCCGGCGCGTTCGAGGCGCGCGACTTCATCGGCGAGCCGCGCGAAATCCGCGGAGAGGATCGACGGCGCGATCTTGACCATCAGCGCGAGACCTCGATCGCGATGGCGTCGAAGGGCGTTACCTGAAATCCGGCCTGCGGCGTCTGGCGGACGACAATCCCGGCCGGGATGCCCGGATATGACACCTCCCCGGACACGGCCACGCGCAGGCCTTGCGCCCGCAGCACGTCCAGCGTGCGGACGCCGACGGTCCCGATCAAATCGGGCATGACATAGCTCACGCTCTTGTCGCCGCGATTGACGAGGAGCGTGACCTTCGCGCTGCGGCGCTTGGCGGGCGGGTCCTGGGCGACCACCATCCCCATCTCGTAGGCCGGCGTCCGGATCTCGGCGCGCGCGCCGACCGCGACGCTTTCGCCCGACAGCGTGATCTCGGCGGTCCGTTCCGGCATGTCCACGACGCTCGGGATCACCGGCTCGCGCTGGCCGTCGCTCACGCGCACGCGAACGGGCCGCTGCCGGCGGAGGACGATGCCGGGATCGGGGTCCTGGGAGAGCACGTGATCGGCCGGAACCTTTGGGTCCGGCCGCCGCCCCTCGTCCACGCGCAGGACCAGTCCGAGCTGGCCCAGCGTCGTGGTCGCCTCGGCGATCGACTTGCCCCGCAAATCGGGCACCGACACTTCGCGCGCGCGCGTGGCGACACGCAGCGCCGCCATGAAGAAGACGCCAAACGTGATCGCGAGAGCGGCGACGAGCAGGAGGAACCGGCCCGCGTTCCAGACGCGTTTGCGCACTGGGCGAGCCTTCGATTCGAGGCGCATCAGGCCCCAAAAGTGTACTACATGGCCTTCCGGCGCAGCGCCGCGCCAAAGAACGCGTCGAGCCCGTGGAGAAAGGGCAGCGTGCGCAGGCAGCCCGCCGCGTCGCGGAGGCGCTCCGCCTGGTCCACCCGGGGGCCGGGATCCACCGGAATCAGGGCGTAGTCCGCGCGTTCTTTCAGAAACCGCTCGACGATGTGCTCGTTCTCCTCAGGCTCGCTCGAACAGGTGGCGTAGAGCAGCAATCCACCCGGGCGGACGGCATCCGCGGCGTGACCGAGCATCTGTGCCTGGGCGCGGGCGAACCCCGGCAAGTCATCCGGGCGGCGCGTCCATTTGAGGTCCGGGTCCCGTCGCAGCACGCCGAGTCCGGAACAGGGCGCGTCGAGCAGCACGCGATCGAACACCGCGCCGAACGGCAGACCCCGGGTTGCGTCGAGGGCCACGAGCGGCACAGGCACGCCGAGCCGGCCGAGCGTGGCCTGCAGCAACTCGACGCGGCCGCGGCGCAGATCGCTCGCGACGAGCAGGCCGCGCTGCTCCATGTCGCCCGAGAGGAGCGCCGTCTTGCCGCCCGGCGCCGCGCAGACGTCGAGCACCCGCTCCCCGGGCTCGGCGCCGAGCGCGTGCGCCACGACCTGCGAGGCTTCCTCCTGGACGACCAGCCGGGCGCGCAGTTCGGCCGGGAGCCGTCCGAGCGACCCGGGCGCCAGCCGCACTGCGTCGCGCACGAAGCCGGCGGGCTGCGCTGTCGCGCCGGCGGCTTCGAGCAGGGCGATCAACTCGGCTCCCGACCCGCCGCCGGGCGCCCGTACGGCCAGCTCCGGCGGCGCGTTGTTGAACTGACACCAGCGCTCTGCCGCCTCGAAGCCGAAGCGGGTGAGCCAGCGATCGACCAGCCATTCCGGATGAGAAAGCGTGACGCTCAAATACTCGAGGGCCGCCACGCGATCGCCCGCCGACGCCGGACGCCGCGGCAGCGGCAGCGTCTTGCGCCGGATGAGCGATCGCAGCACCGCATTGACGAAGCCGGCGGCCCGCTCGTGCCCCAACTGCCTGACGACCTCCACCGACTCGTGCACGATGGCGTGGACCGGCACGCGCTCGAGGTGCCGCAATTGGTAGGCGGCCGCGCGCAGCGTGGCCCGGACGCCGGCATCGAGCGCGGCGACAGGTTCGCGCGATACGGCCTGAAGGCACGCGTCGAGCTCGCGCTGCCAGCGCAGCGTGCCCGCCACGATCTCGAGCAGAAACGCGCCATCGCGCGCGTCGAGATCCGTCCGGCCCCACTCGACCTCGGCGGAGAGTGTTGTCCGGCCGCGCTCGACGGCGACGAGCGCGCGTGCCGCCGCCAGCCGCGCCGTGCTCACGGGCCGGCCACCGGGACGGGCGTGAATCGATCGCCCTTGGCCACCGGGTGTCCGCTGAGAAACGCGCGGACCAGCATCGGCGCGCGCCCCTCCCCCTGAATCTCCAGCAGGCGGAGCGTCCCCGATCCCGTGCCGACCGCGATGGCGTCCGGCGTGACGCCGGCCACCACCCCGGGCGGCGTCCCGGCGTCTCCCGCGTCAACTGCCGACCGCAGCAGGAGCACGCGCCGGGCGTGGAGCACCGCCGCCGCGAGCGGCCACGGCTGCAAGCCGCGGATCCGGTTGTGGATCTCCCGCGCCGGACGCGACCAGTCCACCTGGCTTTCTTTCCGCTCGAGCCGCGACGCGTAGGTCACGAGACGCTCGTCCTGCGGCTCTTCGTCGACGGCGTGTCCGTTCGCCAGCCGATTCACGGTCTCGAGCAGGACCGCGGCGCCGGCCGACGCGAGCCGTCGCTCCAGCTCGACGCTGCTCTCGTCCGGATCGATGTTCGTCGTCACCCGGGCAAGCATCGGTCCGGCGTCGAGCGCCTGCACGACGCGCATGATCGTCACGCCGGTCGTGAGGTCTCCGGCCATGATGGCGCGATGCACCGGGGCCGCGCCGCGCCAGCGGGGCAGCAGCGACCCATGCACGTTGATGAGACCCAACCGCGGAAGGGCGAGATGCTCGGTCGGCAGAATCCGGCCGTACGCGGCGACCACGCCGAGGTCGGGCTGGAGCGTGCGCAGCGCGTCGAGGAGCGCGGGATCTTTCAGGCGCGTCGGTTGAAACAGCGGCAGGCCGTGCTCGACGGCTGCGACCTTGACCGCCTCCGGCACCACCTTGTGCCCGCGTCCGCGCGGCCGATCGGGCTGCGTCACGACGGCCACGACCTGATGCGCCGAGCCGATCAGCCGCAGCAGCGCCGGCACGGCGAAGCCGGGCGTCCCGAAGTAGACGAGGCGGAACGCCATTACCAGCGTCCCGCGCGCTGCATCTTCCGGATCTTCCGCGTGATGAGGTCGCGCTTGATCCCCCGCAGCCGGTCGAGAAACAGCATGCCGTCGAGGTGATCGATCTCGTGCTGGAACGCCCGCGCGAGGAGGCCCGTGCCGGAGACCTCGCGTGAGACGCCGTGCCTGTCGAGCGCGCGCACGGTGGCGCTCGAGGGCCGCGCGACCGTGGCGTTGAAGCCCGGTACGCTCAGACATCCTTCTTCTTCGAGCTGCATGCCGTCACGCTGGACGAATTCGGGGTTGACCAGCACGTGCAGCTCGCCGCCGCGGCGGCCCACGCTCAGATCGATCACGCAGACCCGCAGCGGCACGCCGACCTGCGGCGCGGCCAGGCCGACGCCGGGCGCCGCGTACATCGTGTCGATCATGTCGTCGATCAGCCGCTCGAGCTCACCGTCGAACGTCGTCACCTCGGCGGCCCGGGCCGCGAGTCCCGCGGCCGGGTAGCGGACGATCGGACGCAGCATCAGACCCGCCCCGGAGTGGGCCTGAGGCGCCGCGCCACCTCTCCGGCGTAGCGATGCCATGCGGCGTCCATCTCGGCGATCGTGTCGCCGCCGAATTTCTCGAGAAGGGCGCCGGCGAGCACGAGACAGACCATCGCTTCGCCGACCACGGCCGCCGCCGGCACGGCGCACACGTCGCTCCGCTCGATCGCCGCCGGCGCCTCTTTCATCGTCGCCAGGTCGACCGATCGGAGCGGCTTCATCAGCGTCGAGATCGGTTTCATCCAGGCGGTGACGCGGACGTCTTCGCCGTTCGTGACGCCCCCTTCGAGTCCGCCGGCGTTATTGGTCGGCCGGGCGAGCCCGGCGAGCGTCTTGGAGGTGTTGGCGGCGGCCGGGACGATCTCGTCGTGCACTTGCGATCCCGGAAGATGGCCGACCGCGGTTCCGCGGCCAATGCCCATGGCCTTGATCGCCGGAATCGACATCATCGCCTGGCCGAGGCGGCCGTCAAGTTTGCGGTCCCACTGGACGTAGCTCCCCAGTCCCGGGGGCACGCCGCGCGCGATGACCTCGAAGGCGCCGCCGACGGTGTCGCCGGCCGCGCGTGCCTGATCCACCGTGGACCGCATCGCCGACGCGACGTCGGCGTCCACGCACCGCACGTCGTCTTCCGCGTCGAGGCCGCGGGCCTGCTCGAAGGTGACGGCGAACGGATCGGGCAGGGCGGCGCCGCCAATCCCGATGACGTGACTGACGACGTCGATGCCGAAACGGGCGAGGAGCGCGCGCGCGATGGCGCCGGCGGCGACGCGCGCGGCAGTTTCGCGCGCGCTGGCTCGCTCGAGCACATCGCGAAGATCCTCGCGGCCGTATTTGAGCCCGCCGGCAAGATCGGCATGGCCGGGCCGTGGCCGCGTGACCGGACTGCGGCGCGCGCCCGGCGCGGACTCAGGCGGGTCGGCCTCGAGGCTCATCGTGTGCCGCCAGTTGTCCCAGTCGCGATTGCGAATCAGAAGCGAGATCGGGCTGCCAAGCGTATAGCCGCGCCGGACGCCGGAGAGAATCTCCGCGCGGTCCCGCTCGATCGCCATCCGGCGTCCGCGGCCGTAGCCGAGTTGCCGGCGCCCGAGATCGGGATTGAGGGAATCGGGGCCGAGCGCCAGACCCGCCGGCACGCCTTCGACGATCACGACGAGCGACGGGCCGTGGGACTCGCCCGCTGTAAGAAATCGAAGCACGCCGAGGTTCATTCTATCGAAGTTTCTGCAATGTGCCGGACGCGGGCCCGGCAAAACGGGTGGTTTCACGCGGAGTCGTTCTTGCACTACGGCCGTCCCGGAGCGCGAGGCATCGATGCGTTTCGGACGACACCACGACGAGGTCGCTCGTGTGACGTCGGGCACCTGTTCGTGCGGCGAGGTGATCGAATCGCTGCCTGACGTCGTGCATCGCGTGGCGGAGCTGATCGCCTCAGGTCCCGTGGGTGTCCGCGTGCATCGAATTCACGCCCACAAACTGCGCGCCGAATTCGCCAGGGCGATCGCACACCACGTGCAGGCTATCGGGTGTCTCAGCGTTGACCTCGCGACCGCGTGTGCGCCCGGCGCGCACGATCCACCGGCCGCACGTCATCTCGTCATCTGCTGCGACGAGCACGAAAAGGAGAGGGCAGTCTCGTGGGTGCGTGCGTTGTGCTCGGAGAGCCCGCGCGGACATCTCGTGGTGGTCTTGCAACGCTGTTCGAACACGACGGTCTGTGGCCCGCGCGCACGAAGCCCGACGTCGGCCGATCGGTGGGTAGACGATGCGGTGTCGCTGGCGAAACTGCTGATTGACGCACTGGAGCTCGAGCGCGCCGAGGCCCTGCTCGCCGGGGCGCTCGCCGAGGTCACGCTCCGCCAACGCGACGTGCCACCGGGTCTCGTCGCCGTTCGCGCCGAGCTCGAATTCTGGCAGGGACGTGGTCGTGCGCCGGTTTTCGACGCCGGCCAGGTGCGCGCCACAGGGCAGTCATTCGCGCCGCCGGCGGCGGTGGTCGCCGAGCTCGCGCTGGCGGCGGGCGACCGCGAACGTGCACGCCGGGCGCTCGACATCCCGGATCGCCAGCTGCCGAACAGCCATCGGCTCCTGCTCGACTGGCTGCGCGCGCGCTGCGCTGGTGATTCCGTTCGCTTGTTGGCACTCGGTCATCACGCCCGCCGCTGCGGCGCCGAGGGCGTGTTCGATTGGGGAATGGGGAACAGAGCCATGCATTTCGTTGAAGGGTTGCCGGCGTTACTCCAGCTCGTGCAGGATGCAGACGACGAGCTGGCGGCGCTCGCGGGCGGGTGCCGCTGGCTCCGCCAGCACGCGGGCGCGGATCGGGCCGGCATCGTCGATGCCGACGGCTCGCTCGTGGTGGCGGACGGATGGACGCGCGCGGATCTGGTCGCGCCCGACGTAATCGCGATCCTCCGTGGCCTCGGACCGGACACCGCGCCGGCCGGCGGCCACGTCGTCGTCTCGGCGCCTGTCAGGCATGCCCGCGTGGTCATCGGCGCGGTCATCGTGCGCGGCGCGATGGAGTCGAAGCAAGGCCTCGAACAGGCCGCGCTGACGCTGGCGGCGCTGACGGCCTCGGCGCTGCGGAGCCGGCTCGACAGTCTGGCCTCGAGCCGCGACGTCCAGACAAAGTTGCCGGAGATTCTCGGCCGGAGTGTTGCCATCGCCGGGCTGCGCGAAGCGATTGGCCGAGCCGCCGGGACCGCGTTTCCGGTGCTGATCGACGGTGAGAGCGGAACGGGCAAGGAACTGGTCGCCCGGGCGCTGCACCGGCTCAGCGCGCGCCGCGACCGACCGTTCTCGGCCATCAACTGCGCCGCCCTCACCGACGATCTCATCGAGGCCGAGCTGTTCGGTCACGCGCGCGGCGCGTTCACGGGCGCGATCGGCCCGCGCACGGGCCTCTTCGAGCAGGCGCACGGCGGGACGCTCTTTCTCGACGAGGTCAGCGAGCTGTCACCGCGCGCGCAGGCGAAGCTCCTCAGGGTCCTGCAGGAGCGCGAGATTCGGCGGCTCGGCGAAAACACGACGCGACGGATCGACGTGCGTCTCGTCGCGGCCACCAACGTTCCGCTCGCCGACGCGTGCGCACGTGGGATGTTTCGTGAGGATCTCCGCTTCCGGCTCGCCGTCGTGCGAATTCACGTGCCCGCGCTGCGCGATCGCGTGGACGACATCCCGGTACTGGCACAGGCCTTCTGGCGCCAGGCGCTGGCCGATACCGGCAAGCGCGCGCTGCTCACGCCGGATGCCATCGCCAGCCTCTGCCGCCACGCGTGGCCCGGCAACGTGCGCGAACTGCAGAACGTGCTGGCCGCGCTGGCCGTGCTGGCGCCGGCGCGCGGTCGAGTCCTGCGGCGTCAGGTGCATCAGGCGATCGGCAGCGCGGCGCCGGCGACCGAGCCGGCCGGCGTCCCGCTCGACACCGCCCGCCGGCTCTTCGAGCAGCGGATGGTGTCGTCGGCGCTCGCCCGCAACGGCGGGCGCCGGTCGGCGACCGCGCGAGAGCTCGGACTGACGCGCCAGGGCCTGACGAAAGCGCTGCGCCGGCTTGGCCTCGGCCGGCGCGAACCGCGGATCGGAGTTGCCTGACGGAGAGCCTTCAGCGATCATCGGCGGCGCGTGCTGCGGTACACGATCCGGCGCCTGGTGATGACGCTTCCGGTCCTGCTCGGGGTGGCGACCCTGGTCTTTCTGCTCATCCACCTCGTGCCGGGCGATCCGGCCGAAGCGATGCTCGGCGAGACCGCGCCCGCCGCCGATCTTGCGGACCTGCGCGCCAAGCTCGGTCTGGACGCGCCACTCGTCGCGCAGTATCGCCACTTTCTCACCGGGCTCGTCCGCGGCGATCTCGGCACGTCGTTCCGCTACAACACGCCCGTGGCCCGCGAGATCGCGCAACGCGTCGGCAAGACCGCGCAGCTGGCCCTGTCGGCGATGGTCGTCGCGATCCTGATCGCGTTGCCACTCGGCATTCTGGGCGCCCTGTTTCGCGGCCGGGCGATCGATCAGGCGGCGATGGCCGTGTCGCTCCTCGGGATTTCGATGCCGAACTTCTGGCTCGGACCGCTCCTGGCGATCGTGTTTGCGGTGGACCTGGGCTGGTTGCCCGTTTCCGGCAGCGGCACCTGGCGGCACCTCGTGCTGCCGGCCGTGACGCTCGGCGCCGCGCTGGCGGCCATTCTGGCGCGGATGACGCGCGCGAGCCTGATCGACGAACTGCGCGAGCTCTACGTCCTGGCCGCGCGCGCCCGCGGCCTGTCGCGTGTCCGCGCCGTCGTCCGTCACGCGCTCCGCAACAGCCTGATTCCGGTGGTCACCATCATCGGCCTCCAGCTCGGCGCGGTCCTCACGGGCACGATCATCACCGAGACGATCTTCGCGTGGCCCGGCGCGGGGCGCCTGCTGATCCAGGCCATCAGCTTTCGCGACTATCCGCTCGTGCAGGGCTGCATTCTGTTCATCGCGGTGACCTATGTCGCGATGAACCTGCTGGTCGACCTGGCCTATGCCTGGCTCGATCCGAGGATCCGTTACGAATGATGCGACGCCTTGGTCTGACGATCGTCGTCTTCACGATCGTCGCGGCTGCGATCGGACCGTGGATCGTGCCCGACGATCCGGTGGCGCAGAATCTCGCGCTCCGGCTGTCGGGGCCAAGCTGGCGCCACCTGCTCGGACTCGACGAGCTCGGGCGCGACGTGCTGGCGCGGCTGCTCGTCGGCGCGCGGATCTCGCTCCTCGTCGGCTTTGCCGTCGTCACGATCTCCTCGATGGTCGGGATGACGGTCGGTGCCATCGCCGGCTATCGCGGCGGGTGGGTGGACGACGTCCTGGGCCGGGTGATGGACGTGCTGCTGGCGTTTCCCGGCATCCTGCTGGCGATTGCGCTGGTCGCCGTGCTCGGCCCGAGTCTGCGCAACGTCGTGCTGGCCCTGGCCGTGATCGGCTGGGTGGGCTACGCCAGGCTCGTGCGCGGACAAGTGCTCAAGATCCGCGAGCTCGAGTACGTGCAGGCGGCGCGCGCCATGGGTGCGCCGATCACGCGCGTGCTCGTCCGCCACGTGGTCCCGGCGACGTTTTCATCTGTCACGGTCCAGGCCACGCTCGGCATGGCTGGGGCGATCATCGCTGAAGCGTCGCTGAGCTTTCTCGGACTGGGCGTCCAGCCGCCGACAGCCAGCTGGGGAACGATGCTCGACGCCGGGCGATCGCACTTGTTCGAAGCGCCGCATCTGACGATCGTGCCGGGCTTCGCCATCGCCGTGCTGGTGATGGGATTCAACTTCGCCGGAGACGCGCTGCGCGATCGGTTCGATCCGCGACTCTAGGAGGGGCCGGCTTCAGCCCGTCTCTTCTCAACGAACTACCTGATCATGCGCGCGATGCGGAGCAACTCCGGATCGCGCGGCGCCACGGCGAGCGCGCGGCTGAGGGCGTCGCGGGCCCCGGCCGCGTCGCCCGAGAGCCAGCGCGAGCGGGCGAGTTGGCCGAGCAGCGCAGGGTCGTGCTGGCCAGCGTCGCTGGCCTGGGTCAGGAAGGTCACGGCCGTTCTCGCGTCGCCGATCCGCAGTGACAGCTCGCCGATTCGCCGGGACCGCGCGGAGCGCATGTCGGCCTGGGCCGTGTCTCCCTGGAGCACGTCGAGATTGATCAGCGCATCGCGCGCGACCACGTCGTGCGAGAGCCGCTCGGCGACGTCCGCCAGCGCTTGAAAGGCCTCGAGATCGACCGGCGACGTGGAGACGGCTTCGCGCAGCATTCGCTCGGCACCCGCGAGATCGCCGGAGAGCGCGAGGGCGCGGCCGTACAGGGCCAGCCCTTCGCTCCGGCGCGCGGTGCCGCCGAGCGCACGTTCGAGGGCCGCGACGGCCCGCGCGATCGACTCGCGATCGTTCGTACGCTCGGCCCGGGCCAGGTGGACGCGCCCGAGGGCGACCTGGACACGTGAATCGGACGGCGAGAGGCGGTAGGCCTCGGACAGCGTGACGAGCGCGCTGTCGTGCTGGCCGCGGCGCGCTTCAGCGAGGGCGATGGCCACGCGCCGGCCCACCTGGCCGTCGCGCGAGGCGAGCGTCTGGAGCTGCTGCATCTCGTCAACGTAGCGACCCTCCGCGCGATAGAGATCGGCGAGCTCTTCGCGCGCGGGCGTGAGCCCGGGCTCGAGATGGACGGCGTGTTCGAGCGACGAGGTGGCCGCCTCGAAGTTGCGCGCGTCGCGATAGACGAGGCCGAGGAGGTAGTGCGCTTCGGCGAAGTTGTCCTGGCGCTCGATCGCGCGCTGCAGTGGCTTGATCGCCGTGGCGGGCGCGCCCGACCGGTAGCGCGCGAGCGCCAGGCGATAGAGCAGCGTCGGGTCCTCGTCCTGCAGCCGGTCTGCCGCCTGTCCGTACCATTCGGCGGCCTGCGCCGCCTCGCCCGCGGCGGCGTACAGATCGCCCAGCGCAATCAGCGGCTGCGGCGCGTTGGGGGCGAGTCGGAGCGCTTCGCGCAGGTTCGCCACGGCTTCGGCCGGCTGGTTCTGCACCCGGTAGGCTTCCCCGCGCCGGTAGTACGCGACCATCGACCCCGGCTTGAGCGCCACCGCGCCGCTGAAGGCCTCGATGGCCCCGTAGGAATTGCCGGCGCTCAAGGCCTGCTCGCCCTGGCTGAGCAGCCGGCGATACTGCCGCTCGCTCTCCAGCCGCTGGATGAGCGTCACTCCGGCTGCCGCCAGTCCGCCGGCGGCCATCAACAGTCCAACGAGTACGAGCAGTCGCTTCAACGGGACCATCTTACGCTTTCGTCGGTGGGCCGGCCGGCGCCGGGAACACAGCCGGGAACCTGGGGGCGCCAGTGGGGTCTAACCTGTCGGGAGCAAGCAGGTCCCGCCGGTGGTGCTACCATGGCGGATGAGGCCTCAGTGAAGCCATTTCGGGTCCTGACGTGGCCGGATGCAGCCAGCGCGGATTGGGCGTTGGTGCAGCAGTGTGCCGCGGGTGACGAAGAGGCGTGCACGCGGCTGGTGACCGATCACCAGCGGATGGTCTATCAGCTCGCCTTCCACCTCCTCGGGGACCCTCAGGAAGCGCTCGACCTCTCGCAGGAAGTCTTTCTCCGCGTTTTCCGGACGCTGACGCAGTTCCGCGGAAAGTCGACGCTCCGCACCTGGATTTATCGGATCGTCGTCAATCAAGCGTCGAACCGGCAGCGCTGGTGGAGGCGCCGGCACAGGAGCCAGCAGGTGGCGCTCGAAGAGCACGCGGCGTCGCACGGCGAATTGCCGGAATCGCGCAACTTTGCGATGCCCGATCGCGTGCTCCAGGAGCGTGAGACGTCGAGCCGGGTGTGGCAGGCGTTGAACGGCCTCCCGTTCGATCAGCGCGCGGTCATCGTCCTGCGCGAGATCGACGGGCTCAGTTACGAGGAAATCGCTTCATCGCTCGGTGTGGCAGTCGGCACGGTGAAATCTCGATTGGCGAGGGCACGCGAGAATCTGCGGCTGGCATTGGGGGCGAAATGAATCCCGTCGGGTGCAAGTCTCTTCAGCCGTTGCTGAACGCGTTCATCGACGGCGAGCTCGGCGGCGCGGAGATGATCCGCGTCTCGCAGCACCTCGAGGATTGCGACGCGTGCGCGCTGGAAGTCGAGAGCCTGCGCGGCGTCGGCGGGCTCCTGCGCGGCGCGGCGGCAGACGAGGCCGCCGTCCCGCCCATGCTTGGCCTGGCCGCGGGCGTCATCGCGCGCATCGGCGCCGAGGAGGCGCAGTCGTGGCGCGGCGTCCTCCGCCGTGGCGTCGACGACTGGCACTGGGTCATCGTCGGCGGCGGCTCGGTGGCAGCGACGTTCGTCTCGGTCGTGTTCGTGGCGGCACTCCTGCTGTTCGGCCCCGTGCCGATCCGCGAGGACTCGCTCTCGGCGCTGATCAACAACCTCGGTGCGCCCGCCGGCCGGCTCCTGATCGAGGCGACGCCCAAGGGCGACACCAAAGACTCCATGCTGATGGAGGTCGACAACGACGCGAAGCCCGATGGCGCCGACAGCCCGCGCGTCGTGACGGCGATGCTCGGATTGCCGACTGAGCGCGATTATCTGGACGCGCTCACGAACGCCCTCGCGCCTCAGGGCCACCTGATCGAGTTGTCAGCGATGCCGGAGGGCTACCGCCGCTACACGGAGTGGTTGCTGGACAACATGAACCGCTTCCGCCTCGGCGACCGCATGGTCGCCTCAGCGGGCCCGCTCTCGGTCTACAAGATCCGCCTCGTCACCAACACGGCCGTCAGCGCCAAGATGGAGTAAGGGCCCGGCCCCGAGCGCGTAGCGCGACGTGGCCGGCCCGAGCGTGGGGGTGGGGCCCCACGCCCAAGAAAAAGAAGACCGCCTTCATCGAACCGACGCGGCCGTCACGTTCTGCAGGTTGTCGGTCGCGCGCACGACGATCCGTGCGGCGTCGGCTTCGTTCGCGAGCGGGATCTCGTAGCGCTCTTCCGGAGAATCCGCGAGGCCGTCGGCGGGGTAGACCAGCTGCCAGGGCGCGCCGCCGAGTGAGTACTCCAGCTTCTGAATCGGACTCGAAGCATCCTTCACGCGCACGACGAGCCGCGCGGTGCCGCCCTGCCGGACGATCTCGACGGTCACGGCCGGCGGCGTGTTGTCCACCTCGACCGGATCGCTGATTTTCTCGCCGGTGAGCGCGCGGTCCGCCGCGTTGGTCGGACTGTCCGAGGCAGAGACGCGCAGGACGTACCGGCCGTCGGCGACCGAGCTCGTGTCCCACACGAAGATGGCGTCTGACAACCCGGTCCGCAGGTCGCGCCAGGCCTGATCGCCTTCGCGCCGGTATTGCAGCGAGTACGTCATGCGATCGCCGTCTGAGTCCTCCGCCTTCCAGACAAGGGTCTGCAGGCCTTTCTGGAACATGCGGCGGCCGGGGGGCGGCGGGTTGGGGCCGAGGTCGCCCGGCGGACGCCGCGCGTCCGCCACGGCATCGTCGAGACCGGCGATCGCGCCGTCCTCACTCGAGAACGGACGCTGAAATACGACGCCCGGCGGATGGATCGTGACCGAGACGACGGCCGGGCGGGTGTTGCGCGGCAAGTACGCCAGCGTCACCGAGGTGAGCGACGGCGATACGGCGCTCGCGCCGGCGGCGCGCGTCAGGACGGCGCGCCACTGGACGAACCGCGCGGCCGGACTCTTGACGCTTTCGCCCTCGTGCCGCGCGTATGGTCCGGCCCAGTCGCTCCAGGAGTCGTCGGGCTTGTCGGTGTTGCCGGAACGCGTATAGAGCGCGATCTGGCCCGCGCCCTCCCACCGGATGAGGCCCCACGTGGCGACGCTCTTCGAGTCGCGCACGCTCGAGAAATACGTCGCGGTCGTCTGGTCGCCGGCCCCCGGCGCCATGACGCGGCCGGGGTTGGCTGTCGCGAACGCCGAGATCCGGGCGCCTGGCTTGGGCGCGGCGGCAAATCGCGTGACCTGTTTCGCGTCCACGCCGGTGAGCAGCAGCACGTCGCGCCCGCGTTCGACCCGGTACAGCCGGCCTTCCGGACCGGTGGCGGCGAGCACGCCGCCGTCGTCCGCCGCGGCGAGGTCGTAGATCACGTCAGGCGTTTCCCAGACCGGCTCCCACGTGCCGGACGGATCGATCCGGTAGAGTGCCGATCGCTTCGCCGGGGTCGATGAGGATGATGACGACGAAGACGAGGAAGATGAAGAAGATGATGAGGACGCGCCCGCGGCGGTCGCCGGCGGCGGCATCGTGACGGCGACGCTCGTGGTTTCGCCGCTCGACGCGGCCGCATCGTCGCCGCGCGTGACCGCCGCGGCGTAGATCGTGCCGCTGGCATCGATGACCGCTGCGCGCAATTCGGTCATCCCGGAGTCGAGGAGCACGAACGGCCGGTCGTCGGCGGCAAACCGATACAGGCGGCCGGGCGATTCGGTGCCGGCGAGCATCCGGCCGCCGGCGTCGCGGGTGAGTGACACGACGTGCGCCGCGGCGGGCTTGTAGACGACAGTGCTCTGGCCGCCGGCGTCCACCCGATAAATCACCGCCGGGTTACCGGCGCCGACCCAGAGGCGGCCGGCGCCGTCCACGGCAAGCGCCCAGATGTATTTCTCTTCGGGATCGAACAACACGCGCGCGGGCGCGGTCCCGTCGAGGATGTAGACGCGGCCGTCGGGCGAGCTGGCGGCGTAGACGCGTGGACCGGCGACGGCGACCGCGAAGATGTTGTTCTCTTCGGCGTCGAACGCCGTCTCTTCCGCCTGCCCCGGCCGGATCCGGATGAGACGTCCGTCGCCGCCAGTCCCGGCCCAGAGCGTGCCGTCGGCACCTTCCGCCAGACTCCAGATCTGGGCCGGCGCGGAGGTCAGGCGGCTTGTCATCAGCGGGCCCGGCGTCACGACGCCGGCCGCGCTCACGAAGACGCCGTCCGACGTGCCGCGAAGAAAATCGGCCGCCGTCGCCACGGTCCAGAAGACCGGACCCGACGCCGCCACCGGCGAGCAGATCGCGGCCAGCACCAGCACACTCAACAGAGATCGAACACGCATGGGTCTCGGCGCTCGCCAGCTAATCGCGGGAGGTCAGCGTCACGGTCAGTTCGCGCGAGCCGCGGACAGCCCGATCGAGGCGGCGCTCCCACGCGCCGACGACGGTCTTGGCGACCGGCGCGCTGGCGACCGTCTTGTCCTCGTCGAGAACAGAACGGACCGACGCCGGGAGGGCCGGGAGCGTGTCGCCGGCGACCACCGTGCCGGCGCTGGTCGCGATCAGGCGCACATACACGCGGTTGTTGCGGCGTGTCGCGTTCAACTGGGTGACGAGCGCGGGCCAGCTCGCGGGCTTGCTCGGCTTGAGCTCGCGCTGCTCGAGACCCGTGAGGGTGGCGGCGTCGCTCACGAGGAGCGTCAGCGGGCCGCTCGCCTGCGCCGGCATCACGACCGGCAGCGACAGCGTCTCGGTGTCGCCGCGGTAGTTGCGCAGGAGGATCTGCAGCGTGTGCGTCGCGCCCGGCTTGGGCTTCGTCGTATCGAGCCACGCGCGCTCGATGGTGGCGCTTTCCTGGCGCTCGGCGACCCGCAGTGTGAGATCGAGCCGCTCGGGCAGCGTGGCGCGGAATTCGTTCGTCGCGGCGGCGGCGATGGCATTCGTCACGCCCGTCGAGGCCAGGGCGACCGTCGTGTCGCCGGCATACACGTCGTCGATGTCCACCTGTCCGTCGGCGCCGAACGACAGCGAGCCGCGGGCGGTCACCGTCATCGCGCCGTTCTGCCGTTCGTAGGCGACGAGCGCGTTCAGGATCGCGACGTAGGAGAAGAGCGGCGTGAGCACTTGATCGTGCAGGACCGAGAAGGTGAAACGGCGGTCTGGCCCCCGGCTCGACGAGAGCGTCAGGTTCACCACGAGCTCGCGTGGCGGTGCGCCGATGATGCCGCCCACGGCGGTGGCGCGGTCCTGGCTCATCGTACCGATCACCGGACCGAGCGTGGCGATTTTCATCGACGAGTCGAGACTCGGCAGGATCGTGAACACGCGGGCCTGCGTCATCGCGAACGACGTCGGCCCGAGGTTGAGAAACGGGTGGCCGAACGCGTAAACCTGATTGCCGGCGACGTGGGTCACGGTGCCGGTCGCCCCCATCTCGAAGTCGCCGTGAATCAGGCTCATCCCGACCGGATCGCCGGGACGCAGCCGTCCGTTCGGCGCCGCCGATCGTGAGGCCCCGCCTGGCGACTGCTCGCCGGGCCCGGCGACGAGCGCTTGTCGCAAGTTCTGATCAACCGCCGGATCGAAACCGCTGAACACCATCGCCGCGCCGATCGGACGGAGCGACGGCGCGAGGTCGGCCAGCGACGCCGGTCCGATGACGCGCGCGTCCGCGCCAATCCGGCCGAGCGGCACGCCAGCACCGCGCGCGAGGCGCGCGAGGGTGGAGTAGACGCTGTCGGGGGTCAGCGTGGCCGGCAACGCGGCGGCGCCGGTAGCCACGCGCGGGCCGCCGCCGTTCACGGCGTCCACCATCTCGGCGATCGGCGTGATGCCCGCGATCGCTTCCCGCGGGAACGAGCCGAGCGCGTAGGACACGGCGCCCACGAGCCGGCCGTCGATGTACACCGGGCTGCCGCTCATCCCCTGAATGACGCCCGTCGTCGCGAGCGGCCCGCCCTCGAGTTTCGCCAGGATGAGGGCGCGCTGCGGCCCCATGACGTTCTGCAGGACGCCGATGATGTTGACCTTGAAATCTTCGATGGTGTCGCCGGCAAACACGGTCTTGCCGGTGCCGACCATCCCCGGTCTGACCTCACTGACCGGCATGAAGGTGGGTCCCTGCGCGGGCACGGCTCCGACGGCCGCGGCAAGGACCGTGGCACCAACGAGGCCGACGCGAAACGGATGTTTCACTGACGGGTGCTCCGCAGCATCGTTTATAACACGCGTAGTTCGGCCCGGCATTTGACCGGCTGTCGCCCGTCTGGTAGGCTCCACGGAAGTCAGCCGTGTCGATGACCCTCGCGCCCCGCCGTGTTTCGACGCCCACTTGGTCCTATTGGTGGTGGTTTACGCACAAGGTGGAGGGGGTTCGCGCGGTCTAACAAAAGAAGACGAACGACTCGCGAGTTTGGCGGCCCCTTCAGCCTGATGCTGACGGGGCTTTTGTTTTTTCTGGCGACGATCCGGCAAGGCCGGCTCCGAGCCGTGGTGATGACGCTGCCCATGCCCGGCACGCTGATCTGCGAAACCGTGACGGCCGATCGGATGGCCGACCTCAGACGCGCCCGCGATCGCGCGACGGCCGCCGACATGGTCGAGCTGCGCCTGGACGGGGTGACCGATCTCGACGTCGCCGGCGCACTGGAGGGGCGGACGAAGCCCGTGATCGTCACGTGCCGCCCTGACTGGGAAGGCGGCCGCTACCGCGGCGGCGAGGAGCAGCGGCTTCGGATTCTCTCGCAGGCGGTCCGGCTCGGCGCCGAGTACGTGGATCTCGAGTGGCGCGCCGAGTGGCGCACGGTCGCCAGAGGAGATCGAACCCAAGTCATCTTGTCTACGCACGACTTCGATCGCGTACCCAACGATCTCGAGGCGCGGGTTCGTGCCATGCGGCAGGCCGGCGCCGACATCGTGAAGATCGCCGTGCCGGCGCGGCGTCTGACCGATTGCGTGACATTGCGCGACGCCGTGCGCGACGCCGGTCCGGTCGTGGCGATCGCGATGGGCGCGGCCGGTCAGATCACGCGGCTCTGTCCGTTCCTCTACAACTCGCTGTGGACGTACTCGGGGCAGGCCGTGTCAGGGCAGGTGCCGACCGACACGATGCGCCACACCTACCGCGCGCGTCAGACGACGAGCGCGACCACGATTTACGCGGTCATTGGGGCACCGCTCGCGCACTCGGCCTCGCCGGCCATGCATAACGCGGCCTTGGCGGCGGCCGGACTCGACGCAGTGTACGTGCCGCTCGAGACCGATGACGCGCAGGACTTTCTGACGCTGGCCGAGGCCATCGGCGTCAAGGGCGCCAGCGTCACGGCGCCCCTCAAAGTGTCCCTTCGCGCCTGCGGCGTCACCGAGGACGAATTGGTCGAGCGGATCGGCGCGATCAACACGGTGCGCCGCGGTCCGCGCGGTTGGGAAGGCCGCAATTTCGACGTCGCCGGCTTCCTGTCCCCACTCGAGCGACGCGGCATCCGGCTGGCGGGACAGCGCGCGGTGATCCTCGGCGCCGGCGGCGCGGCGCGCGCGGCCGCCTGGGCGCTGCGCGCCCACGGCGCCCGCGTGGCGATCAGCGCCAGGCGCGACACCGAAGCCGCGAAGCTCGCCGGGGAGCTCCATGTGACGGCCACGACGTGGCCGCCCGATCCTGGCTGGGACCTGCTCGTGAACACCACCCCGGTCGGGACCTGGCCGAACGTGGACGATGCGCCGATCGACGGCGATCACGTGCGCGGCCCGCTCGTCTACGACCTCGTCTACAACCCGCTCGAGACCGCGCTGATGCGGCGGGCGCGCGCCGCGGGCGCCGAGACGATTGGGGGCCTCGAGATGCTCGTGGCTCAGGCCTGCCGCCAGTTCGAATGGTGGACCAGCGTGCCGGCGCCCGTGGCCGCGGTCGAGCGGGGCGCCCTGGAGTTTCTCGGCCGCGAATCGGTGAGGACATGAAGCAGACGACGTTCGACGAATTCGTGGAGCTCTCGCGGCGCGGGACGTTCGTGCCGGTCTGGCGCGAGATCATGGCCGACCTGCTCACGCCGGTCTCGGCATTTCTCAAGATCGCCGAGCACTCCGACTACGCATTCCTGCTCGAGAGCGTGGAAGGCGGCGAGCACGTTGGGCGCTACTCGTTTCTCGGCAAAGACCCGTTCCTCATCCTGCGCGGCCGCGAAGGGGAGACGACGCTCGAACAGGCCGGCGTGCGGGCGAACCGCAGCGAGCCGTTCATCGACGTGCTGCGCGGCCTGATGACCGAGTTCCAGGCGCCGTTCGTGCCTGAACTGCCGCGCTTCATCGGCGGAGCGGTCGGTTACCTCGACTACGACACGGCCGAGTGGTTCGAGCCAACCGTCCGGCTGGACAAGCCATTGCCCGACCGTGACCAGGCCGGGTTCATGATTTTCGACACGGTGCTCGCGTTCGATCACGTGAAGCATCGCATCCTGGCCATAGCCAACGCGCGGCTGCGCGCCGGGGCGGACCTGCGCGGCCTCTACGATTTCGCCTGCGCGAAGATCGATTTTCTGGAGCGCGAACTGGAGCGCAACCTCTCGCGTCCCGAGCGCAATGCCGCGCCGACGTTCGAGGTGACCCCCACACAGTCGCGCACCGCCTTCGAGGACGCGGTGCGGGCCATTCAAGAGGACATCGCCGCCGGCGAGATCTATCAGGCCGTGATCTCGCAGCGGTTCGACGCCACCACCTCGGCCTCGGCGTTCGACGTGTATCGCGCGCTGCGCCACATCAATCCGTCTCCGTACATGTTCTTCATCCGGATGGGACAGGACGCGATCATCGGCGCGTCCCCGGAGATGCTCGTGCGCGTGGAGGGCCGCCACGTCGAGACGCACCCGATTGCCGGGACTCGCCGGCGCGGCGCCACGCCCGAGGAGGATCAGCGGCTGGCCGACGAGCTCCGGCGGAACGAGAAGGAGCGCGCCGAGCACGTCATGCTCGTCGATCTCGGGCGCAACGACATCGGGCGCGTCGCGGAGATCGGCAGCGTGCGCGTGCCCCAGTTCATGGCGCTCGAGCGCTACTCGCACGTCATGCACCTGGTCTCGCGCGTCGAGGGGCGGCTGGCCGAAGATCGCGATCGGCTCGACGCGCTGGTCGCCACGTTCCCCGCGGGCACGCTGACCGGGGCGCCGAAGATCCGCGCCATGCAGATCATCGGCGGGCTCGAGCCCACGCGACGTGGCCTCTACGGCGGCGCGGTCGGCTATCTCGACTTCGCCGGCAACCTCGACTTCTGCATCGCCATTCGCACGATCGCCATGCGCGGCGCGCACGCCGAAGTGCAGGCCGGCGCGGGCATCGTCGCCGATTCGCACCCGGCGGCCGAGTACGAGGAGACGCAGGACAAGGCCCGTGCGCTCGTTCAAGCGCTCGAGATGGCAGCCAAGGGCATTTGACGATGATTAATGAGGCAATGGGGCAATGGCGCAATGAGGCAATACGAACACTTGTCACACGACGTCGGTCGCGTCGGCTTGCCAGCCGCCGCGGGCCGCGGCTCGACAGCCAAGCCGTGCTGCGAGGGGCGAGACAAGAGTTTGTATTGCCCCATTGCCCCATTGCC
>Ga0111539_10003417_pt1 | contig 20918 bp, 19 predicted proteins | sample RhiMethybrSRZTD1_FD_79667 | JGI IMG/M metagenome (GOLD analysis project Ga0111539, IMG submission 79667) | Populus rhizosphere microbial communities from Tennessee, USA - Rhizosphere MetaG P. TD hybrid SRZTD1 (version 2) (version 2) | ecosystem: Host-associated > Plants > Roots > Rhizosphere >...
ACAAGGGAACAGTTACAATGGATCATCGGACCGTATCGGTCCGGCCGTGGGGCCGGGCGTTGACCGCCACCATGGTCATGACTTTGGCAGCAACGCTGTTCGCGAACACTGCCTCTGCGCAGCAACCGCAGCCCAAGGCGGCGCCAAAGGCGGCGCCGAAGGCGCAGCCGGCGCAACCCGCGCAGCCTTTGCAGCCGGCGCAGCCGCAGCAACAGGCCGCTGACCAGCCGCAGCTGATGTACTCGCCATGGATGAAAGTCTGCGGCCAGGGACAGGACACGGGCAATAAGAAGGTTTGCGTCATCACCAAAGATGGCCGTCTCGAGAACGGAATGCCGGTCGCCATCGTCCAATTGTTCGAACCGGAAGGCGAGCCGAAGGTCCTCCGGGTCACGGTTCCGCTTGGCATGCAGCTGGCGCACGGCACGCGGCTGCTCATCGACCAGCAGCAGCCTACACAGCAGCCCTACAAGATATGTTTCCCTGTCGGGTGCATGGCGGACTACCCCGTCACCGACGACATGATCACCAAGATGAAGAAGGGGCAGAACATCGTTGTGCAAGCGATCAACATGCAGGGCACGCCGATCAGCCTGCCGTTGCCGCTGAACGATTTCGCCAAGGCCTATGACGGCCCGCCGACTGATCCGAAAGCTTTCGAGGAACAACAGCGCAAGCTTCAGGAAGAATTGCAGAAGAAGGCCGAAGAGGCGCGCAAGAAACTGGAAGGCCAGCAAAGCCAGGCCCCGGGCGCGCCGGCGCCCGCTCCGGCTCCGGCCCCGGCCCAAAAGAAGTAGCGCACGCTACGCTCGTGCAAAGTTAAGGCGCGGCCCAGGGCCGCGCCTTTTTCGTTTGAATGCTCGAATTAGTGAACCTGCGAATTGCGCGGACGGTATGCGCCGCTTTCATCGCGTACGAAGACTTCGGCAACGTCGGGGTGTCGGATCGGCTTGCCTGAGGTGTCAGGCAGAAGATTCTGTTCGGATACGTAGGCGACGTATTCGGTTTCCGAATTTTCGGCGAACAGGTGATAGAACGGCTGATCCTTGTGTGGCCGTATCTCGGCAGGAATCGACTGCAGCCATTCCTCAGTATTGTTGAACACCGGATCGATGTCGAAGATGACGCCCCGGAACGGATGCACGCGGTGTTTCACCACCTGACCGATCTTGAATTTTGCTTCGCGCATCTTTTCCATCAAGCGTTCCGTTACGGTCACAAAGCGTAGCGCCTTTTCGCGTCGGGATCCTTGGCCGCAACAAGCTTCGCCAGATCGAGGAGCACTTTTGCCTGCTTCCAGGTCGCGTCGTCCTGCATCTTGCCGTCAATCATGACGGCGCCGGCACCATCAGGCATGGCGGCCACGATCTTCTGCGCAATCGCCACCTCGCCGGGATCAGGCGAAAACACCTTTTTCGCGATGTCGATCTGCGATGGGTGGAGCGACCAGGCGCCGACGCAGCCCATCAGGAAAGCATTTCGGAACTGTGCCTCACAGCCGGCCGGATCGCCGAAGTCACCGAACGGGCCGTAGAACGGCTTGATGCCGGCGGCGGCGCAGGCGTCGACCATCTTCGCGATCGTGTAGTGCCAAAGATCCTGTTGCGATGACGCGCGTGGTGCATCGCCTTGCGCGTCCGCCAGGACCTTGTAGTCGGGATGTCCACCGCCGACGCGCGTCGTCTTCATCGCGCGCGAGGCGGCAAGGTCCGCCGGCCCGAGGCTCATGCCATGCATGCGTGGGGAGGCGGAAGCGATTGCCTCGACATTATTGACGCCCTGCGCGGTCTCCAGGATGGCATGGATCAGGATCGGCCTTTTCAACTGGTGCCGGGCTTCAAGCTGCGCCAGCAGCTGGTCGAGGTAATTGATGTCCCACGGTCCATCGACTTTGGGCAGCATGATCACGTCGAGCTTGTTGCCGACCGCCGCGACGATCTCGGTGACGTCGTCGAGCGCCCACGGCGAGTTGAGCGCGTTGACGCGGGTCCACAGTCCGGTCGAACCGAATTCGGTCGCCCGCGCCATAGTGATGAATCCGTCACGCGCCGCCTTCTTGGCATCGACCGGAATAGCGTCTTCGAGGTTGCCCAGCACGACGTCAACCTGCCGAACCAGCTCCGGCACTTTCGCCCGCACCTTTTCGATGTGAGGCGGAACGAAATGAATCATGCGCTCGAGCCGCACGGGCAATTCGCGGAGCGGCGCCGGAGCGCCCATGGCGAGCGAGGCATAAAACTGGCGCGGAAGCTTCATCGGCATCCTCAAAACCCGGTCTGCCGTTTAGAGGAATGCAAAGGCGGCGCCAAGTACCGTTAAGTTAACGTGGCTCGCGGCGCTTTCTTTCGGCGTCGTCCCAAGCGGTCAAAGCCTGAAAATCAGGCACAAAGCCGAGCCCCTTCTGGGCATCCGTCGACAGGACCGACTGGGATGTCACCACGTCGACCAGTGCCGGCGCGTTCTTCAGCGCGCGACGCAACGCGCCTTCCAGTTCCGATGGTTTTTCGACCCGTTCGCCGTGCGCACCAAGGGAGCGGGCGAGGCCTGCATAGTCCGAGTGGCGCAAGGTCGTGCCGACGACGCGCCCGCCATAATTCATTTCCTGATCGAGGCGCTCGATGTTCCAGGCGGCATTGTTCGACACGATGAAGACTACTTTTGCGCCGTGCCGGACGGCAGTATCGATTTCCATGGCGTTGATGCCGAAGGCGCCATCGCCGTTCACCGAAATGACCTGGCGGTCGGGCATGGCAAGGGCTGCAGCGACAGCGAAGGGGACGCCGACACCGAGGCAGCCGAATGCGCCGGCATCCATGTACGTGCTGGCGGTCAGTCCGGTGCGGGCGAAGCTCAACAGGTCACCGCCATCCGCGATCGCGATGTAGTCCTTCGGGGCCGTGGCGGCGACGGCGTCAAAAATCACGCGCGGGTGAATTTTGCCGTCGCTGCCAGTCGTCGGCTTATCCTTCGCGGATTCGCCGGCCGCGATGCGGTCGCGATGGTGCTTACGCAGGCCATCGGCCCAGGTCTTGTCGATGCCGCTTTCGCGATTGCCGGCGGTTGTGACCATGGCTTCCAAAGCAAGATGAGGCGAGGCGAGCAGCTCCGGCTGGCCGCGGCGATTGTCGATCAATTCGCCGGGGCTATCGGAAATCCGGATGAAGCGCGCATTGGGAAAGACGGCGGGCGAGCCGTAGCCGACCTGGTAGTCGAGCTTGCGCCCGATCAGCAAAACGACGTCTGCGTCGGTCATCGCGGCTGCGCGCACGGCCGCCGCAGTCGAGGGATGATCGGCCGGGACAAGACCGCGGCTCTCCTGCGTGTCCAGGTAAAGCGCGCCGGTTGCATCGAGCAGCCGCACGAGCGGGGCCCCGGCCTGCCGTGCGCCGCGTCCGGTAATGATGACGGGTCGCTTCGCCGACCAGAACACGTCCACGGCTTCCTTCACCGCGATGGGATCAGGAGGGATTGCGCGCGGCGGCTTCGGATTGATCCATTCATCGAGCACCAGTTGCGGCGGCACATGCGTGCGCAGCACATCGGTTGGCACCTCGAGGTAGACGGGTCCGGGCTCGCCATTGTCGCCCATGGCGCGCGCGACGGCTTCGTCGAGCTCGCGCACGACCTGGTCCGGAACACGCGCAGTGCGCGAGGTCCGCGTTACCGGACGAAGAATGTCGACGTGCGGAATATCCTGCAGCGGACCCATATTCGCCTGTGGGCGCGACGTGCAGCCGCCGATGAGCAGCACCGGTATGCGGGCAAGCGATGCATTCGCGATCGCTGTGACCGTGTTCGTCACGCCGGGTCCGGCGGTTACCATAGCCACGCCGAACTGGCCGGTGAGCTCGGCATGGGCGTGCGCCATGTGGACCGCGGCGCCTTCGTCGCGCACATCGATGATCCGGATTCCCTGCCGCGCCACGTGATCCCAGATCGGCTGGATATGCCCGCCCTGCAGCCCGAAGATCCGGTCGATGCCGCGCGCCTTGAGAAACCGTGCAATCCAGGCCGCGCAGGACTGCTGATCCGCGTTGAGATCTTGCGACTGGATCGCGGGCTTGTTCATGAACTCACTCCCGTTGGCGTGTATTTCGTTCGCAGGACGCGGTGCAGGATCTTTCCCGTCGCGGTCCGCGGCATGTCCTCTTCGGCAATGAACGATATTGATCGCGGCCGCTTGTAGCCTGCGATCCGGTCTTTGCACCATTCCATGATTTCTTCAGCGGTCGGCGCTTCACCGTCCCGCGCGATGATGACGGCGTGAACGCGTTCGCCCCACTTCTCGTCGGCAATGCCGATGACCGCGACGTCCTTCACCTTCGGGTGGCCGCCGACCATCGATTCCACTTCGGACGGATAAACGTTCTCGCCGCCGGAAATGATCATGTTGCTCTTGCGGTCGACCAGGAAAATGTAACCGTCCTCATCGCGGCGGGCGAGATCGCCGACCGTGCAATAGTCGCCGCGGAATGCGTCGCTGGTTTTGTCGGGCAGCTTCCAGTAGCCGTCGAACGTGTAGGTGTTGCACGAGTAAAGCTCACCAGGCTCGCCGTCGCGCACGTCGTTGCCGTCGGTATCGAGCAGGCGGATCGGCCGCGAGCCGATGCATTCACGGCCGACCGAGCCGAGCTTGGTGAACTGCTCGTCGGGGTGAAGCATGGTGACCCATCCGGCTTCCGTTGAACCATAGAGCTCGAACAAGCCGGAATTTTTGAAATAGTCCATGATCGCGAGCTTGGTGTCGCGCCGTGCGGGTGCCGAGGAGACCATCAGCTTGGTGACGGCCGATACGTCGTGCCTTGCGCGGATCTCGGAAGAAAGGCCGAGCATCATGATGTAATGCGTCGGCACCAGCGAGGTGAACGTCGCGTGCCCGTCTGCGAGCGTGCTCACGAGGTGCTCCGGGTCAAAGCTCCTTCGGCTGTAAACCGTGCAGGCCGCGCCGCAATAGGCAAAGGCGCCGAAGAAGAACAGGGAGTTGGCGTGGCACATCGGCATGACCAGCAGGCCGGAGTCGCGTGAACTGAAGCCAAGCTCGACGTCGGTCACGAGCGACAGCATCGCGCCGCCACCATGCGAGCGAATGGCGCCTTTCGGTTTGCCGGTCGTGCCCGAAGTGTACATCAGCGTCCACGGATCCTCGGACCTCACGGTCACCGCCGGGGGACGATCGCTTGCGGCTGCGATAAGGTCCTCGTAGGCGCGGTAGCCGGCATGCCGGCGATTGGTGCCGAAAATGATGAATTTGCCGGGGGACAAGGGAAGGGTATCGCGGACCGGCTCGATCGCATCGATCAGTTGATCCTGAACGATGAGCGCGCCGGCCTCGCAATTCTCCACGATGTAGCGGATCTCCGGACCGACCAATCGGAAATTGATCGGCACGGCGACCAGACCCGCCAGCGCCGTCGCTGCATAAATTTCGAGCCATTCGACGCAGTTATAGGCGAGGACGCAGACCCGATCGCCCTTGGAGAGGCCGAGACCCATCAATGCGTTGGCGAGACGGCACGAGCGCTCATGCCACGTCCGGAAGGTCATCGCCCGTTCAAGATCGCGCGCGCCGATCCTGTCGGGAAATGTATGAGCATGCATGCCGAGCACGATTCCCATGTGCGGCAGCTGTCTCATTCAACTCTACTCCACGACCAGTCGAATAATACTTTGCCCACGGCGGATGGCTCTGGCAATGCGTGACGCCGCCCATGGAGCATGACAAACTCCGGCACTCGCAAGGTGTGTCGAATTGCCATGCAACCGCTGACCGGCCTTTTTGTCCTCGATTTTACCACGCTGCTTCCCGGTCCATTGGCAACATTGATGCTCGCCGAAGCCGGCGCAGAGGTGCTCAAGATCGAGCAACGGGGAGGCGAGAATGCGCGGCGCTTTCCGCCGTTCGTTGGCAACGAAAGCGCGGCCTTCACGATGCTTAATCGCGGCAAGACAAGCATGACGCTCGATCTGAAGAGCGACGCTGACCGCGAAAAGCTCATGCCGTTGATCCAGCGCGCGGACATTGTGGTTGAGCAATTCCGTCCTGGCGTGATGGACCGGCTCGGTCTCGGCTACGACGAATTGAAGAAGATCAACCCGAAACTGATCTATTGCTCGATCTCCGGCTACGGCCAGAGCGGGCCACGCGTTCACGAGGCCGGGCACGACATCAATTATATCGGGAATACCGGTCTGCTCGATCTGCAGCCTGGTCCGGCCGATCGGCCGGTCGTGCCGCCAATGCTGGCGGCAGATATCGCCGGCGGGAGTTTCCCGGCTGTCATCAACATTCTTCTGGCGTTGCGGGCACGCGACAAGAGCGGACACGGCTGTCGCATCGACATCGCGATGACCGACGCGATGTTCACCTTCACCTGGGCGGCGCTGGCGATCGGCGTTGCCACCGGGCGGTTTCCGAAACCGGGCGACCTGTGGCTCGTCGGGGGTTCGCCGCGGTACCAGATTTATCCGGCGAAGGACGGCAAGCTGATCGCTTGCGGCGCGCTCGAGCCGAAATTCTGGTCTGCATTCACCGCGGCAATCGGGTTGCCGGAGGAGCATATCGACGATGCACGCGATCCAAAGGCGACACGCGACGCCGTCGCAAAACTGATTTTGACGAAGACGTCGGACGAATGGCGGCCGATCTTTGCGGCGGCCGATTGCTGCGCAACGGTGATCGTTCCGCTCGAAAAGGCGATGCGCGATCCGCATTTTGTCGAGCGCGGGCTCTTCGCACATCAGGTCGGGACGGAGTCCGGCAAGACGTTGCCGGCACTGCCGTTGCCGATTGCGCCAGAATTTCGCACGGCGCCCGGAACGAAAAAGGCGCCGAAGCTCGGCTAAAGTGCTTCGCCACGCATCAGGCGCGGCTGGCTCGCGGCCGGCGCAACGCCTTCCCGCATGACCGCGCGGCGAAGCGGGCCGATCCGGTCGAGCAAATAAAGACCCAGGCCGCGTGCGCCCTGCATGGGCAGGAAGTCACTCAGCAGCGAGCGGTTGAGCAGGTCGATCGCGAGCGCACGGCTGCCGACATCCGTACGTCTCAGGCGGTCATAGCGTGACGTCACCTCGGCTCCGCCAATGTCGTGGCCCGCTCGTTGTGCGGCGACTACCAGCTCGGCAATCATTGCCGCGTCGCGGAGGCCGAGATTGAGCCCCTGGGCGCCGATCGGCGGCAGGACGTGCGCTGCTTCTCCGACAAGCGCGATCCGGTCGCCAGCGAAGCGCCGCGCGGTCGATACGGTGAGCGGAAACATGCCGCGCCTGAGTTCGACCTGTAGTTTGCCTAGGATCGAATGTGATGCCTGTTCGATCCTGGCGGCGAGCGCCAGGTCGTCCAGCGCCGCGAGCTCGTCAGCGGCGGCGGGGTCGAGCACCCAGACGAGGCTGGAACGGTTGCCGGGAAGGGGCACGAGCGTAAACGGTCCGCTCGGGGTATGAAATTCTGTTGACGTGTCGTGATGCGGACGGGAATGGGATAAACACAGTGTCATCGCGGTTTGCGGGTAACGGTGCTCATCGGTCGTGATGCCGGCAGCCGCACGGCAGAGCGAGTGACGTCCGTCGGCGCCGACAACGATCTGCGCGCGCAATGGTTTGCCGCCCTTCAAGGTAACCGTCGCGGCGTCAGCCTGTGATGACACGGCGACAACTTCATCCTCGACGATCGACAATGCGGGCAGGTTGCGTGTGCGTTTTGCCAGCGCATCGATGAGATGTCGGTTTTCGATATTGTGTCCAAAGGCATCGAGTGCGATCTCGTCGGCGGAAAATTTCACCTCGGGAGCGCGCCACAGGCGGCCGGTGTCGTCGACGATACGCATGGTGCGCAGCGGGGCAGCCTTCTCTGCGCACATCGACCAAACCCCGAGCGTGTCGAGCGCCGCGACGGAACCCGCAAGCAGAGCCGTGGTGCGATTGTCCGCCTTTGCGGGGCGCAGCCCGACAAGTGCGGTATTGACGCCGCCTTCGGCCAGGGAAATTGCGGCGGTGAGGCCGGCAGGTCCGCCTCCGACCACGATGGCGGCACGGTTATCGGCGCGTTTGTGCGGCATTCAGGGGCCTGGCCCGGTTCAGCATTAACCGCAGTAGCACGGTCGGGCGGGCCCGGAAACCACGCTGCTTTGTTGCGATATCGCCTAATCGCGCAATACGCTATGCCCAAGTCGAAATGACAGAAACCACCGGCTACCAGTTCACGCATCTGGCGCCTGCCGAAGCGGGCCTCGGCCAAATTTTTGCGCGGCCGAAGGCGATCGCGGCCGGCTGCGTCATCATTATTGCGGGCCTCGGCTGGTTCTACCTCGCGCTGCTAATTGCCGCTCCAGCCAGCTCGTGGTTCGCCACGGTGCAAGCGCTCTGCCGCACGCTTCCGGAGGGAGCCTGGAGTTTCTCCGCCGCTGCCGTCACCGCATCGATGTGGAGCGCGATGACGTTGGCAATGATGCTGCCGAGCGCGTCCCCCATGATCCTGACTTATGCGGAGATCGCCGAAACCGCTGCGCGCAAGAGCGAGCGCATCGTATCGCCGCTCGTGATCGCGGCTGGATACGCAAGCGTGTGGCTCGTCTTTTCGCTCCTTGCGACTGTGATTCAGATTGTTCTCACGCGCGCCGCATTGCTCAATACCGGCATTACGTCGGCGAGCGGAATTCTGGCAGGGGCCATTTTCATCGGCGCAGGCGTCTATCAATTCTCGGCCCTCAAACATGCCTGTCTCACGCACTGCCAGAATCCGTTCCCGTTCTTTTTCACGAACTGGGCCACGACGCCCGGCGGCGTATTCCGTCTCGGTGTGGAGCAGGGGCTTTACTGTCTCGGATGTTGCTGGGCGATGATGATGGTGATGTTTGCGGTTGGGGCGATGAATGTGGCCTGGATGGCTGGGCTTGCCGCGGTGATGACAATTGAAAAGTTGCTGACGGGACGGCGCTTCGCGCACGGTTTTGGCGTGGCGCTGATTGTCGTTGGAACGGGTATTGTGGTGTCGGCATTTGCCGCACAGTGGCACTAGGTTAAAAACAAGAAACGGGAGTGGGACGTTGCGTGAGAGTTGGAGTCTGAAAGGCGAGCTGGCGTTGTCGTGCAGTTGCACGGTGTTTTGCCCCTGTGTTTTGTCGCGCGGCGACCATCCGCCGACCGAAAGCCGTTGCCAGACATGGGCCGGCATCCGCATCGACGAAGGGCATTTCGACAGCGAGGACCTGTCTGGAATCAAAGTCGGGCTGATGATGGATCTGCCCGGCATCATGTCGCGCGGCAACTGGACGGCTGCGCTCTTTGTCGATGATGCCGCTTCCGCTTATGCGATGAAGGGATTGACGCGGATCTTCACGGGACGCGTGGGAGGAACGACACATTTGCTCTCGATCCTGGTCGGGCAATTCCTCGGCGTGCGCCAGGTTCCGATCAGCTACGAGACCCAGGGTGAGACACGCATCGTGCGCATCAAGGATTATGTCGACGGGGCGATCACGCCGGTGCGCGGCAAGGAGCCGGGGCAGAACGTCATCATCAGGAACAGCGACTACTGGATCGGACCGGATGTCATCGTCTCGCGCGCCGACAAATCGCGGTTTCGGGGGTACGGCCGCAACTGGAATCTGACCGGAAAATCGGCTGAGATCGTGAAGCTGAACTGGGGCAACGAGTGACGGACTTTGCGCGCATCCGCGCTTTCACGGTTCACGTCTTTACCGCAACGGGTGCGGCGCTCGCTTTGTTGGCGCTGATCCTGGCGACCGGCGGTCATTGGGCCGGTATGTTCTTTTGCCTCGGCATGGCATTGGTGGTGGATGGCCTCGACGGACCGATGGCGCGGGCTTTCGAAGTGGAAAAGCTTTTGCCGCGCTGGTCCGGCAACACGCTCGATCTCGTCGTCGACTTCACGACCTATGTCTTCGTCCCGGCCTTTGCGATCGCCGCAAGCGGGCTGCTGCCGCATGTTTTGGCCATCCCGGCCGGCATTGTCGTGGTGATCACCGGCGCACTTTATTTTGCCGACCGTGAGATGAAGACTGACGACAATTATTTCCGTGGTTTTCCCGCGGTGTGGAATTTGGCCGCCTTCTATCTCTATCTGCTTGAGCCGCCGGAATGGGCGGCGGCAGTTTCAATCGCTGTGCTTGCCGGGCTGAGCTTTGCGCCGATCAGGTTTCTTCATCCCTTACGCGTGCAGCGCTGGCGCCCGATCAACATCGCACTTTTGGCGGCGTGGGTCGTTCTGGCACTCATCGCCGTGGTTCAGGATCTCGCGCCGGGCCTCTATGTAATGCTGCCGCTGTCTCTCATTGCGGTCTATTTTTTTCTGATCGGATTGTTGCGCCCACCCGTCTGATCGTGTTCGATCGCCGCCGGAAATTACGGAGCAAGCCATGTCCCGACCCGTTCTGCTGATCGCCGGCGGCAGCCGCGGTATTGGCGCTGCCACAGCGAAACTGGCGGGCACGCGCGGGTACGACGTCGCGGTCAATTACAAGACCAATTCAAATGCCGCGGCAGGCGTCGTTGAGGCCGTGAGGAAGGCCGGGGGTAAGGCGATTGCAGTGCAGGGCGACATGGCGCTCGAGAAGGATATCGAGCGGGTGTTCGACGCCACCACAGATGGTCTCGGGCCGATCACGCACTTCGTGCACAGCTCGGGGATCATCGGCGACAATTCCCGGCTCGACGAAGTCAGTTCCGCTACCATCCGCGAGGTGCTCGACCTCGATACCTTTGGCGCGCTGCTGTGCCTGCGCGCCTGCGTCAGGCGCATGTCGACCAAGCACGGCGGCAAAGGCGGGTCGGTGGTGATGCTGTCATCGATGGCGGCCCCCCTGGGCGGCGCTAATGAGTGCGTGTGGTATGCGGCTGCCAAAGCGGGGGTCGATTCCATGGTGATCGGCGTTTCGCGGGAGGTCGCCAAGGAGGGGATGCGCGTCAATGCGATAACGCCGGGCGTGATCGATACCGACATTCAGCCGCCCGGACGGGTCGAACGCGTGACGCCTATGCTTCCGATGGGCAGGGCTGGGCAGGCGGACGAAGTTGCAGAAGCCGTGCTCTTCCTGCTTTCGGATGGTGCCTCGTACATCAATGGCGCGAACTTGCGCGTGTCTGGCGGACGCTGACCAGCCTTGCGCTTGGCGCTTGGCCGCCTATGATCGCCGCCGAAATTCCATCCGATAACAACACAATCTTATTCCAGGGAGTGAAACATGGTCGCGGCAGTGCGCGTACACAAACCCGGTGGTCCTGAGGCGTTGACGTATGAGGACGTCCAGATCGCCGCACCCGGCCAGGGTCAGATCAAGATCAAGCAGCACGCCTGCGGCGTCAATTTCATCGACGCCTATTTCCGCATGGGCATGTATCCGTCGCCTGTCGGCCTGCCATTCATTGCCGGCAACGAGAGCGCCGGTGAAGTCATGGCGGTGGGCCCAGGCGTCACCGACGTCAAGGTCGGCGACCGTGTCGCCTTTGTCGGTCCACTCGGCGGCTACGCGGGGGAACGGCTGGTGCCGGCCGATCGCGCAGTCAAATTGCCTTCCAATATTTCGTACGAGCAGGCCGCTGGCATGATGCTCAAAGGCATGACCGTGCAATATCTGCTCAACCGCACCTACAAGGTCGAGAAGGGCACCGTCTGCCTCATCCACGCCGCCGCAGGTGGCGTCGGGCTGATCGCGTGCCAATGGGCCAATCATCTTGGCGCGACAGTCATCGGCACCGTCGGCACGAAAGAGAAGGCCGAACTCGCCAAGAAGAATGGTTGCCACCACACCATTCTTTATCGCGATGAGGATTTTGTGGCGAAGGTCAAGGAGATCACCAGCGGCAAGCTCTGCGACGTGGTCTATGACGGCATCGGCAAGACGACGTTCCCGGCTTCGCTCGACTGCCTGCGCCCGCTTGGCTACTTCGTGAGCTTCGGTAGCGCGTCAGGACAGATCGAAGCGTTCAACATCAACATTCTCCAGACCAAGGGCTCGCTTTTCGCAACCCGGCCGACGCTCAACAATTACGTCGCCAAACGCGACGATCTGGTCGCGACCGCGGCCGACCTTTTCAAGGTGGTCGGCTCCGGAGCAGTCAAGATCCCGATCAACCAGAAATATCCGCTCAAGGACGCGGCCAAGGCGCACAAGGAAATGGAAGGCCGCGACACGACCGGCTCAACCATCTTGATGCCGTAGGTTTGCCAGATGCACTGGGGCGCGGTGACGGTGATAATTCTCGCCGTCTCCGCGCCCTCTTCACATGCACTTGCGGTCGATGATGCCGAAGCGCTGGCGCTTGTGCAGAAGCACTGCGTGATGTGCCACGCGACTAAACCGACGCATGAAAGTTTCCGGGAAGCGCCAAAAAATATTGTCCTGGAAACCATCGCCGACATCAGGAAGCACGCTGCAACAATTTCCGCGCAGACGGTGCAAACCAAGGCCATGCCGCTTGGCAATCAGAGCGGCATGACTGATGACGAACGTGCTACGCTCGCTCAATGGCTGAAGAATCAGCAGTAAGCGGCGACGCCAGGCCCTGGGGCTTTTTCGCCACGTTCGTCCTCGGCGCGATCGCGCTTCTCGCGGGCCAACTCGCGGGCATGGCGGCACTGGTCGGCTGGTACGATTTCGATCTGCGGAATGTGCCCGTGCTGAGTCAGCATGGCGGCGCCATCATCTTGTTCATCTTTGTATCGGCGCCCGTGCAAGTCGCGATCCTTGCGCTGGCGGCCGGCTACAAAGGCAACATTGCCGATTATCTCGGTTACAAGCTGCCGCGCCGCGGCGAAGTGGTGCTGTGCCTGGCAATTCTGGCCGCTATGATCGCAATCGGCGATGCCATGAGCTGGCTGGCGGGCCGGAGCGTCGTCGACCGCTTCCAAACCGACATCTATCAGGCAGCCAATAGCGTCGGCCAACTGCCGTTGCTGCTGGCGGCGGTCGTGGTTCTCATCCCGATCGGCGAGGAGACCCTGTTCCGCGGCTTCCTGATGCGCGGCTGGCTGCGCTCGCCCCGCTTGGCCTGGCCCGTCATCCTCATAGCGGCAGCGCTGTTCGCGATCATTCACGTCCAATACGACTGGTTCCTGATCGGACAGGTTTTTGCTTTCGGTGTGCTGTTCGGCTGGGCGCGATGGGCGACCGGGTCAACTCTTCTGACCATGATGCTGCATGCTGTGGTCAACCTGGAAGGCATGCTGGAAACGTTTTTGAGTCTCAACGGCTGACCGGGCGGCTCAAAGCAACGAGGCGATCTTCGCAACGGCGGGATGATGTTTGATGCCCGCCGGCAGGCGCGGCAAGCCTACAACTCCGACCGATCCGGCAAAGCGCGTGATGCTGGCGACCGTATCTGCGAGCTCGACCGTATCACGCTCGCTCTCAGACACGACGATCGCCGCAATCGACAGTTTGCGCTGGGCGATGACGTCGAGTGCCGTCAAAGTATGGCTGATGGTGCCGAGATAGCCGCCGACGACCAGCAGCAGCGGAATATCCAGCGCCGACATCCAGTCGAGCACTGTGCGCTGCCCGTCGAGAGGGACCATAATGCCGCCCACGCCTTCGATGAAAAGTGGCCCTTTTGCGCCGTCGATCGCCGCGCGGCTGAATTTGACCAGCTCGTCGAAGTCGATGTGGCGTCCTTCGCGCGCCGCGGCAAGATCGGGCGACAATGGCGCCCGGAAACGCCATGGTGCGATCTGGCTCACTTCGTCGGCGGTCACCGGCCGTCCGAGCGCATCCAACAGCACTGCGGGATCGCTGGTGTCTACTACTGATGAGTCATAACCACTGACGACAGGCTTGAGCGCCGCCACGGGCTGGTTGGACTCGCGCAAGTACCGAATGAGCGCGGCGGTCACGAAGGTCTTGCCGATATCGGTGCCGGTCGAGGTGACGAAATAGGCGGCCACGGCTAAGCCGACAGTCTGTCACGAACGATATCGGCGAGCCGCTCGATCTCATCGTCGGGGTGTTGCGCTGTAAAAGTGAGGCGCAAGCGCGCGGTACCCGGTGGCACCGTCGGCGGGCGGATCGCGACGACGAGAAAGCCTTCGTCTTCCAGAGCGCGTGAAGCAGACAGCGCCTCCTCTTCGTCGCCGATGACAATCGGGACGATCGGGCTTTGCGCTTCAAGAAGTCCAGCGCGGCGCGTGAATGCCTTCGCCTTGGCGACCGGCAGAGCCGCATAGGCCGGCTCCCGCTCGATCAGGTCAAGCGCGGCGATCGCTGCTGCAACACTGGCCGGCGGCAAGCCGGTCGAATAGATCAACGTGCGTGCACGGTTGCGCATGAGCTCGACGACGGGCGCTGACGCGCAGAGGTAGCCTCCATAGGAGCCGATTGCCTTTGACAGCGTTCCCATCTGCAGTGGAACGGCAATGTACGAATTTTCCGGGAAGCTGGATCCGCGTCCGCCGCCGAGCACGCCGATGCCGTGGGCGTCGTCGGACATCAGCCACGCGTCGTATTGCCCGGCTAGGGACAACAGATCTTCTAGCGGGGCGACGTCACCGTCCATGGAGAAAACGCCGTCGGTAACGATGAGGGCGCGCTCATGCTGCGTGCGATGCGCATCAAGCAGTGCGCGCGCATGGCCGACGTCGTTGTGGCGGAAGATCTTGACGTGTCCGCGCGACAATTGCGCGCCGGCGTAAATGCATGCGTGCGAGAATTCGTCCAGCAGCACGAGACCATCGCTGCCGATGAGCGCCGGAATGATCCCGGTATTGGCAAGATAGCCGGAGCCGAAAACGCAGGCCGCCTCGGTGCGCTTGAATTCGGCCAGGCGCGCCTCGAGCCTTGCGTAAAGCGGGTGATTGCCGGTGACAAGGCGTGACGCCCCCGAGCCCGCCCCGAATTCCTCGATGGCGGCGATGGCGGCCTTCTTGATTGCGGGGTGCTGGGTGAGGTTGAGATAGTCGTTGCAGGAAAACGACAAGAACCGACGGTTATGCCGCTCTACCCAGATGCCGTCCTCGCGCAGCGTTTCGTTCAGCGCTCGGTAGAGGTGCCGTTCCCTGAGCGATGCGAGCTTGTCTTGCGCGTAGGCGTCGAGCGAGTGCATCAGTAACCTTGCCAGGTCATGGATCAGATGCTTAGCACGAAAGGGGTGGGAAAACGTCAAATGACGAGGCGGCGCAGCAAAACCGGCGCGACACCCGGGCGGTGTGACCCGGAGCTGGCGCATGTGTGGCTGCCTTACGCCCAGATGAAAACCGTGTCGCCGCCGCTGCCGGTGGCGCGAACGCAAGGCGTCCGCATTTTTCTTGCGGACGGACGCGAACTGATCGACGGCATCGCAAGCTGGTGGACGGCCTGCCACGGTTATAACCATCCGCGCATCCGACAAGCCGTCGAGACACAGCTCGCGTCGATGCCACACGTGATGTTCGGCGGACTTGTGCACGAGCAGGCGCTCCGGCTTGCCGAACGTCTTGCCCGATTGCTTCCGGGCGGCCTCGAGCGGGTATTTTTCTCCGACTCCGGATCGGTCGCGGTCGAGGTCGCCATGAAGATGGCGACGCAATACTGGATCAACCGCGGAGTGCGCGGCAAAAAGCAGTTTGTCGCCTTTCACGGCGCGTATCACGGCGACACGCTCGGCGCGATGTCCGTCAGTGATCTGGACTCCGGCATGCATGCCAGGTTTGCGGGCACGTTACCCGCGCAACACATCGTCGACCTGCCGGAAAACCCTACCGCGGCCTCTGCGCTCGACAAATTGTTGAAGGACCGAAGCGGCACGATCGCCGCCATTATCGTCGAGCCGTTGGTTCAGGGTGCAGGCGGAATGAAATTCCATGACGCCAGTGCGCTTCGTCATCTGCGAGCGCTCGCGGACAAGCACGACGCACTTCTGATCTTCGACGAGGTGTTCACCGGGTTCGGCCGCACCGGGACGATGTTTGCTTCCGAGCAAACGCAGATCGCGCCGGACATCATCGCACTCTCGAAAGCGCTGACCGGGGGCACGCTGCCGCTTGCGGCGACTGTGGCGACCGCGAAACTCTTCGATGCCTTCTGGTCGGACGACCCGGAGAAGGCATTGATGCATGGGCCGACCTACATGGCGAATGCGCTTGGCTGCGCGGCCGCGAATGCTTCGCTCGATCTGTTTGAGCGAGAGCCGCGCCTGCAACAGGTCGCGGATATTGCCGCCATGCTCGCCAAAGGCCTCAATCCGTGCCGGGGTTTGACGGGCGTCAAAGGCGTTCGCGTGAAAGGTGCGGTCGGAGTTGTTGAGCTGGACCGGATCGACAATCTCGACGCAATGCGTGCGCGATTTATCGAGTTGGGCGTGTTCGTGCGGCCGATCGGCAATGTCATCTATCTCACACCGGCGTTTACGATATCGACGGACGAGCTCGAGACGCTCATGAGGGCGGTAGTCAAAGTCGTTCAGGAACAGAAGCATTGAAGAGGGACGTATGACGTACAGCGGACCGGTTATCGACACGCACCATCACATCTGGTTGCGCAAGGATGTGGCCTGGCTCGCCGATCCGCCGATACCGCGCATGTTCGGCGACTATTTCGGAATCCGCCGTGACTACCCCGTCGAGGAGTTCATCAACGACGTGAAGCCGCAGGGCGTCACGAAATCGGTGCATGTGACCGCGATGTGGGGGCCCGGCAAGGCGCTCGAAGAGACGCGGTGGCTGCAGTCGGTGGCGGACAAGCACGGATTTCCGCAAGGGATCGTTTCGAATATCGATCTCGCGGATCCTGAGGTTGAGGCGGCGATCAAGGCGCAGAAGAAATCTCCGAACCTGCGCGGGGTGCGGCAAATGCTCTATTGGGATGCCGATCCGGTTCGGCAGGGCGCGCGGCGAGCCGATTTCTGCAATTCACCGGACTTCCGGCGTGGCTTCGCGCTTCTGGAAAGGCAGGGCCTGCATTTCGAGCTGCAGGTCTATGCGGGGCAGGCTAATCACGCTGTGGAGCTAATCAAAGCCTTTCCGGGCGTGAAGATGATCCTGGTGCACGCAGGCATGCTGACGGCGCGTACGCAGGCGGCCATCGACCAGTGGCGCGCGGCGCTCATGATGATGGCCGCTTTTCCCAACCTGCACGTCAAGATTTCCGGACTCGGAATGTACAGCAGCGGCATCACGCTGCCGCAGGCGCGCCAAGTGATCCGCGACGTCATTCAGATTTTCGGAGCCGAGCGGACGATTTACGGCAGCAACTTCCCGCTCGAAAAGCTGCACGCAAGCTATGCGGATTTCTTCGGCATCTATCGCACGGTGCTTTCGGAATATACCGAGGCCGAGCAGCGTGCTGTTCTCCACGACAACGCGGCGAAATTCTACCGCGTCTGATGTCATCAGAACCCCACGGCGGCGCCGTGCAGGTCGTATTCGTCGGCCCGCTCGATCTTGACGGTCGCGATCTCGCCGACTCTCAGGGGTCGGCGGCTTGTAACATAGACGGCGCCGTCGATCTCGGGGGCATCGGCGATTGATCGTCCTTTGGCGACGGTGGGGCCGATCTCGTCGATGATGACCTTCTGGCGGCTACCGACCTTGCGTTTGAGACGACGCGTCGAAATCTTTTGCTGCGCTTGCATGAAGCGGTGCCAGCGTTGCTCCTTAACCTCATCAGGGACCGGCGCGGCGAGATCGTTTGCGGCGGCGCCCCGTACCGGTTCGTATTTGAAACAGCCGACGCGATCGAGCGATGCCTGATCGAGCCACTCGAGCAGAATTTCGAAATCGGCGTCGGTCTCTCCGGGAAAACCGACAATAAAGGTCGAGCGCAAGGTGAGGTCCGGGCAATGGCGGCGCCAGCGCTCGATGCGCTCCAGTGTCTTTTCCTGTGCCGCCGGTCGCTTCATCCGCTTCAGCACCTCGGGTGAAGCATGCTGAAAGGGAATATCGAGATAGGGGAGAACCTTCCGCTCGGCCATCAGCGGGATGATCTCGTCGACATGCGGATAGGGATAGACATAGTGCAGCCGCACCCAGACGCCGAGTTCGCCGAGCGCCGTCGCAAGGTCGATAAATTTCGCGCGCACGTCTTTCTCGCCCCACTTGCTCGCCGCGTATTTAATGTCGAGCCCGTAGGCAGACGTATCCTGTGAAATGACCAGCAGCTCCTTCACGCCGGCTTTCACCAATTTCTCGGCTTCGCGCAGCACATCGGCAGCCGGCCGCGAGACGAGATCGCCGCGCAGGCGCGGAATGATGCAGAACGTGCAGCGATTATTGCAGCCTTCGGAAATCTTCAGATAGGCATAGTGCCGCGGCGTAAGCTTGATCCCCTCCGGCGGCACCAAATCAAGAAACGGGTCGTGCTTCGGTGGCAAGGCTCTGTGGACGGCCTCGACAACGGTTTCATATTGCTGCGGGCCGGTAATTGCGAGGACATCTGGATAGGCGGATGAAATGCTCTCGGGTTCCGCACCCATGCATCCGGTGACGATAACTTTGCCGTTTTCCTTGAGCGCGCTGCCAATGGCCGCAAGCGATTCCGCCTTGGCGCTGTCAAGAAAGCCGCAGGTGTTGACGATGACGAGGTCGGAGCCCTTGTGCTCGCGAGAGAGCTCATAGCCCTCCGCGCGCAGGCGCGTGACAATACGCTCGCTGTCGACGAGCGCCTTCGGGCAGCCGAGGGAGACAAAGCTTACCTTCGGCGCGGCCGGATCAGATTTCGGCTCTGGATTGACCATTGCGGCAAGGAGCTAATGGTGATTGGGGCGAATAGCAACCCGGACTGCGGGTCGCTTCGGAAACGATGCATGAGATGACGCATCGAGAGCGAGAGTGGGCCAGGACAAGCTCCACAATCGCGCTCGCTCTGCGCCTTGGCGATATGCACCAGGTAGCGGTATCGTGGCGATCCGTGGGTGACTCGCCATGACGCGTTCAGGGATCTTCGCCGGTCTGGTTGCGACAGGAATCGTGATGATTGTCAGCGCGACTTGGGCTGCCGATAGCAAGATGACGTCGTGGCGTTATAACGCCCACAGTTCTGAGCTCCCATTTCCGCGCAGCGAACGTGCGCAGTCTGTCTGGGCCTCCGGCCGTTGCTGGAAGGAGTGCGGTTCATATTGCGCCTGGGGAATGGCGGGCTGCCTGCAGCAGGACTCGCAAGGCCTTTGTCTGAAGCTCACCGACCGATGCGACCGCTATTGTCAGCGCGAGTGCCGGACGAACGCCGGGCCGTTTCTGCCATTCGAGCTTCCATGGGAGTAATATCCGCGCAGGCTTGGCGGAAGGGGTGAGATTCGAACTCACGAGAGGCTTGCACCTCTGCCGGTTTTCAAGACCGGTGCCTTAAACCGCTCGGCCACCCTTCCAGCGCCTGAAATACTGACGTTTCTCGTCTTCCGCAAACCGTCGAAAATGGCTGTTTGCTACCGGATTGCTACCATTTTTTGTCAAGCCGTGTCCGGTTTGTGCCGGCAATGTTCTCAATCTGAATTGCTCGGGTGGCGCAGGAAGCGGAAGCAAGCCGCCTGAGATCAATTTTGTATGTGGCCGGAAAGCCCTCGGGCGAAACGCTAAACGCCCGGGGGTTTTTTGCTGCAAGGTGGGCCAAAAATTTGCGGTTCCAATGTCAAAGTATAAAGACGTTCGGCAAACTGAATGTTAATCGGACTGAACTGCGCAACAACCCCAAATTCCCCCGCGCAGTAGAGGTCACGCGGGTAATGCCACAACTCGCGTGATCCTCTCTCTTTTGGTTCGGCAGTTAGGCATGGCCGGGATCGCGCGCAACATTGAGCTATACAATTCAGCCTATCGCCTGGCTTGGGAGCACATTCCCGAACGCCAAAAGCGCGAGCAGTCGAACGCAGCTCGGCATCTTCATGATTCCATCAGGCGCCAGATTAAGGAGGGGGCAAGCTTAGATGTTCTCATCGCATCCGAAGCGCTTAATGAATTGACTAAGGACTGAGTCCCGATCTTGGTCGGGTGAATGCCGTGCTGCTGCTGAAACGCGCAGCAACCCATCGCTCGCCCCCGCTGCCCGCCGCACTCCCACTCTTCGCCACCGGCATCGGCGCATTGGGGGTACTTGGCTGGCGGAGGAAGCGGCTTGGACGCCAACTAGTGCTTGACGACGGCAAATCGGCGCGGTGAAATCGTCGTGGGATTGGCGCGGTTTGTGGCCCGCGTGATTGGGGTCTAACTGGGGGAGCCACCATGCGTAAGTCGATATGCGGCGTCGCGCTTGCAGCGGCGTTGGCTGCTTTTTGCCTGACGTCTGCCCGGGCAGCGCCGTTGCTCAATCCGGCTGATTTTCAGGTCATCGAAAGTCCCGGCCAGTATAAGGTCATCAATAATTCGACCGATTGGTATGTCTACGCCTTTGCCGTGGAAAATCCTGTAGCCGCTGATCCGAGTATCGTGGCGAGTACTGATTTTCAAAACTGGAATGGATTAAGCCCCAATCCTCAATTTGACCTGAACACTAACGGCCCCGTTTTTGCGTTCGCATACGCAAGCGACGACACCAACCTCGCCACAGACCCGCCGACTCTTACGGTGGTCAACCTCGGCAATTACATTGCACCCGGTTCGTTCAGTGACCGGTTCTTTTTCGGCACCGATGTCCAGGCGAGCCACTATGGTCTGCTGGTGGTCACCGTGGTCGACAACGAAACGGTCTTCGGCAACGTGAATGGTGTTACCGGAGACACTTCCGCCACACCAATTCCAGCGGCACTTCCACTTTTCGCTGGCGGGCTCGGTATGATCGGATTACTCGCGCGTCGCGGGAAGCCGAAGCAAATCGCTAGATCAATTTAGTATGTGGCCGAAAGGCCCTCGGGCGAAACGCTGAAACGCCCGGGGGTTTTTTGTTGAGAAGGTTTAAACGCTAAGGCCTATCAGCACGACGAGCTCGTACCCCAAGAAAGCTATCCAGGCTGCAATAAGACTCAGCCTGCAACCGACAAATAAGTATGAAAAAGTTCTGCGAATA
>Ga0111539_10003418_pt1 | contig 20913 bp, 17 predicted proteins | sample RhiMethybrSRZTD1_FD_79667 | JGI IMG/M metagenome (GOLD analysis project Ga0111539, IMG submission 79667) | Populus rhizosphere microbial communities from Tennessee, USA - Rhizosphere MetaG P. TD hybrid SRZTD1 (version 2) (version 2) | ecosystem: Host-associated > Plants > Roots > Rhizosphere >...
ACTCGTCGGGATGCTCACCCGCGTGCTGCAGCGCCTGGGTAGTCAGCATGTAATGGTGGTTCATGGCAGCGCCGCGCAAGGCGGGCTGGACGAAATAACCATCGGGGGCTTAACTCAGGTCAGCGAACTCCGGCACGGAGAAGTAATTGAATATACGATCGCCCCGGAGGATTTCGGCATGCGGATTACTGCTATCGAAACAATTCAAGCTCGAGACAGCACTCAATCCCGGGAAATGCTGATGGCTGTGCTGGATAATCAACCTGGTCCGGCGCTGGATATCGTGGCCCTCAATGCAGGGGCGGCAGTGTATGTTGCCGGGGTGGCGGACTCTCTGGAGGATGGCGTGAAAAAAGCACAGGCCGCGATAGAAAGTGGGGCGGCGAGAGCTAAGTTGCGTCAATTCGTCGAATTCTCGAATCGCGACAGAGCCGCTCTGGCATAGGCATGGGCAACATATTGCGCGAGATTCTGGCCGTCAAGCAGGAGGAGGTTGCGGCTGCGAAGGTGGACCGTTGTCTCTCGGCTTTGCGCCGGGCGGCGGAGTCCGCTTCCCCGCCCCGGGGTTTTGTTGCCGCGCTGCGCAAAAAAATCGATGCAGGGCTGCCTGCGGTTATCGCGGAAATCAAGAAAGCCAGCCCAAGCAAAGGTGTGCTTCGGGCGCAGTTCGACCCGGCCGCCATTGCCTCAAGCTATGCAGAACACGGCGCGGCCTGTCTCTCGGTGTTAACCGACGCGCAATTTTTCAAAGGAAGTGCGGACTATCTACAACTGGCGAGATCCGCCTGCGATTTGCCTGTTCTGCGCAAAGATTTCATCATCGACGAATATCAGGTGGTCGAATCCCGTGCCATGGGCGCGGATTGCATTCTGATTATCGTTTCTGCTTTTCACCCTCCTGCCCACACCGGCGACTCATTGGCGGATGTGAGCGACGATAGGGACGCGCTCTCCCATATGCTGAGGCTTGAATCGTGCGCTCACGAGCTCGGGATGGCGGTTCTGGTTGAGGTGCACGATGGCGCGGAACTGGAACTTGCATTACAACTCACTTCCCCTTTAATCGGTATCAATAACCGCAACCTGCAGACCTTCGCAACCAGTCTGGATACAACCTTGCAGTTGCTGAAAGAAATTCCCCCGGGCCGCATCGTCATAACGGAAAGCGGCATACTCGAGCCAGCCGATGTCCATCTGATGCGTGCGCGTCAAGTTCAGACCTTTCTAGTAGGTGAAGCGTTCATGCGTGCCGCCAATCCAGGGGCAGAACTGGCTCGATTATTCAGGTAAGGCCTGACCCAAGAGGCCGCACGCGCCGCGTGAGAACACCGCGACGCATCCAGTTGAATCCGCTGGGGGAAGTATTTGTTGCAAAAAAGCAACACATACCTCTTCCTTATCCCGAAACTCTCTTTATTTCCTTGCTTGGCGTAGCCGCGTTAGGCACAATCTCTCAACCCTCTCATTTAGAGAGGTCCATAGTAGCGGGATAAACTCCACCGAAATAGGGTCGGTGAGAGGCCCCACCGTTTCAACTTTAAAGGAGATTTTCCACATGAAAAAGAAACTGATTGCGCTAGCGGTGGCTGGTGCACTCACGGCCCCGGTGGTTGCATCCGCTCAGGGGACGAACGTCACGATTTTTGGTCGGGTACAAGCTGAATACAGTCTTGTTGACTTTGCCAACCAGGCCAGCCAAGGGTCTCTCCAAGATAACTCCCGCTCCTCCCGTTGGGGTCTGCACATTACCGAGGATCTGGGAAATGGCCTGAAAGCGAATGCCCGTCTCGAAATGGGTCTGAACGCCGGTTCCGGCTCCGCCACGACTCCTCGTGAGCAGTGGGTTGGGCTCTCCAGCAACCAGTGGGGCGATGTGAAATTCGGACGTGTTCAATCTCCCTTCAAGGATTTCGCCGGGGGCATGACCATTGATCCGTTCGCTTACACCACCCTGCAAGCCAATGGTGCCGGCGGTACGATGTCCGGTGCAGCCAATGGGATGGGTTCGGGCGCAAACAGCTTTGTCAACAGCGCGATCCGTTTTGATTCCGCTTCCATAGAAGGCTTCTCCTTCGCCGCCATCCTGATGCCTGGCGATGCGAACAGCCTCGATCCAACCCAACAGGGAAGTATCATATCTGGTCTTGCGCCCGGGGGCCTGGGCAGCAATGGCAATACCGGTGGCAAGAACGGTGAATTCGATGGCCAAGCTGCGGCCAAGTACCACGCGGATTTCATGGGCATGGGATTTGACATCTTCGGCGGTTACTCCCGCGACAATGCCAACACCATTCAAAAAGGCATCGGCCTGAGGACTGAAGAAATATGGCGTGTCGGCGCTGCCTGGGCTTGGGAAAACTTCAAGTTGGCCGGCCAGTATGAAAACATCAACAATGCGATTGGTGCGGCAACCTGTACCACAGCTTCTGCCCTCGTTGCGAACCCGCTTGATACGGCTCCTTCCACTGGACAGTGTAATTCCGCGATGAACTGGGGAGCGGACGGTAACATCTGGCATGCCAGCGCTCAATACAGATGGGGCAATACCACCCTGGTCTTACAAGGTGGTATGACCAAGGCTCATGCAGGGGGCGTCAACGCAGCGGCCGCACGTAAGGCCGATAGCTTCACCGTGGGTGCGATCCACAATCTGAGCAAACGCACCAGCTTCTTCGGTGGTTATCAGCACGTATATTTAGATAACCCGAATGCGGCAGCTGCCAACGATTTGGGCGTTCCCGGCGTTATTAGCTACACCCAACCGACTTATGCACCGTCAGGCGCCAATCGCAGCACCTTCACGATCGGTGTCCGTCACAACTTCTAATTGTGTAGAGGAAGTTGAGAATGGGGCGCCCAGGCGCCCCATTTTTTTAGGTTCTTTTTTCAGGGAAACGCAAAGTTTCGGTGAAAAGCCCGGCGTTCTTTCCCGGCAGGAAGTTTGGCGGGATTTGTATATTTAAGAACTGCGGGCGGCGTTCTCCATGCCTAAAAGAGCATGCCAAGTGGGCTTTGACCCTGAAGAGGTTGTGTGTTTAGTTTGCCTGACATACATGCTAATATGCCGACGCATTGCAAGTGTTCCGCCAAAAAAATGGAAAATGGGTAGAACATCCGCTAGCAGTAAGGACACCTGGGATAGTGAAACTCACGCTCACGCCTTACCCGGATTGGATATGATTTCTCATATTATCAACCCGTGGCTGCCTGCGGAACCGGGATGAAAGATATCGATGTGGAAGTGTTCTGAAGCATGGTGTTTAATCTAAAAAACGAGAAAAAAAGCGACTGTATTGTCCGCCGCTTAACAGTTTATTGAAGTTTTCTGGAGGGTTTGCACATGGGAGTTCCTTTACGTCAACAGATCGCGGTAGGCACTTATCTGCTGAAGCAGAAGTTGAGAGGAGTAAAAAAATATCCTATGGTTTTAATGCTGGAACCGCTATTCAAATGTAATTTGGCTTGCGCAGGTTGTGGCAAAATAGATTATCCTGACCATATTCTCGACCAGCGCCTGTCCTTTCAACAGTGTATGGACGCCGTTGATGAATGCGACGCTCCGATGGTCTCCATTCCGGGAGGGGAGCCGCTAATACACAAGGAGATGCCTCAAATCGTTGAGGGAATCATCGCGCGGAAGAAATATGTGTACCTCTGCACGAATGCGCTTTTATTGAAGAAGAGGATCGACGACTATACGCCATCTCCTTATTTGACTTTTTCCATCCATCTGGATGGCCTGAAAGAGCGCCATGATGCCTCAGTTGCCCAGGATGGGGTTTTTGACCGGGCGGTGGAAGCCATAAAACTCGCGGTAGCAAAAGGGTTTAGAGTCACCGTGAACTGCACGCTGTTCCAGGGCGAAACACCCGAAGATGTGGCGGAGTTTCTCGATTACGCCATGGAGTTGGGAATTGAGGGAGCGACCATTGCCCCCGGGTTCAGCTATGAGCGCGCCCCGAGGCAAGACATCTTCATTAAAGGAAAAGATACCAAGAATTTATTCCGGGGAATTTTCAAGATCGGAAAGACGCGCAAATGGAAACTGAACCATTCGTCGCTTTATCTTGATTTTCTTGCCGGCAATCAGAACTATCAATGTACACCATGGGGTAATCCCACGCGCAACGTCTTCGGGTGGCAAAAGCCCTGCTATCTCTTGTCGGACGAAGGTTACGCAGCCACGTTCAAGGAACTGCTGGAGGATACGCCATGGGACAAATACGGAAACAGCAGCAATCCCAAATGTGCCCAATGCATGGCTCATTGCGGCTATGAAGCGACCGCTGTCGAAGATATGCTACAGCACCCCGTAAAGGCATTGCTTACCTCGATCCGCGGTCCGAAAACGACCGGCCCGATGGTGGCCGAGCCTTCACCTGCCTGGGAAAGCGAAGAGCCAAAGCTTCCGAAAACGCTTGCGGGAATTCCAGTTAAGGTTCAACGATAACAGCGCATGCATCTATGTCTTCAAAAAGCCAGACTGTCATAGCTTGTTGGAGCTTTGATGGCGACTAGCGCACTGTTTTAGAGGCTTTCGCTATGAGAATTCTGCGCTCGATCAAGTCGCTTTTTCAATTTGGGATGGTGGTAGTTATGCTCCTGGTCGCGCCGGCATTGTGGGCCCAGACGCAGGAGCAGTCCGGACCGCAACAGGTGGTAAGCCATCTCCATGAAACACTGATCAAGTCGATGCGTGAGGGCGCGAAACTAGGCTACCGGGGCCGTTTTGACCTGCTAGCTAAGACGATCGACCAGACTCACGATCTTGATTTTATTGCGCGCACAACGCTTGGTGCCAATTGGACGCAGTTGAGCGCGGAGCAGCAGAAGATCTTCACGGACGTTTTTCGAAAGCTCAGCATCGGTACCTATGCAGGATGGTTTAAAAGTCACGAAGGGGAGCGGTTCGAATTTGTCGAGCAACAGGACATGCCCCGTGACCAGGTCATGGTTCGTACCCGGTTTGTCCAAGCAGGCAGTGAGCCGCCTATACGTTTCGATTACGTACTTCGCGAAACCAAAGACGGGTGGCGGATTGTAAATGTTCTTGCTGATGGGGTCAGCGATCTCGCGCTGAAACGTGTGGAATATCGGGCGATCCTTCAGCGCGACGGCTTTCAGGCGCTGATTGATATGCTCAAGGATAAAATCGCCCAGACTGAGCAAGATTAGAATAAATTAAGTCTGTCGGCCCCGCTGGCGAGGCTTCTGGCCAGCTACCTGCTAGCAAGAGATCGCAAGCGAAGGTTAGTTACTTGCGCGCCTACGTTCCTTAAATCTGCCATCGCGTATGCACAGAGCTGGTTCAAAAAGCTTCTTACTCGCGTCGCGGATCCATTGTTCCGAATCGGTTCGCAAGGCATGACCACACCTCCCAATCCTTCCCCCAGTCGCACTTACGAAATTTTTGCGCGCTGGTCTACCGTTTCCTACCGTCACGGCAAGTGGGTCCTTCTTGCGGCGCTGCTGATTGCCGTTTCCTGCGGCATCTACGTCTCGCGCAACCTCGGCATGAATACCGATACGACAGACATGCTTTCGGAGCATCTGCCGTTTCGCGTCAACATGAAGCATTACAATAAAACGTTTCCGCAGGATATCGATAACATGCTGCTGGTCGTGGAGGCACCCACGCCCGAGCAAGCGCGCGCGGCCGCACAACGTCTCGCTGCGCGGTTGAAGACGGACACTGCAAACTTTCACGATATTTATGCACCAGCTGCCGACGATTTTTTTGTTCGCAATGGCTTGCTCTACGAAAGTATTCCAGAGCTCGCGCAAATAACTGATCGTATTGCCGCAGCACAGCCGCTTATTGCCCATATCGCCCATGATCCCACTTTGCCGGCCTTTGCTGACGTGCTCAGCCAGGCAGTTGAGGAAATGAATAAGGGACGCAGCTTGGAACTTCGCCCTGTCATGGCAGGGATAAGCGCAACGCTGGATGCGCGCATCGTCGGATCACCCAGACCATTATCATGGCAAACACTATTCAATGACGAAACACAAAAGGACAAATATAAGCAAATAATAATCGTCAAGCCGAAACTCGACTTCTCTCAGCTAATGCCGGCCGAGCAATCGATGACCGCTCTCCATGGCGCGGCAAAAGATGTTGGTATTACGGACCATGGTCCAATCCGGTTGCGCATCACGGGTGAGGCGGCGTTAGCCAGCGAAGAACTCGAAAGCTCCCTGAGCGGGATGGAATTTGCGGGAATAATTACCTTCGTGATGGTGGGAGTAGTCCTTTACTTTGCCATGCGAACTGGTGGGCTGATCATCAACGTGCTCGTCTGCCTGCTGATGGGTCTGCTGCTTACCGCGGCATTTGCCACCGCAGTCGTTGGACACCTGAATCTGATTTCTATCGCTTTCGCTGTGTTGTATATCGGTTTAGGCGCGGATTTCGCAATCCACTTTCTGCTGCGGTATCGCGAGGTCCTCGAAGGCGGCTTGGCGCCGAATGACGCCATCAAGGTGTCCGGCGGTGACGCAGGAGCCGCTCTGACAGCCTGTACCATTACAAACGCCATCGGCTTCTATGCGTTCATGCCCACCGATTACAGCGGTGTCGCAGAGCTGGGTATTATCTCGGGCACGGGCATGATAATAAGCCTCCTGGTCACCTTGACCATCGGGCCGGCGCTACTGCGATGCCTGCCGCAAGGAAAGTTCAAGAAGTCCCTTCCGAAGAGTTCTGTCGGAAAAGTGCTTGAACTGTCGCTGAAATGGCACCGAGTGACCTATTTCGTCACTGTTGCGGCTTCCCTTGCCGCACTAGTAATGCTGCCCCAGGTGAGGTTTGATTACAATCTGCTAAATATGCAAGACCCGAGGGGAGATGCGGTACAGGCGTTCCGCGAACTTCTCGCTGACGCTGAGGATTCACCTTGGCACGCGGTTGCGCTGGCGAAAGCGCGTAAGGAAGCCGAATTTTTAGCCCAGCGGGTTGCTCAGCTACCTGAAGTAAGCAAGGTGGTTACGATCCAGGATTTTGTGCCGCTGGAACAAGAGGAGAAACTCCTGCTCATCGAGGAAATGGCGCTTACGACGGGGCCAATAACGATGTCAACCAGGCCCGAACCGCCCCCCAAGGGCGACGCAGCGCGGCAGCGCCATGCGCTGGAGACGCTGGCTTCGGCATTGGACCGGTTTATCAAAGCGCAACCCAGTCATCCTGCAACCGAAACCGCTCGCAAGCTAAAATCATCACTTGCCAACCTGTTTACGCGGCTGGATACTGCCGGCGCTGACGAGCGGGGCAAGCTGCTTAATTCGGTGGAGGACGACCTGCTCGTAACGTTACCCATCGCTCTGCAGAGCCTGCGTCTCGCAACTGAAGCGGCCCCGTTTAACGAGGACGACCTGCCAATCGAGTTGATCAACCGGTGGCATAGCCCCATCACAGGAGAATATCGGGTAGCCATTTATCCAGCGGAAGACCTTAACGATAACGACGCGTTACGGCGTTTTGTAAAGTCCGTCCAGCACGTGGCGCCTGACGCTATCGGGGCGCCCATGGTGAGCCTTGAAGCAGGCGAGGCCGTGGTGCAAGCGTTCATACAGGCTTTCCTGCTGGCCCTCGTCGGCATTATCGTTATATTGCTAATATTGTTGCGCAGTTTAAAATATACAATCTTAGTACTGCTGCCGCTGCTGCTATCCAGTTTATTCACCGCATCGTTTACAGTCCTGCTGGATGTGCCGTTCAACTTCGCCAACATCATTACATTACCATTGTTGCTTGGCCTCGGTATCGATAGCAGCTTGCATATGGTTCACCGCAGTCTGAATAACGAGTTGGTAAGCGAGGTATTGGTACACACGAGCACTGCTCGTGCAATTTTCTACAGTGCTTTAACCGCCTTGGTTGACTTCGCCAGCCTAATGTTTTCTTCACATCAGGGAACCGCCAGCATGGGGATAATGCTTACCGTGGGACTTGCTTTTACCCTTGTCTGTACGCTTGCAATATTACCGGTATTGCTCCGGCTGCCAGCTCAAGGGGCCCGAGCATGATTACTTGCGAAGATATGAACGCTAGGTCGGCAATTATTGTTTATACTTCGCAACTTGGTAGAATTTACCATGTCGATAAATTCGTTTTTTCGCGGACACAAGATTAACTACAAGACTATGAACTCTTGTACCACCTCTTACGTATCATGACGAGCAACGCGACAATCGGCCTGTTTTTAGTCGGTGCTTTATTATTTACCGGGTGCGCCACCACGCATACGTCCCACCCCAGCGTCGATTCGGTCGATCCGAACGAAAAAACGAATCGCAAGTTTTATGATTTTACGGATAAGGTTGACAGGGCGGTTCTGGCGCCGGTCGCCGATGTCTACGTAAAGTATGTTCCCAACCCCATGCAACGCTCGATCGGGAATTTTTATGACAATCTGGCCTACCCCAACGTTATCTTAAACGCTTTTTTGCAAGGAAAAGTTCGCCAGGGATTTGAGGACAGCCTTCGATTTGTGGTCAATTCGACAATCGGTCTGGGGGGGCTCTTTGATATGGCGGCACCCATGGGGCTACCTCAACACGATGAGGATTTTGGGCAGACCTTGGGCGTTTGGGGCGTTAATACGGGGTCCTATGTATTTGTGCCCCTGTTGGGCCCGAGCACTTATCGCGACGTGCCAGGTATTCCTGTGAGCGTATTCAGCAATCTCCTGTTTTATGCTGGTTCGGTGGCAGGTACCGCTTTCGTCGCGCCGGTGGCTATTTTAAGCATCATCGACAAGCGGGCGAGATTATCCGGTCCGATGCGGATTCGCGATCAGGCCGCACTTGACCCTTATCTATTCGTACGAGAAGGATACTTACAACAACGTAAGCACTTGATATACGACGGGCGTCCGCCTCCGGAGAGTTACGAAGACCCGCTGGAGGATGCCGCACTTCAGAACGAACAGGTAGTTGAACCATCGGCCAAACCGTCGTCGAGCCCCTAGTGTAGCCAAGATAGATGTATGGGGGATGCACGTTTTTTAATCAGACTTTCTATATCGTAAATCTCGGCCTCGGCCATTCATTCCCATGGTACCGGTCGGCGGAATAGGAACGTTGCCGTCAGCATTTATTCTCATGACCGTATGGATGGGTTGCTTCCTGATTCACCATAAGGAACGTAGGTAAAAAAATGAAAAGATTCGAAGGTGCTGCAATACTGTCATCGCAAGAACGCTATCCGGATTCAAGTGGCCCAACCATGCTGGAAAACGGATTAATCGCAGCGCGTGATGCTCTGCTTTCATTGCAAAAAGACGACGGGCACTGGTGTTTCCCGCTGGAGGCGGATTGCAGCATCCCCGCCGAGTATGTGTTGATGATGCATTTCATGGATGACGTGGATGCAGACCTTGAGATCAGGCTCGCCCGGTTTATTCGTGAAAAACAGGATCTCGAGCATGGTGGCTGGCCGTTATACTACGGAGGCGCCTTCGATCTGAGCTGCACTGTAAAGGCGTACTATGCGCTCAAGATCGTGGGTGACTCCCCGGACGCGCCTCACATGGTACGGGCCCGCGCAGCCATTCTCAAACACGGAGGGGCCGCGCGTGCAAACGTATTTACTCGCATACTGCTTGCGATGTACGGGCAGATTCCCTGGCGCGGCGTTCCATTTGTGCCTGTGGAAATCATTCTGTTGCCGCGGTGGTTCCCGTTTCACATCAGCAAGGTCGCGTATTGGTCTCGCACCGTGATGATACCGCTTTCCATACTGTGCAGCTTGAAAGCGCGCGCAGTGAACCCGCGGCAAATACATATCCAGGAACTGTTTACAACCCCCCCCGAGGAAGAGCGGGACTATTTTCCCGTACGCACCGGTCTCAACCGGCTGTTTTTGCTTGTCGAGCGCGCTGCTTCGCGATTGGAGCGGTTTATTCCGAAGCCATTGCGTAGCTATGCGCTACGAAAAGCGGAAAGCTGGACCGTTGAGCGCCTTAATGGGGATTCCGGCCTTGGCGGAATTTTCCCGGCGATAGTCAACGCCGGCGAAGCATTGGCATTGCTTGGCTATCCATACGAGCATCCCCACCGCGAGCAATGCCGCCGGGCGCTGCGTAAACTGCTGGTCGACGAAGGTGAACGTGTCTGGTGCCAACCCTGCGCGTCACCTGTGTGGGATACCGTGCTTGCATGCCTCGCGTTACAAGAGGATATCAACGCTGACCAGAAGCCTATTCGACAGGCGCTGGATTGGTTAATCCCTAATCAGATACTTGATGCACCTGCGGATTGGCAGGAAGAGCATCCGGGACTTTTGGGCGGGGGCTGGGCTTTTCAATATACCAACCCTCATTACCCCGATCTGGACGACACGGCGGCCGTAGCATGGGCTCTCCAGCAGGCGGATCCAATAGTCTACGGCCCGAGCATCGTTCGCGCGGCAGATTGGCTCGCCGGCATGCAATCGCGGAATGGTGGTTTTGCCGCTTTCGATTCCGACAATACATATTACTACCTGAACGAAATTCCGTTTGCGGACCATGGCGCTTTGCTGGATCCTCCGACGAGCGATGTCACGGCGCGATGTACCGGTTTCCTGGCACTATATGGCGAGCCCCGGCATCAGGAAGTCGTACAGCGAGGCCTTGCCTATCTATACCGCGAACAGGAACCGAGCGGTGCGTGGTTCGGACGTTGGGGAAGCAACTATATTTACGGCACCTGGTCCGTGCTGGAGGCTTTCCGCTTGGCTGGCGTTGATGCTGGTCACCTGCCCGTTCGCCGCGCTGCGCTATGGCTAAAGTCGGTGCAACGGGATGATGGAGGCTGGGGCGAGAGTAACGACACTTATTTCGAACCGCAGCAGGCAGGCCAGTTCAAGACAAGCACGTCGTTTCAAACCGCTTGGGCGCTGCTCGGCCTGATGGCGGCAGGTGAGGCGAATTGCCCGGAAGTGCGCCGAGGCATCGCATACCTGCTGAACACTCAGGACGCCGATGGACTATGGCACGACCCTTGGTTTACGGCGCCCGGCTTCCCACGAGTTTTTTACCTGAGATACTACGGGTACACAAAATATTTCCCGCTATGGGCCTTGACCCGATATCAGGCGCTGACTGGGAAAGCATTTGCGTGAGGGGAGTAGGCATTGTTACCGCGATGCGGGTCGAAGCTCGCTGCCTTACCAAAGGCCGCCTGCCATTTAATGAGCGGATCAGCGTTGGGGAGCGTGGAGCGATATGGCTTTCCGGAATGGGCGCAGAAGCGGCGCGCGGGGCCGCCGAGGGCTTGCGGGCGTCTGGGGCCACAGCGTTGATGAGCTTCGGTTTCGCGGGAGCCCTGGAGCCAAGTCTACGTCCGGGCAATTTGGTATTGCCCGAACTGATCCATGTTGGTCACTTGTTGAAAGTTGATCTAAGTTGGCGCGACAGTCTGCTGCAGCGGTTGTCAGAGAACTCAAGTGTGGTCGGAGGCATCCTGGCTGCGAGCGCATGCGTGCTGACGTCGGGTACGACAAAATCCGATCTGGCACGAGCCACCGGGGCATGCGCAGTGGACATGGAAAGCGGAGCTGTAGCTGAAGTGGCCGCTCATGCTGGCATCCCGTTTCTGGCCGTGCGGGCAATCTCGGATCCGCTGGAATTTTCACCCCCGGCTGTTCTGCTCGACGTGGTACGCCCTGATGGTAGCGCCGATTTGGTTCGGCTGCTGCCATTACTCCTGCGTCGGGTTTTAACCGTTGGCACACTGCTGCGTCTTGCGACCGATTCGCGGGCCGCATGCTCTGCATTGATCGGCGTTACGCGGATGGCCGGCGCGGAAATAGGGATTGCTTCACGCAACTCCGCTTCATCTCCTGCAAGCTTCTGAGGCCGTGCCAGATACTGCCCCACATCTCGCTTGACTAGGGAAGAGCAAGTCACCTGTCTATCCCCTCCTGGCGCCCTTCCGGCCGCAGTCGGTCGAGCGGAAACCCGGGTAAAGGGACGAGTAAGGAAGCGGAAGATGATCGCGGAGAAATTGGCGCCAGTAATAGTTTGTTTCATGCTAGCCGCAATCTTGGTTACCGCTTTAGCTTTACCCCCTTACAGGCTCAGCGTGAAATAAAATGTAACATTACTTGAGCGTTGACCCTGTTAAAGGTTAAAATATCGCCCTTCTTTCGTATCAGCTGTATGGAGAGTAGCATGGCAGTCACAACCGATCAAAAAGCACAGGTAGTACGCGACTACCAACGAGCCACCGGAGATACGGGTTCTCCTGAAGTGCAAGTGGCGTTGTTGACCGCCCGCATCAACGACTTGGCCACTCACTTCAAAGCGCATGTCAAGGATCATCATTCCCGTCGGGGACTATTGCGAATGGTGAGTCGACGCCGCAAGCTGCTGGATTACTTGAAACGCAGCAGCGCCGACAATTACCGTGCGTTAATAGAGCGTCTCGGCTTGCGCAAATAGCATATCGAGCCCTGATTGAGATAGTATGACCGGATGAGCGTCTAAAATTTCGCTTGTATCGGTCACCCGTCGCGGAGCGGAAATGTTTTTATCGAAAAGGGTAGTTAATTGAAAATCAAGAAAAGCATCTCGTACGGATCTCATCAACTAACGCTCGAAACCGGGGAAATAGCAAGGCAAGCGCACGGAGCAGTAATCGTATCCATGGACGATACCGTGGTCTTGGTTACGGTGGTAGGCGCAAGAAGTGCTAAACAGGGGCAGGATTTCTTTCCTCTAACCGTGGATTATCAGGAACGGAGCTATGCCGCCGGAAGGATACCGGGAAGCTTTTTCAAGCGCGAGGGTCGTCCGTCCGAAAAGGAAATTCTCACTTCTCGCTTAATTGACCGCCCCATCCGGCCGCTATTTCCCGATCATTTCTACAACGAAGTACAAGTCGTAGCTACTGTTCTGTCATCCGATAATGAAGTGGATGCGGACATACCTGCCATGCTGGGCGCCTCTGCGGCACTGATCCTGTCCGGCATTCCCTTCAATGGACCGCTTGGTGCGGCACGCGTCGGCTACATTGATGGTGAGTACGTCTTGAACCCCACCGCGACTGCATTGAAGCAGACGCAATTGAACTTGGTCGTGGCCGGTACGCAACAGGCCGTTCTAATGGTGGAATCAGAGGCTAATGAGCTAAGCGAAGACGTGATGCTGGGTGCCATCCTATATGGGCATCAGCAAATGCAGGTTGTGATCGACGCAATCAATGAGTTGGCTGACGAAGCTGGGGTTACTGCGTGGGATTGGGTTGCACCGTCACGAGAGGCCGCGCTAGCTGAGAAAATTGCAAGCCTGGCGGAAAACGAACTACGTGCCGCATTCCAGATCAAACAGAAGCAGGTCCGCTCGGAAACCATAGACAGCATCTGGTCAAGGATATTCACTGAAGTTGGGGTCGATACCGCGGACGGGCCAGATGCGCAAGCGGTCAAGGAGGCGTGCTTTGCGCTGGAATCGAGAATTGTGCGTTCCCAGATTCTCGATGGCGAACCACGCATAGACGGGCGCGACACGCGCACGGTACGTCCTATTACTGTCCGCCATGGGCTATTACCGCGTACCCACGGCTCTTCCTTGTTTACCCGGGGTGAAACCCAGGCGCTGGTGGTTGCAACGTTAGGTACGGGTAGGGACGAACAAAAAATTGATGCGCTGCAAGGAGACTACTCTGAGCGTTTCATGCTCCACTACAACATGCCGCCGTACGCTACAGGTGAGACAGGTCGAGTAGGTACGCCCAAGCGCCGGGAAATCGGCCACGGCCGCCTAGCCAAGCGCGCATTGGTTGCGGTATTGCCTTCTCCCGAAGAGTTTGGTTATTCGCTACGGGTCGTGTCTGAGATCACCGAATCCAATGGTTCGAGTTCCATGGCGTCAGTCTGCGGCGGCTGCCTTGCGCTGATGGATGCGGGTGTCCCGTTAAAAGCGCATGTTGCCGGTATTGCCATGGGATTGATCAAGGAAGGCAATAGATTTGCTGTTCTGACCGACATTCTCGGGGACGAAGATCATCTGGGTGATATGGATTTCAAGGTGGCCGGTACCGAAAAAGGTATTACAGCGTTGCAAATGGATATCAAGATCCAGGGCATCACCAAGGATATTCTCCACGCTGCCCTGATCCAGGCACAGGAAGGCCGTCTGCATATTCTTGGAATCATGAAAGAAGCCATGCCAGCGAAGCGCGAAGAAATTTCGGAGCACGCCCCGCGTATCATTAAAATTAAAATCAACCCTGAGAAAATTAGGGATGTGATAGGAAAAGGCGGTGCAGTAATTCGTGCGCTGACTGAAGAGACTGGTACCACTATCGATATTACCGACGACGGCACCGTGATGATTGCCTGTATCAATGCCGAAGGTGGTGAGCTGGCGAGAAAGCGAATCGAGGATATTACAGCAGAGGTCGAGGTAGGAAAAATATACCAGGGAATTGTATTAAAACTTCTGGATTTTGGCGCCATTGTCAGTGTGTTGCCGGGCAAGGACGGACTGTTGCATATTTCCCAGATTGCCAACGAGCGCGTCAATAACGTTGCCGATCATCTTAAGGAAGGGCAGACTGTGCGCGTAAAGGTTCTGGAGGCTGACGATAAAGGTCGTCTACGTCTCAGTATGAAAGCGGTTGCGGCTGAGACGACAGACAGCGCAACTACCTAGCCTAAGATAAGGCGAGTTGAAATAGGTGAACTCGCTTCGGAGCAAGTTAAGACTGTAGACCTCTCATCCGTACAAAAGATAAAGCCCCTATAGTAATACAGGGGCTTTTTCATGGGCGCCAGCTATTTCCGGCCGCGGGGCAATAAAGAGGCGCTACTTAGCGACTTGCTTTTCCCTAATTTCATCAAGCGTCTTACAATCTATGCACAGAGTAGCCGTGGGACGCGCCTCCAAACGTTTCAGGCCGATTTCGATTCCGCAACTTTCACAATAACCGTAATCACCAGTATCAATTTTGGCAATAGTCTCGTCTATTTTCTTGATTAGCTTGCGCTCACGGTCACGATTACGCAGTTCCAGGGCCATATCCGACTCCTGGCTAGCACGATCATTAGGATCGGCGAAAATGGTGGCCTCGTCTTGCATCGTGTGCACCGTGCGATCTATGTCCTGCCCCAACCCGACTTTAATCCCTTCCAGTATATTGCGAAAATGCAATAACTGTTTAGGACTCATATAGTTTTCCCCTTTCTTCGGCTTATACGGGGTGGCTTGTTTATATAGTTCTTGCGGCATGTTTAGTATTCCTCTTCCATTTCTCGTTACTATGACGACGCTTTAAAAAACCTATATATGATGACTAAGATGCAGTTCTTTTTGAAGTATTGATAAAAAAAGTATTGCTATCAGAGCCATTTCGAGCGCTGAAATCCTCACAAAAAACAGACTGAACTTGGGTGTTATTCGATTCACTCAGGATGAGCTGATGTTATGTACTTACGTATAAGAACTTGGAAAACTTCTGTCAATTCATTCGCATGCAATCTGGACAAGGCAGCACGAATTCTTGCAGAATTCTTAACGCTTGAATACCCCCTGAACAAAAAATAAATACGGGCTTTTACCAAAGATTTTAGTATTGAATTAGCGGACGCTGGTTTCGAGGGTATATCGCCGATCTTTATCCGACCTTGAATCGTCAGTCGCCTTTGCTAAATTGTGACATAATATTTTCTACAAACTGAGGAGAACTACCGTGTCCTACCACAAATCCATGATTTCAATCGCGGTTGGATCCGCACTCGCCACCAGCTTGAGCGCAGGGCCGCTCGCGCGTGCAGCTGACGACGCCGCAGCAGCCCATAATCCTTTCGCCATTCAATCTTTACCCCAAGGCTACATGATAGCCTATGCTGATAGAGCCGATCCGAGCAAATACGGTACGGGCGCCAAGGAATATGGCGGCCCAGCAAAAGGCGGCGAGGGAAAGTGCGGCATGTCGCTGGCAGACACGAACAAGGACGGTAAGGTCACTAAAGAGGAATTTTTAAAGCACCATGGGGCGATCTTCGACGAGATTGATGTCAATAAGGATGGTTCTGTCGACAAAACGGAAGCGGATAATTTCGCCGGAGGTAAGTCGAACCCCAGTTCATCCGCTCCCGTGCAGAAGTAACACGTCATTCGTGGAATCCCTGCGTGCAGCAAGCGTGGGGCTCGGTTTTCGGCAGGAATTGATTCCTGCGCTGAAGAACCATGTCCCAGCCGTGATCGATTTCTTCGAGATAGCCCCCGAAAACTGGATTGAGCTTGGCGGAAGATACGAACGGGATCTGCGTGGCTTCACCGAGCGCTACCCCTTTGTTTGTCATGGCCTCTCACTCTCGATTGGGAGCCCTGCGGCCCTGAATGAGGCTTTGTTACATTCGATACGCCGGTTCCTCGACCAGCACCAGATTACGTTATATACCGAACATCTTTCCTATTGTTCTGACGACCGTGGCTACCTCTATGATCTCCTCCCCGTGCCGTTCACCGAAGAAGCAGTAGGACATGTTGCCGCACGGGTTCGGCTCGTCCAGGATATTCTGGAGCGGCGCATTGCCCTGGAAAATGCCTCGTTCTACGTGCAGGCTCCTGTTGCTGATATGAGTGAAATTGAATTTATTCGCGCCGTGTTGGTAGAAGCGGATTGCGACCTGCATCTCGACGTCAATAACGTTTATGTTAACGGCGTGAATCATGGCTACGACCCCATCGAATTCATTCGCGCCATGCCGACGGAGCGCATTGTCTATTTGCATATAGCAGGCCATCATAATGAAGCCCAAGATCTAATCATCGATACCCACGGAACGGAGGTTATCGACCCGGTATGGGCGTTGTTGGATCAAACCTATCAAATTCACGGTGTACGGCCAACGCTGCTAGAGCGGGATTTCAATATTCCGCCTCTTGAAGAACTTGAGGGGGAAATTCAACGCATCGACGTAATTCAGACCCGCCACGCAGGCCTGCCCGATGTTGCCGCCCCTTCCTGAATTCCAGCGCTTCCAGCTCGAATTTACATCGTATATCCGCAACCCCCATGGACATCCTTGTCCAGGGGGAACGGAGCCGCGGCGGATGGCGGTTTACGCGAGGCTGGTTTACAGCAATCTAGAAAGTTTTCTACTGCCATGCTTTCCAGTTGTAAGAGACGTGCTCGGTGCGCAACGGTGGGCAGAGCTCGTGAAGAATTTCCTGCGCACCCACGGGAGCGCCTCGCCGTTTTTCCGCCAGATACCAGACGAGTTTATCCAATTCCTTCAGGCCCCGAACGCGATACCTGAAACTTATCCGCCATTTCTGCTGGAACTCGCACACTACGAGTGGGTCGAGCTGCTTCTTTCCATTTCAAATCGTGCGCCGGATTGGGAAGCAATCGCTCCCGGGGGCAGCTTGTTGCTAGAGCGCCCTGCTCTGAACCCGGTGCTCGCCAACCTGAGTTACCGCTGGCCCGTGCATCGCGTTCGACCGCAGGTTGGAGTTGAGCCGGCCGAAACTTATCTACTGTTATTCCGAGACCAATCCGGTGATGTCCAATTTACTGAAATCAACGCGTATACTTCGCGCCTGATTAGCCTTCTGGAGTCTGGCGACCATAGCGGTCAGGCCGCGCTCGAGATAGTTGCAGCGGAAAGCCGTCACCCCATGCCGGAGGTCGTCATCGAGGCGGGCTTGGACGCAATGTACGAATTGCAAACACTCGGCGTGTTGCTCGGGGTGGTTTTAGCACCTAACTCGCACTCCGTCGCCACGCCACACGTCAATTCTTGACAGTTCGGACGAGATAATCGCCTCCCAAGAAAAAGGTGGCGAGATAATTCCATTGAAGACGGACCCGCACGACCCGAGAAAAACTTCCGAGTTAACGTTGGCTCGGTACAATGAACGCGCCGACGCGTTCTGGGTAGGCACGAAAGACCATGACGTCAGCCAAAATATCACCGCACTTTTGCAGCACATCAAGAGTGATCCCCCCTGCACGATTCTGGATTTTGGCTGCGGGCCGGGCCGTGATCTGAAAGTTTTTTCGGAACTTGGCCATATCGCGGTTGGCTTGGAGGGAGCCATACGTTTTGTCGAGATGGCTCGATCCTATAGCGGCTGTGAAGTGTGGCACCAAGACTTTCTTCGGCTCTCCCTGCCCAACGGATACTTTGATGGCATATTCGCCAATGCTTCCCTGTTTCATGTTCCCGGCGCCGAATTATCCCGCGTATTGGCGGAGCTAGCGGCGACATTGAAACCCGGCGGCGTGCTATTCAGCTCCAATCCCCGAGGGAACAACGAGGAATATTGGAATCAGGGGCGTTATGGCCGGTATCACGACATCGAGGGCTGGCGCAGTTTCATGGCCGGAGCAGCGTTTACCGAGATAGATCATTACTACCGGCCCGCGGGACTTCCCCGTGAACGCCAGCCGTGGCTTGCCAGCATATGGCGCAAGGCGAGCTAGGAGCGTCAAAGTCCGGGTCGTCATTCAGTTACAGCTTACATGCGCTTGAAAAAGGACGTAATCATACTAGGCGCAGGCGCCGCAGGCATGATGTGCGCAATGGAGGCCGGAAAGCGCGGACGTTCAGTGCTGTTGCTTGATCACGCAACAAAGCTCGCGGAAAAAATCCGTATTTCAGGCGGGGGTCGGTGCAATTTTACCAATCGTCATACAACGCCTGCTAATTTTCTCTCCCACAATCCGCATTTCTGCCGCTCGGCATTGGCACGCTTCACCCCTCAGCATTTCATTGGGCTGGTGGAAAAGCATGGTATCCGTTATCACGAAAAGAAGCTCGGACAATTATTTTGCGATGGCAGTTCTCAGCAAATCATCGACATGCTGCGGCATGAGTGCAACAACGCAGGGGTGCAATGGCAAATGCCATGCCGAGTTACCAATATAGATCGCCCCCCCAGAGTCGGCCCCGGTTTCATGGTTGAAACTGACGCTGGTGAGTTCGAGACGCAATCGCTGGTGATCGCAACCGGGGGCCTTTCAATCCCCCAAATCGGCGCAAGTTCTTTTGGCTATCAAGTTGCAGAGCAATTTGGTGTTGATGTGACGCCGCTGAGCCCCGCGCTGGTACCGCTGATTCTTGCGCGTGACCAACTGGCACAGGTTTCCGAACTTGCCGGAATCGCGCTTGATGTAGAAGTATTCTGCAAAGCGGGACGTTTCCGCGAAAGTCTGCTCGTTACACACCGCGGTCTGAGCGGTCCCGCGATATTGCAGATTTCCAGCTACTGGAAGCCAGGGCTTCCCATCCATATCGATCTGTTACCAGGGTTGGATGCAGAGGCGTGGTTGCTAGAACAAAGGCATAGCCGCGCACTTCTCTCCAACGTGTTATCCCAACAACTGCCACGGCGGTTTTCAAAAGCCTGGATAGAGTCAATCAAAGGAAATCAGGACCTCGCGATGGACCGCTATGATGACAACAGCTTGAAACAGATCGCTGTGCAATTGCGCGATTGGGAAATCAGGCCGGGCGGTACGGCTGGTTACAAAAAGGCCGAGGTAACGCTAGGGGGTGTGGACACCCGGGAGCTATCATCCAGAACCATGGAGGTAAGAAAAGTACCCGGACTATTCTTTATCGGTGAGGTAGTGGACGTAACCGGACATCTGGGGGGATTCAATTTCCAGTGGGCCTGGGCGTCAGGCCATGCGGCGGGACAATTTGCATAGTTCAAGCCCCAATCCGCTTGGCTGCTCCGGGCGCGGTTTGGGCCTGCCCGCGATTGATTGTCATCAACCTGTGAAGATGGCGGGACGCAGAATCTGCTATTGCTAGGCTTGAAACAAGCCATTTGCAAGTTAGAGCACGTAGCGCGCGAGATCCTCGCTTTGAGATAAACTACCCAGCCGCGCATCGACATATTCGGCATCAATAACGACGTTAGCCCCACTGTGTGTCTCGGCATCAAAAGACACCTCTTCCAGGAGCTTCTCCATTGCGGTGTACAAACGCCTCGCACCGATATTTTCGGTTTTTTCGTTAACCGCAAAAGCGATCTCCGCCAATCGTCGCACCGCTCCGGGGGTAAATTCCAGCTTAATCCCTTCCGTTTCAAGAAGAGCCTCATACTGGCGCGTAAGACACGCATCCGTATTGGTCAGAATTTGCACGAAATCGTCAGCGCTGAGGCTCGTGAGTTCGACACGAATGGGAAATCTGCCCTGCAATTCGGGTATCAGATCGGAGGGCTTGGCGAGATGAAACGCTCCGCTGGCGATAAACAGAATGTGATCAGTTTTGATCATCCCATATTTCGTTGAAATGGTGGTACCTTCCACCAGCGGAAGCAGGTCGCGCTGAACGCCCTGGCGTGAAACATCCGCCCCGGAAGTTTCGGAGCGGCTGGTAATCTTGTCGATCTCATCGAGAAATACAATGCCGTTCTGCTCAACATTTTGCACAGCCTGAAGCTTCAACTCTTCATCGTTAACGAGCTTGGATGCTTCCTCTTCAGTGATAAGTTTCATTGCCTCTTGAATCCTGAGCTTCCGTGTTCTCTTTCTCTCTCCTCCGAGATTCTGGAACATGCCCTGGATTTGCGTAGTAAGTTCTTCCATGCCGGGCGGCGCAAAAATTTCCATGTGTGTCGGGGCGGAGGCCACCTCGATTTCGATTTCCTTATCGTTCAGCTCACCCTCGCGTAATTTCTTGCGAAACTTCTGCCGAGTGGCGCTTTCCCCTTCACTAACCTCGATCGGCGCGCCAATCTCTCTCGCTGCTGGCAGCAGCACGTCGAGAATCCGTTCTTCTGCGTGATCTTCAGCACGAGCGCGCATTTTTTGAGTTTCCCGCTCGCGCGATTGTTTGATTGCGGATTCCACCAGATCGCGGACAATAGAGTCCACATCCCGCCCAACGTAACCCACTTCAGTAAACTTTGTCGCTTCGACTTTGATGAAAGGGGCATCGGCGAGCTTAGCCAACCGGCGCGC
>Ga0111539_10003420_pt1 | contig 20900 bp, 19 predicted proteins | sample RhiMethybrSRZTD1_FD_79667 | JGI IMG/M metagenome (GOLD analysis project Ga0111539, IMG submission 79667) | Populus rhizosphere microbial communities from Tennessee, USA - Rhizosphere MetaG P. TD hybrid SRZTD1 (version 2) (version 2) | ecosystem: Host-associated > Plants > Roots > Rhizosphere >...
AATCAGCTTCTTCTCGACATCCCTCGTCAACTGGTACGGGCTGCCGCTCGATGTCGTGTTCGAGCGACCCGAATCCGTGCTGTTGCCGGCCGCCCTCGTCGCGGTCTTCGCGCAGGCTGAGATGAACCGCACACGATACGGATTTTCCCAGGCACTTCGGCTGACAGGGCTGGTTCCGCTCTGCCTCGCCGTGCTGATCCTGAGCGAGGCGGGACGCCAGAGCCAAATACCGTTGCCGACACGGACAGTCGAACACCTCTATCAGCTCGCCGGCTTCGCGCTCGCCGCCGGCATGCTCGTCGCCGGGATTCGGCGCCGATGGACAGAGACGGTCAACCTCGGCGCGGCATTCTTCGGCGTTCTGCTGTTCCTCCGCTACGTCGACTGGTGGTGGGACGTGATGCCGAAGTATGTGTTCTTTCTCATCGTCGGCCTGACGGCGATCGCGTTGATGGTGGTGCTGCAACGGCTGCGCCGCTCGGCAGGAGCGGCATCATGACGCGCCGATCGCTCTTGCTGGCTGCGGCGCTCATCGTGTGCCTCACCAATGCTGTAGCGCTCGGGCTGGGTCTCCTGAATCGCAGGGGAGCAACCACAGAGGCGATCACGTTGACAGAGCGGGAACTGCCCATCATCTCCGCCGGTCCGGAATCGACGGCAACCATCCTGCGCCTGGTATGGACATCGCCGGTTGGCGAAAGTTTCCCGTGCGAGAAGATTCGGCCTCTGGGCTTCACATGTCCTGAGCGACCGCTGTCCAGTGGCAGCCGGGAGTTGGACCAGCCGCCACGCAACGGTTACGTCGTGCTGGAGTTTGACGGACCGGCATGGCAGCGTGTCCGCGAGCGAGCTGAGGCTGACGTGGCCCAACAGGCAGCACAGAACCCCACGATCACCCCGAACCGGTGGTGGTTGCGTCAGACGACTCACCTGGTCGCAATCGATGTCGGGGGAGACGTCAACGCTCTGCGACGCACATATTCGGATGCCTCGCGGTATCTGATTACGATGGGTCGTATCAGCGCACATCCAGTGTCGGTCCCGGGCCCTCCCGGGTTGATGACCCTGAACGGCGTCATCATTGGGCTGTTGCCGTCAACCATCAACATGCCGCTCCCCTTGTCATCAAAAGTTCGTGAGGCGGCGGCGTTGCATGCCGGAATTCCAACGGAATCCTGGACACCCCGTTACACGGTGACGCTGCGGTACGGCCGATTCGTGGAGCCCTGGGTTGTGGACGTGCGGGCAAATTAAAGGGAAAAGAAATGAGAACGCTCGTGATCGGCGGAACTCTCTTCATCGGCCGCGCGATCGTCAACGGCCTTGCCAAGCGCGGTCACGATGTCACGGTCCTGCACCGGCGGGGGCATCACGATCTCGGGTCCGAGATCAAGAACATCCAGGCAGACCGCGGTGATCTTCCGGCAATGACGCGCGCGCTTGGTGACGGCCGGTTCGACGCCGTCTTCGACGTGGCGTACGACTGGGAAAAGGGCACGACCGCAAATCACGTCGAAGCAGCGGCACGTGCGTGCGGCACCGAGGTGCAACGCTACGTCTTCATCTCGAGCATCGCCGCATATGGTCCCGGACTGGAACTTCGCGAGAATGCGTCGTTAGTCCCGGACGACTATCCAAATCCGTACGCGCAACACAAAGCGTCCAGTGAGCGGGCGCTCTTTCGCATGCACGCGGAGTCCGGCTTCCCGGCGACGACGTTGCGCCCGCCATTCGTCCACGGGCCGAGACAGCCTTTTTATCGCGAACAGTTCTTTTGGGATCGCCTGTACGACAACCGGCCGATCATCCTGCCCGATGGCGGCAGCTCGCCGACGCAGTGGGTATTCGTCTCGGATCTCGCAGAGGCGTGCGTCCGTGCCATCGAGGTGGCCGACGCGGCGGGGGAAGCGTTCAACATCGCGCACACGGAGCCACTTACGCAACGAAGTTTCGTCGAGACTCTCGCGCGAATCGCTGGCGTCACGCCAAGGTTCGCGGCAGTCCCGCGATCGACGATTCAAACGGCGGGCGGCCAACTGATGGGTGGGAACCTTTACTTCGGCGAATTCCTCGACCTTCCCCCGCATATCACCGTAATCGAGAAAGCGCCGCGGATGCTCGGCGTTACTCCGACGAAACTCGAGACCGCGTTGGGCGAGAGCTTCGCATGGTATCGCCAGCAGCCACGACGCCGGATCGACTACACGTTCGAAGATCGCGTACTCGCGGCGAGCGCATAGTGTCCGGGATCCGTTGTCCGGGATCCGGGATCCGGGATCCGATCCGTGTTAATCCGTGTTCATCCGTGGCTCGTATTCATCGGTGTTGATCCGTGTTCATCCGTGGCTCGTGTTTCATCCGTGTTCATCCGTGTTCTTCCGTGGCTCGTGTTCTTCCGTGGCTCGTGTTCATCCGTGGCTCGTGTTTCATCCGTGGCCCGGGGCAGCGAAGAGCATGTAGGTTCCGACATCGACGCGCGGGTAATCAGGTTCGATCGTTCGCGGCTTGGTCGCGACGAGTCTCCACGGCGCGAGCCACGATTCGTAGGTCGTTACCGGCCGCCCGCACGTGTATCCGAGATGAGCGTTGCCGCGATCGCCGGCTTCGAGAGTGGGATCGGTCTCTTCACACAACAACAAATGTCCACTCGGTGCAACGATGCGCCGTAGTTCGTGAATGACCGCCTGCACCTCCGGTTCGGGAACGTGCTGAAGAACGGTGAACACGAGGCCGAAGGCAAACGCCCCGTCCGCGGCTGGCAACCGTGCGAGCGCGTCAATCTGTTGAAACTCGACGGCCGGCTGCAGCGATCGCGCGATGCTCAAGAGTCCTGGCTCGCGTTCGAAACCGACGACCCGCTCGGCGAACTCGGTCAGGACAGGGGTTAAACGTCCGAACCCGCAGCCGACATCACAGGCGGCGGGAATCCGGGCCGTGAGGATGACGCTGCTGCAGAACTCGCGCACGTCGCGCTGCTCGAGATAAGCGCGCAGCATCGCGCGCGGACCGTCGACGTCGACAACCTCATGGGGCGTCCACTCCATTCGTGCCATATCGATCAAAGGATAGCGCACGGTTAAGGGTGACCGCCCGCGCCGTGGCACACTCCTCCTTCGCTCCGACGCCCGCACAGGAAGGACGAATCCATGAAGGTCACCTCTTTTGTCAGGGCGGCGGCGCTGGCATGTGCCGGCACCGCTCACACACAAACGACTAAACTCAACCCGAAAGGCCGTTTCAGCGACGTGAATCCCTTGACGGGTGCGTTTCTCCCTCACTCGAGCGCACTCATCGCGGTGAGCGGCGGAACCAGCGGAACACTGGTCGCGAAGATCACACCGTAGGGGCGTTTGCGCGGAGCGCGCCTGTCCGCTAAGCTGGTTCGAGCACGACCATGACGCCGTTTCGGCAACGCCTGCGTCTTTTTACCGCCGCCTGGCTGCTCTTCCAGGCGACGTCATGGTCGGCGCTCGTACCGCGCGCGTGTTGCCTGGCGCACGACCCTCATTCCGCAAGCTTGGCAACGGCGGCGACCGACGACGAACAGGCATCAGAACACTGCGCTAAACCGGCCGAGAGTGCGGCGGCAACGTCACCGCACTCGGGTCATCATCAGACGGCGCCGCCGACAGAATCACCGCGCAACGACTGTGCAATACGTGGCACGTGCGGGGGACCAGCTGCGGCACTGTTCACCGTGATTTCGATCGAAGGCGTACCCGCAACCCCGTTTATCGCTTCGGCCGACTTTCCACCAGCCGGGGCGCCTCTCCTTTCGCGCGATCAGCCGATTCGTCAGGTCGAACCTCCCGACGCTCCGCCACCGCGGGCGTAAACGTCACCCGTCTCTCTATCGAGGCCAAGGTGTGTCTCGAAACTGTTGTGGTGTCGTTCATCTGGAGGTGTAGCAGTGCGGTGGAAATTGGCGGCCGTCTTGTGTGCCGCCCTTGCGTGCGCGCGACCAGTCGTCGCGTCGCAGCAATCGGTCGATTACGCCACTGTCAGCGGCCGTGTGACTGACCCTCAAGGCGCGCCGGTTCCTGGTGCGCAGGTGACAGCGCGCCAGACCGAGACCAACGTCACGGTGCAAATCGTCACCGACGGCGCCGGCCGTTTTCGCTTTCAACATCTCAAGGTCGGACTGTACGAACTGAAGGTTGAGGTGCAGGGGTTCGCTGACCTCTCGCGCAACGTGAACCTGACGGCCGGATCCGCGTTCGATTTGCCTTTGACTCTGACGATTGCCGGAATCGATACGACTGTCACCGTCAGCGGCGGCGCGACGCTGCTGGACACCGCTCGAAGTCAGATCGCCGGGACAGTCCCACAAATCGAAATTCAAAACCTGCCGATGAACGGCCGGAACTTTCTCGATCTGGCATTGCTCGTTCCCGGTGTCTCGCCCACCAACATCGCCAGCACGCAACTGTTTGCGGAAACGTCGGCGGTTCCCGGGCAGGGGATCTCGATCGCCAGCCAGCGGAATCTTTCGAACAATTTCATTGTCGACGGGCTCTCGGCCAACGACGATGCCGCCGGACTGATGGGAATGCCATACGGCGTCGATGCGTTGGAACAATTTCAGGTCGTCACGTCGGGTGGTCAGGCCGAACTCGGCCGCGCCCTCGGCGGATACGTCAACGTCGTCACCAAGAGTGGAACCAATTCGCTGCACGGCGGCGCCTACGATTTCATCCGCGACGACAACCTCAACGCGGCCAACGCTCTGTCAGGCAGCCGGCTGCCGATGAACCAGCAGCAGTTCGGGGGAAGTATCGGAGGGCCACTCGCGCGCGATCGAACGTTTTATTTCACAAACGTCGAACGACGATTACTCGATCAGTCTGGACTCGTCACGATCCAGCCGGAGAATGTGGCCGCGATTAACGCGCGGCTGAGCGCTACCGGTTATTCCGGACAACCGGTGACGACCGGCGTCTATCCGAACCCCGTGCACAGTACAAATGCACTGGCCAAAGCCGACCACCGCTTCAACGCCTTCGATCAGGCAAGCGTCAAGTACACCGTCTACCAGGTCACGTCCGACAACTCTCGCGGCGCCGGGGCGTTGAACGCACCGAGCGCGTCGGCCGGTCTCGACAACATCGATCACTCAATCGCGCTGGGCAACACATGGACCGTATCGCCGCGAACGCTCAACGAAACCCGAGCGCAGTTTACCCATGGCAATCTCGAAGCGCCGCCGAGTGATCCAATTGGACCGGCCGTGAGCGTTACCGGTGTCGCGACGTTCGGAACGGCGTCAGGTTCTCCGACCAGACGCATCAACAGGATGTTTCAGTTCGTCGACAACCTGTCGCACCAGGCAGGCGCGCACTCGCTTCGCGCCGGCGTGGATTTTCTCCTCAACGACGACACGATCACCTACCCGCGATCGGCTCGCGGCAACTACACATTTTCGTCGCTGGCGAATTTCCTGGCCGGCAACTACAGCGGGTTCACGCAAACATTTGGCGATCCCGTAGTCTCGCAAACGAACCCGAATCTGGGGATGTATGCGCAGGATGAATGGCGCATCGGACCGGGCCTGACATTGAATCTCGGACTTCGATACGACTTGCAGTTCCTGCAAACAATCAAAACCGACCGCAACAACACCTCGCCGCGATTCGGGTTCACGTGGTCGCCTTCCGCCTCGCGCGATCTTGTCGTCCGCGGCAGCGCCGGCCTGTTCTTCGATCGCGTGCCGCTTCGCGCCGTCGCCAACGCCATCCTGTCGGCAGGGAATACGACCGAGATACCCAACCTGCATCAGCCCAGCGTCGCGGGGCTGATTCCAACTCAGGACGGCGCGCCGGTGTTTCCAGCCATTCTTCCGGCCCGGATCCTGACGACCACGCTCGTGGATTTCACAACCATGTCCCAGCAATTACAGAACGCCTATTCGCGACAGGCGAGCGTCGAACTGGAACGGTCACTCGGCGCGGGGCGTACGGTAAGCGTCGGGTATCAGTACGTGCGCGGCGACCACCTGCTGATACAACTCAATCAGAATGTCGCAACGTGTGTCGCAGCAGGAACCAACAACGGCTGCCGGCCAACTGCAGCATACCGGAACAACAACCAGTACTCATCGGTCGCGACGTCCAACTATCACGGCGTCCATCTGTCTTTCGTGCAGCGGCCGACGACATGGGCGAGTCTGCGGCTGACTTACACGCTCTCAAAGTCGATGAACAATGTCGGCGAGGCATTTTTCAGCTCGCCCATCGATCCGAGCGACATCATGCGCGACTGGGGCCGCTCCGACGACGATCAACGGCATCGGTTTGTCGTCAACGGCCGCGTCAACTCGTCTCTGGCGCCGGCATCAACGGCCTGGGAACGTCTCAGTCACGGGTTCCAGTTGAGCGGTATGCTGCAGTACTACTCGGCGCTGCCGCTCAACATCACGTCGGGCCTCGTCAGTCTGCAGGGTCCGACCGGGCGCCCGCTGGCCGGCGGGGCGACGACGACCGCGAACTTTGATGTGAAGCGCGTCACGTTCATCCCAAGGAACGCAGGGGTTGGAAACGATTTCTTCGCACTGAACGTTCGGATCAGCCGCGGGTTTCGAATTACCGACACCGTGAAAGTGGAGGGACTGGTCGAAGGATTTAACGTGACCAATCGCGCCAACCCGCTGACGCGGAATACGAATTTCGGCGCCGGCGCCTACCCGGCAAATCCGCTCTCGACGTTCAACCAAATTACGGCGGTGGGAGATCCGCGCACATTCCAACTGGGTGCGCGGCTGATATTCTGAAATTGCTGGTTTTCGATTGGAATCCGCACTTTCAGTGTCCCAGCTGTGAGAGAACGTATTCCATCGGCTTGCTGGACACTTTGATGAATCCGTCGAGCGGACCGTCCAGCTCGAGGACAAGAAAAACGGCGGCGGCAACCGACACCGCCGCAACGAAAAGCACGGCGACGACGGTCGCATTCCGCGGCGCGTACAATCCAAAGCTCGCGAACGTCGCCGTTAACCAGAAGATCACCACGACCAAAAACGGAATCGGCACTGAGCCGGTGCCGGATTCCAGCACGCGCCAGCGCGCCTTGACGATTTCCTGACTGAGCTTCAGCGCTTCGGACTTGAACCAGCGTTGATTGTCGTGTTGTGGAGTGAGGGCGAGAATCTGATTCTCGATCTCTTCGATTGGCGGCGCGCCGCCGGCGGCGTGCAGAGCGTGTAGACCACCGCTGACGTGCCAGATCTCTTCCAGGCGCGCGGCAACCGCCTGCCGAATCAGATCTCTCGTCCGCTGGGTCTCTGGACCGTAGCGAGCGAGGTGACGATCGAGAGTCAGGATCGCGGCTCCGCTCGTGCGAATGGCGACATCCTGCGCGTCGAACGTACTGCGCGCGGCGGCGGTGACCAGCCCCAGCAGCAGCGCCGTCATCGTCGCCACCAGCCCGATGCCGAGTCGTACGACATCCTGCGACTCCTTACTGAGATGCGGAGCCGGCAGCCGGCCCCGGATGAGGGTTGCGATGAGCGCGGCGGTGAACGTGCAGATGAATGTGACAAGTCCGAGAACAACCGCGTTCACAACGAATCCTCTCACTGTCGATCGAACACGGCTTTCGACTCGGAATTAGCGGTGAAGCTCTCGAATCGTTCCGTCAAGAGGAGCCGACCGCTTGCGTCAAGAGCGATGAACGCGACTAACATATCCGCCTCGGGTTTGATTGGATGTCCCCAGCTTACTCCATCGTGTCGACGGTAGCGCGATGAGAGACGTGTCGTGACGCTGGAAACGGTGAGCGTCGATAACGAGACTCGCGCGAGCCGGCGAGGTGAATGGCTCATTGGCGCCCTCGTCGGGGTCGTCGCATTTGGCGTCTACCTGCGAACGCTCTTCCCTGGCCTCGGGGGCGGCGGAGATTCGGCCAAGTTCCAATACGTCGGCAGCGTACTCGGAACACCGCACCCGCCAGGTTACCCGTTGTACGTCTTCGTCTCTTTCTGCTTCGCTCAGATTCCGTTCGGTTCGCTGGCCTGGCGAATCAACGCCATGTCAGCCTTCTTCGCCGCGGTGGCGGCTGTCGGGTGCGCTCTGGCCTTACGGCGACTGGGTGTCGGCCGCACGATCGCGGCCGCGATCGGCCTGGCACTCGCATTCGACCATGCCCTGTGGGCCTTCGCGGTACGCGCCGAGGTGTATTCGCTGACAGCCGCGCTGACGGCGATTCTTGTCCTGTGCGCGCTCCGCTGGCAGGCGACGCGGCGCGAGCGCGATCTCTACCTGATGGTCGCCATATTCGCGCTCAGCCTGGGAAACCATCTGACGGCCGTGGCCCTCGCACCGGGGCTGATCGCGTTCGTCGTGCTGACCGACCGACGCGCGATCCAATGGCGGCCGGCGGTGATCAGCACGTTCATCGTCATCGCGGGACTCTGCCAGTACGGGTTCATCGTCGTTCGCACGGCCCAGAACGCCCGCTATCTCGAAGCCCGCGCCTCGAACCTGCGCGAACTCTTCGCGGTGATGCGCGCCTCGCGGTTCTCGGATCAGATCTTCGCGTTCCCAGTCCGTCAGCTGATCGTCGAGCGAATGCCGGAGCTGTGGCATCTCGCTGTCAGGGAATTCACGGTCTTCGGCATCGTGCTCGTGTTTGCCGGAATCGCGGCGGCCATCGCCCGTCGCATCACGGCCGGGGTCCTGCTGATCGTCGGAGCAGGTGGAATCCTGTTTCTGACGCTCAATGTCGGCGCCACAGATGTCGACGGCTTTTTGATCCCCGCGTTTGTCCTGACATGGATCGTCGCTGGCCTCGGGCTCGGGTGGTTATGCCGCCAGGTGTCGGCATTCGTGAAGCACGGGGCGTTGCTGGTCGTAGCCGCGGCGGTGACCATGCCGCTGGTGCAACTGGCGCGCAACTATCGACCCAACGACCATCACCGGCGCACGTACGAAACGCAGTACTTCGACGCGCTGTTCAATCGACTCGAAGCACGCTCTGCAATCGTCACCGAGAGCTACGCCGTCGATCAGCTCGTGCTTTACAAACTCGCCGGCGAACGCGCGGCCCGCGGCCGCACGATTGGCCTCATCACACGGGATATCGAAACTGTGCGGCAGAACGCCACCTCCGGATTTGCCACCTACGCATTTGCCGATGGTCGCGCGGCACTGGAAAGCCATGGTTTCCGATTCGAACCCGTTCAACTGTCTACGGCAGGAACACCCTCGGGCTCACCGATAGATATGGCGCCGCTACCGCTCTTCCGGCTGACGAAAGTGACGTCGTGTCAGGATATTGGGAACACCGGGTGGCACGACATCACGGAGGTCGCTCGTGACGGCCGGCTTCTGATCCGGATCGACAACTATCGTCCCTTCGATTCCGTAGTCGTCTTGTACGCCGCGCAGCCGTCGAGTAACGTCAGTCCACTCCTTGCCGCTTCCCACGGTCCGGAAGCGCCGTCAATGACGACCACAGCGTTTCACGGCAGCGATACGAAGCTGGCGGCGACGATGCGACAGGACAACCTCACAGAGGTTGATCGACTTGCACGAGAATCGAACGTCCAGCGCGTCGAGTTGAAGGTGAACGATCGCGGGGATTTCTCCTGGTCCGCGCTCGACCTCCGCGAACATCCCGGCCTCGTGCTCGCCCGCGCATCGGTAGACCTGAACAATCCGCGACGCGCAAGTGTCTGTGGCTGGTCGGGACGAGATCTGTTCGAGTCGGGACTCGAAGAGCGTGTGCCATTCGGACGCTCGGGTGAGAATGCCTTTGGTGCCGGGTGGCACGGTCCCGAAATATCGACTGAAGGGGTCGACTTCAGATGGACCTCGGCACGAGAAGGGGAAGTGCTGATTCCGCTCACAAAACTCGGAGCGATCGCCGTGCGACTGCGCGCCAGTCCATTCATATATCCAGGCTCACCAGCGGTCACGATCGGGCTGAAAGTGAATTCGCAGAGTGTGGTCGGACGACCGATGAAGAGTGGCTGGGACACATATGAATGGATTGTTCCTGCGGAAGCCTGGCATGAGGGATTCAACCGGCTGGCGGTCACGACCTCGCACCTCGCGAGTCCGGCCGCGGTCGGAATGTCGTCTGATTCGCGCTCGCTCGGGATTGCGGTCAGCGACTTATCGCTACGCCTGATAGGATCCAACCAGCAATGAATGATCTACCGCAGAAGTGGACGCTGAACGGCACCGTACTCATCGCCTGCAATTGTGACTACGGCTGCCCCTGCAACTTCAACGCCCGCCCCACTCACGGCAAATGCGAAGGCGGATGGACCTGGCATGTCGAACGTGGCTCCGTCGACGACGTGTCTCTCGATGGCCTGAACTTTTCGGTCTATGCCAACTGGCCTGGAGCCATTCATGAAGGCAACGGCGAAGCGGTGGTTCTCGTCGATGAACGCGCCAACGATCGACAGCGTGACGCGATCGCCTCGCTCGTCGGCGGCAAAGTCGGCGGCCCGTGGGCCGTCCTGGCGTGGACATGGTCGACCAAGGTTCAAGGGCCCTTACCAGTTCCGTACGACCTCAAATTGAGCGGGATCGGCTCTCGGCTCAAGGCAGGGAACGTGGTCGAGCTGGAATCGGAGGTGATCAAGAACCCGGTCAGCGGAAAAGACGCGCACCCGCGAATCATGCTGCCCGAAGGCATCATCGTCAAAGAGGCCGACCTCGGATGCTCGAAGGTATTTCGAATCGCTGACGGAGTACCAATGGACCATTCGGGTCAATACACGGCTGTCGGACGCTTCCAGTACGCCTTCCCCTAACCATTTGTCGATAACGCCTGGCGCCATTCGACCTGTATGTGGAGGGAGTCATGAATCACGTTCAGTCGAATGATGGGACGCCAATCGCCTACGAGCGGACGGGCTGTGGCCCGGCATTGATCCTGGTCGACGGTGCGCTCTGCAGCCGCGCATTCGGGCCGTCGTCGAAGCTTGCTCCACTTCTGGCGGATCACTTTACGGTTTACAGATATGACCGCCGCGGACGCGGCCAGAGCGGCGACACGCCACCGTACTCCTCGGCGCGTGAGGTCGAAGATATCGCTGCACTGATCAGCGCCGCCGGCGGTCCGGTCTCCCTCCTCGGACTGTCGTCAGGCGGCGCACTCGCGCTCGAAGCGGCCGCGAGCGGTCTGTCAGTCAACGGGGTCGCGGCATACGAGCCACCATACGTCGACGCCGAAGGCAGCGGCGGCGGCGCCGCGCACGAGGCGCAACTCACGCGTATTTTGCGTGCCGGCGATCGCGGCGGTGCACTGAAATACTTCATGAAGGACATGGTCGGCGCGCCGTCGGCCATGGTGGTGATGATGCGTCTGATGCCCTGGATCTGGCGCAAGCTGGAAGCGGTCGCACACACGCTGCCGTACGATGCAGCGATCATGACCGAGTTCAGGATCCCGGAGAGGCGCTTCGCATCGATCGCTGTGCCTTCGCTGATCATGAATGGTGCGAAGACCGACAGTCGATTACAAACTGCCGCCCGAAAACTTGCCGACGCAATCCCTGCCGCGCTACATCGCGAGTTGGCCGGTCAGACCCACAACGTGAAGGCTGAAGTTCTTGTTCCGCCTGTTATCGAGTTCTTTGCGTCAACCGCCTGGGAAGGCGCGCGGAGCTAGGGCTATGGCATTCATCATCATGCATAAGACCAACGCACACTGGGAATCAGGCGCACTCCCGACGGCGCAGTTGATCGCGCGTGTCGGGTCACTGTTCGGTGAGCTGGAAAGCGCCGGCGTTCTCGGTGGCGGGGAAGGCCTGCGCGCCAGTTCTCAGGGCGTTCGGTTGCGGTTTTCTGGAGGCGCCCGCACAGTAATCGAGGGTCCGTTCACCGGTAGCAACGAGCTACCCGCCGGTTTCACGATCATCCATGCGGACTCGCTCGACGAGGCGGTGAAGTGGGCGACCCGTCAGGCCGAGGTGCTCGGGGATGTGGAGATCGATATACGACCCGTCACCGAGCCCTGGGATATCGGGCTTGCGTCAAAGCCTGACGACGTGACCACCGTGCGTTACATGATTCTGCGTAAGGCGACGACGGAAACCGAAGCCGGCTCATCTCCCACCACGACCGGACGTGCGAGCCTGGCGCAACTGCTCCACGAAATCACTCGCACGGGGCTGCCGACGGCGACTGCGACGATTCGTTCCAGCTCGCGAGGCCGACGATACAAGAACACCCGCAACGGCGTCACCGTCATGGACGGCCCGTTCGTCGAGACGAAAGAGCTCCTCGCCGGCTATGTCATCATCTCGTCCGATTCACTGAACGAAGCGTGTCAGTGGGCCGTACCGTATCTCAACGCCGTCGGAGCCAGTGAAGTCGACGTGCTTGAACTCGAGTGACAGCAGCCTTACTTTCCGATCGCATACAACGTGTCATCGGATCGAATGAACAGACGTCCACCGGCGATGGCGGGCGATGCGAGTTGACGCGCATTGAGGCGATTGCGCGACAGGATTTTCGGAGTGCGGCCGGCGGCGACGACAATCGTCTCGCCGTCTTCGCTCGCGAGATACACCTTTCCGTCTCCCGCGACCGGCGAGGCGGTGTAGACGCCGCCGACGCGATCCTGATAGACACGCTCTCCCGTCCGCGCGTCTGAGACAGTCAGTACACCCACGTCTCCGGTCATATAAATCAACCCGTTGTAATACAGAAGCGACGAGATGTACGGCGCGCCCGTCGCAAGCTTCCACGCCACGTGGGTGTTGGCGACATTGCCGCTGCCGCCAGGACGAATCGCCATGAACGGACTGCTGCGATAGCCCCGGCTCGTATAGATCATTCCGTCGTGGAAGACTGGCGTTGGAATCGGAAACCTGTTTGCTTCCTCGATGTACCACCGGCGCTCACCGGACGTGAGATCGTGTCCGCTGACGCCGACGCTGGAGTTGACCACGATTTCGGCGCGCCCACCCGTCTCGAGAACAAGCGGCGTGCTGTACGAAGTCACGCCGGCCGGCGCATCCACTTTCCACTGCACATCCCCGGTCCGCGCATCGACCGACAGCAGGTACGATCCACTTTCGTGATAGCAGAGCAGGATCAGCCGGTTCTTGTAAGCAACCGGTGAGCTGCCGTGCCCCCAATTGATTTGGAACGGACCATACGTGGCCCCAAGATGTTTCTTCCAGACCAGCTTTCCGGACAAATCCACCGCGGCGATCTGACCGGTTCCAAACCATGCGTACACCCGTTCGCCGTCGGTCACCGGACTTGGCGACGCCAGGTTGTGTTTTTCATGAACCGCAGGAAGCGGGCCCTCGGCCGGCAACTCGTAATCCCACACGCTCCGCCCGCTGCGACGATCGACCGCACTCACGAGAAACGTGACGCGGCTACCAGTGGAGCCGGCGGATGAACTGAGCGGCCGCTCGCCTGCGGCCATCGGATCGCCGCCCTGGACCAGGCGCGGACCCGGTCGCACTTCCCCGTTTCCGGCTTGCGCAGTCACGATAACGAGGTCGCCCCACACAATCGGAGAAGAAATACCGACTCCCCGTAACGTTGCCTTCCACGCAACGTTCTCGGTGTCGCTCCATCGTTCGGGGAGCGGCGTTTCAACCGAAACACCGCTCGCCGCCGGACCGCGCCAATGCGGCCAGTTCTCGGCGTGAAGGTGAACAGACAACACGGCTAACGCGACAAGCGCGAACAGAGTTCGTTTCATGAGCGAAATATAAGCTATTTCGGGGACTACGAACCGAGGTAGGGCAACGTGCGGCGCGAACGAGTGCCCCGAGGACGAGCCGGCTGCAGAATAGGCGCTTCGCTGGCGCGACGGGCGGACATCTTGAGTCCGATGCTGCCCAAGATGAGTGCCGCGATGACCACGATCATGACGACCAGCATCGTGACCATCGGGTCGTACGCAGGTATCAGCGCGGCCAACCAGCGATTGATCTCAAGCACGACAGAATTGTTACCGGTCATCGCGATGACCACAACAGCCATGCACAGCAGGCTTTCGGCGGCGACGTCCTGCCAGACTCGAGGGGGGACAGGTGTGGGCGGAGTGTTGTGCAAAGGCGCGTGCGAGTCCATCTGCTGCTGGCGAAATCAGCAAGTTGTGCGCCACAACGGCTTCTGACGCAGAGGCCACGCCAGCTCGACGTTTATCGAGAAAGCTCAAACGACAGTCTGCCGCAGGGCAGACTCTTTTTCTCTGGTTGTGAATTAATGTCCCGCGGATCATGCCCCTTCGAATGCCTTGCGCTTCATCTCTCCCCATCCGCGCTTGCCGGTGAGTGTGTGGTAGGTTCCGACGCAGGCCCACCACGAATTCAGCTGACGATACCCGCAGTTCTCGACGAGAACGACGATGACGAGCAGGACCAGGTCGCGCCCGCGCATGTAGCGCCGCGTGCCGAGGTCGCTGAGCACGACGGCGGTGAACGTAATCGCGCTCCCCGCGAGCACTGAGACCGCGACTGCGACCTGCCAAAAGAGCGGACTCAGGAGCCCGGACAGAGTGCCGAGCAGCACGACGATGTAACCGGTTAGCTCGAGCAGCGGTGCAAGCCCTTCGAACACCGCCGCGTATGGCAGCACGCCCAGACCGACAATCCCGAAGCGAGGATTGCCAATCAGCCGCCGATAACGCCAGAGAACCTGCAGCAAGCCGCGGCGCCATCGGTAGCGCTGGGACCGCAGCGAGCGCCAGTCTTCGGGGGCCTGTGTCCAGGCGAGCGGATTCGGATCAAAGCCGATGCGAAATCGTTGGCCAGTTCCGCGGAAGTGCCGCTGCAGACGCATGGTGAGATCCAGGTCCTCACCAATCGCGGTCGCATCGTAACCGCCAACGGCAAGGACCGCGTCGCGGCGAAACAAACCGAATGCTCCTGAAATGAGGACGACACCATTGCACGAGGCGCAGGCAAGCCGGAACAGCAGAAAGCTGCGCATGTATTCGACAATCTGAAATCGCGCGAGCCAGTTCCGCGGCAACGCGACCTCAGCGACGCGACCGTCGAAAATGCGGCAGCCGTTGGCGATTCCGACGTTGCCGCCGACGGCCACCGTTTTCGAATTCTCGAGAAACGGCGTGACGGCGCGTATCAAGGCGTCGCGCTCGAGGATGGTGTCAGCATCGATGATCGCCACCAGAGCCCCGGACGCGGCATTGATACCCGCGTTGGCCGCATCGGCCTTGCACTTGCCGTTGTCCTTGTCGATCACGACGAGACCGGGATAACGGGTCGATCGATAGAGGCCGAGAACAGGCGCGGTCGGCAGGGGTTGGACGAAGGCGTGCGGGGCCGCCAGCAGGTGAAACGTGTCCTTCAAGAGTGACAGTGTCTCGTCGGTGGAGCCGTCATTGACGACAACGATTTCAAACGGGTCGTAGTCGAGCGCCAGCAGCGCCCGGATACTTTCGACGATCGTGAGCTGCTCGTTGTATGCGGGCACGACCACCGAGACGAGTGGACGGAATGCCATGCGCGTGACGAGCGCGCGAGCGCGGCGGGTGTTTCGGCGCTGGTGCGTCCACAGATACACCGCCGCCACCGGACTCATCGCAATCTGCGACAGGTTCCAGAGCACCAAATACGCGGTCAGGAACAGACTGGCCCCGACGGCGGCGGCGATGAGGAATGCACTCAACACTGCGGCTGCCGCTCCCACAGCATCTGGCGCGCGAGGTCGCCGGCGAGATCCTGTCGCCCGGCGTTCGCTTGCAGTTCCACGTGTCCGACCGGCCCCATCGCTTGAAGCGACTGCGCCGCGCAGAGCGCAACCGGCCAGGTGTCTCCGAGGTGTCGACCCAGTCGGGCGGCGGCGTCGCCGGGACCGGTCCAGTGACGCAAGGCCAACGCCGCCATTGCTCGCACCGATTCGTGCTCGCTGTCGAGAGCCTTGATCGCCAGCCGCGCCGCATTCTCATCGAGCCCAACATGTGCGAGCGCTTCAACTGCAGCGGCCTGGACCTCAGCGCGCCGGTCGCTCGTCCACAGACACAAAGCCGTCCGCGACCGTTCGGTTCCGCAGGTCGCAAGCGCCCGTGCATAATCGAGCCGGTGATCGGGATCGATCTCCGCCAGGTCGAGCAGAAACGGCTCGCACTCGGTGCCGAACGCCGTGAGCGCCGCAATCCGACGACCGCGCGGGAGCGATCGGTCGTGAAGTCGAACGACAACCGCCTGCAGGGTCGTGGGGTCCTGCAGATCGGTCAATGCGTCCAGGGCCGCAGCGCGGACATTCCGGTTTCGATCGTCCAGTGCGGCGACGATCGAGGCGCTGCGATCCGTGATCTGAGTCAACCCGAGCGCACGAAGCGCAAGAGCCCGCCGCCACCACAGTCGACTCCGCAAGAAGCGATCGGCAATCGGGACGAGCGACAGCGCGCCGACGATCCTCCTGGTGGCGGAGATCCGCTCGGGATCGCGATCTTCAATCAGCGGCAGGATGAGCAGCGCCGCGAGAACCAGGCGATGCCGTGCGGGGCTGTCGACGAGCGCGCTCGTCGCAGCATCATCGCCCGCGAGGGCGCGGCTGACGAGCGTCCGATAGCGCAGCTCGGTGCGCTCGCGCCAGGCCGACCAGTACGCGAACACGGCGCGCTCGACGATGACCGCGACGATCGTGCCGAGCGCGACAATCAGCTCGGTTCGGAACATCAGCGCAGTGAGACGCTCGAATGGCGCGATGGTGAGCATGAACAGCCTTTTACGCCTCTTCGAAGGCTTGGCGCCGGTCGTCGGAGCGGAAGATACTCGTCATCGAAAGAACTGCGCGAGGGCAATGGTGAGTCGGCCCATGGTCGTTGAGTTCGAACGCCACTGATGCTCGTAGGTGGTCGTGATCATCGTCAGCGACGGCAGATCGATGCGGCCTCCCACCGACACGGTCGTCGCACCCAACGAGGTCACGCGGTCAATCGTGAAATCCTCGAAGCTCTCGATACCGTAGGCGTATCCTCCTTGCAGGGAGACACGGCGCCACCGGCGCCACTTCCCGCGCAACAACACCGAGTGATCGCTGCTCGAATCGTCGGCGGCCGCGGCATCGGACTGCTGCAACGTGCTGTCAGTGCCGAGGTGCACGCGTGAGTAGGTGTAGCGCGAGTCGAACCTGATGCGCCCGGTGTCCCAGGCAAACATCGGAGAGAAGGCCACCACGTCGACGCCAGGGAACGACAATCGCCGGACGCCGCCGCCCCACTCGCAGGCATCGACGTAGTTGATGACGTCGCCGGAAAGATCGCTGGTCGGGAGCAGCGTGTTGTCCGGTCCGCCAAGCGCGTGAAATGCAAGATTGGATGCTCGCGTCATGCGCCACAGCAAGCCGCCGCCGGCGACAGTGTCTGATGTTCCTGATCGCTCTGCCACGTGTGCGCTGGCATCGAGATGCAGGCGCGGAGCGACGCGGATCGAGGTCCCGAACAGCCCCGACGACGTGTGTACGTCGTCAGGATCCCACTGGCGGAATCCCTCGAAGGTGATCGAATGACCGTAGGCGAACACGACGGCTTCATATCCGGCCGCGACGTCCGGATCATCTGGCGAAAGCGCCCGGGCACGCATGAAATACTCGAGTGCGCGCCGATCGTCGCCGGTGCGCCGATAGGCACGGGCGAGAGCACCGAACAGGTCGGAATTCTGTCCCGCCGCCGGTGCGACCTCGAGCAGGATCGTCAGCGCTTCCGGGGCCGCGCCTTTTCGCAGCAGCGCGTTGGCGAGCCCGATCGTCGCATCGATGTCCGCCGGATGCTCACGAAGGACAGATCGAAATCCCGCCTCGGCATCGGACGTCCGCCCAACGCGCAAGTCGAGCCGCGCAATCCACAAGCGAGCTTCGGTGTCGGCGGGGTCCTTCTGAACGACCTGCCTGAACAGCTCAATGGCTTCGGTATTCTTTCCTGCCCGGGCGAGTTGCTCGGCGCGAGCGCGCTCATCGGACACCGATTGAGATGCGGCGGCGAGGACGATGACCGTGACGATGCGCACCAGCATGTAGTTTGACGATCCGGCTGTTCAGTTCAACAGTCGTGCCGCAGGTTGCGTGGGGACGTTCGAAATTTACACCGGAAAGCGCCGGATCTACCCACGGCACCGCGTGGCGCTCCCCCGATATATCGGAGGGCCGCCACTCTTTCGCGTGACCTCCAGACGGCAGACCAACGTTCGCATTCTGCCGTCCTAAGACGCATGACGAGTCCGAATGCCCATCTCTTTGCGGATGGCCGGACCGACAAAGCCGTCAGACCACCAGTTCGCACCGCACTGATGGTCTCCATTGTCATTCACGCGATCGCCCTCACGGTTGCCGCGATCTTGGCCATGCGAATGGTGACCGGGCGCGAGAACACTCCTGCTCATTTGGTCCAAAGCACAGCGCACATCACGTGGATCGCGCGAGCATCGCAACCGGGTGAGGGACGAAGCGGGAGCGGAAATCAGATGCAAGCTCCCGCGCGACCCATGCAGCGGCCTGGCGTGGCTGCGGTCGCACTGCCAACGACGCCCCCGTCGAACGCGACGCGCATCGCCAAACCAGCAGATCCCGAACCGCTCAGTATCCCCGCCGTTGCAACCGCGGCTGGTATCCAGGAATTGCCCGGAGTGGTTGCGCCGCTGACGTCGGGGGCATTCGACTCGAACGGACCGGGAAGCGGCGGTCGCTATGGGGCGGGCCACGGATCCGGCCTCGGCCCAGGCGATGGCTCGGAGGCAGGAACCGGATACCGTCCAGGGAACGGCGTCAGCTCGCCTCGATTGCTTCGCGAGATCAAACCCGGCTACACGGGCGAAGCCATGCGCGCGCGAATCCAGGGAGTTGTCAGACTACAGGCAATCGTACTGCCCGATGGATCAGTGGGAAACATGAAGATCGTCAGATCCCTCGATCACGTATTCGGACTGGATGACGAGGCATTGAAAAGCGTCAGTCAGTGGCGCTTCCAGCCGGGAACACTGGCCGGTCGCGCCGTGCCGGTCTTGATCGAAGTCGAACTGGCGTTCACCCTGCGATAGTCTACCGGCTCGACATCGATATCTCTTCGACAATCGCGCGCGAGGGTAAGGTCGCCACGAGCCACACGCAATCAGCAATGTCGTCTGGCTGAATCATGCGCGCTCGCGCCTCTTGTGCCGGCGGCTGCGGACGTTTATCGAGCAGCGGCGTGTTGATGTCGCGCGGGCAGATCGAGCAGGCGCGGACGCCATGACGCCGTTCTTCAGCATTGATCTGCTGCGTCAATCCATTCAGTCCGAACTTGGACGACACGTAAGCAGGCCCGGCGAGATCGCGCGCCACCTTTCCCACATCTGAATTGATATTCACGATGGTCCCGGTCTGACGGGCACGCATGCCCGGCAGGAAGGCGCGAACGCAATAATACGCGCCATGCAGATTAGTGCCGAGGACCGCATGCCAATCATCGAGTGACAGCGCCTCGAAACTTCGCTGCGGCACGTTGATGCCCGCAGCGTTCACCAGCACATCGACGGTCGCGAATCTCGCGAATACCGCTCGCCCCATTGCCTCGACAGCTGCGGCATCACTCACGTCGCAGGGAAACGGCACCATTCGATCGCGCAGGTTCGTCCGGGCAACCGCGATCGTCTCGTGCAATGGTTCGGAACGGCGACTGACGAGAGCGACGCTCCATCCTTCCTGCGCGAATCTCAGCGCAATCGCGCGACCGACGCCACTTCCTGCACCCGTAACCACCGCCGTCTGTGTCATCCTCAATCACTCCGCTTGCCTCGCCGCGGGCGCGCACAACCGCCTGATTATTTCGATTCAGCCGCGATTTGCCGATACGTGGCCTTTGCTTCCTCGTACGCCCGCTCCGCATCCGGGCGCTCCGTCGCGGCGATCCGGCGTGCACGCACTCGCCAGAGCTGCTCGACGCACGCGAGCGCCCATAACGCACTCTCACGCGACGCGCGAATCGGTTTGCCCGCGACCATCACATTGACAGGATTGGTATGAAGCTGCGGAAACTGCCGGACAGCGATCCAGCTACTGCGATCGACGTCGATCGAGAATTCGACCGGATGCTCTTTGCCGTCGGCGGGAACTTCCTTCGAGGCCTTGACCCGTCCGTTGACGACGACTTCGACGAGCCGGTGGCCGCGCTGATAGAGCGGATCTGGCGCCTGGATTTCCCGCTTGATGATCGTGTCGCCGATATAGCGCCTGCCGCCGACAGGGATCGCACCGCCATATGCAGGTTCGAGTGGCGTCTCTGGTGAAAAGGCGACGGTCGCTTTGACGATCACCTTTCCCGCCCGTGCAAGATTGACGTCGTCACCCGAAGGTTTGCCGTCGACGGCGAAATCAAAGGCATGCGCGTAGCCGTCGCTGACGTAGCTGCGGCCACGCGCGATTCCAGCGACCCACTGCCGATAGTCGATCGCAGTCTGGCGCCCGAGAAAGACATAGCTGCGGCCCTGGCCGACTCGCGTTCCACTCATACACGGAAAATCAGTCTCGCCGCTCGCCTTCACTTTGAATCCGGCATTGAGCAGGTGATACCAGGCATTCCACTCGCGGATCCTGTCGGTGTCCATGGCGCTGATGAAGTCGGTCAAGCCGTGTGCCGCGGTCACAAAAATCTCCTGCGCACCAACGCTGTTCAGTTCGGGAATCGCAAGATTGGGCAGCCGGTCGTCCGCACGATCGTGACTCGCCCGCAGCTCCGCGTCGGTGAGCACACCGTCACCATCCGCATCGATATCGGCAAACGGTTCGGGGAGCAGCCCGCGTCCACTTTCGTTTCGGTCGAGCCTGCCGTCCTTGTTGGAATCGAGTTGCTCGAGCAGTCGTGCTGTCGCCGCTGCGGGATCGATTTGCAGTCCGCTTCCCGAATGCGCGTAGCCCGCCACCGCACCTTGCGTTCTCGTCCATTGAAGCACCGGCAGCGTCCAGGTCGGCCAGCCCTTACTGCCG
>Ga0111539_10003421_pt1 | contig 20899 bp, 19 predicted proteins | sample RhiMethybrSRZTD1_FD_79667 | JGI IMG/M metagenome (GOLD analysis project Ga0111539, IMG submission 79667) | Populus rhizosphere microbial communities from Tennessee, USA - Rhizosphere MetaG P. TD hybrid SRZTD1 (version 2) (version 2) | ecosystem: Host-associated > Plants > Roots > Rhizosphere >...
CCGCCGCCGCTTCGCCCAAACTGAGGGCCAAAGCTGTTGGTCATAACCTTAAACTCCGACGTGCCGTCGGGTGTCGGAGAGATGGCAAAGTCGTTGTTTTCGGGCAGCATGATCGAAACACCATCCAACATGAAATCGTTGCTGCGAAATCGGCCGCCATTGATGGAGATGTCGGACAGGACAAAGAGGGGCGCCGAATTGTCGCCGGTGGAGGCCACAACTCCGAGACCACGAGGGTTGACCTGCACGCCTGGCGTCAGCGCGACGAGATCGAAGACATTGCGGCCTTTGATGGGCAGTTCCTGGATGCTTCTTTCGGCGATGACCTGCCCGAGCGATGATGTCTCAGATTCGACGAGTGGAACTTCGCCGCTGACCGTAAGAGTTTCTGTCACCTCGCCCACTTCCATTTTGAAATCAACGCGGAGTCGGTCTTCTACCTTCAAAAGGACGCCCTCGCGTGTGCCCTTCTTGAACCCTTGCATCGTAACTTCCACTCGGTAGTTTCCAGGTTTCAGGTACGGAGCCTGGTAGTAGCCCAATTCGTTAGTAGTGGTCTTGCTGACTTGGTTTGTCTCCTTGTGCGTAATAGTGACTTCAGCGCCCACCAGCACGGCCCCAGAAGGATCCGTGACATTTCCGAGCAGAGTGCCTGAAATGTTCTGAGCCAAGACGCCCCTGGTGCAGAACAACAGGCCGAGCAGGGAAATAATTGCGCGCGTGCGAAGCATAGACACCTCCAGAATTGCCTTGATGCGCCAGAAAAGATATTTGCAAATCCTAAAAGCGCGGATTTAGAATGTCAACAGATTGTTTGAATGAATCTGATATATCAATTATGCGAGTCAAGAAACGCAGCGCGAGCCTTAGCCTTTCCCACCAGGCCTACGACCTGATTCGCACCGGTATTCTCAAGGGACAGTTCCCCATGGGCGCGCCCCTCTCTCGTCGCCAGCTTGCCAGCCAACTGGGCACCAGCTTCCTGCCAGTCTCGGAAGCCTTGCAGCGGCTCGAAAGCGAAGGGATGGTGGAAAGCCGACCGCGTGTTGGGACCCGCGTGCGCGTCCCAACCAGCCAGGACATTCGCGGTCACTACGTGATTCGAGAGGCGTTGGAGAGCCAATCGGCCCGGCTCTTCGCAGAGAAGGCTAGCTCACAGGAACGCGAGGAACTGCGCCGCATGGCAGAAAGACTGGACCGACTGTACGCCGATCCAGCTGGGGATCTGTTTGAGACGTTCAGCTTCCACGAGCGTTTGCATCGCCGGATTGCCGAGTGCACAGGTTGCCCCGCATTGAGTGAAGCGATCGAAAGAAATCACATCCTTATTTTCAACTGGCTCTACAACAGCGCTTCGCAGTTCAACAAGCTGCCTTCACGCTGGCACCAGAGTCTGATCGAAGTTCTCGCGAAGGGCGATCCCGGCAGAGCAGACCAGAAGATGCGCGAGCATGTGACCTATGGCATGGAGGAAGTGCTGCGCCGCTTGGAGCCAGTCTTGGGCTGGAATGGATCCCGCAGCCTTGCCTTCAGCAAGCCACGCCTCAAGAAGTAAGACGCGCGATTGAGTTTCTGACTTTTGTCACAAATTGTTCTCGTCCTCCCTCCTCATCTTCCATGAGTCCGCGCCACAGTGCTGAACGCCCTTGGCGGATCGCCACGATCTATCTTGAACTCCCACAGCGAGAGTAACTGCGGATCGGAGGGGCGCACGGCTGCTTGGTCGGAGAACTTCCGGTTTCCAAGCCTATGGTCTTCGCCGCGGCAATGGCTCCCTCTTCAACTACCCTCAGGAATTCACGGGGTAGGTCTTGTTCCGTGAGTCTCTTCCCTTCTTCTCATGACGTGGGTATCAGTTCACTTGGCGAAACCGGGCACCGGCCGGGTTCTAGACTATTCGCCCGACACTGAAGTTGAACTCAGTTTTCGAGTCGGATCGATAAAGAACCAGAGCGCTGCGCCTGTGAGTGCCATGAGACTTCCAAAATACAAACTAGCAGTCCAGCCCGTTTTGGCTGCGATCCACGGCGTCAGCACAGGCGCGACCAGACCTCCGAGATTCCCACCGGTATTCATGATCCCACATGCAGTGCCCGACTGGCGTCCTGCAATGCTAATGGTCGCAGTCCAAAACGTTACGTCCGCACACGCCGCAAGACCCAATGCCAGTGACATCAGCGACACCGCCAACAACACATTCTCCGCACGCGCACCTGCGAACAGTAGGATCGCACTGAGACCCAGCCCGCCGATTGCAATAATCCGAAGCCCCAGGCCACCAAACCTGGCTACCATCCGATCGGAAGCCCAGCCTCCAAGGGGTGTCATGACCGCCCAGGTAACGAACAGAGCTGTCGTATACAGGGCCGTTTCCTTCGGTTCCACATGCCGAATCTCGCTGAGGTAGTAGTAGATCCAATAGAAGAAAATGTATTCGAAGTAGTCCAGTGCCATGAACCCAAGGGTGAGCAGAAGGATGTTCCGGTCCGTCAATAGCAACCGCCACTGTGTCGGTGTTTTTTCTGCCCGCAGTGTGGGAGGGCCGGGATTGTCGCGCACATAAACGCACCAGATGACGCCCAGTGCCGCACTGGCAATACCCGATAAGAGAAAGGCGTGCCGCCAACCGTACCGGGACATCATCCACGCGAAAAGGATTGGAGAAATAGCCCCCCCAAGCCCGGCGCCAGATACAATCAAGCCCTGCACTCGCGCCCGATGTTTCGGCGGTGTCCAATTGACATTCATCCTGGCACAGGCCGGGTAGATCGGCGCCGTACAAACCCCCAAACACAATCGAACCAGCATCAGAGACGGAACAACGCCGAGGAGGACTGCCATTCCTGGAGTCGCCGCAAATCCTGTTAGGCCTGTGAGCACTCCCGAACCGAGCCCAACCACGGCTAGCGTGATCTTGGGTCCCCACAGGTCCGTCAAGTACCCACCGGGAAGCATTAGGAGTGCATAACTGAACAGAAATGCCGAATAGATAGCACCCATTTCGGTCTCGGACAGCTGAAACTCTTTGATGATCGACGGACCAGCAATGGACAAGATCGTGCGTACGAAGTAGGTCATGACGCTCAGCGCAAACATCAAGCCCACTACCGTCAAGATGGTTTTGTCTGGCACACTCGGAGGAACTGCCGATTCTGGCTTCATGCTGCTCAACACACTCCCTGTTCGTTGCCGTAAGGCACCATACAAAGCTTTCTTCCGGTGTTTCAGGAATAAACACAGCGTGGTATTTGCATTCCCACCGAGTATACTTTAGGCTTTCCAAGTCGTTCGCGCCTTTCTGTGTGACTTTGAGCGGTTCACGAATCGGCGACTTTCTTTTCTTCCCCGCAATATCAAACTTCTGGAGTCCTCCAGTTTAGGTGGGGGTTCCTGTAGAGACCAAAAGCAAACCCTCCAGCTAAGTCATTCCAGCGGTGGCGAGTTCGACACTCAGGTCCCGGTTACACCCTCTGAGGCAGGATGGAGGCCAAATCTAAAGCTGCACGGTCCCTTTCAGAGACCCACCTAGTGATTAGTCAGCCAACAAGCCTTCCTCAGGCCGCCGACGCCAAACGTGATCAGGCAGAGGCAGGCGAATTGGGGCATAGGTACTGCTCCAGATTTCCAATTCCTTCCTCATCGTCGGAGGCATACCTTGAAAATCACTCAGATTGACTGTCACGTTCTGCTAGACCCCAGCTTCGACATAGGCTCGACTAGCTCCGCGCAAGATGACATCGTCGTTGAGATTCACACCGACGAAGGACTGACAGGCATCGGCGAAACCGACGTCAATCCTTGGATTGCGCGGGCCTGCATCGAAGCTCCCGGCACACACACGATGGGGTTGGGGTTGGCTGAGATGCTCTTGGAGCAAGATCCACTGGATGTGGAAGCCCATTGGGAGAGACTCTATGTGGGCTCGGCTATGAATGGGCGCCGCGGCGCAGTAATCAACGCGATGGGAGCCCTGGATATGGCCCTGCATGACCTTCGTGGAAAAGCCCTGGGAAAGCCTTGTCACGAGTTGTTAGGGGGAGCTCGCCGCCAATTCATCACGCCCTACGCTTCGTTACAACCCGAGGTGTCGGATTTTGAGAGATATAAGAGCTCTCTAGTGGAGTGGGCTTTGGAAGCTCGTCAGCGGGGATTCCGCGCAGCAAAGTTGGAGGTAACACCCACAGGACCGTACGCACACAAGGGGCTACGGGCTTCGCATCGACGCATGACAGAAGCGATCGCCGCAGTACGCGAAGCTGTCGGTGCGTCCTTCGTCCTGATGGTCGATGTGCAATACGCGTTTCCTGACGCGGTCACTTGTTTGGCCACGATTCGGGAGTGGGAACCACTCGATCTCTACTTTATCGAAACGCCGCTGCCTCCTGACGATCTTGAAGGGTACGCGCGCCTTTCTGCAGAGCAGCCGATACCGATTGCCGCCGGCGAATGGTTGAGCACTCGTTTCGAATTTCTCGACTTGATGGATCGCGGCAAAGTATCGGTCGTCCAGCCTGATGTAGGGCGCGTGGGCGGCCTGACAGAAGCACGTCGAGTTTGCGACCTGGCGCTGGAACGCGGTCTCAAAGTGGTGCCTCATCTCTGGAAGACTGGCATCTCAATCGCCGCCGCAGCCCACCTGGCAGCAGTGACTCCCCACCTGGCATTTATTGAATTCCTTCCAAAGGAACTGTGCGAGTCCAATTTGCGAAAGGAACTGGTGGCTGACGAACTCCGAATGGTGGACGGGATCATTCCGCTGCCAACTCGTCCTGGCTTGGGAATTGACCTTGATCGCGACGCGTTGAAGCGTTTTAAGGAAGCGGCAAACCGCGTGAGGCCTTAGCAGCCTGTGGCCTCTTCGATTCGGGTTCGGTGGTGAGCTAATTGATGTGACGGGCTTCAAGTCGGGCGACCGGTTTGCCAGCCGCATCGAACAAGTCCAACCTTTGTCCGGTGATCTTCCAAGTCTTCACCTGTCCGAGCGCCTCCACGAACGCTTTTTCCAGACCCATCCCTGGCGCGCAATTCATTTTTGTAGCCACGATCTGGTCGAATGCCAGGGCGTCACCTTTTAGTTCATAGCGGCCCATCAACCGGTTGCAGCCAAGGGATCCGCTCACGCGACGTGACTCGGAGTGGAGGATCAAATGAGGTTCATCCTGCGGCGGAGCTTCAGAAACCGGAATGGCGCCCAAGCGCGAGAGCTTCCAGTAAGTGTTTCCCAGCGATTGCGTCGAGAGCTGCGCCCCGCAGGTCTCGCCGGGCCAGACGCCCTTGAACTGCTCAACCACCAGCGCGGGCTGTTGCTCCCCACTTTTCCTTGCAGGTCGCGCTGCCACTCGGCCGAAGACACTTGCCAGTACCTCGTCGCCGGGGTGGCGTCGAGCCTTGGAATAGGCAAGAAGCAAAGCGGCATTGTCGCTCTCGCGGGACACGGGCCAATTCTTACCTGTCAGACATTCGGTAAACCAACCCCCGTCGCCGAAGTACTTGTACATCCCACGCATGGCAACTCGAGGTTCCAGCGGCTGCAGTCCCTGAGTCCGTTCTAAATCGTAGTTGACCGACGAGGCGATCTCGCCTTGTGCGTCCAGCTTCCGGAGCCTGTTGCCATCCTTGATGGCAAGCTCAAGCGGTACCTCTCGTTTGCCCCAGAGCACCAGCAGGCGTCGCTCGCTCGCAACCGCCCAACTGCCGATGTCGTCGAAGCTCAGGCTATTTCCGAGGGTCAGGTAGGTCATCCGAAGGAAGAAGGCTTGGTCCGGGAACAACTCCAGCTGGTAATGGATGCCCGGGCGGTCGGCGCTGGGCACGTTGCCAGCAAAGGTCGCAGGAAGCCTGCCCAACAGATCGCTCCTGGCGTAAGCGGTGGCTGACGAGGTCTGCCGCGAGATCCGGTCCATTTCCATGGTTTGTTCTCCGGCAAGAGCCGAATAGAGCTGATTGGTGATGAAGAACAGCTTTCCACCGGTCAAGATGCGGCCCCGGAAGGAATAAAACCGGTTCGGACCAGTGGTAGCGGGATCGTAGGCGATCCCGAAATCGGCAGGCAGATCGCTGGGTGATGCGATGCGCAATCCTCCGAGCACCCGCAATGGAACATACGTTTTCGACACCTGCTGCCGAATGGGATCTAACACAGCATCACACGACAGCATGACGCGGTCACGGGAAATTGTAGGAGCTTCTAAGTGTCGCGCTCGTCCTTCTTCACACGCCAAGCAGGCAAACAACAAGACAGTCCCCAACCACTTAACCAAGGAGCATAGGTCCATTGTGCCGATGACACCCTGATTTCTTGTTCGTTGTCCGTCCAAGTTCGTGTCCCAGACCGGCAGCAAAAGTACCCACTGGCGTTGAGACGAAGCGCATCTCCCTGCGGAGAAGGGGCACTCCTGGTAGAGAATCGATCGTTCCCTACAAACGCCTGGATTGTCCCAAAGATATTAAGGAAACGCCTGCGATTGTATCCGGTGGATTCCGTATTTTTTCGAAGGGACTTCCTGTAGAGATGTGCAGCATCCCAAATGGGGGAGAGTCCGTTGCTTCTTAACAAGGTCGGCAAAAGAGAGCTCAGGCTCCAGTCCACAATTGACCCTTACTTCTGCGCTACGCGCAAGGCCACTCGAACGTTTTGCGCGCGGCCTTCTTTGCCTGCATTGTCGGCCACAGGGTGTTTCTGGTGTTCCTGAACATGACCTTCGGCCGTGAGTCGCTCCGCTGCGATTCCGAGGCTGATCAACTCTTGCCTGACGCTGTTGGCTTGATCGCGGGACAACCTAAGATTGGCCGCGGGATCACCAGAGCTGTCGGTATAACCGCCGACCTTGATGCCAACGCTTGGGTAGGCTTTCATGATTTCGGCGATATTCCGAAGCTGGTTGCGTGACTCGGATTTGACAGTGGTCGCGTCTTTTTCGAAAAGCAGCCGGTCGAAGTTGAACCAAACGTCATTGTCGGCCGACTGGCTTGGATCCAGAATGAAAGCGAGCAGCTTGCCTTCGATGCCGGCCGCAGCATACCGAATCTGGAACCCGCCCGGCAGTGTACTGGAGAGGGACTCATCCCTGGTGAGCAGCGAGAACAGTCCCCAGAGGCCGAGTAGCAGCAGTAGAAGAGGGAAGAACTGAAATGGCGAGGTTTCAGGAAGTGCTATCTCGGCGGCGCGCAAAGTGGTCTCAGCAGCTTGGCCGTCCGTACTTAAGTTCTTCCAGAGCGTGTTGGGCACGAAGGCCAAGATGCTGTCCTTCTGTCCAAGGACCATGTCGGCGAGGCCCGCGCTATCGAGCCCGTTCCTGCGTACTGTCTTGCCGAGCAAACCAAGCACCAGCGGCCCGGCAATATTCAGCATTGAGGAACCGGTGGAGGGCTTGACGCCGGCAACGCTGCTCAGAGCGTTTCCAAGGGAAAGGGTATTACCTCCAAGGAGCAGCGACAGGAAGCGGCTGCCAACGTTTATGGCAGGCAGACTCGCGGCTCCAGAACCGATCAGATTTGCAACATCACGTAGGAAACTGCCGTCAGCCACGGGCTCCTTAATGAGGTCGAACAGTCGGCTCATGAACCAACGATCCTCCACCTTGCTGGCCAACGCGCCGAGGACTGTGGGCAAAGCAACATCTAATCCCTTTATTACTGCTGCTTCGGATTCACCGAAGACGGAACTTGCTTTCGCGATTACAGCAGGCGTGATCAGGGCCTTCAGACTGCCAATCAAGTCGCTTGCAGGCTGCATTCTCGTTGAAGCGTCCATTGTCTGACCCCCTTTGCGTGACTTGAGATGCAGTTATGGAGAGACGAAAAATTGACGATCGCTCCTTTGAGAGTGGTTTTGCGCATTTTATTGTAAGCGCCGACTTAGACTCGATGCTTCAACCCATCACCTCCCTGCTTGGCGGCCGCGCGAGCGAGCAAGGCGCTCTCTCGGAGCCATGCCCTCCAAGCGGGTGATGTGTTCTTCCCTCGCGGATGCGTGCTAAACAGGCTGGCTAAACTGCTGTGCCGCCTCGACCCTGCCCGCGCGAACCAAAACATCAGCTCCTGCGAGACCGGCCGTCGAGCGCAGGGCGCTGAGGGGCCTGCTGCCTGGGACTCCTGGCCAACGATGGCCAGGGCCCTACGCAGTTTGCTTGACACAGCTCCTCGACGGATAGAAAAGTGAAAGGCTGGAAGTGCTGGTCACGCGGGAATCATGGCATCGAACCGGTACGCATCACCAGGGCGCCTAGTCTAGGTAGTATGAAAAATTCAGCCCACATCCTTGTTCCCACAGGTTCAGGAGCCTGCCCCAACCACGAAGGCTCACAGCGATGCCGTACTGAATCATGAATCACACGCCGCGTGGAAACAGTGACAATGGTCTTTGTGACAATACACCTTGCATTTCTTGTCTTCTCTGTCGCAGGCCTCGGGGTCCTTTTTGCATTCACAGAAGTGCGCCTTCCCTTTCTCGGTCCGAGCATTGGTGCATTGCTCCAGTTGTCCTTCGTGAGGGTCTTGCTGCGCCACCAGGCAGGACGGGGAAACGGTGGGAGGAGGAGAAGGAGACTGGCTGACGAAGCCCACGCACAGGGCACTGATCAAAGCCGTCCGTAAAAAGAACGGGAGAATAGCAAGTTTCATGGCGTTCCTACCCCTGGCGCAGTCAACCAGACCTTTTTGAAAAACGGATCAGGTCGCCAACGGCTTGCTAGTTTTTACGCACTAAGATAGGTGGTATCGCTATCCCGTTGGTATCGGGTGGATTCTGTATTTGATGGTGGGGATTTGCTGTAGCGGCAGGAACATGTGGTCACACGAAAGAAACGTCCGTCGACATAATCGGAGGACAAGACGCTCCTCCACAGTGTCGCCAAATAAAAAGCAAAGCCGAAAAGCAGGCGGCTCGTTGCTGCCAGAACCTTTCCTACCGAAGATACGCAACACGAACTGATCCCGATGCACCAGTAGGCCAGGAGATAGATGGGGTTGCAGGACGCAACTTCATTGAGCGCCAACGTCATAGGTAAATTTTCTGAGGTTTCGGCTTCTGGGCTCAAGATCACTCCTCGCAAAGTCGATCCGCCAGACTTCGATGTGGACGGCTTCAACTGGCAGACCCCGACTATGCTGTTCCGCTGCGATCTCGCGACCCAAACTCTTCAGCAGCAGTTCAGCCGGAAAAACTTGGATGCGAGCTGCAAGTCTTCTCAGTTCCCCCCTCAGCAGAATCTCTTCTGATCGCTCCGGGGCGCTCACAAAAACGCGAACATAACGATGAAGGCTACCGTCGATGGTCGGGAACATGCCAAAGCCGCCTCCTTTCCACGGCGTCAGATTCGCTGTGCTGGTCAGATAGATCTGAAGTGCCCCAACCAAGAGGACTACAACGGAGGGCAGAATGGCTGGCAACGGCACATTCAGTAACTCAAGAACAGCAATCGTCTTCTTCAGTATTAATGGAAGCACCCACACAGCGTTTACCAAACATGGACCAGCGCATCAGGGAAAACCCAACGACCCACACCCTTATCGAGCACACACTTCGCTACCGCTCAACGAACCGTGCAAGCGGGCTTGACACAGCGATCGCTGACGGTTCGCCTCTTGTCCCTCATAACCGCCGCAGACAGGTTCTCGCCAGGTCAAGGGGCGCAGAGAAACTTTTACGAGAAGCGACATCCGCAGCCTGAGCGGCAATTCCAATCTCAGCGGACAGCAATTGAAGAATCCAGTCGAAGCTCATATCAAACGCCGAATGGCTCGCAGCCCGAGAACGATTGCCACTAACCAGACACCAAGCAATCCGATAAGAGGCAGGTCGCTCAATCTCCCGGAGGCGGACTCAGCCTGTGACGGTGGAGGAGTCGTTACCGGTCGTGGGGGTGAGGGTGGGCGTGCCGAGTCTGCGAAGCTCCGATTTTGAGAAACCACAATCTCCGGAGTTTCGGTCACGCCTGTTGCGGTTCTGGGTTCGGTCGTCCTGATCGTCTGGGTCTGCTTGCTCCCCGATTTAAAGTCGTACACCCGACGTATTAGGGCCTGATTCATTTTTTCCTCCTTGTGATTTTTGGTCGAAACGTGTCTACCGTGCAGTTTGCGCACCGCTTCATTCGCTTCTTCCTTAAAAGAGCATCGAAAAATGCGGTGTTGCGGGGCGTCCTCAATGAAATAGAACCAAGCCAGCTTGAGAGCAGGAACGCCTCTGTCAGCAGCGGCGCTGACATTCGTCGGAGAGACAATCTGAACGTGGATCAACTACAAACCGGAATGTCTTCGTTGGCATAAGAAGGTCAATGACATCGCCTGTGCGGATGTTCTTTAGGCAGCCGCGCGACAACAATCATCCTATCGACATCTGGAGAATCTGCGTCGTCGCCGCCAGCTGTTTGCTCGAGTCGATTCACTCAGAAGTGGAAGACATCTATGATCGACAACTTGGGCCGTTGAATTCCTGGCGGACCCGGCTGGGCAGGAGTATTGCCCCAAGGGTTCCTTACCTGGCCCCGGGCCAACACGTCAGCTAACGCGTCCTAAACCAGATCCACTGCACCGAAACCTGACCTTCGTCGCAAATCCACGCAACGGTTGATCTGTGCGTCAAGCTTAGGCAAGAGCAGCGGTAACTGAAATCAGGTGGATTGTGTATTTCTCAGGAGAGATTTACTGTAGGCAATTTTGCAGAGCCTGTTATCGAGCGTGTGATTCTCCTTAGGACTACGGCAACGAGTCTCAGGCAGAGTCAAGTGATACTGCCACCGATGCGGGCATTCTCGTTTGGCGCCAGTCTTCAGATGGCTGTCTTGAATCTGTGTCTCGCTCCAAATTGTTTACATCGATCTAACACAGATTCAATGCTCGGCTTGTATTGATAGTGATGGTGACTGGGGGATTCCCTGGGTCGGAACTCAGGGTCTCCCTACCACTACTCAGAGAATCCCTATTTTCTGATTCCATTCTGAATCTTGGATGAGTATAATGCTGCTCATTTTTCATCTGATGTAACAGGTTTTGGGTCTGAACGAGGAGCTTCGAAAGTGAGTAGTCATTTGACGATGTCCTCTTACGCCGAGCTAGCCGAAAAGGATTTCACTTCGACGTCCGAAACCGATGAGTGCCATTCGTCACACCCAAGGAAAGTATGAAGCTGCCAACGCACCTCCCTGGCGACGCTCGGAAGTTGGTTGGATTGTGGTCCTTTTCTTCCTCTTCTTCGTGCCTGCCCACGCTCAATCTGTCGCAACTCTCCAAGGTACAGTCGTAGATCCAGCCAACGCAGCTCTGCCCAGCGCAAGGATCGTGGCGTAATGAAGACCAATGAGGAGCGGGTGAGACAAACCGACAACCAAAGCAACTATTGGGTGGTACTGCTCGTGGGCATCTACCGTGTCGAGATCCGGGCACCTCATGCCGCGGTTTGGCGCCAAGCTGGATGAAGACAGTCTGCCTGGTCTTCTGTCTCGAGGACGAGCACGAGAACGATCTGCGGAGTCAGCCATGAAAACCGCGAAAAATTCAGCCAGAGTCAAATTGAATCTCGTCCCAAGGGTGGCCCTGCTCGTCTGGATTGTCATGTTGGCCTTGCCCTCAGCTGCACGCACCCAACAAACTGCAGCGCCCAAAAGGATCCTGAAGCTTTACTGGTACGACCCGGACTACCCTGAGAGTGTCAAGTTCCACCAAAGCTTTCAGGCCGCGCTGCAATCAGCTCCGGCCGGGACCGTGGAATACTATCCTGAGTATTTGGAGTCTGATCGGTTCCCGGGAGAGAACCAATCTCTGCTACTGCGTGACTATCTACGGCAGAAGTACGCCGATCGAACCATCGATGTGGTCGTTGCCTCTCCGGATCCACCGCTAAACTTCCTCCTCAGATACCGCGATGACCTCTTTCCGAACGCTCCGCTTGTTTTCAGCTCAGTCAGGCGGCCCAGCAGAGCCGAACTTGCTGCTGGGGCGGGCGCGACTGGGGTTATTCAGTTAACCACCCACAAACAAACCCTCGATCTGGCACTGAGATTACATCCCGACACGAAGCAGGTGGTGATCATCGGCGGCACGCTTGAGCACACGAAACTCGAGACCCTGGCCCGGGAAGCGCTTCAAGGCTATGAAAGCAAGGTCCAATTCACCTACCTCACCGACCTAACACCCGACGAATTGATTGCGAAGACGAAGAATTTGCCGGAAAGATCCATCATCCTCTACATTTGGCAGCAATCAGTGAACAAGAATGGCAAGCTCTTAGAGTCCGCAGATCTCCTCGCTTTAATTGCCCAGTCAGCGCCTGTCCCGATTTACGGGTTGGCCTCCTCGTCCCTCGGTTACGGAATCATTGGTGGTTACGTTTCTACCACGGAAGCCATCGCGACCCGGGTAGCGGAAATTGCCTTACGGATAGCAAACGGTGAGTGTGCGCCAGACATCCCGATCGAGAGCGCCCCGGCTGCACCTACATTCGACTGGCGCCAACTTCAGCGTTGGCGGATTAGCGAAGACCGTTTACCGCCCGGCAGCATAGTCCGCTTCAGGCAGTTGACCTTCTGGGAGCACTACAAGTGGTACATTGTTGGCGTGCTTGCGCTGTGCGCCCTCCAAGCCCTGCTGATCTCGATTCTATTGATCGAACGAGCGCGCCGTCGCCGCGCTAAAGTGGGGCTGGACGAACGTCTGCAGTTCGAGACGTTGGTGTCGGAACTTTCGGCCGAATTGATGACTCTGCCCGCTCACGAGGTAGATCACGGAATAGATGAGGGACTGAAGCGTCTTGGTGGGTTCCTCGGCGTTAACGATGGCGCCTTTCTGGAGCTCTCTAAGAGCGACGCGGGAGTCAGCCAAGATGAGAGCACGTCGGCAGTGCTAGGGTCGTCTCCGCTCACGGGAATACCCGACGAACAACGTCACTGGTGTATGAGCAAGCTCCGCAGCGGGGCGACGGTCAACTTGTCGGCTGTTGCCGAAGTGACGCCGGAAGAGGTTGGCGGCGGGAAGAGCAGCTTGAGAACTGGCGTTAAGTCGCTACTGGCCATTCCCATCGCAGCGAACGGCTCGGTGTGCGCCTTAGCGTTTGCCCGTGCAGAGTGTCACCGCGACTGGCCCGAGGACCTGATTCCCCGGCTGCGTCTGGCTGGGGAGATCTTCGCCAACGCTCTGGTGCGCAAGAAGCAGGAGGAGGCACTGCGCGCGAGCGAAGAGCGCTACCGCGCTTTTTTTGAGCTTGCGGCCGTCGGCACCGGGCAGGCAAGCCCGGACGAAGGGCGGTTCCTCCGCATCAACGAAGCTCACTGCCGAATCACCGGCCACACACGGGAAGAACTACTTGCGATGAAGTTCAGCGACATCACACATCCCGAGGATCGAGAAAAAGACCTTGAGAAGTTCCGGCGGCTCATCCGAGGCGAGGTTGCCGATTACACTTCCGAGAAGCGCTATCTGCGGAAAGACGGAAACTCCGTCTGGGTGCAAGTTGACGTATCGCTGGTGCGCGACACCCAGGGCAGGCCGCTGCACACGGTAGCGATCGTTCAAAACATCGACGCGCGGAAAAGGGCTCAGCAGGCGCTGGCTCAAAGTGAAGACTTTAATCGCCGAATCATCGAGAGTAGCCCTGATTGCATGGCGATCCTGGACCTTGGAGGCAATCTTCGTTACCTCAACCCTCGGGGGCAACAACTGATGGAGATTGATGATTTCTCCATCTACCGGGATAGCCCCTGGCTCAATCTTTGGCAGGGAGAGGGTCAACAGGCCGCTGATTCAGCGATGCAACAGGCAAGGTCAGGAGCCGCGGCGACATTCCAGGCCTTTTGCCCTACGGCCGCTGGCGCCCCCAAGTGGTGGGACGTCCTCATCTCTCCCATGAGGGATACTCAAGGGGACGTCGAGCGCCTGCTCGCGGTCTCCCGTGATATCACCAGAACCAAGCAGACTGAAGATGCACTCCGCCAGAGCGAGAGGCGCTTCCGGCAGCTTGCTGAGAACATCGCCGCGGTCTTCTTTGTCACCGAGAGAGGCAGCGACGAACTCGCTCCAGGAAAAATCCTCTATGTGAGCCCCGCCTATGAAACTATCTGGGGGCGTTCCTGTGAGAGTCTCTACCAAGATACGCGCTCCTGGTTTGAGGCAGTCCATCCGAAGGATCGCGAGCGGGTGCAAGCCGCCTTCTCCAAGCTTGCGACTGGAGAGTTTGACGAGGAGTTCCAAATCATTCAGGCGGGAGGGGCTGTTCGCTGGGTGCACACACGCACTTTCCCCGTATTTGACGAGCATGGGGAAATCTATCGTGTTGCGGGGATTGTCAATGACACGACTGAGCGAAAGCAGGTGGAAGCGAAATTTCGGGCTCTTTTGGAGGCCGCTCCCGACGCAATGGTCATTGTCGACAGCCAGGGAGAGATTGTTCTGGTGAATTCTCAAGCTGAAAAGTTATTCGGTTATACCCGGCAAGAGCTGTTAGGCAAGAAGGTCGAAGTTCTGGTGCCGGAGCGCTTGCGCGATGCACACACGGCCCACCGTTCCAACTTTGCTTCCCGCGCACAGTTCCGGCCCATGGGCGCAGGGCTTGATCTGTATGGGTTGCGCAAGAATGGTGACGAGTTTCCGGTAGAGATCAGTCTGAGCCCTCTCCAGACGGAGCAAGGAACTCTGTTTAGCAGCGCCATTCGAGACATCACTGAACGAAAGAAGGCCGAGGAAATGCTGCGAGATCGCGAGGAGAGACTGCGGCTGGCTTGTGAGGCGGGCAGGATGGGGGTCTGGGACTGGAACTTGGTGACTGGTGAGATCAACTGGTCTAAAGATATCTTCTCTATTCTGGGGTTGAAACCCTTTAGCATTCAGCCGAACTACCGCAATTGGGTCGAGCGCATTCATCCCGACGACGTCTCGCGTGTGGAAGAGGCAATCAACGCAACCCTTCGAGGGAATGAGAACTATCAATCTCAATATCGCATCCAGTTGCCGGATGGAACCATCCACTGGGTAGAAGGCAGTGGTCGATGCACTCGAAATGAGGCTGGCGACTGCATCTCGATGCAAGGCCTGATGATCGACATTACGGAACGCAAACAGGCAGAAAATGCGCTCCGCGAAAGTGAACAGAGATATCGCAACGTAGTCGAAACTCAGACAGAATTGATTTGCCGCAACCTGCCCGACACGACGCTGACTTTTGTCAACGACGCCTATTGCCGCTATTTCAAAAGGACACGCGAGCAGCTCATCGGCAGTAAGTTTATCGACCTCATTCCAGAACCTGTGCGACCACAGGTTCTACAGCATATTGAGGCGCTCACTGAACACCCACACATTGAAATCAGCGAACATGAGCACGAAGTCATCATGCCGGATGGCAGCATCGGTTGGCACAGCTGGGTTAATCGCAAGATTCTCGATGCTGCCGGGCGAGTCACTGAAGTGCAGGGCATCGGACGAGATATTACCGCAAGCAAGCTCGCCGAGAAAAAGCTGCGCGAAAGCGAAGAGAGATATCGCAATGTTGTGGAAACTCAGACTGAACTGATTTGCAGGTACGAGTGTGATACCACCTTGACGTTCGTCAATGATGCCTACTGCCGATATTTTGGGAAGACCCGCGAACAGCTCATCGGGATGAAGTTCCTGGAACTGCTTCCGGAAGAAGCCCGCCCCATGGCTATCGCACACGTTGAGTCCCTGCTTGCTGATCCCCGCATTGAAATGGACGAACACCAGGTGATCAGGGCAGACGGAACCATCGGCTGGCAGGAGTGGGTTGACTATGCGATCCGGGATGGTGACGGACCCATCTTGGAGATGCAGGCGATCGGACGGGATATTACGGAGCGGAAGCGGTTGGAAGAGGAGTTGGAGGGCCGCGAACGTGAGTTCGCCAGATTGGTCGAAAATTCACCCGATATCATATCCCGCCTCGACCGGAACTTGCGCTACCTCTACATCAGCCCCATCGTCGAGCGTGTGCTGGGCACCCCACCACGACAGTTCATTGGCAAGACAACTCGAGAGATTGATGCGCCTCCTCATGACTGGGACGCCTTTGAGACCAGTTGCCGACAGGCGCTGGAAACGGGAGCGATTGTGGACCGGGAATTCAGCTACGCGTCGCGGCACTATCACAGCCGGCTCATTCCAGAGATTGGGACTAACGGCTCGGTCGATACCCTACTGTGCATCAGCGAAGACATTACCGCACGGCGACGCTCCGAACGTGAACTGGTGCAGATTTCGGCGCGCTTCCTTGGCTTGCAGGAAGAAGAGCGACGGCGCATTGGCCGGCAGTTACACGACGTGACGGCACAGAACCTCTTCGCAACCACGATCAATCTGGCCCACTTGCAGTCAAACAGCGCGTCTTCCGAGACCAAGAAAGTGCTGGCCGAGTGCCAGAGCCTTTGCGAACAAGCACTGCAGGAAATCCGGACGTTGTCTTATTTATTGTACCCGCCCGTCCTCGATCAGGCTGGACTCATCTCTGCTTTGGGGTGGTACATCGATGGGTTTTCGAAACGCAGCGGGATTGACGTTGGGTTGGTGATCACTGAGGAGTTTGACCGGTTACAGCGCGAGGTGGAAGCCGATCTCTTTCGGATTGTCCAGGAGAGCCTTTCGAATGTCCACCGCCACTCCGGCAGCAACACAGCGAGCGTCCGACTGGAAAAACAGACGAGTCAAGTCGTCTTGCAGATTCGAGATGAGGGACGAGGAATCCAGCCACGCGTAACTCCGGCAGAGACGGAAGATCCTACCGTGGGAGTTGGGATTCCAAGCATGCGCCAGCGCCTGCGCCAACTCGGCGGTCACTTAACGATCGAGTCTAACTCCCAGGGCACAGTTGTCACCGCCACAGTGCCGCTCCACGTTGAACGCCGCCGGGCCTCCCGGGCCGTACAGGGGTAGTAGCCCAGCTCTTCGGGTTCCCTGGGTTCCAGGGAGCGCTCTAATATGTGTTGCCTACTTTGCCACTCTGGTTCTTCCTTCAGATCCGCGGATTTGATTTGGAAAGAATCTTGGCCGATTTGTGGATCGTCCGGTTGGGGGCGAGGAGCATCAATGCACCCGACTTCAGTTCGCGTCCTACTGCCTGGCGATGATGACGTGGTGCGAAGCCAGGCAGGGCTATATTTCCCCTGGGGGTAACTTTGCTTCGAATCTTGCTGGCGGATGATCATGATGTCGTGCGTAAGGGACTGCGTGTGATGTTGGACGCGCACGCCGGGTGGGAGGTTTGCGGAGAGGCTTCCAATGGACGCGAGGCCGTCAAGCTCGCCCTGGAACTGAAGCCGCAAATTGCGGTTCTTGATCTTGAAATGCCAGAACTCAATGGTCTGGAGGCAACGCGTCAAATCAAGAAGGAAGTGGCCAGCGTTGAAGTGCTGATTTACACCATGTTCGAGACCGAGCGTTTGATTCGCGATGTCATTGCAGCTGGAGCACGAGCCTATATCCTCAAATCGGATGCGGGACAGAGATTGATCGAAGCGGTCGAAGCTCTTGAGCACCACAAACCTTTCTTTACTACTAAAGCCTCTGAAACCCTCCTTGACAGCTTCCTGAAGTCTCCACAGAAGGCTCCTGGCGATTCCGTCATAACAGACCGGGAGCGCGAGATTGTCCAATTGCTGGCTGAAGGCAGAGTGAACAAAGAGATTGCCTCGATGCTGGGCATCAGCGTCAAAACCGTCGAAACACACCGCGCAGCCATCATGCGCAAGCTGGAGATCAATTCCATCGTTGAGCTCGTCCACTACGCCATCCGCAACAATCTAGTCAAACCCTGATCGCCCTCCTGCCCGCTACAGGGAGTCCCCGTGGGAAAATACACAATCAACCTGATACCCTTCGAGGACCCGCTTCCCTACAGTCACCACTAGGATGATCATTTGGGAACGCGACTGAACTCCTTTCAACCCGGCCTATTGATGCCAGTTCCAGACGAAACAGTAACGGTCAGTCTTTCACCGCACGTAGGTGCTCTTCTAAGAGAGCTGTAACTGGTTGATCCCTATAGATGAGATATGCGAGCTTGGCGCAGCCAATTTCATCCCTCGTTGTGGCCCCTCGGCCATGATTGCTGTGAAGGAAGCATTCGCCCCTCCCCAGCCTCCGAAAAAGTCGCCCAAATGGCGACGACCCGAGAGGAGGTCAAGCCGATGAGCGCACTGATTGTCGTCGCATTCAGTGACGAGCACAGAGCTGCTGAAGTCCTGGTTGAACTGCGCCGCCGGGAGTGGGACTGGGTTGCCGATCTGGATTACGCCGTGGTCGTGGGATGGAACCCTCGAGGCAACCTGCGAGTCCAGCTAGATGTGGACCCAACGAGCAGGGAGGGTGGAGTCTGGGCCCGGCTCTGGGGATCGCTTCTGCGTTCAGCCCTCTTCTTGCACAACACAGACGGAATGCCGGAAGCTGCAGAAAATTTGGCTGCCGACCCGGGAGCTCACTTGGAAGCCGACAGTGCAAGCGGCAAAGGGGCAGCACTGAACGCCAATTGGTGGCGCAAGAAATTGCGTATCCCCGAAGAATTCATCAGAGATATTGGCGCGGTGATTCAGCCAGGTGATTCTGCTGTGTTCACCTTTTTGCAAACACCAAAGATTGTGAATGTGCTCAAGCAGCTGCGAAACTACGGGGGAACGCTGCTGCACACTTCCCTCAGTCAGGAGCAGGAAGAAGTATTGAAAGAGGCGTTGGCCCCAAGAAGGTAGTGGGCGGGACTCCTCTGGGTCGGAGGGTCCGGTCGAGCTTAGGTATGCAGTTCCGAAGCAGCTGACTGAATGGCGCCGCCAGCCTCAATGAACGCAGGACCCTAGCGATCGCGTCCTTTTGCCGCCAGTGACGCTCCCGTCACCTCACGGAGAGCTCCAAACCAATTTAAACGGCAGTAGAGATCCGGTAGGAGGCACATGATCTGCCGAAGCTGCAATTGTTGGGTACCCGGAAGGAGCTTACTTTGTACCTGTTGTGGTATAGCCGCAGGAGACCGGAACTCCACCGCTTCTCCCCGTTGGCTGCTGGGACTCGTGCTAACGCTGGCGGTGGCTGCCTGCTACTTCTTTGTTTTGCGTCTCGCAAATTTTACATCTGCCCACCGTTCTTGACACTCGAACGCCGCAAACTCGGGCGAGCCACAACAAACTAGCTGGAATCGGCGATCAGATCGACCGCTTTCGCTCACCCGTCACCCTCAAGTGACTGCAGCGAGTCTCGGGCTCATAAAATCTTATAGACGTTTTGTAATCCGACTTGATGGGAGATTTGTTCAAGGAAGTTGCAAGCAAGATCACGCTGGGCGTGGAGGTCGTGACAGCTCTGATTGTGGCGTAAGGCGCCAGCCAAGCATTCCTCCGAATTCTCAAGCCCTGTTCGATACGCCGAAAACGCACAGTGGGGACTCGCGTTCGAACTGGCGCCCGCATGGTTCGAAATCGGACAGTCCCTTGGCTTCGGGGCCCGCAAACGGAAGTTCATAGTGGCTTCAGCGCCGACTAGGCGCGATTGTTCGAGAGCGGGGAAAGGTGGAACAGTGATGGAATAGAAGCCAAGCACCACACAGTAAAGTCTCAGGGAGCTGAATAGCTATCAGATGCATCCCGGAGGCGTGCCAGAGTCCCTAAAACCTCGTAAGTCGGTCGACCTACCGTAGAGAATGCACCTACCTGGAGTCTTAACTTGGGGCTGCGGCTCCACCTCCCTACACTCTGGCACACCTTCTGGCTGCATCTGTCTTTGGCCTAGCCTTGCAGCCAGGGTTGACGACATTTTGGAGAAGGCTCAAGCCTGAGAAGGTGTCGCACTGAGACCAGCAGAAATTCCGCCGCTATGGAGCCGCAGAAGTTGCGCCACTCCCTGGTGCGACTGGAGAATCGGGATATTCGCACGCTTTCCCTTGCGTCCGTGTGTCCACGCCTTCGTCTACATGAAATCCCCTTCCGGTAAATACAGAATCCACCCGATACTTCCGAGCACATTTCTTTCCTATCCTTCCTTTCTGCGTACTGTCCAGGGCGACACAAAAAAGAGACCTCTGCAACTGACGTGGAGAATTCGCTACGCGGGGCTGGGTTACATTGCGCAGGCAGCTGACTAGGTTCGCGAAAAAATACGGCGTTAAACACATCTACGACTCGGCGAGTATGACAAGTGTCTCCGCAGCGGGGCTCTGGACGCGGTTTAATATCGCATTGCCCAACAGAAACTCACTGGTCTCGCGTAGCTCCATGAACGTGTCGTCTTTTGTCACGTAAAAATCTTTCTTAGTGTCTCAATTTGAACCGCCCAAGCTTGGCTTTGCGGCTTAATTTGGGAGCTATGCTCTGGGTCTAGTCTCAGCCCCTTCGAAATGGCCAGGCAAAGGTGCTGAAAGCCGGCTACTGACTCAACCCAGGAAAAGGGTTGATCCACCCCTCAATTCTCCCGGCTTTCGAAAATGCGGCTGAAAACTCTGAGCTCGTGGCATTGATTTCAGATGATGCTGCCAAGCTGGCGCCTGTCGCTTTCTGAAGCGACGGGATGTGAGAACGAGTGCAACAGTTGCCAGTACCAGCTGCAAAGAGTGTTCGCCACCTGTTTGTCGTCTTGAGCCCCTCCTGGACCGTCGCTGAGATCTACCCGAGGGAGTCAAAAAGCATCGTTCGGTTTTCCCGCAGCCTAGGTTGTGCTTTTTATGCTCTGGCTGGGAATGCGTAGTTGCTCTTCGGCACTATCGCTCTTCGGCAGCATAGCCTCGATGGATGCGGCATGTATGCGTGGAGAGATTGGCAAAGGAGGTAAAAGGCATGTCCACCTGGAAATCACTTGCGACGACTCTATGGCTCGCGTTCATATGCTCCGCACACTCATTGACGGTTCTTGGACAGGCAAGTGCCGGCACGATGACCGGCTGCTTGCTCCGGAGCGGCAGCCCGGGATTCTACATGTTGCAGGA
>Ga0111539_10003423_pt1 | contig 20893 bp, 18 predicted proteins | sample RhiMethybrSRZTD1_FD_79667 | JGI IMG/M metagenome (GOLD analysis project Ga0111539, IMG submission 79667) | Populus rhizosphere microbial communities from Tennessee, USA - Rhizosphere MetaG P. TD hybrid SRZTD1 (version 2) (version 2) | ecosystem: Host-associated > Plants > Roots > Rhizosphere >...
ACGCGATCTTCGACCGATTGTCGGCCACGGCTACGAGATTGCGTCGCTGCAGCCGGTGGACATGTTCCCGCATACCGCGCACGTCGAGACCGTCGCGATCTTGCGGCGGCGGACACGGACGCAAGAGTAGCGGCATCAACGTGCGCGTAGAATGCCCAACAGACAGGAGACTGAAGATGGCTTCCCGCGTGCGTGCGCTGTTGCCGATCGTCTGCGCGCTTGCCGTGGCTGTGGTGACGGCCCAGCAGGCCCCGCCCGCGCCGAATCCCGCGCAGGGCAAATATCCGTATCCCGTCGTACGCGACATGCGCGGCGTCGTCCCGCCCGGTCCGAAGCTGCTACCGTCACCGCCGCTCGGTGATGGCCCGTGGACGTTTCAGACGACTGAAGCCAACATCCGCGTATCGGTCGTCACGAAGGGTTTTTCACATCCCTACGGACTGGCGATCCTGCCCGACGGAACGTTCCTGATTACTGAACGGGCCGGTGCGCTGCGCGTCGTGCGCAATGGCGTCATCGATCCGAAGCCGGTCGCCGGCGTTCCACAGGTGATCTATCGCGGGACCGAAGCGGGATTGATGGACATCGTCCTCCATCCCGATTACCCGCAGAACCACTGGCTGTACTTCACGTATCACAAGCCAATCGGCAACAACCTCGCCAGCAACGGCGTCGGCAAGGCGACGTGGAATGGCACCGCATTGACCGAGGTGAAGGAGATCTTTCTCGCCGATGACGTGGACACGGAAGTCAGCCGGCTGACCTTCGGTCGTGACGGCATGCTCTACATGTCCATCGGCGGTCCGGGCACAGGGCCGCCGCCGAGCCTCGATCGTCCGCAACACGGCAACGATTACGCTGGCAAGCTGATTCGCATGCGCGACGACGGCTCGCTGCCACCGGATAATCCGTTCGCCGGCAGGAAGGACTACAAGCCGTACATCTACGCGATGGGATTCCGCAATCAGCTCGGGCTGACGACGAACCCGTTCAACGGCGAGATCTGGACGGCGGAACAGGGACCCAACGGCGGCGACGAGGTGAACGTGATTCACGCCGGCAAGAACTACGGCTGGCCGGTCGTCAGCTATGGTCGGGACTACCGCGGCCCGCGATTCAGCGCCGCCCATGCCGCGCGCGGATTCGAGGAACCGACGCTGTACTGGGTACCCGCGATTGCCGTCTCCGGCATGACGTTCTACAACGGCGACCGTTTCCCGAACTGGCGCCGCAATCTGTTCGTGGGCGGCATGCGCGAAGGCGAGATGTCGCCCACCGGTCAGCTGCAGCGCGTTGTGTTCAACGACAGCTGGGAGGAACTCCGCCGCGAGGCGCTGCTGCGCGATCTGCATCAACGGATTCGCGACGTGCGGCAGGGCGCTGATGGGCTGTTGTACGTGATTACCGACGAGGACGCCGCAGCACTGCTGAAGATCGAACCACAGTAGCTACATCACGCTGGCGAGCAGGAGCGCCACCGCCACCGCTCCGGCCGCGTGCCAGGCCAGTTCGGTCCGCTTGCGTACCAGCAGCACGCCGGCGCAGAGCACAATCGCTGCGGCCATCAGGACACGCGCGTAGAGATCCTCGAACGTTTCCACCGGCTCGGCATTCGCCGCACGCCGCCGCAGGCGATCGACGATGCGAAACGCGATCGTGCGGTCGGACTCCTCGCCGATCTCGAAATATTCACCGCCGCCGGCCACGGCAATCTGCAGCAGCGATCTGCGGTCGAGTGTCGAGTGGATCTTCGGCGGCGGGCGCGAGCCGTCGGGGCCGGCCGGTTCCGGAATCATGCCTCCGACGGAGGTGCCGACGCCGACGACGAAGACCGGGACTTTGCGGTACTTCGCCGTCTGCAGCGCCCGGGCGACGTCGCCGGTCCACGACTGGCCGTCGGAGACGACGAGAAACGCTTTCGGATTTCCGCTCTTGCCGAACAACTGTTCGTCCTTCTCGATCAGATTCAAGCCCCAGCGGATGCCTTCCTCGATATTCGTATCCCACGTCGTCAGATTTTCGAGCGCAAACGGCGAATGGTCGCCGAGGTGATCGAGGAAGAAGAACAGCGAGTTCGGGTCCTTCGTCAACCGCACCTGGGGCGCCGCGAGCTGGGCGAACAACGCCAACGCGACGCGATCCCCACGCCAGCTCAATGATTCGGAGAACGTGCGCAGGAACTGGACGGAGCGGCGCCAGCGGTCGGGACGCACGTCGGTGACGTACATCGACGCCGACGCATCCTGCAGGATCACCACGTCGGCACTGGCCCGACGCGACAAGGCAATCCGTGCCTGCGGCTTGGCGATGGCGACGATGCACAGAGCAGCAGCGACAATCGCGGCCAGCCAGAAGGTCAGATCACCGGCAAGGTTGTACCGCTCGCGCACCGGCAGGACGCGCGCCGCCAGCAGTCGGCGCGTGTCGGCGCGGCGACGCACGACCCGCCAGCACCACAGCACCAACAGGGCTCCTGGAACGACCAGCAGCCACAGCAGCGCCGGCGCTTCGAACCGGAACGTCTCGAGGTCGATGGTCGGAATCACCCCTTGCGCACTTTCTCGGCCGCTTTGCCGGCGTCGCCGCCTTCCGGCGATTTTTCGTCGCCCTGCAGCGGCACATAAATCTGGAAGCCTTTCGTGCTCGTCGCGTCCGATGGCGCGCCGCTTTCTCCGAGGTCCATTCCCTGCTGGGGCTGAGCGGAAGGCGGCTTGCGGCCTTTGGCGATTTCGTCTCGCAGCCGAATCACATATTCGTAGTTGTAGGCTGCCTCTTCGTGCCAGTGGTTGTTCTTCAGCACGGTCAGGTAGCCGTTGGCAGCTTCGTTCAGCGCCTGCACCGCGGCGGTCTTGTCGGTCACGCCTTTCAGTCCGACGCGAAATGCCGCGTTGGCGACGACGAGCTGCAGCTCGTCGTTGGATTCATCGACCGCGGCAACCGGTTCCGCCTGTGCCGGCAGCACTTTCTCGTAGCCGCCTTGCCAGTACTGCAGGGCGGCCTGCCGCGCGCGAACTTCACGCACGGTGTTATCGCCGATCCGCGGCAGCCAGCGGGCATACTGCAGATAGCCGTCCGCGGCCTCGAGACTCCGCTGCGCGAGGGTGTACTGCTGGGTGGATGTCCGCTCCTGGGCATCGGCCAGCTGACGCTCGAGGCGCGACGCCGTCAGGGCGACGACGCCGACGGTGCCAAACATCAGGGCGGCAATCAGATACGCGGTGACACTCTTCACGACCGACCTCCAGTGAGCACGACACACCGAGGCACCGGGACACCGAGAGCACGAGCATCACCCTCGGTGACCTCGGTCGCCCGGTGTGTCGGCATCTTCGAGTGCTTCGATCCCATCGTGACCTTCGTGCGTCAGGGAAACGTGCGGAACATTCCGAAACCTAACTTCAACAGCGCCGCCGCCAGCCAGAGCGCCGTGGCCACCAGCGCATAGCCCGCATACCGCGGCCGCTGCACGCTGTACTCGCGCACATCGATGCGCCCCGGCGACAGGCGATCGATTTCACGCAGCGTGCGCAGCATCGACTCTTCGTCGTAGACGGCGTAAAACCGTCCACCGGTCCGTTCGACGGTCGGGCGCCAGATCTTGTCCTGCACGACTTCGCCTTCGCGGCGGTTGTACGCCGTGCGCACCATGTGCACGGGAATCTTCCAGGTGCGTGCTTCAGCGATGAGGTTCTCCACCGGCCGCCCCTTCGGCTGCAGGTCGGAATCGCGGCCGTCGGTAAAGACGACCATCAGGTTGCCGGAGGCGTTGATGAACGAGAACGTCTTGAACAGGTTGGTGCCCTGCTCGATACCTTCGACGATCGTCGTGCCCCAGTCGCTGAAGCGTCCCCACTCTCGCGGATCGCTGATCAGCCGGATGCTGAGCAGGATGTTCTCGTAGTCCGAGGTGAACGGCGTGACGACATAGGCCTGGTTGCCGAACTGAATGAGCGCCACCAGATCGCGATACGGTCCCTTCATGCGCCGTTTGATGAACTGCTCCGCACCGGCGACTGCCGTGAAAAACGTCGCTTCGCCCTGCGTCTTCATGCTCTGGGTCTTGAACTGCATGACCATGCTCGTCGACGCATCGACAAGCAGCGCGATGCGACGGCCCGGATACGACACCTCTTCGCGCGTAAAACCCGTATGCGGATCGGCCAGCGCGATTCCGAAGAACGGCAGACCGGCAACGAACAGCAGCAGCGGCAGGTGGCGCACCAGTGCCAGCGGCGAGCGGCGCATGCCCGGCAGCAGCGCCGGCAGCGTGATGTGCGTCCGCCCCGCGCGCGTTCCGAGCATCGCCCGTGCAAACAGCACCAGGGCGGCAATCGCCGCCAGCACCACGAAGAGGAGCAGTGCCGTACGCGCGTCGGCGAACTGCAGGTCGCGAAAGGGCGTGCGGAGCCACTCGTCGAACGTCGAGCGGAGGCCGATGAGTATTGCCTCGGTCATAACTTCAATTCAGAATTCTCCACCGCGTCAGGCGGCTGATCCTGCCTGCCTGGTCGGTAGCGCCGGAGCGCCATTGGCCCGGGCGACGGAAAACGGAATCAGCGAGCGCAGCCACATGCGACGGACGGCCGCGGACGCCTCGTCGACGGCTTTATTCGGTGACTGCGTGTCGGCCTCGCCGGCGCGGCCATAGACGGCAGCGGTGAGTGCCTGCAGCGCGTCCATAATCGGCTGCACGGTGGCGCGCGACGAGCCGCCGTGACCGTTCTCGATTGCCGAGAGCAGCGTCGCCGGCGTTGTCGCCGCCGAGAGCAGCACCCGCTTCCGGCGTATTACGCCACGACGGACTTCGATCTGTCCGGGTCTCTCCGGCTTTCCGTTGGCGACGTGCAGCTGCGCGACCGGGCGGCCGACGGCGACCGATCCGGCGACACGCAAGGCGGCAACGGCACGCGCCATAGCCGGCGCGCTCCACCCCTGCCGGGTCGCCTCCTGCCGGGCCGAGCGGAGGGCGCGCATCGATCCGCGTAACAGCACCGCCGCTGGCAGCGGCCGCACCGTCTTCGCGTCCCGAACGCGAAACCGTCCGGCCAGGCGCACGAGCGCCAGCGCCACCAGCAGGCCGGCAAAGGCAAACGCAATCGACGCCGCGACGATCTCCGCCGTCGCCCGGTTGCGGCGCGATTCGACAGTGGCGAACGTCTGCCCTGACGCGTCGCGAATGTCCGACGCCGCGCGCGGCACGATCGAGAGCACGCGCATCGGCAGTGCCGGCAGCACGTATGTCTGGTCGCGCCCTTCTGTGTTGCCGGCGCCGGGCATCTGCAGGTTGTAGGTCACCGTGAGCGGCGGGATGTTCACGTCCTGACCGAAGAACCCCTCGGTCAGCAGCCGCATCGAGTACTCGTACTGCAGGTAGCGCCACGGCGGAACGACGACGTCTTCGTGCCGCTGACCGCTGACGGCCTCGAACGGGGTCAATGAAATCGCGCCCGGCTCGAGCTGGTTGACGACCGGCACCACCTTGACCGTCGTCGTCTCGATGACACCGCACGTCAGCACGAGCGTGAACTGCTCGCCGACGCGAACGGCGCTCCGGTCCGCCTTCCACCAGCAGCGGATCGGATCCGATTCGACCTCACCCGGCCGCGGGGCGCGCTTCGTTTGTGCCTGTGCCGGAGCACCAGCGCCCAGCAGGCCGACAGCCAGGAGGGCGAACACGATTCGTTGTGCGGTCATGCGCCTACTCGTTTCAATCCTCGAGATCTTGGCCCTGGGATTTGGGTTTGGAATTGGGGATGTCCTCTCGCTTCGTCTACATCTTCCGCAGCCGCCGTTCGGCAGTGAACTCCACCAGCGCGGTTTCCATCTGCCAGCGGTCGAGCCCGACACGCACCACGTCGAGACCCGCATCGTGCGCCACGCGCTCGATCCGGTCCTGCCACGCGCCGACGCGATCGGCAAGCCGGCGCAGCTCGCGGCGCGAGAGCACCCGCGTGCGGCCGTTTTCCACGTCGTAGGCCTCGATCCAGCCGTCGCAGACGGTCGGCAGCTCATAGGCAAAGCGCACGTCGGCGACCACCAGAATCACGTCGTGGACGGCGTTGAGCAGCGCCAGCTCGCGGACGAGGCGGTCGGCGTCTGGAAACAGAAAGTCGGAAATGACCGGTACGAGCGACGCTTTCCGCACCTGGCTCTCGATCGCCATGATGACGTTGTGCCGTTCCTCACCGGCCTCGGGGGCGCGGCGGTTCTGGTAGAGACCGAGGCAATACAGCAGGTGCGAACGGCCGATGCGCGGCCGCGCGGACGCGAGCTGCTGGAAGTTGTCGTCGAAGGTGACGAGGCCAAACATGTCCTGAAAGAACATCGCCGACAATCCCGCTGCGGCGATCGCGCGCGCGATGGCGCCGGCGATCGGCACGCCGTGCACGCCGCAGCGTGTGGACATCGACGCGTCGGCCACCGCCACGATGGTGGCGTTGCTGTCCTGCTCGAAGTCGCGTGTGATCATCGGGCTGAAGTTCGTCATCGACGACTGTGCCCAGTCGATCGACGACATCCGGTCGCCCGGCTCCCACTCGCGGACGCCGACGAAGTTGAACCCGCTGCCTTTGAAGACACTGGCGTGATCGCCGAGCGTGAACTCCTTCATCCGCTTGATGATGAAGAGTTCAATCTCCGCAATCTCACGGAGATTGACGAGAGGCTCAGCATCAACTCCCGACTGCCAATTGCCAACGTCCAACTCACACCTCCGGTGTCGCGGCTGTTCGGCGTTGGTACGTGGAAGTTGGAAGTGTGCTCTTCATGGCACCGGCACGCGGTCCACGATGTCGTCGATCACCATTTCGACAGTGACACCGTGGCTCGCCGCGTGCGGCCCGAGCCACACGCGATGGCCCAGAATGTAGCGTGCGAGGTCCTGGACATCCTCCGGATAGACCTCGGCGCGCCGGCGCATCAGCAGCGCCCACACCTTGACCAGCCGTCCCCAGGCGATCGTCGCCCGTGGCGAGGCGCCGAGATCAACGCACTTCTCCACCAGCTCCGACGGCGAACGCTGGTGCCATTCGCTTTCCGCGCTGTAGGGCCGCGTCGCCCCGACGAGGCGGCGGATGTACTTGGCCAGCGCTTCGTGCAGAAACACCTCGCGCGTGATTACAGAGCGCAACTCGATGATCCGCTCCTTCGGCACGAGCGGCTTCAGCCGCACACGCTTGAAGTCGAAGCTGACCAGCTTCTCTTCCTCCGCCGGCGGAAGATACGCGATGTTGATCATGATCGCGAAGCGGTCGGTCGCGGCTTCGGAGAGCGGAAAGGTGCCCTGGCCCAGCTCCACCGGATTCATCGTCGCGATGGCAAAGCTGAACGGAGCCAGCTCGTAGGTGGTCTTGCCGACCGTGACGGTGCGGTCCTGCAGACCTTCGAGAAACGCGCTCTGCGACTTGAGCGGGATGCGGTTGATTTCGTCGAGGAGGATGACTTCGGCCGATGCGAGCGGTCCGAACTCGGTGATGAATTCGCCGGTCGCCGGGTTGATCATCTGGAATCCGACGATTTCCGTCGGCTGCAGATCGGCACGCCCCTGCAGGCGCGCGAACTTCGCGTTGCTGATAGCGGCCAGAATCACGCCGAAGAATGTCTTGCCGACTCCCGGGACCCCGCGCAACAGCAGGTTGCCGGCGTTGACCTGGCGCTTCTGATCCTTGTCGTAGGTCGTGGGAATCTCGGACAACAGAACGACGTTCGCGAGTGCCTTTTCGGTGTCGTATCCAACCAGTGCGTTGCCCGCCTCGGCGACGATTGCCTCGTGAAGATCTATGGACTCCTGAAGTTCCGGATGCATGAACGGTGAATCATACCTGATGGGCTTCGACGGTCCCGGGCGGCGATGTGTTACCGTGCGCGGCGCCTATGGTCTCAACGGCCGCTTCAATTCGCTCGCGAAACAGCAATGTCCGAACGGTGGCCTTCGCCAGCCTGATCGGAACGACCATCGAATGGTATGACTTCTTTCTCTACGGGACCGCGGCGGCCCTCGCCTTCAATCGGTTGTTCTTTCCGACCTTTGACCCGCTGACCGGGACGCTCGCGTCGTTCGGCACCTACACGGTCGGCTTCGTTGCGCGCCCGATCGGCGGCATCATCATCGGCCACTACGGCGACCGTCTCGGACGCAAGTCGATGCTGGTGCTGACGCTGGTCGTGATGGGTGTCGCCACGTTCCTCATCGGCCTGCTGCCGACCTACGATCAAATCGGCCCCTGGGCAGCCGTCGCGCTCGTCGTCCTGCGGATCGCGCAGGGGTTCGGCGTCGGCGGCGAGTGGGGCGGCGCCGTCCTCATGGCAGTGGAGCACGCGCCGCCGGGGGCGCGCGGCTTCTACGGCAGCTGGCCGCAGATCGGCGTCCCGGCGGGACTGCTGCTCTCCACGGCGGTCTTCACCGCGTTTTCCGTGATGCCCGAAGACCAGTTCCTCGCCTGGGGCTGGCGCGTCCCCTTCCTCCTCAGCATCGTTCTCGTCGCCATCGGCCTGCTGATTCGGCTCCGCATCCTCGAGACGCCGGCGTTCGTCCGCATCAAGGCGGAGGCACTGGCGGTTCGGCAGCCGATCGTGGAAGTCCTCCGCACGTATCCGAAGCAGGTGCTGCTCGCGATGGGCGCTCGATTTGCTGAAAACGGAGCGTTTTACGTGTTCAGCGTGTTCGTCCTGACCTACGCGACCCAGCACGCGATGATCGATCGGCAGATCGTCCAGTACGGCATCCTGATCGGATCGGCCGTAGAACTGGTTGCCATCCCGCTGTTCGGCGCGTTGTCGGATCGCGTCGGCCGCCGACCCGTGTACTTGTTTGGCGCGGTGATGACGGCGGTCGTGGCGTTCCCGCTGTTCGCCGCGCTCGACAATGGCGATCCGGTGACGATCGCCATTGCTCTGACGGCCGCATTCACGCTGTCACACGCCGCAATGTATGCGCCGCAGGCGGCTTTCATGTCGGAGTTGTTTCATGCGCGGGTCCGCTACAGCGGCGCCTCGCTCGGTGCGCAGCTCGCGTCGGTCTTTGCGGGCGGCCTCGCCCCGTTCATCGGCACGGCCCTCCTCACCGCCGGCTACGGCCGCGGCGCGGTCGCGCTCTATGTCATCGCGCTGGCGGTGGTGACAATCGGTGCGGTGCTGGCAGCAGTCGAAACGGCGCGCGACGAAGGAGACTGAAAGATCAATAATCAGCCTTCACCGATGGATCTGATGAGAGCGGCTGTGCTCGAGCGCGCCCCGGGCGGGCTGCACATCGAGGAAGTTCCCATACCCGAGCCTCGCGCCGGAGAAATCCTCGTGCGCGTCGCCGGCTGCGGTGTCTGCCATACGGACCTCCACGTCATGAAAGCGGAGGTCGCCTTCCCGACACCTGCAGTCATGGGCCACGAAATCACGGGCACGGTGGCGGCGCTGGGGCCTGGCGTCAGCGGCCCGGCGGCTGGTACGCCCGTCGCCAGCGCGTTCATCATGCCGTGCGGGACCTGTGTCGCCTGCGCCGCCGGCCGGGACGATCTCTGCGACAACTTCTTCGCGATGAACCGCCTCAAGGGCACGCTCTACGACGGCACCTCGCGGCTGCGCCGCAAGGACGGAACGTCGCTGGCGATGTATTCGATGGCGGGACTCGCCGAGTACGCCGTGGTGCCGGCGACCGATGTGTTCCCCGTACCGGCCGCGCTCCCCCTGCCGGAATCATCCGTGCTCGGCTGCGCAATCTTCACCGCGTTCGGTGCCGTCCGGCATGCGGCGGAGCTCCGCGGCGGTGAACGCATTGCCGTCGTCGCCGTCGGCGGCGTCGGCATCAATATCGTGCAGATCGCGCGCGCCTTCGGCGCCTCGCAGATCATTGCCGTGGATGTTCGTGATGACAAACTGGAAGCCGCGCGGCGGCTGGGCGCGACCGACGTCGTGAATTCCCGCGACACCGACGCAGTCGCCCGCGTGCGCGAGTTGACCGATGGCCGCGGCGTCGACACGGCGTTCGAAGTGCTGGGCCTGCCGCAGACGTTCACACAGGCGTCCGAGATGATTCGGGACGGCGGACGCATGGTTGCTGTCGGCATCGCGCCGGTGAAAGCAACAGCAGCCGTTGAGATTACCCGGCTCGTTCGCCGCGAGCTCCGTATCATCGGTTCGTACGGCGCACGCACCCGCACCGACATGCCGGAGATCATTCGCCTCGCCGCGCAGGGAGTCTTCAGGCCCGAAACGATCGTCACGGAGCGTTTCCCGCTCGCCGAAGCTGACGCTGCCTATCAAGCACTGGCGCGGGGCGAAATCGTCGGACGCGCGATTGTTGTCCCGTAAGGTCTGCCGTTTGTAACGCGCCGCGGAGATGAGATGAGACGCGGAGATAATCACTTAATCTGAACTCCGCGGCTCCGCGACTGCGCAGCCCGCATCTGAAGACTATGCTTGTAGAAACTGCTCTCCGGAATTACGTCGGCGGTCGCTGGGAGGACTCCCGGGCGACGCAGTCCATCCCCGTTACGAACCCGGCGACGGGTGAAGTCATGGCGCAGGCCCCCCTGTCATCGGCCGATGATGTGGCCAGCGCGGTGAAGGCGGCCAGCGATGCGCTGCCGGGGTGGCGTCGAACGCCGGCCGGCGACCGCATTCAGCCGCTCTTCCGGCTCAAGGCGCTGCTCGACGCCAACTTCTCCGAGATTGCGCGGCTGATTACGCAGGAGTGCGGCAAGACGCTCGCGGAATCAGAAGGCGAGCTCAAACGCGGCATCGAAAACGTCGAGGTCGCGTGCGGAATCCCGTCGCTGATGATGGGCTCCAATCTCGAAGACATTGCGTCCGGGATCGACGAGCTGATGATTCGGCAGCCCGTTGGCGTCGTTGCGGTCATCACGCCGTTCAACTTCCCCGGCATGATTCCGCTGTGGTTTCTTCCCTACGCGATCGCCTGCGGGAATACGCTCGTCATGAAGCCGTCCGAGAAAACGCCGTTGACGATGGCGCGGGTCATGGAACTGATCGAACACGCTGGCATTCCAGCGGGGGTCGTCAACCTCGTTCACGGCGGCAAGGACGCGGTCGACGGCTTGCTCGATCACCCCGAGGTCCGCGCGATTTCGTTCGTCGGGTCGACGCCGGTCGCCCGCTACATCTACGCGCGCGCCGCCGCCAACGGCAAGCGCGTGCAGTGCCAGGGCGGCGCCAAGAACCCGATCGTCATCCTGCCGGACGCCGACCTGGACATGACGACGCGCATCGTCGCTGACTCCGCGTTCGGGTGCGCCGGCCAGCGGTGCCTCGCCTCGTCGGTGGTCATCACGGTCGCCGACGCGGACCGGCCGTTCACCGATCGGATCAGCGAGGCTGCCACATCGCGGAAGGTCGGCTACGGCCTCGACGCCGGAACCGAGATGGGGCCGGTGATCTCAGGGGAAAGCCGCGCGCGCATCGAAGGGCTGATCGCGCAAGGGATCAGCGCGGGAGCGACGCCACTCGTCGACGGCCGCCAGGCGAACGTCAAGGGTTACGAAAAAGGCAGCTTCCTCCGGCCGACCGTGCTTGCCGACGTCGATCCGCGGGGTGAGCTCGCACGCACGGAAGTCTTTGGACCGGTACTGAGTGTGATGCGCGCTGAGTCGGTGGAAGCAGCGATCGCGATGGTGAACGGCTCGGCCTACGGCAACATGGCGTGCCTGTTCACCACCAGCGGCGCCGCGGCGCGACAGTTCCGCTACGAAACGCGCGTCGGCAACGTCGGCATCAACGTCGGCGTCGCCGCGCCGATGGCCTATTTCCCGTTCTCGGGCTGGAAGGACAGCTTCTTTGGCGACCTCCACGCGCAGGGCCGCGACGCGATCGACTTCTACACGGAGAAGAAGGTCGTGGTCGAGCGATGGCCTTCCAACTGGAGCCGCAAATTCTAACGATGACGACACACCGAGACACTGAGGGCACCGAGAGCGACGGCGCTGTGCCTCGGTGTCTCCGTGCCTCGGTGTGACGCCTTCGGTGAAAACGGCCGCGCCGTTCATCGCGGCGACCGCAGCCGCCGGTCTGTTGTTCGTCACGATTCAGCATTCTCGAGAGCAGCCTCCTCCACTGCCATCCGCGGTACGGCTCTCGCTCGCCCCGCCGCCGGGAACCGAGTTCGGTGCCGGAGACGAGCCGCTGGACGCCGCAATTTCCCCGGACCAGCGCGAAGTTGTCCTGGTCGCTACCGAGCGACACCGCGACGCAGGTGATCAGCCACCGACGGGTACGTCCCGACTGTGGCGACGACGGTTCGACGCGGAAGCGGCGCAGCCGGTTGCCGGAACTGACGGCGCGAGGCTTCCGGCGTGGAAGCAGACGGGGCACGTGCTGTCGTTCTTTGCTGACGGCCGCCTCAAGCTGTTAACACTCGCGGACGGGACGGTCACCGACGCTGCCGACGCACCGTCGCCGGCCGGTGCGACGTGGCTGCGCGACGGCTCGCTGCTCTTCGCGTCGGATCGCGGACCGGTGCGGCGTCTCGCTGACGGACGCATCGAGGAGGCGACGCGGCTGGCGAGCGCGGACGTCGCGCATGTCTTCCCCGCGGCCGTCGATGACAGCCAGGACTTCACCTACGTCGCGATACGCGCTGACGGCCGCCGCGTGGTGCGCCTGAACGCAGGAGGCCGGGAAACCGAACTGGGAACGACGTCCGCTCACGCAACGCTGATGGGCACGAATTGGCTCCTCTCCATCAGAGACAACACGCTGCTTGCCGACTATCGCAACGCCGACGGTCTGATGGAGGGCAACGCCTTCCCACTGGCGCTGGATGTCGGCAGCACGCGTCTCGGCCGCGGCCTGTTCGTCGCCTCGACCGACGTGCTGCTGCACTCGAAAGCGGCAGAACGGCCCCGTCGCATTGTCTGGCTCGACATGCGCGGAGGCCAGGTCGGGGCGGTCGCCGATGTCGGCGATTACTGGCAGGTGCGATTGTCGCCCGACGATCGGCGGCTGGCCGTGACGACGCGCGACCCGCTGATCGGCGCGCTGGACGTGCTGATGATTCCGGTGGACGCGGCCGCGGCGACGCTGCGGCTGACGACGGCGCTGGCCGCGGACAGCGATCCGGTGTGGTCACCGGACGGGCGCGCGCTGCTCTTCCGCTCGATGCAGCGCGGCCGCCCCGAGGTATTCGTCACCTCCACGGCGCTCCCGCCGGCAACAGGCGCCGACGGCGCGGCCAGGCCCGCGGCTGCGGCCGGTGAGGTGCCGACAGACTGGCGGAGCAACGAGATGCTTCTGCAGGTGCGCGGGGACGCGGGATTCGATCTCGTTCGCGCGACGAGCACCGGGGTCATACATCAGGTTGCTGCTTCTCCCTTCAATGAGACCGACGGTCGCTGGTCACCCGATGGGCGATGGATCGCCTACGTCTCAGACGAATCCGGTCGCCCTGACATATACGCAATCGACGCGCGCGCGCAAACGACACGTGCGGCGCCGCGGCGCGTCTCGTATGGCGGGGGTACGCACCCGCGATGGACGCGCGATGGGCGTGCGCTGCTGTTTTTGCGCGGATCGACCATCATGCGTGCGGAACTCGCGGCCGACGCGGCGAGGTTCGCAGCCCCGCAGCCGCTGTTCGACGTTCCAGATATCAGGGACTTCGACGTGGCGCGCAGCGGCCGAATAATCGCGCTGCTGCCAACGCGCACGGAGCCGGTAAATGTGTCCGCAGTGCTGAACTGGCGCTCCGTGGTTGAAACAGAACGTCGAAAGACACCGCGGAAACAACGACCCGTGCTCTAAGCGTCGTAGAACCAGTCCACGACTGCGTCGCGTATGCCGCCACGGACCTCCGTAACTTCGTGGAGCGCGTCTGCGCGAAAGGCCACCAGCAGCCCCGCCTCGGGTATCACGTCCACATCCTGGTGAGACATGAAAAGCCGGAGGACACCGCCGTCGAAGTCGCCGCCGGCTCCTGCGTCGCGCGAGGTGTTGAGAAAGAGTACGAGCGCCACAGCTCTTCGCGCCGCGAGTTCCCATTCCGGATCGGTACCCCGATCACGATGCGGCCGGTAAAAGCCGCCGGGTAGATACCGGATAAAGCTCGCCCCTTCGCGCTCGCCGAGGGGGATACGCAGCGACGCCGCCACACGGCTGCGGCAGCTCTCGAGCTGCGCCCCGATGCCGTCAACCAGGCTACCGGCCGGCTCGATCAGCGCGGCGCGACGGATCGTGGTCTGGACGTGGATTCCTTCCGCGAGGATTTCAGCGTCTTCGGACTCCCCGACATCCATCGCCCGGCGGGCGGCCAGACAGTCATCGAGGCTGAGGAAGCGTTCCTGCTGGAACAGCGGTGGCATTCCAGAAGTACTGCACATTTCGGCGTCGATTTGCGCGCCGAGCTCGGCCGGAACAGGCGGAAGGCGATCGTCGTATCTGATGTCGAAGTGATATCACTTAGATATTGGAGGATACGATGACTCGCGAACGGTTGCGCCACGGATTGCCCGGGATTCCCATGCTGCTGGTTGCATTCGTTGCGTTGGCCGGCATCGTCTGGCTGTTCGTCACGGGCGCCGTCCCAGGCGACAACGATGAGCCGCGCCGCGCTGCCATGGCGCTCTTAGCCGTCGCTCTGTTCCCGATCTGGCTGTTGATGCTCAAGGGCTTCTTCATGGTGGCGCCGAACGAAGGGAAGGTGCTCCAGCTGTTCGGCGACTATGTCGGCACTGCGAAAAAGAGCGGCCTGCGTTACGCGAATCCCTTCTACAAGAAACGGAAGCTGTCGCTGCGCGTCCGCAACTTCGAAAGCGGGCAACTGAAGGTCAACGACAGCGAGGGCAACCCGATCGAGATCGCCGCCGTCGTCGTGTGGCGGGTCGTGGAAACCGCGGAGGCGACCTTCGAAGTAGACAATTACGAAGACTACGTGCACGTGCAGAGCGAAGCGGCACTGCGGAATGCCGCCACGAGCTACCCGTACGACTCGCATGAGGACGATGTCATCTCGCTGCGCGGGTCAACCAGTGCGGTCGCCGACCACCTGAAAGTCGAGGTCCAACAGCGATTGGACAAAGCCGGCGTCGAAGTCCTCGAGGCGAGAATCAGCCATCTCGCCTACGCGCCGGAAATTGCGGCGGCAATGCTGCAGCGCCAGCAGGCGGGCGCGATCATCGCCGCGCGTCAGCGCATCGTCGAGGGCGCCGTCGGCATGGTGGAAATGGCCCTGCAGATGCTGTCGCACAAGGGGATCGTGACGCTCGACGAAGAGCGGAAGGCGGCGATGGTCAGCAATCTGCTCGTCGTGCTGTGCGGCGAGAAGGCGGCGCAGCCGATCGTCAACACCGGCACGATTCATCAGTAGGCCGATCGTGCCCGAGCGGAAGCCGTTTCTCCTTCGGATTGACAGCGCCGTGCTCGACGCCGTGCAGCGGTGGGCGAACGACGATCTGCGCAGCCTGAATGCGCAGATCGAGTTCGTCCTCCGTGAGGCGCTCCGTCGCGCCGGCCGCCTGCCGCGAGCGCCCGGCGCGGAACAGGCGGACGCCGGGGGCGAGGGGTTGCCTGAGTAGCCAACCTACCGATCGGATCCAATTCGCCGATAATCCGTCCGTGCGACCCCTCCTCAAGTGGGCCGGCGGCAAGCGGCAGCTGCTTCCGGCGCTGGAGCAGTACTACCCATCGTCTTTCACGCGGTATCTGGAACCTTTCGTCGGCAGCGGAGCGGTCTTTTTTCACCTGGCCGACTCCGGCGTGCTGGCTGGCCGGCGCGTCGTCCTGTCCGACGTCAACGCCGATCTGATCGGCTGTTATCGTGCAGTGCGCGATGACACCGAGCAGGTGATCGCCGCACTTGCCGCGCTCGAACGCGATCATCGGCGACGGGGCGACGACTGTTACTACGAGGTGCGCGATCGGCAGTTCAACCCGCTGCGAACGCAGCTCGTTGCCGCTTCCAACGCTTCGCCGAACGCCGCCGCCTGCACGTATCCGCCGGCGCTCGCCGCTATGCTGATATTCCTGAATCGCACCGGCTTCAACGGCCTGTTCCGGTTGAACAAGCTGGGGCACTTCAATGTGCCGGCGGGCCGTTATCGCGATCCGCGCATCTGCGATCCGGATCACATCCGGGCGGTTGCCGACGTTCTGCAGCGTCCGGGGATTGCAATCGAGCATCGCGGCTTCGACGCGGCGCTCGCTGACACGGGTCCGGGCGACTTCGTCTACTGCGATCCGCCGTACGCGCCATTGAGCCGCACATCGAGCTTCGCGAACTACACGGCTGCCGGCTTTGCTTCTCCCGATCAGCTCCGCCTGATGGACGCGGTGGTTCGTGCCTGCCGCCGCGGCGCTCACGTCGTCATGTCGAACTCGAGTGCCCCTGAGATCGAAGAGGCGTGTCGGACGCGGGCGGCGCGCCAGGCGAAGCTCGCCGTGCACCGTGTTCCGGCGCGCAGGGCGATCAATTCGCGCGGCTCAGCCCGTGGGCCCGTAGACGAGCTGATCATCACCAATGTGAGAGCCTCGGCGTTGACTGCGATCAAGCCGCGGATGATCAAGGCCCAAGGCCGAAGGCCGAAGGCCCAAGGGCTGGTCCAGACATAAGTCTCGTGCGGGGGCGCTTCTCAGGAATCAAGCAAGGTCGAGGCAGGAGTCTCGACGCGGGCCGACGCTTCGTTTTTCTCTTGGGACTTTGGCCTGAGGCCCTAGCCCTGTATGCTGGAAAGCACGCGAAAGTGGCGGAACTGGCAGACGCGCCAGACTTAGGATCTGGTACCCGAAAGGGTATGGGAGTTCGAGTCTCCCCTTTCGCACTCCTTCGCTCACGCCTCGCTGCCGGAGCGTGAGCTGCGGAGTGCAAGCGTCACGCACCGCACCAACTAGCTTCTCCATGAAAACCGAATTCACCGACGTCAGCGAAACGCAGAAGACCCTCACGATCGAGATCCCGAGCGACGTCGTCGACGCGGAGATCAACAAGGTCGCAAAGGACTATTCCAAGCAGGCGCGGCTGCCCGGGTTCCGGCCGGGCAAAGTGCCGGCGACCATCATCAAGCAGCGCTTCAAGGATCAGATCCGCCACGACGTGATGCACGGCCTCATCCCGCGCGCCGTCGAGGAGGCGCTGCAGGAGCGCGGCATCGAGCCGATCGACACGCCGAACATCAAGGACGTCGTCCTCGAGGAAGGGCAACCGCTCAAGTTCACCGCGGCAGTCGAAACCGTCCCGGCATTCGATCCTGGAGATTTGGGCACGCTGTCAGCGACACGTCCACCGACGGCAGTGACCGACGAAGCCGTCGAGCAGATGCTGCAGCGGCTGCGCGAGCGCGCGGCGAAGTTCGAGCCGGTGGAGGGGCGTTCGATCAGCGACGGTGACACGGCGGTTCTCGACATCGATCGCCAGGATGCGGGGAAAGAGACCGACCGCCACGAAAACGTCTCGGTCGAGATCGGCGGCGCCGCCAATCCTCCCGGCTTCGACGCGAACCTCACCGGCCTCAACGTCGGCGACGACAAGACATTCACGATTCATTTCCCTGCGGACTATGCCGTCCAGGAGATGGCCGACACCGACGTCACCTACACCGTGAAGGTGAAAGAGGTGCGGCGCAAAGTGCTGCCCGAACTGGACGACGAGTTTGCCAAGGATCTCGGAGCGTTCGATTCGCTGGCGGCGCTGCGCGACCGAGTGCGGTCGGATCTCGAGGAAGAGGCGCAGGACGGCGCCAAGCGTGAGGTTCGGTCGGCCGTGCTGAAGCAGTTATCAGAGCGCGTGACGTTCGACCTGCCGACCTCCCTTGTCGAGCGCGAGATCGATCGACGGCTCGAGGAGTTCGTCCGGCAGCTGATGCAGCAGAACGTCGATCCGCGGCAGGCCGGGATTGATTGGAGTCAGTTCCGCGAAGCTCAGCGTGATCCGGCCAGGGCGGCCGTCGCCAGCGCGCTGGTGCTCGACGAAATTGCCAGGCGCGAGAACATTACTGTAAGTGCCGAAGAGGTCGATAAGGAGATTGAACAGTTTGCCGCCCGGGCGGGACGGACGCCGGCTGCGCTTCGGGCCCAGCTGGAAAAGGAGGGCGGGGTTGCGCGGCTATATGCCGGGCTCCGCCGGGAGAAGGCGGTTGACTTGGCGCTGACGCATGCTAGGATCACCGACGAGTAGCCCGCCGAAACCTTTGACGAACAATGAGTTGTGCGGCGTCTCGCGGCCACGCGTCCCCGTTGGCGTGTGAGACGGCCGATCACCAATCACATTCACATTCAAACGATTCACGCACTGCTGACCACGACTCGTCAATGAACTACGCCCAATTAGTCCCGATGGTGGTCGAACAGACCAACCGCGGCGAACGCGCCTACGACATCTATTCCCGGCTGCTGAAGGACAGCATCATCTTCATCGGCACGCCGATCGACGACCAGATCGCCAACCTGTGTATCGCGCAGATGCTGTTCCTGGAAGCCGAAGATCCCGACAAGGACATCATGCTGTACATCAACAGCCCGGGCGGATCGATTACCGCCGGGCTCGCGATCTACGACACGATGCAGTTCATCAAGCCCGACGTGCAGACGATCTGCATCGGTCAGGCCGCGTCGATGGCGGCCGTGCTGCTCGCGGCAGGGGCCAAGGGCAAGCGCTTCTCGCTGCCGAACTCCCGCATCGTGATCCATCAGCCGCTGATGCAGGGGCTGGCGGGACAGGCGACCGACATCGACATCCACGCGCGTGAAATTCTGCGCATGCGCGAGCGCCTGAACGAAATCCTGGTGCACCACACGGGGCAGACTTTTAAGCGCATTCAGGAAGACACTGAGCGGGATTACATCATGTCCGCTGACCAGGGGAAGGAATACGGGATTATCGATGACGTCATCCGGAAACGGGTGTAACATCGAACAACGCCTGCACAAGCATGGTTAAAAAGAACGGCGAGACAGAGATCCTGCGCTGCTCGTTCTGCAATAAAGATCAGAACGACGTCCGCAAGCTGATCGCGGGCCCGACGGTCTTTATCTGCGACGAATGCGTCGAGGTGTGCAACGACATCATTGCGGACGACAACCGCTTTGAGAATCGAGGCGTGCGCTCGTCGCTCCCGTCCCCGCCGGAGATCAAGAAGTTCCTCGACGAGTACGTCATCGGCCAGGAACGCACGAAGAAGAAGCTCGCCGTCGCGGTCTACAACCACTACAAGCGCATCGAAATCCAGAAGCAGCCGCGCAGCCGCAACGACGTCGAGCTGACCAAGTCGAACATCCTGCTGATCGGGCCGACCGGCACCGGCAAGACGCTGCTGGCGCAGACGCTCGCCAAACTGCTCTCCGTCCCCTTCACCATCGTCGACGCGACGACGCTGACGGAGGCCGGCTATGTCGGCGAGGACGTCGAGAACATCATCCTCAAACTGCTGCAGGCCGCCGGCGGCGACATCGAGAAGTGCCAGCAGGGCATCATCTACATCGACGAGGTCGACAAGATCTGCCGCAAGGACGAGAACCCGTCCATCACCCGCGATGTCTCTGGTGAGGGCGTGCAGCAGGCGCTGCTGAAGATCCTCGAGGGCACGGTGGCGAACGTGCCCCCACAGGGCGGCCGCAAACATCCGCACCAGGAGTTCTTCCAGATCGATACGACGAACATCCTGTTCATCTGCGGCGGTGCCTTCGTTGGGCTCGACAAGGTCATCGAACGCCGCGTCGGCAAGAAGACGCTCGGCTTCAAGGCAGAAGTGAAGTCGGTCCAGAAGCGCGAGGTCGGCGCCACGCTGGAGCAGGTCGAACCCGAAGACCTGATCAAATACGGTCTCATCCCCGAGTTCGTCGGCCGTCTGCCCGTCGTCGGCACGCTCCACGAACTCGACAAGCCCGCGCTCGTTCAGATCCTGACGCAACCTCGCAACGCGATCACGCGTCAGTACCAGAAGCTGTTCGAGTACGAGAACGTGAAGCTCCGCTTCACCGATGACGCGCTCGAAGCGATCGCCGAATCCGCACTGTCCCGCAAGATCGGCGCCCGCGGCCTGCGCATGATCATCGAAGATCTGATGCTGGACCTGATGTACTCGGTGCCCGGGCAGAAGAAACTGCGCGAGGTGGTTGTCACCCGCGAGATCGTCGAAGCCAAGGACAAGTCCATTACACTGATAGAAAAGGCCGGATAGCTGACGCCTTGGGCCTGGCCCACTTAGCCCTGGACCAGCCCTTAGGCCTTGGGCCTTCAGCCTTGGGCCTACAAGGATCCTGATGGAAGTCTACGAAACGCTCCCCATCGTCCCGCTCCGGGACGTGGTGGTTTTCCCGCACATGATGATGCCGTTCGTAATCGGACGGCCGTCCTCCACGCGCGCGCTCGAACACGCGCTGCTGAAGGACAAACGCATCTTTCTCGCCGCTCAGCACGACGCGTCGGTGGACGATCCGCGGCCGGACGACATCTACACGATGGGGTGCGTCGCCAACGTCGTCCAGAGCCTGAAGCTGCCCGACGGCAACATCAAGGTGCTGGTCGAGGGCGTCGATCGCGCCCGTGCGGTCGAATGGAAGGAAGACAAGGGCTTCTACCGCGTCGTCGTCAAGATCCTGCCGAAGCAGAAGGAAGCGTCGGGCGAAGTCGAGTCGACCATGGCCCGCGTCGTCTCGCTGTTCGAGCAGTACGTAAAGCTGTCGAACAACCTGCAGTACGACGCGATGATTGCCGCCGTCCGCGTGGACGATCCGGGCAAGCTGGCCGACACCATCGCCGCCCATCTGCTCGTCGGCGTGGATGAAAAACAGAACCTGCTCGAAATCATCTCCCCGGTCGAACGGCTGAACCGCATTGCCGGCATCCTCGAAATCGAGGTGGACAAGCTCCAGGTCGATCGCCGCATCCAGTCTCGCGTCAAGAAGCAGATGGAGAAGGCGCAGAAGGAGTACTACCTCAACGAGAAGATGAAGGCGATCC
>Ga0111539_10003426_pt1 | contig 20887 bp, 16 predicted proteins | sample RhiMethybrSRZTD1_FD_79667 | JGI IMG/M metagenome (GOLD analysis project Ga0111539, IMG submission 79667) | Populus rhizosphere microbial communities from Tennessee, USA - Rhizosphere MetaG P. TD hybrid SRZTD1 (version 2) (version 2) | ecosystem: Host-associated > Plants > Roots > Rhizosphere >...
CGCTCCAGGCGGAGGTCCACGCGCGGGCCCATGCGATGGAGCAGGGGCAGGAAGGAGCGCTCGAAGAAGTCGACGGGCGGGGCCATGGGATTGTGGGTGCCGCCCTCGATGGTGACCCGCGACGGCCCGCCGGCGGTGAGCAGCGGCGGCAGCACCGTCTGCAGCACCAGCGTGGCGCTGCCGGCGGTGCCGATGGCGAAGGAATAGTCGCCGGCCCGCACCGGTCCCGGCTCGAAGCGCAGGGCGAGCGAGCCCAGGGCGTCGCCGCTCACGGTGGCGGCGCAGACTTCGGCCGCGGCCCGCACCGCGGTGAGGTGCTGGCGCATCAGGCCGGGCTTCTTGCGGTTGGCCCGGATCTTCTCGATCTCGAACGGCTGGCCGGTGAGGGCGGAGAGCGACAGCGCCGTGCGCAGGATCTGCCCGCCTCCCTCCCCCACCGACCCGTCCAGCTTCAGCACGGCTTCACCCCTTGACGCACACCACCTGGCGCAGCCGGTGCACCACGTCCACCAGGTCGCGCTGCGCTTCCATCACGTCGTCGATCGGCTTGTAGGCGGCCGGCGTCTCGTCGATCACGCCCGCGTCCTTGCGGCACTCCACGCCCACGGTGGCCGCCGCGTGGTCGGCCACCGTGAAGCGGCGCTTGGCCTCCGTGCGCGACATGGCGCGGCCGGCGCCGTGGCTGCAGCTGGTGAAGCTCTCCGGGTTGCCCTTGCCGCGCACGATGTAGGAGCGGGTGCCCATGCTGCCCGGGATGATGCCCAGGTCGCCGGCGGCCGCCCGCACCGCCCCCTTGCGCGTCACCAGCACCTCCTCGCCGAAGTGGCTCTCGCGGGCCACGTAGTTGTGGTGGCAGTTCACCAGCTCGTCCGTGGCCGCGAAGGGCGGCACGCCCGGCGTGGCGCCCACCGCCTGCACCACCGACTGCATCATGGTGCGCCGGTTGGTGGCCGCGTACGTCTGCGCCCACTCCACGGCCTCCACGTATTCGTCGAAGGACTGGGCCCCCTCGCTGAAGTAGGCCAGGTCGCGGTCGGGCAGGTTCACCATCTGCCGGCGCATGTCCTCGCGCGCCCGCTCGATGAAGTAGGTGCCGATGCGGTTGCCCACGCCGCGCGAGCCGCTGTGCAGCATGAACCAGACCCGGTCCTCCTCGTCGAGGCAGACCTCGATGAAGTGGTTGCCGCTGCCCAGGGTGCCCAGCTGCCGGGCCGGCGACTTGTCGCGGTCCAGCTTGGGGCTACGCGCCAGAAGCCGCGCGTAGCCCCCCGCCAGCGGCTCCCACGCCTGCCCCACCCGATCCGGCAGGTCGTGCCAGGAGCCCGTGTCGCGCTTGCCGCGGCCGGGGGTGAAGCCCACCGGCACGGCCCGCTCGATCCGCTCGCGCATGGCGCGCAGGTCGTCGGGCAGGTCCGAGGCGCGCAGCGTGGTCCGCAGCGCGGCCATGCCGCAGCCGATGTCCACGCCCACCGCGGCCGGCACGATGGCGCCCTTGGTCGCCACCACGCTGCCCACCGTGGCGCCCAGGCCCCAGTGCACGTCGGGCATGGCCGCGATCCACTTGAACACGAAGGGCAGGCGGGCCGTGTTCTCGAGCTGCCGGCGCGCTCCCTCGTCGAGCGGCACGCCCCGCACCCAGGCCTTGATCGGCGCCCGTCCCTCGCCCGTCAGCTCGACATAGGTCTCGGACATCGTCCTCTCCTCGCCCGCGCCAATAGGCAAACGGCGCACCAGCTCCACTCGCGGCGGGCCCCTACAGGGCAAGATCATGAGGGCACGAGAGTTCCCCGCCAACCCGCCCCTTGGACGACAGTGCCATTTGCGATGCTGTTGGATCGTCTTTATCTTATGATATCGGAATGGTGCAGAAGCCCACCGTGGTGATCGGGCTCCTGGGTCCGGTGCTCGACGATGCCCGCGGCAGCGAGCGCTGGAACCGCTGGCGGCCGACGGTCTCGCTCTGCCAGCAGGACGACCTGGTCGTGTCCCGGCTGGAGATCCTGTACTCGCGGCGCTTCGCCAACCTCCTGGAGCGCATCACGGCCGACATCCGCTCGGTCTCGCCCGAGACCGAGGTGCGCCCGCACCTCCTGGAGCTGGAGGACGCCTGGGACTTCGAGCAGGTGTTCGAGGCCCTGCACGGCTTCGCCCGCGCCTACACCTTCGACCCCGAGGCCGAGGACTACCTCGTGCACATCACCACCGGCACCCACGTGGCCCAGATCTGCCTGTTCCTCCTCACCGAGTCGCGCCACTTCCCCGCCCGCCTGGTGCAGACCAGCCCGGCCAAGCGCGGCGACGGCCGGGGGCGGGTGAGCCTGATCGACCTCGACCTCTCGCGCTACGACCGCATCGCCTCCCGCTTCGCCCAGGAGCACCGCGAGGCCACCTCGATCCTGAAGTCGGGCATCGAGACGCGGAACGCGGAGTTCAACCGCCTCATCGACCGCATCGAACACGTGGCCGTGCGCTCGCGGGCGCCGCTCCTCCTCACCGGGCCCACCGGCGCGGGCAAGTCGCGCCTGGCCACCCGCATCTACGAGCTGAAGCGCTCGCGGCGGCTGGTGGAGGGCGCGTTCGTGGAGGTGAACTGCGCCACCATCCGCGGCGACGGGGCCATGTCCGCGCTCTTCGGCCACGTCAAGGGCGCCTTCACCGGCGCCGCGCAGGACCGGGCCGGCCTCCTGCGCAAGGCCGACGGCGGCATGCTCTTCCTGGACGAGGTGGGCGAGCTGGGCCTGGACGAGCAGGCCGTGCTGCTGCGGGCGGTGGAGGAGAAGCGCTTCCTCCCCCTGGGCGCCGACCGCGAGGTGGGCAGCGACTTCGAGCTGGTGGCCGGCACCAACCGCGACCTGCGCGCGCAGGTGGCGGCCGGCTCGTTCCGCGAGGACCTGCTGGCCCGCATCGACCTGTGGACGTTCCGCCTGCCCTCCCTGCGGGAGCGGGCCGAAGACGTGGCCCCCAACCTCGACTACGAGATCGACCGCTTCCTGCGCCAGTCGGGCGTGCGCGTGGCCTTCAACAAGGAGGCGCGCGACCGCTTCCTGCGCTTCGCCACCGCGCCCGACGCGGCCTGGACCCGCAACTTCCGCGACCTGGCCGGCGCGGTGACCCGCATGTGCACCTACGCCGACGGCGGGCGCATCACCACCGCCATCGTGGACGACGAGATCGCGCGCCTGCGCGCGGCCTGGGGCGGGGCCGGCGGGCCGGGGCCGCCCGGCATCGACGCCCTGCTGGGGCCGGAGGAGGCCGCCCGCATCGACCTCTTCGACCGCCTGCAGCTGGAGGCCGTCCTGCGCGTGAGCGGCCGCTGCCGCACGGTCTCGGAGGCCGGCCGCCTGCTCTACGCGTCGTCGCGCGCGCGCAAGTCCAATCCCAACGACGCCGACCGCCTGCGCAAGTACCTGGCCCGCTTCGGGCTGCGCTGGGATGAGGTGCGCGCGGCCGGGGCCACGTAAACTGCGGTCGAGGGGAGCACGATGACACCACAGAAGAAGGGCGCGGCGGCCGCCTTCGGCGCGCTGGGCCTCGAGTCCACCCTCGTGTCCGTGCTCGAAGAGCTCGGCTACGAGGAGCCGACGCCCATCCAGCGCGACGCCATCCCGGCCCTGCTCGACGGCCGCGACCTGCTCGGCCAGGCCGCCACCGGCACCGGCAAGACGGCCGCCTTCGCCCTGCCGCTGCTGCAGCGCGTGCTGGGGAAGAAGCGCCAGGACAAGGCGCCCGCCCTGCTGGTCCTGGTGCCCACCCGCGAGCTGGCCATGCAGGTGGCCGAGGCCCTGCACCGCTACGGGAAGAGGCTGGACGCGCGCGTGCTGCCCATCTATGGCGGCCAGTCCCTGGGCCAGCAGTTCCGCGCCCTGGCCCGGGGCGTGGACGCGGTGGTGGCCACGCCCGGGCGCGCGCTCGACCACATCCGCCGCTCCACGCTGGCCCTCGACCACGTGCAGGCGCTGGTGCTCGACGAAGCGGACGAGATGCTGGACATGGGCTTCAGCGAGGACCTGGAGGCCATCCTGGAGGCGGTGCCGGAGGGGCGGCAGACGGCGCTCTTCTCCGCCACCATCCCCAAGCGCATCGCCTCCATCGCCTCCCGCCACCTGCGGGACCCGCTGCGGGTGGTGATCCCGGACGAGAAGCTCGAGAAGGGCGAGGCGCCGCTGGTGCGCCAGGTGGCCTACCTGGTGCCCCGCGCGCACAAGGTGGACGCGCTGGGCCGCATCCTCGACCACGAGGCTCCGACCTCGGCGCTCGTCTTCTGCCGCACCCGAAACGAGGTGGACGAGCTGGCCCAGGCCCTGAGCGCCCACGGCTACCGGGCGGAGGCCATCCACGGCGGCCTCTCCCAGCGCGACCGCGACCGGGTGATGAAGCGCTTCCGCGAGGGCACGGCCGAGCTGCTGCTGGCCACCGACGTGGCCGCGCGCGGGCTCGACATCGGGCGCGTCTCCCACGTGATCAACTACGACGTGCCCTCGGCCCCCGAGTCGTACGTGCACCGCATCGGCCGCACGGGACGGGCCGGGCGGGAGGGCGTGGCCGTCACGCTGGTGGAGGCGCGCGAGCGGCCGCTGATCCGCAACATCGAGCGCCTCACCGGCCGGCGCCTGGAGGTGAAGCCGGTCCCCACGCTGGCCGACCTGCGCGCGCGGCAGATGGAGGCCACGCGCGAGGCGGTGCGGGCGGCCGTGATCAAGGGCGGGGCGGAGGCCTTCCGCCCCGTGGTGGCCGCGCTGGCCGAGGAGTACGACGTCTTCGACATCGCGGCCGCGGCCATCAAGATGGCCGCGGCCGGCAAGGAGTACCCGGAGACGGACCCGCTGCCCGCGGTCCTCGAGCGGCCCGAGCGGCCGGCCCGGGGCGAGCGTCCGGCCCGGAGCGAGCGGGCTCCGGGCAAGCCGGCGCGTCCGCGCGTGGCCCACACGTTCGCCAAGGTCTACATCTCCGTCGGCGCCAAGGGCAACGTGCGCGCGGGCGACCTGGTGGGCGCCATCGCCAACGAGGCCGGCCTCAGCAAGTCGGACCTGGGCGCCATCGAGATCACCGACCGCTTCTCGCTGGTGGAGGTGCGCGACGACCGCGTGGAGAGCGTGCTGGAGGCGCTGCGCCGCACGAGCATCCGCGGCCAGAAGGTGACGGCCAGCCGCTACCGTGAGCCGCGGCACAAGCCCGGCCGGTGACCCCGCTCACGCACGTGATCCCCGCACCTTGACCGGACGCCGTCCGGGGCCCATTGTCTGCCCCTGCGGCGTGCATCCCTCTCCAATCGCGAGGAGCTGAAGACTTGGGCAAGGGTGGAAAGATCCTGTTGGGCTGCGGCATCGCCGTGGTCCTGGCCGGCATCTGCGCGGCGGTGGTGGTGGTCGGCGGCCTCTGGTGGGCGAAGGGCAAGGCCGAGCAGTTCACCGGCGAGGTGGCCGCCAAGGCCGAGGAGATCTCGCGCTACGAGAAGCAGGCCAATGTGAACTCCTTCAGCGAGCCCGCCGGCGGCGTGCTCCAGGAGGAGCGGCTGGTGAAGTTCCTCGGCGTGCGCAAGGGCGTCTACGTGATCTACGAGGCGCACCAGCCCGAGATCGAGTCGCTCTCCAAGCGCACCGAGGGGAAGAAGGACCTGAGCGTCTCGGAGACGTTCGAGGCCGCCAGCCTCATGGCCCGCCTCGTGTCGGACATCCGCCTGGCCCAGGTGAAGGGGATGGCCGAACAGGGAATGAACGAGACCGAATACCGCTACATCTCGGTCGCCGTCTACAAGTCGGCCTGGGCCGGCATGGCCGAGGCAGAGAACCATGGCACCGGCCAGCAGCCCGCCGACACGATGCAGCAGGGGGCCGACCAGATGGTGCGCAACATCCCCGGCGCCGGGGAGGAGCTTGCCGAGAAGATGCGCCAGGGCGCCGAGATGATGCGCGCGCCCGAGGAGAACGTGCGCCTCTTCAAGAAGTACGAGGCCGACATCAAGAAATACGCGATGTCCGGCCTGGCCGGCATCGGGTTGTGAGTAGGTGTCAGGCGCCGGAGTCGATCCGGCGCCTGACCCCCTTCACATGCTGTAGAAGAACTCCTCGCGCGTGATCTTGCCGTCCTTCACGGTGTAGAGGGCGACCTCCTCCATCTTCATCCGCTGGCCGGCCATGGGGCCCGCCTTGGCGGTGACGTCGTAGTTGAAGATGACCGCGAAGCGGTCGCCGTTGGGGAAGGGGCCCTTCACGCTGCTGGAGTGGACCTCGTGGTTGTTCACCCACCACTCGTTCTTGCCCTTGAGGGCGTCGAGGCCGGTCATGGTGGCCGGCATGTCGGGCCCGCTCATGGCCTCCACGCTGACCGCGTCCTTGGCGAACAGCGTGTCCAGGGCCTCGATGTTCTTGTGCTGGCTGCACAGGTCCACCAGCTTCTTGCCGATCTTGTCGATGTTGTTGTCGCTCACGTGCTCCTCCGGTTGGATCGCCCCACTCGTCCTACTTCTATCCCAGGTCCGGTCAGCGCGGGGTCAAGGCGGCCGGGATTCCCGCCCGCAGGCCGCCGGCCAGCGCGTCCAGGAGGTCGGGGCCCAGCCAGGCCCGCCGGCCTTCGCCCGCGCCCGCGCGCACCCGCTCCGGCACCTCGACGTAGCCCACGTAACCGCCGGCCACGCCCACCACGCGCACGATGCGGTCGGGCTGTGACGGCGGCGGTCCGGCCAGGCGGGCGGCGGCCTCGGCCGTGGGCTCGCCGGGCACGCAGAGGAGGATGACACCCCCCAGCGACAGGACGGTGACGCGCGTGGCGCGGGGCGCGAACGGCCACAGCAGGTTCGCGGCCGGCCGGCGGAGGAAGAAGGACCGCAACATCTGCGGCTCCGCGGGCGGCAGGCCGACCTCCACGGCGGCATAGCCCAGGGTCGGGGGGACCGGGGCCGCCGCGCGCGCGGCCGCGGCCACGTGGTCGGCGACGTACCGGCCCGCCGCCTCGACCGCCGCCGCGCCCATGCCGGGCGGGCGGGCATCGCCCTCGGCTCCCTGCAGCAGCAGCGCCACGTCCCCCTCGCCCTCCAGCCGCCGCATGGCCGCGCCCGGGTATTCGGCCGAGAGCACCGGCTCCGTGCGCGGGATCTGCGTGGCGTGGGCGGCCACCACCGCGACGGTGGCCACCGGCGCACCCCCTGGTCCGTCCAGCCGCAGCACCGTGAGCGCGTCGTCGACCGGCGCCCCGTCGCGGGAGCGGTTCTCCGCCCAGCCGGACAGGCGGTCGCGGGCCACGCTCAGGGTGGCCGGCCGCAGGCGCGCGTGGGCCGCGCGCACGGCCGCGGCCGCCCGCGCGGCCAGGACCTCGGCCACCTCGGGGCGGTAGCGGCCCGTTCCCGCGAGCTGGGCCAGCGGCCGCGCGTCGAAGCCGCCGAACGAGCTGTGCGTGTGGGTGCCCGCGAACAGGACGCCGTCCAGGCCGAGGTCGGCCAGGCGGCGCTCCAGGTCGCGGGCCAGCGCGTCCGGGACGAGGACCACGTCGGCCAGCACCAGCGCCACCGCGTGCCCGCCGCTGGCCACCACGACGGCCCGCACGGCGAGGGGGTCGAGGGTCCGCGTGGCCGTGGCCTTGCGCGGCCCGTAGCCGGCCCGCACGATGGGGAGCGGCGGGTCGAGGACCACCCGCGCCGCTCCCGCCCGCAGCGCGCCGGCGGCCGTGAAGTGCCGGAGCAGGACCGGGGCCGCGGGCCGGGGCCCCGGCCGCCAGTCGGCCAGCAGCAGCAGGTAGAGCGCGGCCGGCAGCAGCAGCCAGCGCGCCCGCCGTCGCCTCTTGGTCACGCGCCGCCTACCATACTCCGCTCCGGCGCCGGCGCCAGCGGTCCTGGCCCTGCCGCACGGTACGCTAGAATCGCCATCCTCCCGGAGGCTCCATGTCCGCCAAGAAGTTCCTCTTCGTCTCCTACGACGGGCTCATCGCCGACATCGCGTGGGAGGTCACGAAGGAGGGCCACCCGGTCAAGCTCTGGATCAAGGATCCCGAGGAGCAGGGCATCGGCGAGGGCTTCGTCGAGAAGGCGGCCGACTGGCGGGCCGAGGTCGACTGGGCCGACGTGGTGGTGTTCGACGACGTGCTGGGCATGGGCGAGATGGCCCAGGAGCTGCGGCGGGCGGGCAAGCCGGTGGTGGGCGGCTCGCCCTACAGCGACCGCCTGGAGGACGACCGCGCCTTCGGCCAGCAGGAGCTGAAGGCGGCCGGCGTCTCCATCATCCCGCAGGAGAACTTCACCTCCTTCGACGACGCCATCGCCTACGTGAAGGCCAACCCCACCCGCTACGTCATCAAGCCCAGCGGCGAGGCCCAGAACTACAAGCGCCTCCTCTTCGTGGGCGAAGAGGAGGACGGGCGCGACGTGGTGCAGGTGCTCGACGACTACAAGCGGGCCTGGGCCGACAAGATCCGCGAGTTCCAGCTGCAGAAGCGCATCATGGGCGTGGAGGTGGCCACGGGCGCCTTCTTCAACGGCCGGGAGTTCGTGAGCCCCATCTGCGTGAACTTCGAGCACAAGAAGCTCTTCCCCGGCGACATCGGGCCCTCCACGGGCGAGATGGGCACGGCCATGTTCTGGAGCGAGCCCAACAAGATCTTCAACTCCACCCTCAAGAAGATGGAGCCGCGCCTGGCCGCCGAGGGCTACACCGGCTACATCGACATCAACTGCATCGTCAACAACAACGGCATCTACCCGCTGGAGTTCACGTCCCGCTTCGGCTACCCCACCATCTCCATCCAGCAGGAGGGGCTCCTCATGCCCATCTCGGAGCTGCTGGCCAGGATGGCCGAGGGCACGCTCACCCGCGCCCGCACGCGCAGCGGCTTCCAGGTGGGCGTGCGCATCGTGGTGCCGCCCTTCCCCTACCGCGACAAGGAGACGTTCGAGAGCACGTCCAAGGACGCGGTGATCCTCTTCAAGGGCCCCAGCCGCGAGGGCTTCCACATCGAAGACGTGCGCACCGTCAACGGCGAGTGGCTGGTCACCGGCACGTCGGGCGTGGTGCTCATCGCCTGCGGCATCGGGCCGACCATGAAACAGGCCCAGCGCATGGCCTACAACCGCGTGCGCAACGTGATGATCCCGAACATGTACTACCGCGAAGACATCGGAGACCGCTGGTCCGAGGAGGACAGCGACCGCCTCCACGCCTGGGGATACCTGCGCGAATGAGCGGCATCACCTCGGCCAGCACCCGCACCCGCACGCGCACCGACCGCACCGCCGTGGTGGCGCCCTCGGTGAGCCGGCACCTGTCCCCGGGGCAGACGGTGACCAGCCCCGAGACGCGGCTGGAGTACCGCGTGAGCCACCTGGTGGGCAAGGGCGGCTTCGGCCAGGTCTACCTGGCCCGCCGCCTGGGCCGCTCCAACAAGGTGCCGGCCGAGCTGTGCATCAAGGCCAGCGACAACATCGACGGCTGGCTGCGCGAGGCCTACTTCGGCCAGCTCCTCGACGGCCATCCGCGCGCCATCCGCGTGTACGACGCCTTCCCGCTGCTGCGCGGCGACGGGCGCGTGCTCTACTGCCTGGCCCTCGAATACGCGGCCGAGGGCGACCTGCGCGACTACCTGCACCGCACGGGGAAGGGCTGGCCGGAGACCGTGATCCGGCGCGAGATCGCGGGCGTGCTGCAGGTGCTGGGCAAGCTGCACCGCGGCCAGCTCCTGCACCGCGACCTCACGCCCCTCAACCTGTTCGTGTGCGCGGGCCGCGTGCTCAAGCTGGGCGACTTCGGCATCGTCCGCCAGCAGACCGACACCCGCGGCATCACCGCCCGCACCATGAACGCGCTGACCGCTCCCAGCGAGATCATCGCCGGCACCGCGCCCAAGTGGCAGGCCCGCGACGACGTCTACCAGGTGGGCCAGCTCCTGGGCATGCTGGTGAAGGGCGACGCCGGCGAGCGCATCCGCACCTCCGAGGTGCGCGGCCTGCCCTGCGGCGACCACCTGAAGGAGATCGTCTACCGCTGCATCGGCGAGCGGCGCAAGCGCTACGAGAGCGCCGACGAGCTGATCGAGGCCCTGAAGCACCGGCCCCGCGAGCTGAAGGCGGGCGTGCTGCGCTCGCTGCGCGGCGTGCACATCACGTTCACGGGCACGCTCAGCAAGCTGCGCAAGGAGGCGGTCAAGGCCGCCCGCAAGGCGGGGGCCGTGGTGCACGGCGGGCCGTCCTCGCAGACGACCGTCATCGTGCGCGGGCGCCCCAACAAGCTGCAGGCCGCCGGCCGCGACGGCGGGCTGAAGCTGATGGAGATCAAGCGGCTGCGCGAGAAGGGGCACCGCATCACGGTGCTGGAGGAGCGGCAGTTCTGGAGGCTGGCCGGGAAGGGGTAGGGGCTGCGGGTTTCTCCGGGCCGGGCGGTTGGGGCAGGGACGAGCGGCGCTCTCAGGGCCAGCTTCGACGGTAGCGGAAGGGGCGCGGGCGAAAACGGCCACCGTGGCGAGATGTGAACAAGACTTTCCCCGGGAAGAGTTGAGCCCAACATGTTGCGTTGCCAGAAGCGGCGCAACACATCAGCGACATCTCGTGGCGCTCTGCGAGCGCGGGCGCGCGCGGGACGCGCGGTAGCATAAAGCCCATGAGCCACGACACGCTTCCCGGAGAGGTGGTGCGTACCGGCACCGTGCGCGTGGCCCTGCCCGCCGGCCAGGCGCTGGACCTGTTCACGGCCGAGGGCGAGATCGCGTGGGCCCCGGGCTGGAAGCCGCGCTACGTCACGCCGCCCGACGGGCGGCCGGTGGCGGGCGGCCTCTGGCTCACGGGCGAGGGAGCGGACGAGGTGCTGTGGCGCGTGCAGCGCTTCGATCGTGCCGCCCGCGAGGCGGAGTACCTGCGCATCTCGGCCGGCAACCGGGTGGTGACCGTCCACGTGCGCTGCGTGGCCGATCCGGACGACGCCTCGCAGACGGTGGCCGCCGTCACCTACCGCGTGGTGCCCCTGTCGGACGCCGGGCGGGAGTGGCTGTCCGCCTTCACCGAGGAGACCTACGCCGGGATGATGCGCGAGTGGGAGCGCCTCATCGCGCAGAGCCTGCGGCCGGGCGCCTGACCAGCCACTGGGCCACGATCTCCTCGGCCAGGGCCTGGGCCGCGTCCACCACCCGCAGCGTGGTCACGGCGTGGCACAACACGCCGCTCAGGTCGAGGCAGGCCACCAGCAGCGTGTCGGCCCCGGCCGCGCGGGCCTGGTCGATGAGACCCGTCCAGAAGGTGGTGAACAGCACGGGCTCGCGCGCCGACCGGGTGGCGCTCAGCAGCTTGTCCACGTCGCCCTGCCACCGGCCTTCCACCACCGTGAAGCCGCGGGCGGCCAGGCGCCGCTGGTAGATGCCGGCCTCGGCGGTGGGACGGGCGGCCACCACCGCCACCCGGCGCGTCTCCGCGGGCAGCGCGGCCACGGCCAGCTCCACCATGTCGAGCAGCGGCACCTTCGCGCGCGCGGCCAGGGCCGGGTAGTAGATGTGGGCCGTGTTGCAGGCGATGGCCAGGAAGGCCGCGCCCGCGCCCTCGAGGCGGCGCAGGCCGTCCTGGATCGCCTCCTCCAGCGCCGCGTGGTCCACGGGCCGGTCCTCGTAGAAGGGGGCCGGCTGGGAGCAGATCATGAGGCGCGGGAAGTCGACGTCGTGGCGGGCGCCGTACTGGCGCTGGCACTCGGAGACCACCATGTCCACGAACGGCGCCGTGGAGAAGGGGCCCATCCCGGCCAGGATGCCGACGGTCGGTGACGCCATCCAGCCATGATAGCTTCGCCTCCATGAGACTCCGCCCCGCGCGCGTGCTCGCTGCACCCTCGCTGCTGCTGGCCGCCGGCCTGGCCGGCGCCCAGGACCCTCCGACCTACCCGTTCCGCAACCCCGACCTGCCGGCGGAAGAGCGCATCACCGACCTCATCGGGCGCCTGACCCTGGCCGAGAAGATCGCCTGCATGGCCGGGCGCGCGGCCGTGCCCCGCCTGGGCGTGAAGGGGTCGCCCCACATCGAGGGCTACCACGGCGTGGCCCAGGGCGGGCCCAGCAACTGGGGCCACGTCAACCCCACCCCCACCACGCAGTTCCCCCAGGCGTACGGCCTGGGCGAGACGTGGGACCCCGACCTCCTGCAGCGCGTGGCCGCGCAGCAGGCGCAGGAGGCGCGCTACCTCTACCAGAGCGCGAAGTACAACCGCTCCGGCCTCATCGTGCGCGCGCCCAACGCCGACCTGGCCCGCGACCCGCGCTGGGGGCGCACCGAGGAGACCTACGGCGAGGACCCCTTCCTGGTGGGCACGCTGGCCGCCGCCTTCACGCGCGGCCTGCAGGGCGACGACGCGCGCTACTGGAAGACGGCCGCCCTGCTCAAGCACTTCCTGGCCAACAGCAACGAAGACGGCCGCAGCAGCTCCTCCTCCAACTTCGACGAGCGCCTGTGGCGCGAGTACTACGCCTTCGGCTTCGAGAAGGCCGTGCGCGAGGGCGGGGCGCGCGCGCTGATGGCCGCCTACAACTCGGTCAACGGCACGCCGGCCCACGTGCACCCGATGCTGCGCGACATCGTCATGAAGGAATGGGGGGTGGACGGCATCGTCTGCACCGACGGCGGCGGCCTGCGCCTGCTGGTGAGCGACCACAAGGCCTTCCCCGACCTTCCCCAGGCCGCGGCCGCCTGCGTGAAGGCCGGCATCAACCACTTCCTCGACCGCCACACGGAACCGCTCACGGAGGCCGTGCAGAGGAAGCTGCTCACCGAGGCCGAGATCGACCAGGCCCTGCGCGGCCTCTTCCGCGTCTCCATCAAGCTGGGCCTGCTGGATCCGCCCGCGCGCGTGCCCTACGCGTCGATCGGCGCGGCCGACGACCCCGAGCCGTGGGCGAAGCAGGAGACGCGCGACCTGGTGCGCGAGGTGACGCGCAAGTCGGTCGTGCTGCTCAAGAACTCGGCCGGGCTGCTCCCGCTGGACCGCAGCACCGTGCACTCGGTGGCGGTGGTGGGCCCGCTGGCCAACACCGTGCTCCTCGACTGGTACTCGGGCACGCCGCCCTACACCGTGTCGCCGCGCGAGGGGCTCGACAAGGTGGGCAACTCGGGCCCCGTCGGCAGCCCCGGCCTGGGCGTGGGCTGGGTGGGCGACATGAGCGCGGCGGCCGTGGAGCTGGCCGGCAAGCGCGACGTGGCCATCGTCGTGGTCGGCAACCACCCCGAGGGCAACGCGGGCTGGGAAGTGGTGACCTCGCCCAGCGAGGGCAAGGAGGCGGTGGACCGCAAGGCCCTCACGCTGCCGCCCGGCCAGGAGGACTTCATCCGCAAGGTGATGGAGAAGAACCCCCGGACGGTGGTGGTGCTGGTGACGAACTTCCCGGTGGCGCTGCCCTGGGCGGCGCAGAACGCCAGCACCATCGTCCACATCACGCACGCCAGCCAGGAGCAGGGCAACGGCCTGGCCGACGTGCTGCTCGGCCACGAGAGCCCGGCCGGCCGCCTCACCCAGACCTGGCCGGCGTCGCTCGACCAGCTCCCGCCCATGATGGACTACGACATCCGCCACGGGCGGACCTACATGTACTTCAAGGGCGAGCCCCAGTGGCCCTTCGGCCACGGCCTCAGCTACACCACGTTCACCTACGGCAACCTGCGCACCGACGTGGCGGAGCTGAAGGGCGACGGCACGGTCAAGGTGTCGGTCGACCTGGCGAACACGGGCCACTACGACGGGGCCGAGGTGGTGCAGCTCTACGTGCGCTACCCGGACTCGAAGGTGCCCCGCCCGCTCAAGCAGCTGCGCGGCTTCAAGCGGGTGTGGCTCCGCGCGGGCGTGCGGGAGCCGGTCACGCTGCCCCTCACGGCCCGCGACCTCGCCTACTGGAGCGCGGAGAAGCACGCCTGGGTGGTGGAGCCCGGGCGCGTGGAGCTGCTGGTGGGAGGCTCCTCGGCGGACGCCTCCCTCGGCCAGCGGCTGACGCTGGCCGTCAGCCCCTGATCAGCGCTTCACCGTGACGGCGGTGCCGTCGTACTTCACCGTCCGCACCGGGGCCGGGTCGGCCGCGTGGCCCACGGGCGTCGTCTTCGAGACGAACAGCACGCGGAACGTGCGCGCGGCCAGCATGCCCGGGAAGGAGCCGGTGCGGGGGCCCACGGTCAGCGTGCCAGAGGCCTCGTTCCACTCCAGCCGGATGGTGGACGAGGCGCCCTTCTCGTAGCCGTAGGTGAGCCCGTCGTCCTCGTAGAGGTCGAAGGCGCCGTCGGCGCCGGTGTAGACCCACAGGGTGAGCGGGTCGGCCGGCTTCTCGGCCACGTACTGCAGCTCGGGGCCCATGGGCAGGATGGAGCCCGCGCGCACGTACACCGGGATGCGCTCGAAGGGCGCGGGCGCGTCGAGGCGCCGGCCGCCGTCCTTCCAGGCCCCCGTCCAGAAGTCGTACCAGCCGGCGCCCCTGGGCAGGTACACGGAGCGCGACGTCGCGCCCTGGCTGGTCACCGGGCTCACGAGGAGCGCGGGGCCGAAGAGGTACTGGTCGGGGATGCCCAGCACCTCGGGATCCTCGCGGAAGTCCATCACCAGCGGCCGCATGAAGGCCGCGCCCTTCTGCGTGACCGCGGCCGCCACCGAGTAGTTGTAGGGCAACATGCGGTAGCGCAGCTGGTCGAAGTAGAGCTGGGTCCGGTAGGCCTTCGTGGTCTCGTCGCCCACGTTCCACATCTCGCGGTACGGGAACTGGCCGTGCACGCGCAGGAGCGGGCAGAACGTGGAGTACTGGAACCAGCGCGTGAGCAGCTCGCGCCACTCCTCCAGGTCGGCCGGCGCGGGCTTGTCGGTGGCCCACTTCTTGGGCACCGAGAAGCCGCCGATGTCGGTCGTCCACCACGGGATGCCCGCCATCTCCATGTTGAGCCCGGCCGGCACCTGCTTGCGCAGGCTGTCCCAGTCGGAGGAGACGTCGCCCGACCAGGTGCTGGCCGCGTAGCGCTGCGAGCCGGCGAAGGCGGAGCGGGTGAGGATGAACACGCGCTGGTCGGGCCTGGCCTCGCGCTGGCCTTCGTACACGGCCGCGCTGCTCGGCACCACGTAGGCGTTGGCCATGCGCGCGCCCGAGCCCAGGAAGGTCGGGTTCATGGCCGCCTTCAGCGCGCCCGGCGTGCCCTCGCCCACCAGCTCCGGCTCGGTGGCGTCCATCCACCAGGCGTCCACGCCCTTGCTGAAGAGGGCCTCGTTCATCTGCTTCCAGAAGAGCTTGCGCGCCTCGGGGTTGAAGGCGTCGTAGTCGGTGTGCACGAAGCCCAGCCAGTCCTTGGTGGGGCGCTTCAGCGTCTCCGGGTAGAGGAAGCCCTTCTCCTGCATGGCCTTGAAGTTGTCGGTGCCGGGGTAGAACTTCGGCCACACCGAGATCATCAACTTGGCGTTGAACTTGTCGTGGATGTCGCGGATCCAGGCGGCGGGGTCGGGGAAGCGCTCGGGGTCGAACTGGTGCGAGCCCCAGGAGTCGAGCTTCCAGTACTGCCAGTCCATCACGATCACGTCCAGCGGGATGGCGCGCTTGCGGAACTCGGCCAGCGTGTCCAGCGTCTCCTGGGCCGTCTTGTAGCGCTCGCGGCTCTGGAAGAGGCCGAGCGCCCAGCGGGGCATGAGCGGCGCCGGGCCGGTGAGCGTGCGGTAGCCGGCCACCACGTCGTCGAGGTCGGGCCCGTAGACGAAGTAGTAGTCGATGCCGTCGCCCACCTCCGACCACAGTGAGGTGTTCGACGCCCGCGGCGGCGTCTTCCACTTGAGGCGCAGGGTGGACTCGTTGTCCTCGCGCTCCCACTGCAGCTTCAGCGCGTGCTTCTCGCCCGCGCCCCAGGTGAAGCGGACGGTGTCCCACCAGGGCAGCCAGGCCTGGCGCCAGGTGCGGATCACCTGCTTGCCGTCGATCCACAGCGTGACCCCGTCGTTGGCGAAGGTGGAGACGTCGTAGGCGCCGGCGGCGTCGGTCAGGACCTGGCCTTCCCAGGTGACGCAGACGTCGGTGCCCTTGAGCTTCGGGTTCACGTTCTCCACCGTCGCCTGCACGGCGTTGTGCACCTCGGTGATGGCCGGGCGGTCCTCGGGCGCGCCGAAGGCCACCTGCGGGTCCACGCGCGTGTCCACGACCGTGCCCGCCGCACACGTGCCCTGCTTGTAGGTCCCGGTGAGGCCCCCCGGCTTTCCGCTGGCGTCGACGAGGTTCGCGGCCGGGATGTGCACCGGCGGGCGCGTGTCGCCGAACTTGGTGTGCGACGTGTTGTCCCACAGGATCCCGTAGCCGCGGCTGGAGGTGAGGAAGGGCACGATGTCGACGATGTTGAGCTGGTACATGTCGACGTCGCGGCCGGCGTAGTTCATCCAGCCGTTCTGGTGGGCGCCCAGGCCGTAGAAGGCCTCCCCCGCCGCCGGCTCCCACTCGGCCTGCACGTGGGCCGTCTTCTCGTCCATGACCTCGGCCGGCGTGAGGGTCTTGCCACCGCCCGCCTTCTCGGCCAGCAGCGTGCGCCCCTGCGCGTCCTGGAAGGTCACGGCCCCGCCGGGCAGGGCGATGCGGGCGGTCACCTTCTTCGTGCTCACGCTCACCGCCCCTTCCGTCTCCTTCACGCCGATCGTCGTGGGCGTGCAGGCGGTGGGCACGGTGATGAGCGACGTGCGGGCGAAGAAGGCCCCGGGCGGCGCGTAGACCACGCGGATCACGTCCTCGCGGCAGGCGCGCACCTCCAGCCGGTTCGCCCCCACCGTCACCGCCACGCCGTCGGCCAGCCGCTCGGTGGCGGCCCCCGCGGGCACCGCCGCCAGCATCAGGATCGGCCCCGCCCACGCCGCGCGCACCAGTCTCATGCGTTCCCCCATGGGTTCGAGGCGGCAATCATGACACCGCCGGCTCGGCCCTTGACAGGAGCTGCAACCGCTCTCATATTCACCTTAGAGGATGAATATCAACGCTCCCTCCGCCACCCGGCTCGACCGCACGCTCATCGCGCTGGCCGACCCCACGCGGCGGGCCATCGTGGAGCGCCTTCGCGGCGGCGGCGAGGTGCGGGTGACGGCCCTGGCCGGCCCGTTCTCCATCTCGCTCAACTCCGTCTCGAAGCACATCCGGGTGCTGGAGAAGGCGCACCTCGTGCGGCGCCGCCGGGCCGGGCGCGAGCACTTCCTCTCCTTCGACCCCGAGCCGCTGGAGGCGGCCCTCCTCTGGATCGAGGCGCAGAAGACGGCCTGGACGATGCGGCTCGACGCGCTCGACGCCGCGCTCAAGGCGCAGGACCGGGCCGCCGCTGCGCCGCGCAAGAAAGGACGATCCCCGCGATGACCACCCGCGAAGAGCTCACCGTCCGCGTCACCCACACCTTCACCGCTTCGCCGGAGCGCGTGTTCGACGCCTGGCTGCAGCCGGAGCTGCTCGCGCAATGGATCTTCGGCCACACCGGGCTGCAGGAGGAGGTCGTGCACCTCCGCACCGACCCGCGCGTGGGCGGCGCATTTTCCTTCCTGGTGCGGCGGGGCAACGAGGATGTCGACCACGTCGGCCACTACCTCGAGATCGACCGCCCGCGGCGGCTCGTCTTTACCTGGACCGTGGTGCCCGCGCCCGAAGAGGGCAGCCGCGTCACCATCGAGATCACGCCCCGCGCCGGCGGCTGCGCGCTGACGCTCACCCACGAGATCCCGCCCGCCTACGCGGAGTGGGTGAAGCGGACCGAAGAGGGCTGGACGAAGCTGGTGGAGGCGCTGGGCCGGGCCCTAGCGTCCTAGCCCTTCTGCTTGGCCTCCAGCTCCGCCCAGCGGGCGTAGAGGCGCTCCACCTCGGCCTGGGCGGCCTGCAGCCGGGACAGCGCGGCGCCGAGCGCGGGCGCGTCGGAGGCGATGGCGGGATCGTGGGCGGCCGCGTTGGCCGCCTCCAGCTCCCCCTCGCCGGCCAGGATGGCCGCCTCCATGCCGTCCCACTCGCGGGCCTCGCGGTAGGCGAGCTTGCGCGCGGGGGCGCGGGCCGGCTCCGGCGCGCGGGGGGCCGGGCGGCGTGCGCCCCTGGCCGCCGCGGCCGCTTCCTCCGCGGCCAGGGCCTGGGCCATCTCCCACTGCGGGTAGTCGGCGTACATCTTCGCGCCGCCGCGGCCGTCGAGGGCCAGGATGCGCGTGCAGACGCGGTCGAGCAGGTAGCGGTCGTGCGTCACCAGCACCAGGGCGCCGTTGAACTCGAGCAGGCTCTCCTCCAGCACCTCCAGGGTGGGGATGTCGAGGTCGTTGGTGGGCTCGTCGAGCAGCAGCACGTCCGCCGTCTCCAGCATCAGCCGGGCGATGAGCACGCGCGCCTGCTCGCCGCCGGAGAGGCGGCCCACCGGCTGCTCGAGCTGCTCGGACGTGAAGAGGAAGCGCCGGGCCCAGCCGGCCACGTGCAGCGAGCGGCCCTGGTGGACGACGGCGTCGCCGTCCGGGGCCAGCGTCTTGCGCAGGGTCTGCGCGGGGTCGAGCAGCGAGCGGTCCTGGCGGAACTCCACCACCTTCAGGTGCGGGGCGTGGATGACGCTGCCGGCGCTCGGCTCCAGCGTGCCCGAGAGCAGGTGGAGCAGCGTGCTCTTGCCGCTGCCGTTGGGGCCGAGCAGGCCCAGGCGCATGCCCGGCGAGAGCATCAGCGTGAGGCCGCGGACGACGGGCCGGCCGTCGAAGGAGCGGGCCAGGTCCTTCGTCTTCACCAGCTCGCGGGTGCGGCGGCCGGAGCCGCTGAACTCGATGGCGGCCGACTGGGTGCGGTTGCGGTCCTCCAGGTCGGCCAGCTCGCCCATCAGCCGGTGCGCCTCGTCCACGCGGGCCTGGCCCTTGCGGGTGCGCGCCTTGGCCTTGTGGGCCAGCCAGTCGATCTCGTTGCGCACCTTGTTGGCCAGGCTGTCCTGGTAGGAGGCCTGCCCGGCCAGGGCCTCGTCCTTGCGGGCCAGGAACGTGCTGTAGGTGCCGTTCACCTCGAAGATGCCCTGGGCCCAGGTGCGGCTCAGCTCCAGCATGCGCGCGGCAACGTTCTCCAGGAAGTAGCGGTCGTGGCTGACCACCACGTAGGCCAGCGCCTCCTTCTGCAGCAGCTCCTCCAGCCAGACGATGCCCTCCACGTCGAGGTGGTTGGTGGGCTCGTCGAGCAGCAGCAGCTCGGGTTCCAGGGCCAGCTCGCGGGCGATGGCCAGGCGCTTCTTCCACCCGCCCGAGAGCGTGCGCGCCGGCTGCCGGGGGTCGCCGAAGCCGGCCCGGCCCAGCACGACCTCGATCCGGGTGGCCTTCTCGAACTCCTCCAGGTGGACGGGGGCCAGCGCCTCGGCCAGCACCGACTCCGGCGTGGCCGCGTCGGCGAAGACGGCGTCCTGCGGCACGTAGCCGGCGCGCAGGCGCTTGCGCGCGGAGCGCACGCCCGTGTCGGGCGTCTCCAGCCCGGCCATGATCTTCATGAGCGTGGACTTGCCGGATCCGTTGGGGCCCACCAGGCCCACGCGGTCGCCCTCGAACACACCGAACGACAGCCCCTCGAAGAGGGGCCGGGCCCCGAAGGCCTTCCCGATGTCCTGCACGCTGAGCAGAAGGTCAGCCACGCGCCCGCCTGAACATCCGGCCATTGTACTTGGGGCGCTCGCGGCAAGATTTGACGCAGCCGGCGCGGTTCCTTACGCTGGAATCTCAAGCGATTACGCGAAGGAGAATCCAATGGCGCTGCCCCCCATCTACGATCCCCAGGCCGTCGAGCCCATGTGGAAGGAGCTCGCCGCCGTGGGCGTGGAGCCGCTGACCACGCCCGAGCAGGTGGACACGGCGCTGGCCGGGCCCGGCACCACGCTCGTGATCGTCAACTCCGTCTGCGGCTGCGCGGCCGGCCAGGCCCGGCCGGGAGCCATGCAGGCGCTGCAGAACGGCGTGATCCCCGACCGGTCGGTGACCGTCTTCGCGGGCGTGGACCGCGACGCGGTGGAGGCGGCGCGCAAGCACATGGCCGGCTATCCCCCGTCGTCGCCGGCCATGGGCCTCTTCAAGGACGGCAAGCAGGTGTTCATGCTGCAGCGCATCGACCTGCAGCAGATGAACCAGGACCAGGTGGCGGGCGCGCTGCAGGGCGCCTTCGACCAGCACTGCGCGAAGAAGGGCCCCTCGGTGGACCCCGAGACCTACCGCAAGCTCCAGCCCTACCAGGGCTGCGGCTCGTCCATCCCCCTGATGAGGTCTTAGTGCTATGCGGCCCGGGCAGAGCCCGGGCCGCCGCTGGCGCAGTGCTATCGTTCCCCACCCTTCATGCACATTCCTGACGGGCTGCTCGGGTTGCCGGTGGCGGGCGCGGCGGCCGCGCTGGCCGCGGGCAGCGTGGGCCTGGCCCTGCGCCGCCTGCGCACGGGGCTGCCGCGGCGGCGCGTCCCGCTCATGGGACTCTCGGCCGCGTTCATCTTCGCCGCCCAGATGCTGAACTTCCCGGTAGCCGGCGGGACCTCGGGCCACCTGGTGGGCGCGGTGCTGGCGGCCGTGCTCCTCGGTCCCGGCGCGGCCGTGGTGGTGATGACGGCCGTCCTGATCGTGCAGTGCCTGCTGTTCGCCGACGGCGGCCTCCTGGCCCTGGGCGCCAACGTGCTGAACATGGCCGTGGCGGGAACGCTGGGCGGCTGGGCCGTGTTCGCGGCCCTGCGCCGCACGCTGCCCGGCCCGCGCGGGCTGCTGGCGGCGGCGGCCTTCGCCGCCTGGTGCTCGACGGTGCTGGCCGCGCTGTGCTGCGCGGTGGAGCTGGCCGCCTCCGGCCTGGCCCGCTGGACGCTGGTCTTCCCGGCCATGGCCGGCGTGCACATGGTCATCGGACTGGGCGAGGCCGCCATCACCACGCTGGTGCTGGCGGCGGTGATGCGCACGCGGCCCGACCTGCTCGACGCCGGCGCCGCGCCACCGCGCGCGCGGCC
>Ga0111539_10003427_pt1 | contig 20886 bp, 24 predicted proteins | sample RhiMethybrSRZTD1_FD_79667 | JGI IMG/M metagenome (GOLD analysis project Ga0111539, IMG submission 79667) | Populus rhizosphere microbial communities from Tennessee, USA - Rhizosphere MetaG P. TD hybrid SRZTD1 (version 2) (version 2) | ecosystem: Host-associated > Plants > Roots > Rhizosphere >...
GCGGCGCCCGCCGCGATCGCGTAGGTGGGCTGCGGCGCGCCGCGGAGCTGCGCGGCGAGCTGGCGCAGCTCGGCGAAGCTCTCGCCCGCGAACACCTCGTCGACCCGCCGCCCGAGGTAGTCCCCGCGGTCGAAGCCGAGGAGCGACTCACCGGCGCGGTTCATGGTGGTGATGCGGCCCTCCGCGTCGGTCGAGACCACGCCGGCGGCGATGTTGCCGAGGAGCGTCTCGAGGTAACGGCGGCGCTCGTCGAGCTCGGTGCGGCTCGTCTTCAGGTCCGCCGTCATGCTGTTGAACGCCCCGACCAGCGTCCCGATCTCGTCCTCGCCCGCGCCGGCGATGTGGTGGTCGAGGTCGCCCTGCGCCACCGCCCGCGTCCCTTCGGCCAGCCGCTGGATCGGGACGGTGATGCCGCGCGCGAGGTAGAACCCCGCCCAGGTGGCCGAGAAGAGGACGACGAGGCTCACCAGCGCGAGGGTGATCGTGTAGGCCGTCTGGATCGGCCGGCGCTGGATCTTGAGCCGCAGGTACTCGCCGAACGCGCGGTCGATCTCCTCGCGCCGCTTGACCACGCTCTGCGGGACGAAGGCGCCGACGACCACGACTCCCGCCGGCCGCCCGTCCAGCATGATCGGCGCCGCGGCGCGGATCATGTCTGCCTTTCCGACGGGATCGACCGCCGTCGCGCCCTCGCCGCGGATCGCGCGGTGGACCACGTCGAGGCCCGGACGCGTGCCGCTGCCGCTCGGGAGCCCCGGCTGCCGGCTGCGCGCGACGGCGCGTCCGTGCGCGGGCAACACCTCGAGCAGATCGAGCTGATACTCGCTGCGCCGGTTCTCGAGCAGCGACCGGAGCGCCGTCCGCCGTCCCGGCTCGAGCAGCCCTTCGCCCGCCACCTCGGCGGCGACGTGACGCGCGAAGCCGAGCGAGGTGCCGGCGAGGTCCTGGTAGTACGAGTGCGCGACCTCGAGGGAGCCCTCGAGCGAGTGCTCCACCTGGCCGTTGAACCAGCGCTCGACGGAGTTTCCGAGGAAGACGTGCGCGATGACGAAGAGGAGCGTCGCCGGGAAGAGCGCGATGAGGACGAAGGCGGTGACCAGCCGGGTGCGGAGGTGCGAGCCGAGGATCCGCCGCCGCCGCTCGAAGATCAGCTTGATGATGTTCCGGCCGACCAGGAAGACGAGGAGGACGAGGAGGATCAGGTTCAGGTTGACGAGCGCGACGAGGACGATGTCGAGCCCCGGCGACGTGTTCGCCGACTGCGGCAGCCTCGCCTCGAAGAGCGCGAAGCCGACCACCGCGAGCGCGGTGGCGAGGATGATCCAGCCTTCGCGGCGGCGCCGACGCACCTCGGGGGACATCGCCCCCGCGGGCGACGAATCGGACTTGCCGGGCATGGAAGCCCGGCGATGGTAGGGGATGAACGGCTGCAAGTAAAGGCCGTGTCATCCAATCTAAGCTGGCGGACCAGCTCAGGAATTCGTCAGCGTCGCCAGAACAGGTTCAGGACCACGGTGAGGACGATGCTGATGACTATGGAGGTCGCCAACGGAAAGTACACGGACACCGGGCCGCGGTTGATGACGATGTCGCCGGGAAGACGGCCGAGCCAGGGGATGCGCGGCGCGAGCATGAGGACGACGCCGGCGAGGAGCGCGATGGCGCCGAGGACCACGAGGAAGCGACCGAGATCCTGCATCGTCGATGCGTTAGGCACGGCGGCAGCCATTTGCAAACCCACGTTCCCGGTGATCGGGTGATGGCGGTCTGCTGCCTGGCCCGCTAGTCGGGTAAGACCCGGCTGAGCGAGAACCCATGATCAAACTGGCTCCGTATTGGGATGGCTTCGGCGATCTATGGGCGATCACCAGCTACTCCTGCCTGCTGTCGCAGCGAGTGGGACACCCCGTGCATCTCTCGAAGTGGTCCATGAAGTCCATGTGGGACCGGGAGACGGAGATCAGGGACATTCTCGGGAACCTGGACGACGGCTACGCCGAGAACGTGGTGGTGACGGCCGAACGCTTCAGCACGAATTCTCGCTTTTCGGTGGCATACCACCACGAGCCGTACGTCCCCACGAAGGTGAAGTGGGCGCGGAATGACGGCAGGATCATCTCCTACCACGTCGAAACCTCGACGACACACAGGCCCGACAGGTTCTGCGATCCGTGGTTCATCGACGACTTGAGGGATCGACTGCCCGACTACGACTTCGTGGCGCTCGGAAAGCACCATCAGAGCACGATCGGCGAGCTCATCGACATCCTCTCGAAGTCGGAGCTCTTCGTCGGCATCGACAGCGGCATGTCGCACGTGGCGCACAGCGTTGGAGTTCCCGTCTTCCTGAAGCACTACGGCGAGTTGGAAGTGACCCATCCGAACAAGGAGTACGCAGCCTTCCATGACGGCGCCGATCTGGCGCGCCAGCTGTCCGAGGCTTCTTGTCTGTCACGACCCATCAGCGCGAACGTAGGCGGGAGGTCCACGACATGGCGACGGTCGAGACTGTCGCACGTGTACCGTGGCATCCGTCGACGCTGCGCGCGGTCGGTGCGGCTGTCGCTGCGGTAACGCGCAGACTCGCTACCGCGGAAACAGGGATTCGATGCCGGCGGCGCGATGACGCCGCCGCGCGTCCAGCTCGGGGCCGCTCGCGAACCCCCCGGCGCCTCGACGACGTTCAGCGCGTCGTCGTCAGAGGAGCTTCTGCTGCTGCGCCGGCGTCGCCCCCACGCGCCGCCCGAAGTGCTCGTAGGCCAGCGCTGTCGCCGTCCGCCCCTTCGGCGTCCGCGCGAGGAACCCCTCCTGGATCAGGAACGGCTCGTAGACGTCCTCGATCGTGTCGCGCTCCTCGCCGACCGCCGCCGCCAGCGTCTCGATGCCGACCGGCCCGCCCGCGAACTTGTCGATGATCGTCAGCATCAGCGCGCGGTCCATCTTGTCGAACCCCGCCTCGTCGACGTCGAGCAGCGTGAGGGCGTCGCGCGCGACGGCACGTGTGATGCGGCCGTCGGCGCGCACCTGCGCGAAATCCCGCACGCGGCGCAGCAGGCGGTTCGCGATGCGCGGCGTCCCACGCGCGCGGCGCGCGATCTCGTCCGCCCCTTCCGGCTCGAGCGGGACGCCGAAGATGCCGGCGGCGCGATCGAGGATGCGGCGAAGCTCCGCGGGAGAGTAGAAGTCGAGACGGAACGTCGTCCCGAAGCGGTCGCGGAGCGCGGAGGTGAGGAGCCCGGCCCGCGTCGTCGCGCCGACGAGGCAGAACGGTCGCAGCGGCAGCTTGATGGAGCGCGCCGTGGGCCCCTGCCCCACCACCAGGTCGAGCTGGAAGTCCTCCAGCGCCGGATAGAGCGTCTCCTCGACGACGTGGTTCAGGCGATGGATCTCGTCGATGAAGAACACCTGCCCGCGCTCGAGGTTCGTGAGGAGCGCGGCGAGGTCCCCGGGCCGCTCGAGCGCCGGACCGGACGTCCCCCTGATCCCGACGCCGAGCTCGTGCGCGATCACGTGCGCGAGCGACGTCTTCCCGAGACCCGGCGGCCCGTAGAAGAGGACGTGGTCGAGGACGTCGCCGCGCTCACGTGCGGCGACGATCTGCACGCGGAGGTTCTCGCGCACCGACTCCTGGCCGACGTACTCGTCGAGCGTCTGGGGACGGAGCGGCGTCTCGACCGCGACGTCCTCTTCCAGCCGCTCGGGCACGACGACGTCACGCCGCTGCATCAGCCACCCAGCCCCTGGAGCGCGTCGCGGAGGACGCGCTCGAGCGGGACGCCGGGCGCGATCGCCTTGTCGACCGCGCGCTCGGCCTCGGCACGCGAGTAGCCGAGGTTCACGAGCGCCGACACCGCCTCGGCGGACACGCCGTCGCCGAACGTGATCGCCGTCGGGCGCGGCGCGCCGGCGGCGAGGAGCCCGGCCGCCTCGCGGCACTCGACCACGATGCGCTCCGCGAGCTTCTTCCCGATGCCGGGAATGGTCTGCAGCCGCGCGACGTCTCCCGCCGCGATGGTGGCCGCGAGCGCGGGCGCCGGCATGCCCGACAGGACCGTGAGCGAGGTCCGCGGCCCGACCCCCTTCACCTTGCGCAGGAGATGGAAGAGCGCCTGCTCCTCGCGCCGGATAAAGCCGAAGAGCTCGATCGCATCCTCGCGCACCTCCGTGTGGACGAGGAGACGCACGTCCGCCCCAGCGGACGGCAGATCGGCGAAGGTCTGCAGCGAGACGTGCACCGCGTAGCCGACGCCGCCGACGTCGACGACGACCCGCTCGGCGGACTTGTCGGCGAGGGTGCCGGCGAGCGACGCGATCATCGCCGCCGATCCAGCGCCGCGAGCCGGTGCGCGAGCGGCGCGTGCTGCAGGTGGCAGAGCGCCAGCGCGAGCGCGTCGGCCGCGTCCGCGGCGAGCTCGCCGGCGAGACCGAGCCGCGCCGTCACGCCTCGCCCCACGGCGAGCTTGTCGGCCTGCCCGTGGCCGACGGCCGCGAGCTTGACCGCGGCGGGTGCGTACTCGTGCAGGTCGGCGCCGCTCGCGGCGACCGCGGCGAGCACTGCGCCGCGCGCCTCGCCCAGCCGGAACGCGCTCTGCACGTTCCGCGCGACGAACGCGCGCTCGAGCACGACGACCTCGGGCTGCCATTCGGCGAGGAGCCGCAGGCACTCGGCGTGCAGCCACGCGAGACGGGCCGCCAGCGACGCCGTCGTCTTCAACGGAATCGTGCCGCTCGCGACGTGGGCGAGCGCCACGCCGCGCGTCTCGACCACGCCCCAGCCGGTCACGCGACTGCCCGGATCGATCCCGAGCGCCCGCACACCCCACCCCGCCGCATCACATCACGCCGACAGCCGCTCGAGCTCCTCTGCCGCGATGTCCATGTTCGACGACACGTTCTGCACGTCGTCGTGGTCGTCGAGCGCCTCGAGCAGACGGACCATCTGCTCGGCGTGCTTGCCGGAGATCGCGACGGTGTTCTCGGGGACCATGGTTACTTCGGCCGACGCCAGCTTGACGCCCGCCTTCTCGAGCCCGTCCTTCACCGCCTCGAAGCTGTCGGGCGACGTCACCACCTCGAGCAGGTCACCCGCGTCGCGCACGTCGTCGGCGCCGCCCTCGAGGGCCCGCTCCATCACCTGGTCCTCGTCGATGCCCGCGCGCTCCACCGTGAGGAGCCCGCGCTTGTGGAACATCCACGTGACCGCGCCCGACGACGCCAGGTTGCCGCCGTGCTTCTCGATGACGTTCCTGATGTCGGCGACGGTGCGGTTACGGTTGTCGGTCACCGCCTGCACGAGCATCGCGACGCCGCCCGGCCCGTACGCCTCGTAGGTGACCTCCTCGTACGTGACGCCCTCGAGGTCGCCCGTCCCCTTCTTGATGGCCCGCTCGATGTTGTCCGTCGGCATGCTGTTCTGCCGCGCGGTGATGACCGCGGTGCGGAGCCGGGGATTCGAGTTGATGTCACCGCCGCCCATGCGGGCGGCGACGGTGATCTCCTTGATGAGCTTCGTGAAGAGCTTCCCGCGGCGCGCGTCTTTCTGCGCCTTCTTGTGCTTGATGGTGCTCCACTTGGAATGACCGGACATACGCGGGGCGCGCCCGACGGCGCGGCGCCGTCTTAGCACGCGTGCCATGGCGAGTAAATCGTGAAACGCCTGCGACCTCGCGTGCTTGCACTCGAGTTTCGGACCGAGATAATGCGCCTCGTGGGAGGCGCGGGAGGTGTGGGGTGGCGCGCGGTCGGCGCCGGTCTCGCGGCGGCCGTCGTGGCATCGGGATGCGCCCTCTTCCGCCCGCCCGCGCCGCCGCCGATCGAGGACGGCGTGCAGGTGGGGATGGCGTCCTGGTACGGCCCCGGATTCCACGGCCGCCGGACGGCGAGCGGCGAGGTCTACGACCAGGATGCCCTCACCGCGGCGCACCCGTCGCTCCCGTTCGGCACGCGCGTGCGCGTGACGAACCTCGACAACGGCCGCGCCGTCGACGTGCGCATCACAGACCGTGGCCCATTCGTCGACGGACGCGTCATCGACCTGTCGCGGGCGGCGGCACGCGTCATCGGGCTCATCGGTCCCGGCGTCGCTCGCGTGCGCCTCGAGGCGGCCGTGCCGGTCGCGGTGGCGCGTGCGGCGCCCGTGATGCCTCGACTCCCGGCGCCGGCAGAGGAGCCGGCGCGCGTGTACCTCGTGGAGGTCGCCGTGCTGCACGACCCGGGGCTGGCGGCGCGCCTGCGTGACGTCCTCGCCGGCCGCTTCCCGGATACTCAGGTCGCGGCGGCGCGCGTGCCCGGCGACGGCCGCTATAGCGTGCGGCTCGGCCCTTTCCACGCGGAGGAGGAGGCGCGCGCGCACGTCGAGCACGTGACGCGCCTCGGCTACCCTGCCGTGCTCGTCGAGGACGCGCGATGAGGCGAGCGGCGCTGGTCGGGATCGCCGCCCTGGTCCTCGCCGGCTGCGCCCGTGGCCGTCTGGTCCGCGGCGACCAGGTCGATCAGGACGGGCTCGCGGCCGTCGAGCGCTCGATCGTCGCGATCCGCGGCCGGGCGCTCCGGGAGCGTGTGCCGGCGGTCGTGCTCGACCCGGCCGGGCTCCGCGCCATGATCGCGAGCGATGTCGACGCGAGCTACGCGCCCGGCGACATCGAGCGCGTCGAGGCGGTGTACGCGCGGCTCGGCCTCCTCCCGCCCGGCACGTCGCTGCGCGCGGCCATCGAGCGGCTCTACGAGGCGGAGGGCGCCGCGTTCTACGATCCGCGCGGCAAGCGTCTCGTCATCTCGACGAAGCCCTTCGCGACGCCGTTCGCGCTCCGCATGGTGGGCTTCCTCGCGGGACGCGACCTCGCCGGGGAGATGGTCGTCGCGCACGAGCTCGTGCACGCGATCCAGGACCAGAACTGGGGCGTGCCGACCGACCCGGACCCGATCGCGGACGCGCAGGGCGATTGCCGCCTCGCGCACCGCGCGCTCCTCGAGGGCGACGCGACGCTCGCGGGATTCGCGCAGGTGCTGGGCGGCGGGCCCGACGCGAAGGCGATCGGCGCCATCGAGCGCGAGCTCGCGAAGCTTCCCGCCGAGCTCGCCGCGCGCTACCCCGACGTGCCGCCCGCGCTGCTCGCGACGCTCGGCGTGCAGTACCACGACGGCGCGGCCTTCGTCGGCCGCGCGCTCCGGGACGGCGGCTGGCGCGCCGTGGACGCGCTGCATGAGGACCCGCCGACCTCGACGGAGCAGATCCTGCACCCGGCGCGCTACTTCGACTCGCGCGACGTGCCCACGGCGATCGGGCTCGGCGAGACCGAGGCCCTCCGGGGCTGGACGCCGGTGGTGCAGGACACGTTCGGCGAGCTGTTCGTCCGTGTCATCGCCGAGCGGACGCTGCCGCCCGAGCGCGCGGCGGCGGTCGCCATGGGCTGGGGCGGCGACCGCCTGCGTGCCTTCGCGCGCGGGAGCGAGATGGTCCTCGTGTGGATGACGACGTGGGATACACCCGCCGATGCAGATGAATGGGACGAGGCGATGCGTGTGCTGCTCCCGGACGCCCACGTCACGCGCCGGGATGTTCACGTCCTCGCTGTCATCGCGCCGCCCGGCGTGGATGCGTCCAAGACCGCGAGTGCCGTGATGGATCGGACGCGTTTCACGCGCGGCATCACATGCCGACCCTGACGGGCGTGCGTACGGCACTCAGCACCGCATCCGCGGTACTGAGCATGGTGCTGTTCGCGTACGCGCTCACCGGCCCGCTGCTGCCGCTTCTCCTCCTGTACCTCATGGGAGGCTGGCTGTTTGCGTTCGCCTACATCAACGAGCTGGGCGTACGGGCCGCGGCTGCGTTCTTCGCGCCCTGGCCAACGCTGAACCTGCTGGTCGCCGCCTTCCTCCTGCTCGCGCGCCCCACCCGGATCCGCCCGTTGGCGAAGATGCTCGCCGGCGTCCTCGCCGCATCCAGCTGGATTCTCGTCCGCTACTTCGGCAGCTTCCCGCCTCCCGAGAAGCTCGCGGGAAACGAGCTGTGGCACCACATGCAGGCATGGGCGGTGGCGTGCTCCCTCGCGGCCTTGGGCATCATCCTCTGGGATCGCGAAGCAGCGCCACGGCCCGCCGTGCGATCCGTCGCTCGTTCGCGAACGTGAGCGTCCGCGGCGCGTCGTCCAGCGGTACCCAGCGCACCTCGTCGAGCTCGTCGTCGCGGTCGGCGAAGCGGCCACGAGTGCGGCGCATCAGGTAGTAGCGCACGCGCTTGTGAATGCGGACCGCGTCGAGTGTCCCGGCGCGCTTGGTGAAGACGTAGCGGATGTCCCCGAGAACGCGCTCGATCGCGGCCTCGATGCCCGTCTCCTCGCGCACCTCGCGGACGGCCGCCTCGGCGAGGGTCTCCCCCGGCTCCACGTGGCCCTTCGGCAGCCCCCAGGTGAGGCGGTTCGCCGACGGACGGCGGCGGCCGCCGAGGAGCACGAGGTACACGTCACCGCGGCGGCGGACGACGAGCCCCCCCGCCGAAGTCTCGCGGCGGAGCGCCACCTAGCGTTCCGTCGCGTCGGCGAACCACGCGAGGTACGGCGCCGAGCCCGCCGTGACGGGCAGCGCGAGCACCTCGGGCACCTCGTAGGAGTGAAGCGCGCGGACGCGCGTTTCGAGCGCGGGCACGTCGGCCGCGCGCGCCTTCAGCACGACGAGCCGCTCCTCCGCCTCCTCGACCGCGCCCTGCCAGCGGTAGATCGAGCGGATCGGCCCGATCACGTTGGCGCAGGCCGCGAGCCGCTCCTCGACGAGCGCGCGGCCGAGGCGGGCCCCTTCCTCCGCGCTCGACGCGGTGACCAGGACGACGACGAACTCCGGCGTGCTCATGCTGGACCTCCGGACGCCTCCGCGGGCGTCGCCGTGTGCAGTCGCTCGAGGATCGCCTCGTAGTCCACCGCCGTCTCCTCAGGCGACGGCCCGACGACACGCCGCCGCCGCTCGCGGAGGCGCTCGACGGCGTCGAGCACGCGCCGCCATCCCGAGGCGCGGAGCGGACCCGGGACGAGGCCGGCCTTCCGCAGCGGCGAGATGAGCGCGTGCGCGTCGCGGAGCGGGAGGTGGCCGCGGCGGACGAGGTCGCCGAGCGAGTTCTCGAGGCGGCGTGGCGTGTAGCCGGCGGATCCCACGAGAGCCTGTCCCACGCGGACGACGTCCGCCGGCTCGAGGCGCCCCATGCCGCCGAGGACGCACGCGGTCTGGAAGTAGTTGAACGTCGGCACGACGCGCTGGCCGAAGGACCGGAAAATCGACGGTGGCGTCCGGCGCTCGAGGTTGATGAACACGCGCTCGATGGCGTCGGCGCCGGCGGCGCGCGCGGCGAGCGCGAGCACCTCGCGGACGAGCTCGGGATCCACCGGCACCGCGCGCAGGATGCGCTCCAGGCGGACGCCCTCGACCCGGCGCGCGATCACGTCGGCGTAGAGCGAGTAGATGAGCGAGTCCGACTCCCAGTCGTCGCCGAAGAGGAGCTCGCGCGCCTCGGGCGGCTCCTCCAGCCGGCCGCGCAGCAGGGCGACGAGCTTGAAGCCGACGTGCTCGCGGAGGTTCCGGAGCTTTCCGGGGCGGAGGTGTTGGAGCTGATTCTTGAAGACGATGCCATCGTAGGGCACGCCGTCGAGGTCGAGCTTGGCGCGGATCGCCTTCCCGATCTGCGGCGGGCTCGCCGACACGAAGAGCGTGCGGCAGGGCTGGTGCCGCCGTTCGGCCGCGTCCCGGATCGCCTTGATCAGCTCGACGACTCCCGGGACGTCGACCTTGTCCTCGCCGCGCTCGAAGGCGGTGCGGAGAAGCTGCCGAATCGTCTCGAACTCGCTCCGGAGATACGTCTTGTCGAGGTCCCAGCGGCAGACGAGCGGCGGCTCCGGCCGCCCGCCGCGCCGGCGGGCGACGCGGCTCATCGGAGACTCGAGAGCGCGTCGGCGATCTCGGCGGGCACGCGATCGCGGACGGCCTTCGCGGCCACCTTGACGGCATTGGCGATCGCACGGGCGTTCGAGCGCCCATGGCACTTCAAGAAGAGCCGATCGAACCCGAGGATCGGCGCGCCGCCGTACTGCGCGTAGTCGGTGAGCTCGCGGAGACGCTCGATCTCCTGCGACAGCAGCCGGAGGCCGAGCCGCCAGGCGAGCTTGTGCTCGCCCGCGTGCGACGAGAGATCGTGGAAGATCTCCGACACGCCCTCGATGAGCTTCAGGACGACGTTCCCGAGGAGCCCCTCGCAGACGATCACGTCGGCCCGCCCGCCGACGAGCTCGTTCCCCTCGACGTTGCCGACGAAGTTGAGCTGCGGCAGCTCCGAGAGGCGCCGGCGTGCCTCGACCAGCACGTCGCCGCCCTTCATCGGCTCGCTGCCCATGTTGAGGAGCCCGACGCGCGGGTTCGCCACCTTGGAGATGCGGCGCGCATACGCGTGCCCCATGAGCGCGAACTGCACCAGCTCGTCCGCCTCGCAGCGCACCGTGGCCCCGGCGTCGATCAGGAGCGCGAGCCGGTCCTGGCCGGCATACTCCGTCCGCCGCGGGAAGACGCTCGCGAGCGCCGCGCGCCTGATGCCGCGGAGCAGCCGGAAGTGCTTGGCACACGCGAGGACACACGCGCCGGTGTTGCCCGCCGACACCACGGCGTCGGCGCGGCCGTCGGCGGCGGCCCGCACCGCGACGATCAGGGAGGCGTCGTGGCGGGTACGCACCGCCTCGCGAGGGTCCTCCGCCATTCCGATCGCGTCGGCGCAGTGGAGGATCGCGATATGCTCCGGGTTGTAGGAGACCCCTTCGAGCACCGCCTGGATGCGCCGCTCGTCGCCGACCACCAGGCACTCGATGTCGGTCGTGAGCGACACCTCGGCCACGCCCTTCACGACCTCGTCGGGCGCGAGATCCCCGCCCATGGCGTCGACCGCGATCGTCGGCATCGCTCAGGCACGCTCCCGCGCGAGGCGCGCACGGAGGGCCGTGGCATCCACGCGATGCTCGAAGGCCCGGACGCCGTTCACGCACAGCACGGGCACGTCGTCCCCGTAGGCGCGAACGAGAGCCGGATCCCCGTCGACATCCACCTCCACAACGTCCATCCCCTCGAAATCCCGCACCACCTCGTCCACCACGAGCCGCATCTCGTGACAGAGGTGGCAGTCGGCCCGACCGTACAGCGTGAGGCGGATCATCCCTGGATCGCCGCCGATTGACACCCCGGCGCCCCTCAAGTACAGACCATCGCTTCGCGCGGCAAGCCCGCCGCGCCCTTCCATCCCATGTCCTACGCCGTCATCCGCACCGGAGGGAAGCAGTACCGGGTCTCGCCGGGCGACCTCCTCCGCATCGAGCGTCTCGAGGGAGACGTCGGCACCGCGGTCGAGTTCGCCGAGGTGCTGCTCGCCGCCGCCGACGACGCCGTGCGCATCGGCACGCCGCTCGTGAGCGGCGCCCGCGTGCGCGGCACGATCGTGGCCCAGGGCCGGGACCGGAAGATCCTCATCTTCAAGAAGAAGCGGCGGAAGAACTATCGCCGTCGCCGCGGGCACCGCCAGTCCATCACGACGGTGCGTGTGACCGAGATCGCCTGAGGAACACGCGATGGCGCACAAGAAGGGTCAGGGCAGCACCCGCAACGGCCGCGACAGCAACGGCCAGCGCCGCGGGGTCAAGGTGTTCGCGGGGCAGCGCGTGAAGGCCGGGAACATCCTGGTGCGCCAGCGCGGCACGCACGTGCACGCGGGCGCGAACGTGGGCGTCGGGCGGGACTACACGCTCTTCGCGCTCATCGACGGCACGGTCGTCTACGAGCGGCTCGGCAAGGACCGGCGCCGCGCGCGCGTCGAGCCACTGTCCTCGTAACGCCGGTCGCGTAGCGTCGCGGCGAGCACCTCGGCGAAACGGATGGCACCGCGCTCGGAGAGGTGGTCCGAGTCGCGAAAATCCTCCGGGCTCCACCCGTCCGTCGTGAAGCGAATCGTCTCGATCTTCCCGTAGCGCCGCTGCATCTCCTCCGACCACCCGCGTACCGCCTCGGGATAGCGCTCGCGCTGCAGCGGCGCGTAGCGGAGCGGCAGAGGCACGCCCATGAAGACGGGCTCGATGCCGTCCTCGCGGAAGAGGCGCAGGAGCTCGTCGAGGCTCGCGAACGACTCGCCGTCGACCGCCCAGTTGAGCATGCGCCGATCGATCGCCTCGTCGACCTCGCGCTCCAGCGCCTCGCGCGTGAGCGGCGCCCGCAGGCGAGCGAGATCGGGACGCCCGAGCTCGTCGAACAGCTGGCGCCCGCGCGCGCCGCGTGGCGTGCCGCGGAGCCGGAGCGCGAGGCCGATCAGCTCCTCGCGCCACGTCGTGCGCTGATCCCAGACGTTCGACACCCAGCCGGCCAGGAGGTCGATCCGCGTCTCGGGTGACGCGGGAAAGGCGAGACGGTCGGCGAGCGTGGCGCGTCGGCGCCAGGCCGGCGTCGGCTTCCCCGCGAGGTTGATGCCGTTCCGGTTGAAGTAGGTGACGTCGACGGCGACGAACGCGGCGCGCGCCTTCCCGAGCACCGCGCGGTGTCGCCGATAGATGCCGAGGAAATCGCGCGGCCGTCCGTTCGGGATGCCGGCGTTCAGGACCGAGCCGCGCGGCCAGCCGAGGAGCTCCTCGATCCGCCTGGAGGCGACGCCGGAAAGCGTGTGGCTCGCGCCGAGGAAGATCACCGTGGGTGGGACGGTGACGAGATCCAGCGCCGTGTCGAGCGCCGCCACCTCGCCCGCCGTCGCCGACGATACCCGTTCCACGATCCACGTCCGTGACACGACCTCGAGCGCGATGAGGCAGAGCACACAGGTGATGGCCGCCATCCAGGGGCGGCGCCCGCGACGTTCCACGGCGCCCCCCATACCGCGGGGCGGCAACGTGGTCGAGAATCGGACGTTCCGGTACACTGCCGGCGCCCATGAAGTTCGTCGACGAAGTGCGCGTGCGCGTCGAGGCCGGCGACGGCGGGCGAGGCTGCGTCGCCTTCCGGCGGGAGAAGTACGAGCCGCGCGGCGGCCCGAGCGGCGGCGACGGCGGTGACGGCGGCGACGTCGTGTTCGCCGTCGATCCGGGGCTCGGGACGCTGCTCGACCTCTCCTACCCGCAGCGCCTGCGCGCGGGACGCGGCGAGCACGGACGCGGGAAGCAGCAGTACGGCGCGCGCGGCGCGGACCTGGAGCTGCGCGTCCCGCCCGGCACCATGGTGTACGACGCGGAGACGGACGAGCTGCTCGCCGACCTGCGTATGCAGGGCGAGCGCGCCGTGGTCGCGCGCGGCGGCCGCGGCGGCCGCGGCAACATGCACTTCGCGACGTCGACGCATCGCGCGCCGCGGCACGCGGAGCCCGGCACGGAGGGCGAGCAGCGCGAGCTCCGCCTCGAGCTCCGCGTGCTCGCAGACGCGGGGCTGCTCGGGTTCCCGAACGTCGGCAAATCGACGCTGATCCGCGCCGTGTCGGCGGCCCGGCCGCGCGTCGCCGACTACCCCTTCACGACGCTCGTGCCCCACCTCGGCGTCGTACGCGTGGGCGACGAGGCGAGCTTCGTCCTGGCCGACGTCCCGGGGCTCCTCGAGGGGGCGCACGCGGGCCACGGCCTCGGCGCGCGCTTCCTCCGCCACCTCTCGCGCACCGCCGTCCTGGTACATCTCCTCGACGTCTCGGGGGTCGAGGGACGGGATCCCCTGGCGGATTTCGACGCGATCAACCGCGAGCTGGTGCTCGCCAGCCCCGCGCTCGCCGCGAAGCCGCAGCTCGTCGTCGCGAGCAAGCTCGACCTCGCCGAGACGCGGGACCGGCTGCCCGCGGCGCGCGCCGCCTTCGCCGCGCGCGGCATCACGCTGCACGCCGTCTCCGGAGCCACCGGCGACGGCACGCGGGACCTCGTGCACGCGATCGCCGCCGCCGTCCGCGCGGCACGTCACGCCGACGCGAGCGATGCGGCGTCCGAGGAGACCCACGCATGAGCGGCGAGTCGCAGGGCGCGCACAAGCAGGCGCTCGTCGCGCGCGCGCGCCGCGCCGTCGTGAAGATCGGCAGCAACGTGCTCGCCGGCAACGGCGGGCTCCGCGAGGAGCGCCTCAAGGCGCTCGCGGCCGAGATCGCAGCGCTCGTCGCCGGCGGACGGCAGATCGTCGTGGTCACCTCCGGCGCCGTCGCCGCGGGCGCGGCGCGCCTCGGACGGGCGGGCGGCGGCCGCGGCATCGAGTGGCGGCAGGCGGCCGCGGCGCTCGGGCAGATCGGCCTCATGGCGGCGTACGAGCGCGCCTTCGCCGCGCACGAACGCCAGGTGGCGCAGGTGCTGCTGACGCACGCCGACCTCGCCGACCGGCGCCGCTACCTGAACGCGCGCCACACGCTCCGCGCCCTCCTCGACCTCGGCGTCGTGCCGATCGTCAACGAGAACGACACGGTCGCGGTCGAGGAGCTCAAGTTCGGGGACAACGACAACCTCTCGGCGCTCACCGCCGCGCTCGTCGAGGCGGACCTCCTCGTCATCCTGAGCGACGTCGCGGGCCTGCACACCAGCGATCCGCGCGTCGACACCACGGCGCCGGTCGTGCCCGTCGTTCGCGCCGCCGACGAGGCCATGCAGCGCGCGGCGGGGCCGTCGCGGAGTGACGTCGGCACCGGCGGGATGGCGTCGAAGCTCGCCGCCGCCGGGAAGGCCGCCGTCGCCGGCATTTCGACGGTCATCGCCGACGGCACCCGCGACGGTGTCCTCGCCGCCGTCTTCGACGCCGCCGTCGAGGTGGGTACCCTCGTCCTGCCGGACGGCGATCGGCTCGGGCGGCGGAAGCACTGGATCGCCTATACGCTGAAGCCTGCCGGTACGCTCCACGTCGACGAGGGCGCCGAGCGCGCGCTCGCGCGCGGGGGGCGGAGCCTCCTGCCCTCCGGCGTCGCGCGGGTCGAAGGAGGCTTCGGCGTCGGCGACTGCGTCCGCTGCGTCGGTCCGACGGGCCGCGAGTTCGCGCGCGGCCTCGTCAACTACACGGCGGCCGAAGTGGAGAAGATCAAGGGCGTCCACACTCGTGAGATCGAGCAGCTCCTCGGCTACAAGGGCAGCGACGAGATCATCCACCGCGACGACCTGACGCTGCTGGCGCCCGCGCGGGCGGGCGAGTTAGAGTGATCGCCGTGGCGACCCTGCCCGAGGACGCCGTCCGCGCGGCGGACGACCTGAGCGCCGCCGCGCGCGCCGCCGCGCGGGCGCTCGCGCGGAGCACTGCCGCCGCACGCGACGCGGCGCTGCGCGGCGCCGCGTCCCGGCTCCGTCGCGAGGAGCCCACGATCCTCGCGGCCAACGCGCGCGACGTGGAAGAGGCGCGCGGGCGCGGCGAGACGGCGGCGTTCGTCGACCGCCTGACGCTCAACCGCGAGCGCATCGCGGCCATGGCGCGCGGCCTCGAGGAGATCGCCGACCTGCCGCAGCCGGTGGGCGAGACGATGGCGTCGTGGCGCCGTCCGAACGGCCTCGAGATCGCGCAGGTGCGCGTCCCGATCGGCGTCGTGCTCACGATCTTCGAGTCGCGCCCGAACGTCACCGCGGACTCCGCCGGGCTCTGCCTGAAGACCGCGAACGCCGTCCTCCTGAAGGGCGGGTCCGAGGCCCGCGCGACGAATGCCGCCATCGCCGCGGCGATCCGCGCCGAGGTCGAGGCCGCCGGCCTGCCCGCGGGCGCCGTGCAGCTCGTCGAGGGCGGGCGCGACGTCGTACGCGCGCTCCTGCGGCGCGACGACCGCATCGACGTGGTCATCGCCCGCGGCGGCGAGGCGCTCAAGCGCACCGTCATGGAGGAGAGCCGCATCCCCGTGATCAAGCACTTCGAGGGCATCTGCCATCTCTACGTCGACGCCCGCGCCGACGCCGCAATGGCGGAGCGCATCTGCCTGAACGCCAAGGTGCAGCGGCCGAGCGTCTGCAACGCCATCGAGAACCTGCTCGTGCACGAGGCGATCGCGCCCGTCTTTCTGCCGCGGATCACGAGCGCGCTCCGCGCGGCGGGCTGCGAGGTGCGCGGCGACGCCGCGAGCCGCGCGCTCGTCCCGGACCTCATGCCGGCGACGGAAGCCGACTGGGACACCGAGTACCTCGACAAGATCCTGAGCGTCTGCGTCGTGCCCTCGCTCGACGCGGCGGTCGAGTTCATCGCGCGGCACGGCACCGGGCTCGCCGAGGCGATCGTCACCGAGGACGACGCCGCCGGGCAGCGGTTCCTCGCCGAGGTGGACGCCGCCGCCGTGTTCCTGAACGCCTCGACGCGCTTCACCGACGGCTTCGAGTTCGGCTTCGGCGCGGAGGTCGGCATCAGCACCAACCGGCTGCATGCGCGCGGGCCGATGGGGCTCCGCGAGCTCACCACCTACACCTATCGCGTCCTCGGGAACGGCCAGATTCGCGAGTGACCGCCGCCCGCGGCATCGGCGTTCTCGGCGGCTCCTTCGATCCCGTGCATCTGGGACACCTGCGCGCGGCCGAGGAGGTGCGCGAGGGCCAGGGCCTCGTCGAGGTCCGGCTCGTGCCGGCCGCCACCCCGCCACACAAGGATCCGGCCGCCCTCGCAGCTGCGCACCATCGCCTGCGCATGCTCGAGCTCGCGCTCGAAGGGAGCGCCGGCCTCCGCGCGGCCCGGCTCGAGCTCGATCGGCCCGGGCCGTCCTACACGATCGACACGCTGCGTGCGTTCCGTGCCGAGGTCGGAAGCGCCCGCCTCGTCTTCGCCGTCGGCTGGGACGCCTTCCGCGAGCTCGGCACGTGGAAGGACTACGCGGACATCTTCGCGACGTGCGACGTCGTCGTGGTGACGCGTCCGCCGGGCCCCGCGCAGCTCACGCTCGACGACATCCCCGTTGCCGCAAGAAAGGCCTTCTGTTACGATCCGAACAGTGAGTCGTTCCGCCACGCGTCGGGGTACGTGCTGAGCCTGCAGCGCATCACCGCCCTCGACATCTCGGCGGCCGCCATCCGCGCTCGCGTCGCAGCGCGCCGCTCCATCCGGTTCCTCGTGCCGCCCGCCGTCGAGGCGTATATCCAGGCGCACCAGCTCTACCGGCCGGGAGACGCCACGCGTTGACCCGCCTCCCTGGTTGGGACCGGGCCCTCGAGTGCACCCGGGCGCTGCTCGATCGCAAGGCCTACGATCTCGTCGTCCTCGAGACGGGAAACGTCTCCTCCATCGCCGACTACTTCGTGATCTGCAGCGGCCGCTCCGATACGCAGGTGCAGGCGCTGGCCGACGCGGTCGAGGAGCAGCTCGCGCAGAAGGGCGCGCGCCCACTCGCGGTCGAGGGGTTCCAGCACGGGCAGTGGGTGCTGGTGGACTACGGCGACGTCGTGGTCCACATCTTCTACGTGCCGGTGCGGCAGTTCTACGACCTCGAGCGGCTCTGGACGCGCGCCCCCCGGGTAGAGCTCCCCGAGCCGTTCCAGAGCCAGGCGCGCAGCCAGAAGACCGGCACCGAGGGGCGGTAATGCCCCGCCCGAGGAGGATTCTCGGGGCGATTCGATGACGCGCTGGCTCGTGGCGGCGGTGGCGGCGTTGATCGCCGTCCTCGCCGGATACCTCCTGTTCCTGAACCCGGAGCCGGTGAGCGTCCGCCTCACGCCCGCGTGGACGGTGGACGCGCCGCTCGCGGGGGCGCTCCTCGTCGCGTTCGCGGCGGGGGCGCTCCTCGTGGGGTTCGTCGCCGCGGCGCGTGCGAGCGCGCGCGGCTGGCGGACCTGGCGTGCCGGCCGCCGGACGGCGCGCGAGGCGAAGCGCGCGCAGGCGACGGCCCACGCGCAGCAGCTGGTCTGGGCAGGCGACTACGCGCAGGCGAGGGCCGAGCTCCTGCGCGTGGAGAATAGCGCGCCGACGGAGGCGCAGCGCGCGACGCTCCTCGCCGAGACGTACCTGCACGAGGGCAACCTCGCGGATGCCCGCCGCATCGTCGAGGAGGCGCTCGCGAATCTCGGCCTCGACGCGCGCCTCCTCGACCTGCTGGCCGACATCGCCGAGCGGGCGGGCGACCAGCGTGCCGCGGCCGAGGCGCTCGAGCGGGCGCGCTCGCTCCAGCCCGCGAGCCCGCGGCTGGCGCGCCGCCTCCGCGACGTCTACGCCGCCTCCGAGCGTTGGCTCGAGGCGATGACGCTCCAGGGCGAGATCCTCCTGCACGTCCGCGACGTCGACGTGCTGCGCACCGAGGAGCAGGTGCTCCGCGGGCTCCGCTATCAGGCCGCGCTGGCAGAGACCGACCCCAAGGCTGCGGTCCGCCTGCTCGTGGCGCTCACGCGCGAGGACCCGAGCTTCGTCCCCGCGTTCGTCAGCGCCGGCGACTTCCTCGAGCGGAACGGCCGGCGCATGGCGGCCCGGCGCGCCTGGGAGCGCGGCGCGCGACGCCGGCCTGCGACCGTGCTGCTCGAGCGCCTCGAGCGCCTGAACGCGAGCGAGGGCCGACCGGAGCGCACCGCCCGGCTCCTCCGCCGCCTCCGCCGCCGCCATCCCGACGACGGGTCGTTGCTCCTCTTCCTGGCGCGCCACCTGATCCTCCGCGGGGCGCTCGACGAGGCGACCGAGGTGCTCTCCGCGCTGCCCGCGCCTGTCGCCGGTGATCCGCTCGCGCACGCGCTCTGGGGCGAGCTCCACCGCCGGCGCGGCGAGCATCACATCGCCGCCGACACGTTCGTGCGCGCCTACGGCACCGACCTGGCGGTCGTGACCCCGTTCCGCTGTCGGGTGTGCCGCCGTGCGACGGACCGGTGGGCGGGCTACTGCCGCGAGTGCCGCCACTGGGGCACGTACGGCTCGCGCATGGAGCTGCCGACGGAGCCCGGGTGACGCCGGCGGCCGCCGCGGCGCTGATCGCCGTGGCGCTCTATGCGAACAGCCTGCCGAACGGCTTCACGTACGACGACCTCCCGGTCGTCGTACGCAACGAGGCCGCGCGCGATCCGACCGACCTGCGGCGCATCTTCCTCGCCTCGTCGTGGACGTCCAACCTCGATCAGACGATCGCGTTCCGGCCGCTGACCACGTGGACCTTCGCACTCGGCCGCGCCCTGCACGGCGAGGGCCCGCTCGGCCACCACGTCGGCAACGTGCTGGGGCACGCGGCCGTCTCGGCGCTCGTCGCCGCGGCCGCCGCGGCGGCCGGAGCGACAGCGCCGACCGCGACGATGGCGGGCGTCCTCTTCGCGGCGCATCCCATCCACACGGAGACGGTGGCCAACATCGTCGGCCGCGCGGAGATCCTCGCCGCGGCGTTCGGTCTCCTCGCAATCCTCCTCCGCCGGCGCGGATCGGCGCTCGGAAGCGGCCTGTCGGTCGCGGCGTACGGGCTCGCGCTCCTGGCCAAGGAGCATGCCCTCGCCTTCCTGGCGCTACTGCCCCTCGCGGATGCCCTCCTCGACGACCGGGGATCGCCACGCACCTTCCTCCGGCGCCTGCCCACGCCGGGGCGCGGCGCCTACTACGGCGCGCTCGTCCTCGTGACGCTGGCGTACCTGGGACTCCGGCTGGAGGCGCTCGGTGGGGTCGGCGTCGGCCCCGCCGCCATCGCGTGGATCCCGGACTGGCAGAACGTCACCGCCCACGCGCCGACCGGCGCGCGCGTCCTCACGGCCCTCTGGGTCACGGCGCGCGCCTGCTGGCTGCTCCTCGTGCCGCTTCATCTCTCGGCAGACTATTCCTTCGCCGAGATCACCCTCGTCGAATCGGTCGCCGATCCGCGCGCGCTCGCCGGCATCGCGGTGGCCGGCGGCCTCCTCGCCCTCGCGTACGCGCTCCGGCGGCAGCCGGCCGCGCTCTTCTGGCTGCTGTTCGGGCTCCTGCCCTTCGTCACGGTCTCGAACCTGATCGTGCCGAGCGGCACGATCTTCGGCGAGCGCCTGCTGTACCTTCCGAGCGCCGCCGCCTGCGTCGCCGCGGGCGCCGTCCTGATGCGGTGGACGCGCGGCTCGTGGCGCACGCCCGGAGCGGTCGCCGCCGCCGTCCTCCTCCTCGGCTTCGGCGCCCGCACGGTCTCCCGCAACCCCGTGTGGCGGGACAACCTCGCGTTGGCGCGCGCGACCGTAGCGGACGCACCGCGGAGCGTGCAGGCGCACGCGCTCCTGGCGACGGCGCTCATGGACCGGGGCGAGCATCGCGACGCGCTCCGCGAGTTCGACGCGGCGCTCGCGATCTATCCGGACCACATCGATGCCCTCTTCAACGCCGGCGTCGCGCACATGCTCCTCAAGGAGGACGCGGACGCGCTCCGTCTCTTCGATCGCGTCATCGCGCTCGAGCCGAAGCGGTTCGCGGCCTGGGTGAACGAGGCCGCGATCCGGAGCGGCCGCGGGGAGTATGGGGACGCGCTCGAGGCCGCCGATCGCGCCGTCGCGCTGCAGCCGAGCGCGTCGAACGGGCACATCATGCGGGGGTTCGCGCTCCGCGGGCTCGGCCGTCTCGCCGAGGCGCGGACCGCGTTCCAGACGGCGCTCCGCCACCCCCCGGTCGGCGCCGACGCGCTCCTCGGCTTCGGCGCGACCGCGTTGGATCTGGGCGACGCGAAGGCGGCGGCCGCGGCGTACGAGCACCTGGTGCAGGTCGCGCCGAGCGCCGAGGCGTACCGCGGGCTCGTCGTCAGCTACCAGCTGGCCGGCCGCGACGTCGAGGCCCGACAGACGCTGGAAGACGCGCGGCGGCGATTCCCCGGCGACCCGGCGTTCGCGCCCTAGGAAGCCGCCTACGGCGTGCAGACGAGCTTCAGCCGATCGTTGTCCCGGAACAGGTTCGCGGCATCGGCACTCCGCGCGACGAGCCGGCTCGAGCCCGCCCGCGTGCCACGCGTCGGCACGACGAACGGCGCGAGATCCGTGCACCCGCCCGGCGCGGGCGGGGTGAAGCGCA
>Ga0111539_10003428_pt1 | contig 20886 bp, 19 predicted proteins | sample RhiMethybrSRZTD1_FD_79667 | JGI IMG/M metagenome (GOLD analysis project Ga0111539, IMG submission 79667) | Populus rhizosphere microbial communities from Tennessee, USA - Rhizosphere MetaG P. TD hybrid SRZTD1 (version 2) (version 2) | ecosystem: Host-associated > Plants > Roots > Rhizosphere >...
AAGCTCCGATGCGGTTTATGCAGATTCGCCCGGCCCGCTGACTGAAGAGTCGATCATGGCGCCCGATACTGTTCACGGCGCAATGCATTTGGCTCGCGAATTGGCCTTCCGGCAAGAGATGCACGTTCCGCTTACTATGCTTCGCCCAACTCTTCTTTACGGAGCCGCCGACCCGCATAACGGTTATGGGCCAAATCGTTTTTGCCGGCTTGCCAACGAAGGCGAGGACATCGTGCTATTCGGCGAAGGCGAAGAGAGACGCGACCACGTACTCATCGACGATGTTGTTGAAATCATTAAACGTGTCATTGAACAGCGCAGTGTAGGATCGCTCAACGTTGCTACTGGCGATGTGCACTCCTTTCGTGAAGTTGCCGAGCTTGTGGTGGCGAATTCGCGGAACAAGGTCGCGATCAAGGGATCTCCGCGCATCGGACCGCTGCCGCACAGGGGATACCGCCCTTTCAACATTTCTAGCAGTCGTGCCGCTTTTCCTGACTTTAACTATGCGTCGTTAGCAGAAGGCATTGCCAAATCGCAGCGCGACCAAAACATGGTCACATAATGCCTGAGGTCAATCTCCTTCGCGCCCTTCCCGCTACCAAACGGAACATAAAAAAACGCAGCGAAGCCAAAAATCCTTCGGTCATTGCGGCTGCAAAGCAATTTGGCGAGAAGTACTTCGATGGCCCACGCGAACTCGGCTATGGCGGGTATCGCTATGATGGACGGTGGAAACCAGTTGCTCGGGATATTATCGATCACTTCGGTCTTAAGCCAGGAATGCGGGTGCTAGATGTGGGTTGCGCCAAGGGCTTTCTGGTCAAAGACCTGATGTGCGAGTGTCCGGGCCTCGAGGCGTTTGGTCTCGATATTTCTTCATATGCTCTGACGCATTGCGAGCCTGAGGTCATTGGGCGTCTACATCTCGGAACGGCAGAAGACCTCCCATTCCCTAATGCAAGCTTTGACGCGCTTCTGAGCATAAACACAATTCACAATCTCGACCGACCAAGCTGTATCCGCGCGCTCAAAGAGATGGCACGTGTTTGCCGACAACCGCACAATTGCTTTGTTCAGGTTGATGCTTATCGAACGCTGGAAGAAAAGCTGCTGTTCGAAGGCTGGTGTCTAACAGCCATCACTTATCTGACCCCGGCAGAATGGATTCAATTGTTTGATCAGGCCGGTTTCAAAGGCGATTACTACTGGACGATTCTCGAGGCATAGAAGCGAGCCGCCAATGGGAATTTCCGTCGTCCTACCAAACTTCAATCATGCTGAGGAGATCCCGCGCGCACTTCATGCGTTGTTGCGGCAAGACCCGGCCCCAAAAGAAATCATCGTTATCGATGATGCCTCCACGGATGCCAGCGTCCGCGTCATCGAGAAATTTGAGCGCGATCATGCAGCAATCAAACTCGTTCGCCACGCCACAAATCGCGGCGCGCCGGCGGCTCTGAATACCGGACTGGCAATGGCAACAGAGAAGTATGTCTACTTTGGCGCCGCTGATGATTTTGTATTGCCTGGTTTCTTTTCAGCCGCACTCACCTCGCTTGAAGCATGCCCGGATGCGGCCTATTTCTGCGCGCAAGTTGTTTTGATCAATCGACATGGAGCGGTTGTTGATTTTCGGCCCTTGTTGCCGCCCTCCCGTGGCGACGCGTACATTTCTCCGGATGAATCCCAGCGTCTTATCCAGAAAATTGACAACTGGGCCGTAGGCCAGAGCGCGGTCTATCGGCGCCAGCTATTGCTCGACATTGGCGGCTTCGACGAGTCTCTTGGATCACTATGCGACGGCATGACATATCGCCTGCTTGCGCTTCGCAATGGTTTTTATTTTTCCGATCAACTCGCTGCCGCGTGGCAAGTCCGACCAGACAGCTATTCGGCACGAACCGCGACCTCTCGTTCCGAGAATATGCCTTTGATCGAAAAGGCAAAGACCTGGATCCGGGACTCGTTTCCTTCGCCGGCCAATACTGAATATCCGGAAATATTCGCTCGTCGCCTTCGATTCAATATGGCGCGATTTGCTCTCTTGGCTCCGGACGCAGATGCAAAAGCAATTTCGGATCTTGTCGCACTCGGCGATTTTGACAACTGGCTAATTTCGTTTCTTGGCACGAAAAAACGAACCAGTCGGTTGGCTATTCTCGCGTGGCTGATCTGGCGGCTATATCCATTTGGATTTGCCGCCTTGGCACGTGCCTGGCTAAACAATCTGATCACAAGCCACAGCCGACGCTCGCTTGCCGCGCGCGCGATTGCTGTGGCAACAAAATAGTCCGCGTCACAACGAGTGCAGGAATACGAATGCATTTGCGTACGAAACACATGTCGGACCAGGTAGCGGAGGCGGGCGCATTCAGCCGCGGGCATCTTCGCCTGCTCGTGACGACCGGTCCTGAAGACCTGCTGCACGGACTGCAACGTTATGATCTGTGGAGCCGCATCGGCTTCATGGAAATCAAACGCCGCTACCGCCGAACGGTCATCGGTCCCTTCTGGGGCACAATCAGCCTTGCGATTTTCATTGCCGTCATGAGCACCGTGGGCATCGGACTGTGGAAGCAGACGCTTGGCGAATATATGCCGTTCCTTGCTTCCGGAATGATGGTCTGGCTGTTGATTTCGACGATGATCAACGAAAGCTGCACCTTGTTTGTAAATAGCCAGCATTTGTTCAGTCGAATGCGTATGGATTATTCGATTCTTGCTTTCGCGCTGGTCTGGCGAAATCTGATTGGTTTTCTTCACAACTTGGCGGTTTATCTGCTGATCGCGATCGTCGTTTTGCCGGCTCTGATCAACCTTTCGTTGCTTTGGATCATTCCGGGCTTGTTCCTGATTTCGCTCAATGGGGTGTGGGTTGCGCTCTTGCTCGGCATGACTTGCGTTCGCTTTCGCGACGTGCAGCAACTGATCATTACACTTCTCCAGATCTCACTGTTTATCACTCCCGTGTTCTGGCCACCCGATTTGCTGACGGGAATTACCGCGTTGGTTTTCGTGAAATTTAATCCGCTTTACAGTTTCATTGACGTCGTGCGGGCTCCGTTGCTCGGCAAGACACCGATGCTATCGAGCTATGCAATGATAGCGCTGATAACGCTCGTCGGCTGGATTGCGACATTGCGATTGTTTTCGCGCTTCCGCAAAAGAATCGCCTTCTGGGTGTAAAAATGGCAACCATTCTCGTCGAGAATGTAGACCTGGATTATCCGATTTACGGAATGCAGCGCAGCTTGCGGCGCGCATTCTTTCAGAACGCGGCTGGCGGATTTATAAACAAGAAAGATCCGCATCACCGTCACGTCACCGTCTCGGCATTGACGCAGGTTTCATTTCAATTGACCGACGGCGACCGGCTTGGTCTGATCGGACATAACGGAGCGGGAAAATCATCACTGCTTAAGGTTCTTGCGGGCGTTTATCATCCAACGCGTGGCAAGGTCTGGGTGGATGGAAAAATAACGTCTTTGTTTGAACTCGCCTTGGGGGTTGACGCTGATGACACCGGGTACGAGACGGTCGTCACCGCTGGCATGCTCCTCGGGATGACCCAGGCGGAAATCGAAAGCAAAATCCCTGAAATCGAGCGTTTCAGCGAACTAGGCGAATATCTATCCCTGCCCGTTCGGACCTATTCCATGGGGATGACGACGCGCCTGGGCTTTTCACTCGCTACTGTTCTGGAGCCGGAAATCCTGTTGATCGATGAAGGCATTGGCGCCGGTGATGCGCGTTTTACTGAACGCGCATCGAAGCGGTTGCACGAGCTCGCCAGGCAAAGCGCGATCATGGTGTTGGCGAGCCACACAGATGACTTGATTCGACAGATTTGCAATAAGGCGGCTCTCTTAACGTCCGGGCGGATTATAAAAATCGGTCCTGTAGACGAAATTCTTTCTGAGTATCATAGCGAAAAAGCCCGGTTGGAAGCGCAGCCGGCAGCCGAGTGACCTCCCACACAAATCTCCTTGCAACGCAATGGTCGGTCTGGAAATCCCACAACGTCGCGACGGATTAGGTAAAGCGTGGCTGTTGGCCATCTCTCACGATAGATGGGTGGTCGGCGCGATTGCAGTTCTGGCAGCTCTCGTCTGGTACGCGAGCGAACCGATCGTATTCACCAACGACAGTTTCGGCTACGTGCTCGCGGCGAAATATATCGGCGGAGTTCCGGCTCAGGGCATTCCGTATTATCGGATGCCGCTGTTTCCAATATTTTTGGTTGCCACGGGGGTCGCGCATTACAGTACTTTTTTCTGGTTTGTGCTGGCGCAAACCGCGCTCGGAATAGTTATGGCTTTGGTTTTCCACGATGGTTTGCGCGGCTATTCGCGGTGGGGCGCTCTGCTTGCGGCAGCTGTTTTTGTGCTCACCTTTGTCCCATTCGTTTATTCAGAATCGATTATGACCGAGCAGCTTTATCTGTTTGGCTTGATCGTGTGCCTTTCCAGCACGCTGAGCTATCTGCAATCGGGCAGCCGTTTTCGTCTGGCGCTCATCGGCGCGTCCGTCCTGATAATGATGCTGACGCGCGTTCAGGGGTTTCTGATCGGGTTTGTAGTTTTCCCGTTCCTGCTTCTCACCCGGCCGCAGCACTGGAAGCCTGTTCTGGTTGCGGCGGCTGTCGTTACCGTGACCATCGGGGCATACGCCCTGGCCTATTCTGCACAAGTGCGGAGGCATCAACTGTTTCTTTCCGAAACTGCAATGGCTCCTTCCTTTTCCAATTCCGTCGGCAAATACCTGTTCATGGTGCCGTACCTTGATGCCGAGCGTTATTTTGGCTGGACAATCGTACAGCCCAGCAATGGACCCGCCTCAGCAAAGCTTTTTGCGCTTATCGGCGACAAGCCGGCAAGCCTCGCGCAATGGTGGGCAATATGGCAAACGCTCGACAAGGAAATAGGTATCGTGGCATCCAATAATTTGCTGCTGCGGGCGACGACCGAAGCCGCTATTGCGCACCCGTTGAAGTCGGTACTCGTTTATGGCCATAACCTCGTGGTCGCGACCTTTCGGCTGAACAGTCCCTACGTCTGGCAGCATCCCCCTGTCACGATAGATGACACCCGCCTCAACGACGAATTCAAGCGCAGCGGCGATCAGTCTTCAGTCACTTTATTGGCCAGTCTCGTCAATCCACTGTTTCATACTGCTTTGATCGTGACTACGATCCTTGTGCTGCTGAGCATCGGCCCGCAGGGCGCAGCATGGACTTTTTGTGTGATGCTTTATGGATACAATCTTCTTTCGATTGCCGCTTCGGGCGCGCCTGAGGGTCGTGTCGTATTTTACGGACTACCTTTGTTGCTGGCAGCGCTCGCTACCATCAAGACCCGACCGTGGGTGTTGCAGTGGGTGGAGCGTCTAGGCCATAAATGGTCACGCACACTCCAACTGTCGCGTTAAGACGGAGCAGATTTCTTCTGTGTGAGGATGAGCTTGGAAACGTAATACCTCTCCGATCGATCGATGAAATCGAGCGCAATCGTGGTCACAACGAAAAATCCTCCACAAACGAGAATAACCGGAAGCAGAGGCAATCCGAAAATCAGGAGTAGCCACCTCACCGCCAATCGGCGGTTTACGAGACCGCGAAGCCAGGCCGCGACTTTGACGCGAAGTTGTGAGCCAAGTCCTCCCTGCTGCCGGATCGAAACGATCTGAAATTCTGTCTCTATCTTCTCGATAATGTTATCGATGGAAGATTCAGCATACTCACTTGGTGACCAGACAAATCCAAGCCGATGCAAATAAACGATGAGTCTCCCATCCTTCCGCAAAACACGCCGGCATTCCCGCAGATAGAGTTCCAGATCTCTCGTTCTATGAGCATCGACTTCCAGTACGATCACATCATTCGATGAATTCGCAATTTGCTCTCCTTTTTCGAAAAAACCGGCCGATTCCCGACGAAGCAGGCTTGCGTAGCGATCGGGGGAGAAGGATGGAGTACGCCGACCCAAAAGCGGTCCGAGATAAAATTTTTCCGGGTTATTTGCGACCAGTACCGGATCCGATGGCTCCGGCAGCATCGCAACGAGATCGTGATATACCTTTGCCTGATATGACCTCGCCGACAATGTCTCAATTCTGAAGGCAATGCCGCGCATCAGATTGAGCATGGACCTGCGGACGTCGACAAAGGCATCGACAGCGCGAAGAACCGCCCTTTTCCACGTGGGGATTTCGCTGCCCGCTTTAACCTGGGCCTCGTCGCGATTTGCGAATTTTATGCGATACTCCTTACCCCACCGGATGAAGCGTCGTACGAGAAGGTCGGCATCGGGCAGGAGGCGCCAGGATGGCCTTTCGAGCCTTGCTTCGATTTTTTGCGCAACCGTACCAGCGCGATCTTCGGCCGCTGACCAGTCCTTGGGATGAACGATGCCGGTATGCATGCGCAGTGTCACTTTGAACAGCCGTCTATGCCGGTCATTCGTGAAATGCTCGGCCCAGCGCACGGTGTCACTGACGGACCCTTTGGCAAACCTCGTCGCAAAAAAGCGGCCGGGATCGCTCAATTCGATTGCAAGGAAATCGTCTGAGTCACTGACGACAAAATCGCGGCTCGGGTCCGGACACGCGCCCTGCACATAGTCATCATCAACTGTTCCAAAAAATGTCACGTTTTTGCGCTGCGGGTATACGAATATCGGATGAAGGTGAAAGCAGCGTCCAACAATGCCTCCATCTCCGACGCGCCAATATATGTTTGCTGGCACAAGACCGCCCTCGCCTTCTTCCCACCACGACGCATCTGCCAGCGGATGAAGGTTGTCGAGCGCGATTCGCATCAACTGCCGAGGCGAAACCTGGACCGCATTGCCGTGCCTGAAAGATTTTTCCAAGCTCGCCGCGACGGCTTTTTTCATCGTACGAATCGCCGGAACGTAAATGACGTTCCAACCTGCGTCCGAGAGGCGTTTAATAGTGGCGAGCGATCCATCCGACAGCACGATATCTGGGGTCAAAAAAATCACCGCCGCGTCGACTTTCTCCGCCGCTTCAATTCCGCGGCGGTAGCAGTCGGTCATCATATCATGCACGACATTGACCCTGCTGGTGATGAATTCAAAAGTTACGGGCACTATGGAATTCAGCTGCCCGTAGATCGCCGACGAGCGAATGACCTCGGCGTCTTCCAGTCTCGTAAATATGATGTATCGGTTGCCGGGTTCGCCTCGGAAAGCCTCAAGATTGCCGTTCGCAAGTTGTGCCGGGATGACTGTATCGACGTAAAGTCTCGTGTAGGACTCGCCCCAGACCGGAGTGAGAAAAAAGAATCCTGATGGACGTCTGCTCACAACTGGACTTTCAATTCGTGCCTCAAAGGCAGCCGAAGAATTGGCGACGTCTTCGATTTTGGTGAATTGCTTCAAGAGTTGAGCTGTATTTGCAAAGGGTCACTATTTGGTGCCCTTCTATACCAACCATCGGGGTTGTAAAAAAGAATTTTGCAACAATCGGGCAAATACCTTGAAGGTTGCTAAATCGGCAAAAGTGTTGAAGAAACCAGCCTCGGAAACCTGATTGGTTTAAAGGGCGTACTTTAAAACAGGAAACCATATGAAGACTTATGTGATCCTCGGCGGGAATGGAGTATTTGGCGTTCACACTGCCTTTTACCTTCTCGAACAAGCCGACGCCAAGAAAGTCATCTGCGTTGGCAGAAATCCTGAAAAGCCGGAACCATTCACTCTCAACCTCGGCAAAGGTGATCCTCGTTACGCTTATCATCAGATTCACGTCGTTTTCGAGCACGACCGTCTGATCGAATTGTTTGATCGCGAAAGGCCGGACGTCATTATCAACTATGCGGCGCAGGGTGAAGGCGCAGCATCGTGGAAATATTCGTGGCGATATTTCGATACAAACGCCACGGCGATCGCTCGTATAACTGAAGACCTGATGAAGCGCGACTATATGGATCGCTGGATTCAGATTGGGACGTCAGAACTTTATGGATCGGTTAACAAGGCGGCCACCGAAAATGCGCCGATCCTTCCTACCAGCCCTTACGCGGCCTCGAAAGCGGCTGGCGACATGCATCTAATCTCGATTGCGAAAACACTGAATTTCCGGATGAATATCATTCGCCCGTCGAACGCCTACGCACCGGGCCAGCAATTGTACCGGATTCTACCGCGCGCCGTTGTTTGCGGCCTGTCTGGCCAAAAGCTGCCCCTCCACGGCGGCGGTCAGGCGAAAAAATCCTATATCCACGCGAGAGATCTGGCGCATGCGATCCATCTCGTTGCACAAAAGGCCGAACTCGGAAAAGTTTACAACGTTGGTCCAAAGGAGCCAGTTGCAATCCGACACCTCGTTGAGCTCGCTGCTTCCGAAATGAAAGTCAGCTTCGATGCGCTATGTGATGTAACACCGCCGCGGTTCGGCGAGGACTGGATTTACTGGCTCGACAGTTCGGCGATAGAAAAAGACCTCGGTTGGCGTCCGCAAATCAGCCTTGAAAAAGGGGTTGCGGAAATGGTCGCGTGGGGCCGAAAATATTTGCCTCAACTTGTGACCGTGCCGCAGACGTATACTTTCCACGCCTGAAAAACCATCTGTTTATGAGCACTACAAAAGAGCCACAGTATCAGGGCATGGTCGAGCAGGAACGCGACCGCGGTCTTGAAACTTTTGGCCTCATGACTAGCTATGCGTGGGACGATGATCCCAAACGACTGACCTTTACTCTGTCGCGTTACAAGTTTGTCGCAAAGCTCCTATCTGGCCGCAAAAATGTTTTGGAGATCGGCTGCGCCGATGCCTTTGGTACGCGTATTGTACGGCAAGAAGTTCCAAAACTGACGGCAACGGATTTTGATCCGGTTTTCATTGAAGACGTCAAGAAAAGGATGAATCCTCGCTGGGAATTCAACGCGTTCGTCCATGACATGCTTTCCGGGCCAGTGCCGGGTAGCTATGATGCGGCTTACGCGCTCGACGTCCTCGAGCATATCGATCCGGCAAAAGAACACATTTTTCTCACGAACATGGTCAAATCGTTGTCCGCACACGGCGTAGCGATCCTTGGAATGCCATCGCTGGAATCACAGGCCTATGCTTCGCCCAATTCGAAAGCCGGCCACGTGAATTGCAAATCATCGCCGAACTTCAAGGCCGTGATGGAGAATTACTTTCACACTGTTCTCATGTTCTCCATGAACGACGAAGTCGTCCATACGGGCTATCACAAAATGGCGCAGTATCTTTTTGCTGTTTGTTGCGATCAAAAGCGATAAAATAAATTCGCGTCAACGGTAACTGGTCGCGAAATGTCTGGGCAAGCTAAAATTCCCTATAGCGTTAGCTTTATAGTCCCGGCGCTTAACGAAGAGAAAGTCGTTGAGCAGGTTATTCGTGAAATCTTCTCAAACGTAAACCGCCTCATCCAAACGTCTGAGATCATTCTGGTGGACGACGGGAGCACTGATCGCACTGGTCAGATTATGGATGCCCTCGCGAGCGAACTAGCGCATGTACGAGTTCTCCATAATAGGCCCAACATTGGTCTCGGTGCGTCCTATCAACGCGGCGTCCGTGAAGCCAAATACGATTACGTTATGATGCTTTGCGGCGATGGTGGTCTCCCCGCGTCAAGCTTGCCGCCAATTATTGAAAAGATCGGGACGGCCGATATCGTCGTTCCTTACATGACCAACCTCAAAAGTATCAAAACGCCTTTGCGTTATTTCATTTCTCGGTCTTACACACAGCTACTGAATTTTTTGTCAGGACATGAAATGAACTACTACAACGGTCTCCCTGTTCATCGCCGCCGTTTGCTCGACAGCATAGTTATGACGAGTTCCGGATTTGGCTTTCAGGGAGAGATACTGGTCAAGCTTCTCAAGTCCGGCCATTCCTTCGTCCAGGTTGGTGTGCTGGGCAGTGAGACAACCAACAAGTCCTCGATCTTTCGACCGAGAAATCTTGCAAGCGTTATGAAAACGGTGCTGAAGCTGATCAGGCTCGTATTAGTCTTGAGCCTGTTCCCCCATAAGAAACGCGCGTCATCCAATCCTCATCACACGGTGTCCTAACAATCGATCAGTCCGTCACTAGCGGGAAGCATATGAACGCGCCGGGATCTTTGCGTCTGATCACAGACCGCGGAGTCATGCTTTGCGCGGGGCTAGTCCAACGTCATCCCTATCTTTGGAAATTCGCCTGGGAAACGATACATCGGCTGCCAATTTTGCTTCCGCACGACAAGAGTTATCATGCCCTTCGCCATTTCATCGTCCTGAAGCCGGAAGGCCTGTTTCTGGATGTTGGCGCAAATGACGGTATATCAGCTCTTTCCTTCCGCAGATTTTCAAAGAGCTATCGCATCCTTTCGCTCGAGCCGAATCCCCTGCTCGAACCGAAACTAAAGCGCCTCAAAGAGTCCGATCCACGCTTTGACTACAAGATCGTTGGAGCTGGTTCGGTTCGAGAGCGGATGAAACTTTTCGTTCCAATCTACAAGAATGTCGTTTTGCACACTTTTACTTCGAGTAACCGCGACCAGATCCTGGCAGCGATCGTCGAGAACTTTGGAAGAGCGGTTGCCGACACGGTGGAAATAAAGGCGTTCGATTGCGATATCATCCCGATCGATGCGCTAAATTTAGACCCAACAATTATCAAGATCGACGTGGAAGGATTTGACTACGCTGTGGTCGAGGGCCTCAGTGCGACAATCGGCCGAGCCAAGCCATTTATCATCATCGAACTCGGTGTCGCCAAATATGAACAAATTAAAGAAGATCTTTCTGAGCGCGATTATGTCTTGCTGACTTATAATATATCTAGCGACAGCTTTTCCCGCGCGCCCGCCTCTTTCGATGCTTCGAGAAACCGGAATTACTTCGCAGTGCCAGAAAACTTTGTGAAATCGATCCCGCTTAAATGAAGTATACAGCAGCGCTAGCGACCTTACAGTCCTCACGATTTTACACTAGCGTATCTGTACGTTGATCGTGTTGATGTACGTCGTCTATATGCAGCCATCGCAATCAAAGGGTACGATGCTCACTATGTTTTGGACGATAATGAGACCTACTTTGCGCTCCTTCGCGCTCACAACTTATGGAATACAAGGAATCGTTGAATGACTCCCAATTTTGGTTTTGCGGCACAAATAAACGCTCAAGCGGTCATGTACTTGTTGCAATAGCACGACAGTTGCCAGCTGTTCGCCAATCAGTGCCGCGCCGGCTGGCATAGAAGGCACAGACCACCAAGAACTGGACTGCTCTCTCGAAGGGACGTCAGTGACGACATTAGACAATCAAAAACTGGGGGCAGAAATGTCCGGGCCTAACCTTCTCATCTCCTTGCACCAAGATTTGCTTAAGGTGCGATTGACTGAGGAGACTCTCGCTGAACGCTACAAGCAGCAGGAGATGCGCACACCCGCCCATTTTGGGTCCGGACAGGAGGGTGTTGCTGTTGGCGTATGCCATGCCCTCCAAACGAATGACGTGGTTTTCACCCATCACCGGAGCCACAATCACTTTCTTGCCAAGGGCGGGACGACCTACGAACTGGCCGCAGAGCTTTACGGCCGTGCTGACGGCTGTTCCGGGGGCCGTGGCGGCTCTGTCCACCTCACTGCCCCCGAAGTTGGATTTATCGCGTCAAGTGCAATCCTGGGAGAAATGACAGCTGTCGCCGTAGGTGCTGCCCTCGCATTTCAAATGGACAAATCCGATCGGGTGGCGGTCACATTTTTCGGCGAGGGAGCCATGGACGAGGGCTCTTTCTACGAAAGCATCAATTATGCAGCCATAAAGAAGCTGCCAGTCCTTTTTGTCTGTGAAAATAACCTTTACGCGACGGAAAGTCCGCTGCATGTGCGCCAGGCCCCCGGAACCGATCTATGCGACCGAGTGCGCGCTTTCAAAATCGAAAGCAAGCGCATCGACGGCAATGACGTGCTCGAGGTTTTTCAGACTACGCAAGCGACTGTCGAACGGCTTCGTTCCGGTGACGGTCCGTGTTTTTTGGAATGCATGACCTATCGCTGGCGGGAGCACGTTGGGCCGCACTTTGATCATGATCTTAAGCGTACCTACCGGTCGCGCGAAGAGGTCGAAGGCTGGATGGCGCAATGCCCGGTGACTCGCAGCCGGGAGCGTCTCATAAAGTCAGGTATCGCAACCGCTGCCCAACTCGATGCCTGGCAGGACGAAATGCAGAAAAAGGTCAACGCCGACATCGATAGAGCCCGGGCAGCGCCCTGGCCCGCTGTGTCAACAATGTTTGATTTCGTGTGAACCCATGACAGTGCGCGACTTGACCTATGCCCAGGCATTGTCCGAGGGACTCTGCCAGGCGATGGAACGCGATCCGTCAATCTTCGTGACCGGAATCGCTGTGGATTATCCGTCCGGGATCTTCGGATCCACTATTGAAGCAACCAAGCGCTTCGGATCGGCGCGCGTGTTCGATGCCCCCGCGATGGAAAATGCCATCACCGGCATTGCCATTGGCGCGGCGTCAATGGGTAAGCGTCCTGTCATTGCCCACCCGCGCAATGATTTCATGTTCTTGAGTTTCGACAACCTTATCAATCTTGCGGCTAAATGGCGCTACATGTTCAACGGCCGCGCGGGCAACGTGCCCATCGTTGTCAGGGGCGTGATCGGCAAGGGGTGGGGCCAAGGGGCCACGCATTCGCAGAGCCTTCAGGCCTCGCTCGCGCACTTCCCCGGCCTCACCGTGGTCATGCCGGCCTTCCCGAGCGACGCCAAGGGCTTGACGATTGCCGCGCTCCAGCACGACGGCCCGGTCGTTATCCTGGAGCACCGCTCTCTTTACACCGTGAGCGGGCCCGTATCGAACGAATTCGAGGCCGTACCCCTTGGCCGCGCTAACAAGGTTCGAGACGGCTCTCACATATCGATCGTGGCGACCTCGCTCATGTCCTACGAGGCGACACATGCAGCCGAGGAGCTGGCGCGCCATGGCGTCGAAGCTGACGTGATCGATTTGCGCACAATCCGTCCACTCGATGAAGAAACCATTCTCGCTTCGGTCAAGAAAACCGGACACCTGATCGTCGCCGATACCAGCTGGGAGCTATGCGGCGTCGCTAGCGAAATCGCGGCCTTAGCGAGCGAAAAGGCGTGGAAATATCTCAAGGCCAGGGTTTGTCGCATTGCGCTCCCAAATTGCCCGGCACCTGTATCGGCGAAACTGGAAGAGGCCTTTTACCCCAAGGCGTCGACAATTGCGCGCGCGGCGCTTGCAATTCTTGGCGCGGACCCGGACCGAGTGGGTGATTTGTCGCGCGAAGATACGTTCAAAGGGCCGTACTAGAGGTTGACGACCTTGACGGCCTTGAAGGATTCCCGAATCAATCCTGAACAATGAGAGTCATTGTCATTGGGTTCGATAGCGCCATCGGCGGCGCGCTCGCTCGCGCGTTTACAGCGCGTGGAGATCTCGTCTGCTCGACGACGTGGCGCGCAGGATCCGCCGAAAGAAACATGGTAAAGTTGGATCTGACATCCTTTGATCCCGACGCAGTACCACTGCCCAGGGCCGACATCGCCTTTTTCTGCGCGGCCATCACCAGCATTGCCGCCTGCCGTGAAAACGAAACGCTGGCGCGCCAGATCAACGTTACCGGGCCAGCGCGGCTGGCACGTCGACTGGTGGCCGCGGGCACAAGGGTTGTTTTCTTATCGAGCAGCGCGGTCTTTGACTGGCGCACGCCCCATGTGAAAGCAGACTGTCCGCCTTGCCCAGTCACCATTTACGGAAAGCTGAAGGCGGAGACGGAGGCTGCCTTTTCCGCGTTCGGCGTGGCTGCCTCGATTCTCCGCCTGACAAAGGTGCTCGCGCCTGAAGACAAACTTTTCAACGGCTGGATGGATGCCCTCATCCAAAAAAGACCGATAACCGCATTTTCGGACCACCACATGGCGCCAGTCACGCTTGAGGACGCCGTGAAAACCTTAATGGCAATCTCGGACAGCTCGCAGGCTGGCGTGTTTCAAGTCTCGGGCGCCCGCGACACAAGTTATTACGAGGCGGCGCTTCATCTTGCTTCCCGGCTGGGTGCCGATCCGAAATATGTTATCGAGGCGCGCGCAGCAGAGAGCGGAATGTTGCCGCAGGAAATCATCCGGCACTCGTCGCTCGACACATCGCGGCTTGATGCCCTCGCAGGCTGGAAAGCGCCCGATCCCTGCTCGGTCATCGATGAAGTCTTCCATTCCCGTCTCGCCATCGCAGCCCAGGACCGTCACCTTGAGGGGCAACCTTTGAGTAAAGCCGGCGTCGGACACGGATGACGGGACCTGCTGAAATTTTTCTGTACACGAGCCGGTAATGGATTTTTTTCTGGGTGGAGAGGGCAAGCTGAAGCCTGCCGACGCCGCCGTGGCGATCATCGTTGTGGATGAGGTTAACTATTTGATGCAGCTGCGCGACCAGAAACCGAAGATTTTTTTCCCGGGCCACTGGGGCTTGTTCGGTGGAGCGATTGAGACAGAGGAAGATCCCGCCGCCGGGCTCAAACGGGAGCTCAACGAGGAGCTGGGCCTCGACATATCGGAGTGCCGTTATTTCACGAACTTCACCTTCGACTATGGACAGCACGGCACGGTCTTTCGTCGTTTTTACGAAGTAAAAATCGCCAGGTCAGCGCTCGCCCACCTGACGCTCCGGGAAGGCTCCGGGATGCGCGCGTTTTCCGCGTGGGACCTGCTGAACATAACCCGCGTCGTACCTTACGACTCATTCGCCGTCTGGCTGCACGCAAGCGGCGCCCTCGGGCGATGAATCGCTGAAATATTGAGACCTGAATTTTTTTATGCGTGAAATTATCGGCCTCCTCTGCCGCGGCGGACAGACTGCGGACGCGCTCAAGAAATGCGCCCGCGCCACGGTTTCGACGCCCCCTCATCGCGGTCCCGAGCAGATGCGCTATGGGGCGCCTACAAAGGCATGATAATTGCGAGAAAACAATTATTATCAACCTAAGCTATTGTTCAAATGTATTTCATTCCATCAAATGATCCGCTATTCCTGCCGTCCGTCCACTTCGGCGTAACATCCACCAAACACCCCGTAGGCCACTAGGAATGCGTTTCCTGTCACCAAAAGTTCTGATCATTTCAGGCTTACAGATTGCCTTGACCGTCATCCTGCTGGTCGCTGTTGTCAGGCTGCTCGACCCAAGCAAATTGGGCTACCTCTTACAGGCCGCCAATCCGATCTGGTTGGCAGCGGGCTTTGCGATCCTGTTCGTCCAGCAGGTCCTTGCTGCCGAACGCTGGCGTCTCGTCGCGCGCGGCCTTTCGGTGCCACCACATACATTTTCTTTCTATCTGTTCTGGCAGGGTCTCGGCATGCTTTGCAGTATGGTGCTGCCTTCCATGATCGGCGCAGACCTGACGCGAACCTATGCGCTGAGCCGCCGTACCCCGATCGGCATGGTACTCCGTATTATCCTGATCGACCGCGCTCTCGGCTTGCTTGCGCTCGCAAGCCTCGTGGTCACTGCTCTCGCGATCATGCCGCTGTTTTTTATCATCCACCCGCTGCTGCTGGTTCCGGTGGGCATCGCAATTTGCGGCGCCGTGATCTATCTCGTCCTGACGCGATGGTTCCCAACAATTCAAGGCACCAGCAAATTGATTTCGGCAGGCCGGCTGCTCGGCTCCGATCTCAGGCGTACGGTTGAAGGCAGTGGAAATTCCCGCGTCATTCTGGCTTCACTGTCAATTCATGTTTTGTCGGTGTTTGCTTTTTTTGCATTAGGAAATGCCATCGGTATGCCTAGCATCGATCTCGTTCATTACCTGGCAATTGTTTCTTGCGGGCTCCTGGTCACCATTATTCCGGTCTCTGTTGGCGGTTGGGGAATTAGGGAAAGCGCGTTAGTAATCGGATTTGGGCTGGTATCCGTCGAGCCTGAGCGGGCATTCGCACTGTCGGCAACCTTCGGTCTTCTGGTTATGCTTTCTGCCGCCTTCGCTACCCTAGCCGGCGTTCCTTGCCTTATTCAGAAGCCGGCCGAAGGGGTCAGCCGTGCGCAGTCCAGATTCACGGCGACACACACAGAATGAACCGAACAGGACTGGCGTCTGTCGGCGGCGCAACGGCTGCTACGCAAAGTTTTTCGCGTCATCGGGTTGTACGCCTATCAAATTGCCGATGAAAATCCCTTCGAAAGAGTAAAATCCTCGGCCACCGGAGACTTCGTGTGACTTTTGGTCCGATCTCTATCGCGTATGTCGTTGGGTTGTCCTACTTAAGCGTTCATTTCCTACTGTACGTTGCAATCTTGCGAGATCGGCCACTTTTTCAAACCGAAAAAGTAATTTTTTTTTATCACTTCATTTCAGCGCTCGTCTTTACAGCTGTTGCTCTATTTATTTGCGGGATCCTACCCGATGCGCTTGCCACCGCCACGGCGCTCGGCCTTGTCGCCCTGCACGGTATCTATAGTATTTCTTTTTTGGAACTGTGGTCCCTTGCGCAGGGCAGCTATTCAATTTCGATCCTCACCGAACTGGGGTCAAAATCAATCCTTTCACGAGAGAAGCTGATCGAGACGTTTTTTCAAATCGGGAATACAAAAAAACACAATCGGACTATCGCCCTCTCGGAGTCCGTACTGATCCGGCGGGTCGACGATCGTTGGCAGTTAACCCATCGTGGGCGCCTGTTGACAAGATTGTTTACGGCCCTGCTCTCGTTGTCGGACATCAGAAGGATCGGCTGAAATTTATGCCATGGCTCGTTGGAGTAATGGCTTTTTTTATAGGGGCTGTCCTCTGCCATGCCGCGCTTTCGCGCATGCATTTGCCACCAAATATTGTTTTACGGTTTTTGCTTGTGGGAAGCACTCTAGGGGCCGGACTGGTTTGGTGGCTTTACGACAAATATGGTCTTGCAGCGCCAGAGATGTGGGCGGGCGTCTTGATATATGTCTTTTGTTGCGAACTTTATGTCTTTCTCTTCACCCTCGTCATTAGCAGCATCTCGGCAAATGTGCTCATTAATCTCTCTTTCCACGACATGACCGACCATGATATGTCGCGGCTCTACGACAGTCGCCAAATGGTCGCGGCAAGACTTGATCGTCTTGTCTCAGTCGGCCTTCTCGATGAATCTCTTGGTAGTCTGAAACTTACAAAAAACGGCCTGCGCCTCGTTCGATTCTTCAACAGAATGCGGGCATTTTTTCGCCACTCGCCTTAATCGGCCACTCTTCAATAATGACACATCCCTGTTGAAATCCTTTGCCGCAAATTGAACGCCATCACGATCAAGCCGCAAGCGTTGCTTCGCATTGAATGGCGACACCTACCGTGGCCAGACGTTACGGTTATTGTAATTCTTGCCGGACTAAGCGTCCTGCTCTTTCGTAGTCACATCTTTGCCGATGGGCCATCGATGGTAGTTCCCCGAAGAATCGCCGTAGTGATTACCTTATCGCGGTAACGCTAGCTTGGGTGCCTTTCCGCGCCCCAACTCGGGTGCGCGAGATAGAGCGCATAGGAGGCGTCGCGGAGCGCGATCAACGGGAACGAGGATGCGCGAGTTGCCGAAATCGACGTGCGAGAGCGCAACCGTACCGACGGTCAGTCCTGCCGAGGAGATCGCGCCGCCGACCCTGCAAAATCGATGTTGAGACGCCATAGTGACAGCTGGGATCGACACGATCGTGACCAGTGCAGGGTGCAGGCGCCGGCCCGCGCGGTAGGCCAAGCCGATCCACAAGACGAATTCCCACACGAGTTCGCAGTGCCATGCATTCATCCGCGGGCGCCGAGAAAGATGAGTTGCTTAAATGCAACGCAGCGAAAGATTCCGGTGTTGGGGTTCCAGCCTAATCTAATTCCTCCGATGCTGTGCACGCGGCTATAGTAGAGGGGGCAATTCTGCGTCCATTTTTGTTATTCGGAGCTAGCGTGGCGACATCAGCGGTTCGGCGACCAATAACGTCGGAAATACCCTATCGTCCTGACGTTGACGGCCTTCGCGCGGGTGGCCGTCCGTCAATTGCCGCTGGAAACACATCTCGAATTTCCATGCGCAGAAAGGAGTAAGCCGATAAACCTGCAATCGCCAACAGAACGGTCAGTTCAAAACCGTCTGCGGTATAAAGTTTCGGCACCCCCAACAAATCGATTAATGTATATGCACTGGGAAAGGTTATGGCAGCGTGAATGTGTGGTATCCCATCATTTCAAAGTCACTCCATGCATCGAGGCGACCTTGCGAAAGCCCATCAACATAGAACTTGAGTAAGATTACTGTTGAGCCGGTCCGCGTTGCCGATGGATGGTGCGAACTTGACGAATCAATCAGGCGCTCAGAAGAAGGAACTTTCTCTTTGAAAAAAGTCTTTTCGCCGAAGCCAAACCTCATAGCCACGGAAGATCAGGTAAGCGATGCCAGATAGCGTTTCAGCGCCGGCTCAGTTCATAAATTTGTCCAATCATGTCCTCTTAAACAACTCGCAAAAGGAACGGTTGTCCGTGACTATACGCAAAAGCTTTTTTCGGAGCGACGTTGAATCATAGACAACGATGACTATGGCGGGCCCGCAAAATCAACAGCCAAAAAATGCTCTCAAGTCCCCCTGGGAGTTAGTGAAGCTAATTCCAGTGTTGTTTTTCGCGCTAGCGCTTCTCGCACCTATCGCATGGGTAGCATTCAACGGCTGGACTCTTACCGGGATTCACGAGGAAAGCCTTGGTGTGCGCTATTTTTACTCGTTGCGGGGAGTTTACGATCCACCAACGTTTCTGTTCCTACAGCAGGGACAGATCATTGACTTGGTCAACAAAGCTATTCAACTCCTGCTGACTGCTACCGGTTTGCCGGCAACACAGCTCTTTCCTAGGATTGATTATTTTTCTTACCTCTCCGTATCTGCGACGCAATTATTCAACGTCGCCTGTTTCGCTTGGATGGCATCTGCGATACCAGGAATAGGTGGTCGGGCTGTCGCAGCAATTGTTTGGCTTGTGTTTATTTATTCCGCTGACCTTAGCTTAATATACGCCTTGACGCAGCCCGATTATCAGGCTGCCGACCTGGGCATAGCGCTCTTAGCCACCGGAGCGATACTTCGCACTGCTCATGGGGAACAGCTAACTTTTCGACGCCTTGTCGGCTTCGGGGCGATGATAGCGCTAGCACTTGCAATCAAAGTCACGCTTGTACTCTTTCCTGCTGCCGCATTTGGACACGCGTTGCTGATAAACCGCCCGTGGTCGCGATCGATGATCTTTGCGGCTGCGGTTAGCGGTTCAGCTCTAGCGATATGTGTGTTCATATGGTTTTTGAATTATGGGCTAGAACCGAATTTTTTGCTTCGGGGCCGGCGCGAATTTGGTCTCTTTGTTCGCACAGGTGGTGGGTTTCCGGATCAATCTTATGGTTGGCCAAAGTGGTTGTTGGTTCGTGTCATGGAAGGGCCTCCTCTAAAGGCTGTTGGATACGCGCTGCCGCTGTGGGGCGCCATCAGCCTGAGTTTCATTACGTCCTGGAGGCGGGCCGCGATGATATTACCGCTCTTTGTCGCGGCCCTGCTTTCAAGCTGGATCCTTTACAAGCGAGATTACTCAGCCACCCTTATGGAATCCGTCCTGATGACGCTTGTGATTGGAACGTGTGTAACGTCCGAAGTCATCGCGCCAGCTCTCTCGCCACCGTGGCAACGGTACGCAATCGCAATAATACTTCTGCTCGCGATTCCTGTTTCATTCTCATCATATTTGAACGTATCAAGTATTGCGGCGTTCATCGGACGCAACACGAAAGAGCAAGAATTGCTGCCCTCTCCCTCGGCGGTCGGCCTGCGTCAATTATGGCTTATACCGGAAAATGTGGACCGGCCACTATCAGTACATAGCGGAATTATGAAAGGCGGCGGCGCCGGCCTTTTTCCCCCTAGCAGCTGGCTCAATCCCGACAGCCCGATCATGCGCCGGATGTTTCCGGATCTTACGTTCAGATACGCTCTATTCCAACGTCCGATTTGGCTAGAGAGATACGATGTTATCTATTTTTCATTTACCGGCGACATTATCAGTGGTGTTACACGCATGGCGACGTACTTTGATGTCGATCTCAGCGGTTGGCGATGCGAACCCCTGGCCCCAATCGCAGATCGCACAGTTGCCGAGTGTCACCCTCGGATAGCGGACCCATCTCCAACTAGGTAGATCACGCAGCAACCGAAACCAAAGACAGTGCGAAGAGACACAAGGTTGAGAGGCCACCAGCGATAATCGCCACCTGGCGCCAATTTACATTCCATCGTGCGTCGATTGCAGACCCTTTGCTCGGCAGCAATTGCTTTCTCATTGACAAGAATGGCCTCTCTACTACGCCGTGAGTTAGAGCAGCCAAGAATACCGCAATCGCCGCGTACTGAATGAACAACAAATAGTATGTCAACGCGGATGGAGGCAGGCCCAGAAGATACCCTTCCAGATTTACGAAGCGATGACTGATGACGTGAGTTAAATAAATTCCATAGGATAGTATGCCAATTGATCGAACCAACTTGGACCTGAGGAATAACAGAAACGAAGCCCCAGAGTGCCGGGCGACCCACCAGATGATGAAGGCCAGCATGGCTGGGACAATTTGGTACAGCGTAACAGCTCTTAGACTATAAGGTCCCGACCAGAAATCGGGGTTCTTTGACAGGACGATGATAAGGACAACAATGCAAGCAAACAGCAGCAATGGGTTCGCGAGCTCGTTTGTGGTTTGGCGTCGGTGCAGCATAAGAGCAGCCACGCCTCCGAACGCGAACGTGCTGATATAAGTTGTCGTTTGGTAATACGGCGAACTGATAGGTGGGCTCAGGCCAAGGCGAGAAAAGAATAT
>Ga0111539_10003432_pt1 | contig 20872 bp, 20 predicted proteins | sample RhiMethybrSRZTD1_FD_79667 | JGI IMG/M metagenome (GOLD analysis project Ga0111539, IMG submission 79667) | Populus rhizosphere microbial communities from Tennessee, USA - Rhizosphere MetaG P. TD hybrid SRZTD1 (version 2) (version 2) | ecosystem: Host-associated > Plants > Roots > Rhizosphere >...
AAAAACATGCATCAAAATAATGCATATCCACACTGCAAGGTGATTAATTTTCAACTTGTTCATATCGTTAGGGGTTAGGTTCTCGTCAGATGAAGAAACTATAGTAACAACTACCTCCCGCAACCGCACTCACACTCACACCCACACCCACACTAACTCATAACTCATAACTCATAACTTATAACTTCCACCTCATATCTTAAATATTTTCCTCACCTCCGCCAGGTCAATCTTATGAGCTTCCACTGCGTTCATGGTATTCGGAGATTTATCTTCGACGCATTGTTCTATCACAAGATGTGGTCGTACCTTCTGCTTCTCCAACTCCGCTGCAAACTTCACATAGTCAATATCACCTTCACGAAATGTCTCCGACCATATACCATTGACGGATTGTCTCAAATGAAGTTCCACAACCCGGTTTCCATACATCTTCAGCGTGTTAAACACAGCAACGGTTGAATTTTGCGATCCTCGATACATCCAGTGCACATCAAAGCAAAAGCTGACATTGCTCGCGGATGTATTCTGCAGCATATGATGAAATTCACGTGCACCTGCTAACATTTCAGTGTCGTGAGTATGGTATGCGAGAATCAAATCCATTTTCCGTAGCTCCTCACCCAATCGCTCCATGTTCGCACTTTGCTCTAGCAGTTCCGCATCTGATTTTGCCTCCGTACCTCCCCATTTTAATGGACTTGGATTGGTAACTATGATCCTGGTATTGTATTTCTTCACCTCGCGGGCAATTGACAGAACAGTCTCAATCGACTTCGAACTCTCTTCTGCTTTGTGCAAAAGACTATTTACATAGATTGACGGTAATTGAATGTTGTATTTTCGAAGAACGGCAATCATCTGTGCTGCTTGTTCGACCGACGTAAAGCTGGGTTCAATTGCGGTCAAACCTGTTTGCAAAAATTCCTTTGCACATGCTTCGGGGTCCTGCCACCATTCCTTCCCCTCTCTGCGATAGAACGTAAGCCAGTTATATGTATTACATGAAATGGGCAGCGCCAATCCCTTCTTGTTGGATGCTGCCAGAAATGGTAACACACTTGCGCTACCGACCGTCGCTAAAAATTTACGTCTGCTGTTCATTATTCTATAACAAAATTCTATTATCTGATCGCTACATTAAAAGACGCCGAGGTTTTAGCCTTAAGTTCTTGTAATGTAGTACCGGGCATGATCTCCGTCAAGGTCAGCACACCAGATAGAAATTCAAAAACGCCAAGGTCTGTAATGATCATATCAACAGCCTTGATAGCTGTAAGAGGCAAGGTACACTTGGGAACAATCTTAGTCGATCCGTCATTATTACAATGATTCATTACGATGATCAACCTTTTCGCGCCGGCCGCGAGATCCATGGCGCCTCCAACACCCAGAAGTGGTTTGCCCGGAACGGCCCAGTTAGCAAGATTAGCATCCTCATCGACTTGCAATCCTCCCATTACAGCAACGTCAACGTGACCTCCCCTGATCATAGCAAAAGATTCTGCGCTGTCAAAATAGCTGCTGCCAGGTAACGCCGTGACAGGAATTTTTCCTGCATTCACCGGATAGTGCAATGCGCCTCCACCATCCGTGGGCGATGGTCCAACGCCTAACATTCCATTTTCCGTATGAAGTATTATGCCCTCCTCGGGTCGAATGAAATCGGCAATGAGTGTTGGAATACCAATGCCAAGATTTACTACGTCGCCCTTCTTTAGTTCCCGGAATGCTCTCCGCGCAATCACTGTTCGCGAATCATCTGTCTTTTTTGACGTGCCTACAGAAGCAGATGTACCTAGTGATTCCTCGCTTATTGAAGCCTGGACAAGAAAGTCAACGTAACAACATGGTGTATGAATGGCATTAGGATCCAGCTTACCTACTGGAACAATTTCTTCAACTTCAGCTATAACAATATCAGCAGCTGTGGCCATTGCCTTGTTAAAATTTTGTTCAGTAAGTCTATACGTAAGATTTCCAGCTGCATCAGCCTTCCAAGCCCTGATGAACGCCACGTTTGCACGTAAACTTTTCACAAAAACATGTTCTTTGCTGTCGATTATTCTTGTATCTCTTCCGCTGGCAAGCAAAGTTCCTGCTGATGTTGGAGTATAGAAACCTCCAATACCAGCGCCACCCGCGCGAATTGCTTCTGCCAAAGTACCCTGTGGTAACAACTCATATTCTACCTGCTGGTTTTGAGCTGCTTTCACCGCATCTGGATTGGATGTAAAAAAAGATCCGATCATCTTACGGATTTGACCATTGAGCAAAAGCCTGCCTCCTCCTAGATTATGTTCACCCACGTTATTTCCGACAAATGTGAGATTGCGTGTCTTTGTGCGTGCAAGCGCGTGCAACAGATGAACCGGATTCCCCGTCATTCCGAATCCACCACCAAATATAGTATCACCATCCTTCACAAGTGCTGCCGCTTCGTCCGCTGTGATCTGTGGAATATTCTTCATCTGTTTTCAAAATTACAATTCAATTCTTTACGTCCAGGAATACGGTCTCATTTTCCCCTTGCATCTGAATATCGAACCGGTATTCCGTGATGTCTGTTCTTGGGCTGCGTTTCGCAATTAAAGTGTTTCGGCGAGTCTGAGGCACCAAATTCAATATCGGGTCTTTTTCATTTGATTTTTCATCTTCAAAATATATCCGTGTATAGACGTGTAAGAGTGATCCTCGCATGAACAAAATTACATTGATGTGAGGTGCCTGATTTCCAATCGCGCCTGGCTTTACCGTTGTAAAAGTGAATCTGCTGCCGGGCAGAGTACCGGTTCCCAATCTCCCAAACCCCGTGAAATTGTCCCTTTCTTTTTGCAGGGGCACAGAACGGTATGTCCCTGCCTCGTCCGCCTGTAAAAATTCTATCATCGCATCAGGAACTACTTTCCCCTGACCGTCGTACACATACCCTGTGATAACAATCCTGTTGGAATCGACATCCGGACCGATAAGAAGATCATCAGCAATACTGCTGTAATCGTAACCGTATTGCACCGCGGTAAGGCCATAAGCGAAGAAAGGCCCCACGGTTTGTGAAGGGGTGTCACGCAATTTTTCCATTATTCAAAAGGAGTTTTATTATTGCCGCTTAGCACAATATTGAATTCATAAGCAAGTGCAAATTCAGGTTCCGTCCAATCCATCCTGAATTTTGCGATCAATAGTTCCCTCGCGTGTTTTGGAACGGATTGGAATATAGGATCAAATTCAAAAAGTGGATCTCCAGGAAAATACATTTGCGTAACCAGTCTATGCTCGAATTGTTTTCCAATAACAGAAAAGTGAATGTGATTAGGCCTCCATGCATTATAGTGATTTCCCCAAGGATATGCTCCGGGCTTGATAGTGTAAAATGTGTATCTGCCTTCGTCGTCTGTGATCATTCTTCCGGCACCCAAAAAATTAGGATCAATCGGAGCATCGTGGATTTCGGCCTTATGAATATACCGGCCCGCAGAATTCGCCTGCCATACCTCCACAAGGACATTTCGCAATGGGCGATTGTATTCATCTGTAACACGCCCCGACATTTTGATGCGCTCACCGATAGGTTCACCATTACGACGTCCATTCTTTGTTAGATCATTGTCCCACGTCCTGATCACAGATTCCCCAAATGCAGGCATAGTAATATCCTTTAGCATCGAGGCTACCGGAATTAGCGGTTGTGTTGGACTGCGATAGATCGTCGACTTGTAGCCTTCAAATAAATAAGGAGGGTGTACGTTGTAGTCTGGCTTCTCCATTTTATTGATCGTTATCCTTAAACACCTCCTTAGCAATCTTGAACGCATTGTTCGCCACAGGAACTCCTGCGTAAACGGCTGTGTGCAACAGGACCTCTTTCACGTCGTTAGTGCTCGCACCTGTGTTTCTTGTCGCCCTCAGATGCATCTTCAACTCTTCATCGTGACCAAGCGCTGCAAGTAGTGCAACGGTGATCAGGCTACGTTCCCTCTTCGTGAGTCCTGGCCGATCCCACACCATTCCCCAGGCCCCCGATGTGACGTATTCCTGAAAATCACGATCAAAGTCCGTAGTTGCCTTGATCGCTTTGTCGACATGTTCATCACCCAACACCGAGCGTCGCGTTGACATGCCTTTTTTGTAGAGTTCATTATCCATACTGTTACGAGATAAAATCGATAATTAATTTATTCAATGCCGACGGGTTATCCACGCATGGTATATGCGCAGATCCGTCAATTACTTCGTATCCTGAACCTGAAATCAAATCAGACAAATTCTTAACCTCTTCAGGAGTTGTGGACTTGTCCTCTGCTCCGACAATGCATAAGGCCGGAATCCTGATTTGTTTTGCGATGTCAGTCAGATCTGCATCGCGGATTGCTTCACAAGCCCTGATATAACCCGTCGGCGGTGTTCGTTCCAGCATATTGCGATAGCCGGCGACCCTGTAAGGTTCGTGGTTCCTGAAGTCTTCCGAAAACCAACGCTGCATAACCGAGCTTGAGATGGAAGACAATCCGCCATTTTTCACAGCAGCGATCCTCTCATCCCATAATTGGCGTGTACCGATCTTGAACCGGGTATCACAAAGAACCAGCTTTTCAACTAAACTTGAAGTTTTGTGCGTTATTAACTGCGCAATCATTCCGCCGATAGAAAGTCCAATGATAGTACATTTGCGAATTGAAAGTTTTTCAAGCAGGGTTATGACATCCATTGCAAAGTCGTCGAGGCCACGTGTATCCACGACCACGTCCGAAAGTCCATGGCCACGTTTATCAAACCTTAGTACATTCCCGTACGGCTGCAACGCTGTGGCTACATCATCCCAGATACGGAAATCAGTTCCCAGCGAGTTGATCAGCACGAATGTCTTCTCCCATCCAAGGTTTGCCCAATGATAGTGAATAGAAATCCCGTTGCAATTGATCAGATCCATTTATTAAATATTTACCCTGCTAAGCTTTGGCGACATAATGTGAAAAAGAAAAATCGCGACAATATACGCGAGTCCACACATCACAAAGATCAGATTGTATCCTGAAGCGATATCTCCTTTTGCTTTGTAAGCATCCAACAACATCCCCACACCCTTGGCAGCCAGCATTCCTCCTACTGCGCCGCCAAGTCCACCGATTCCACTCACCGAACTCACCACCTTTTTCGGAAACTGATCAGTCACAGATGTTAGCAGGGTTCCCTTCCAAATTGTCTGCGCTGCAGCAGCCAGGGCGACAATCATGATACTGATCCAGACATCGTTGCTGAAACGGATCGTCATTACCGGCATGGCCATCATCACGCAAATTAACATTGTAGTCTTCCGGCTCGCGTTGAGGCTCCATCCGATGCGTATGAAATATGATGAAAGCCATCCACCTGCTATTGAGAGGACAGCTGTTACGGCGTAAACTATTGTGATGGGAAATGCTATCTCCGCTTTATCCATTCCACTATTGGCAAGGAACGACGGAAGCCAGAAAAGGTAAAACCACCAGACAGGATCGGTCAAAAATGAAGCAGCCAAGAATCCCCATGTTGCCTTTTTTCCAAGAAGTGAAAACCAGGACACTTTAGTGAGATCGACAGGAAGGCCAACGGTATCCGATTGTATATACCGCAACTCTTGTTCTTTTAGTCGTTTTGAGTGTTCCGGTTTGTCGTATAAAAAAAACCATAGCACTAACCATAAAAGTCCGATTGCTCCGGTTACTATGAAGCTCATTTGCCAACTATATACTTCAGCCAGCCACACCACAATACCTGGCGCAAGAATTGGCCCAACCGTAGTCCCACTTATCATGATGCCAGTTGCGATAGAACGTTCTTTTAAGGGGAACCATTCAGCAATAGATTTTACAGCAGAAGGAAAGTTCCCGCCTTCCCAAAATCCCAATCCACCGCGCACGATCGCGAAGCCCAACGTCGAACGCATGAATCCGTGAAGCATCGCCGCAATACTCCATAGTAAAACAGAAATTCCATAGCCGACCTTCGCTCCTACTTTGTCTACAAATCTTCCGGCCAGTAAATACCCGATCGCATACATGACCTGGAACCAGAAAACAATATTGGCATAATCCACTTCAGACCATGCGAATTCCTTTTCAAGCGTAGGCTTTAACAAACCGATGATCTGACGGTCGATGTAATTGATCGTCGTGGCCAGGAACAGCAAACCAAGTATAGTGTAACGATAGTTTCCTATTGGATTCTTCCCGCTGATTTGATCAGGTTCGGTTACATCGATGAGCTCTGGCTTGTTCATATATCTTTCAGGCCAACATAGTTTTCGGCAAGTGTTGTGGCCTGCGCAGGAGAATGTTTGATATAGTCAAAGCGTGATTTTTGAAGGTGATACTCAAAAGAACCATGAGGTACCTGCTTGTGAAAGAGGTACGTCATGAAGTTTGAGAAATCCTGTGCCCTCCATATTCGACGCAAACAGTTGGCACTATAAGATTCCAGAAGGGACTTACTTCCGGTCTTATACCATTCGACCAATGCGGAAGCAAGCCATTTCACGTCAGCGACGGCCAGGTTAAGACCTTTTCCCCCCGTTGGAGGCACAATGTGTGCCGCATCTCCAGCAAGAAACAACCTTCCGTACTGCATATTATCGATCATAAAACTTCGCATGGGTGTGATTGCCTTCTCAAAAATCTCGCCTCTGTTCACCTTGAAAGAGCGGAGGTCCGATAACCTGACGTCCAACTCATTCCAAATCTGTTCATCGGACCAGTTCTCGACGGAATCATTGTTATCAACTTGCAGATAAAGCCTGCTTACACTTTGCGAACGCAGACTGTGAAGTGCAAAGCCTCTCTCATGATAAGAATAAATCAGTTCTTCCGTCGCAGGGGCAGCATAGGCAAGTATACCCAGCCAGCTAAACGGATAATCGCGTGCGTACTCCTTATAAGAATCCGAAGGAAGTAATCTCCTGGATATGCCGTGATATCCATCGCAACCGGCTATGAAATCACATTCAATAACGTATTCGCTTCCGTTAGAGCGATACTCCACAACAGGTTGGGCTGAATCGATCTTGTCAGCTCCTTTTACTTCAGCCTCAAACTCGATTTTAATGCCCCGATCGTTACACGATTTGATCAGGTCCTTCAGCACTTCCTGTTGTCCATATATAGTGATCATCCTTCCGTTGGTCAGCTTATCAAATGGAACGCGACATCTTTCCCCGTTGAAGCCCAAGATAACACCGCGATGTTTTAAACCTTCCTGATTAAGGCGGTCCGCCACATTCAACTCATTGAAAAGGTCCACAGTATTTTGTTCGAGCAGTCCTGCGCGGGCACGCGATTCAACATATTGGCGACTTCGGCTTTCCAAAATCCTGACATGAACACCAGATCTTTGAAGTAGTAATGCCAACGTTAGACCAGCTGGACCCGCACCGACAATCACCACTTGTGTCTTCTGTTTCATTCGCCAGGTCGATCATTTTTGGTTTTTCGCCACGAACGTAGCCACGTTCTTTTCCATTATTTCGGTGTGAACTTTTATCTCTGAGCTGATTTTTACCGCATGGAACAAAGAAGTGGCCGCATAAATCATCATCTGACGCAGTGTTTCCCATTCAAGTATCCATGCCGTTGCGTCTCGCTCTCCACCGTGTACAAGGCATGCCAACATCCTTGATTGCAAGGACGCATTAAGTCTTGCGAGCGCTACCATTGCTTCACTCAGAACCGGATTATTCTTATGAGGCATCGCACTGCTTTTACCACCTCCGGTACTAAGCTCTTCAACTTCTCCTATCTCGTTCTGACTCATTATCAGTATATCTGCACCCATTTTGGCTGTAATGGAACTGCACATCGCGAGCCAGTTGCTAAACTCAGACAATGTATCACGCTGAGCATGCCACGATGATGCGCTGGAGAGACCGAGCTGTGAGGCAAGTTCATTCGTCAAGACCGTTCCATCTGACTTGAAAAAAGCGAGATCACCTACAACTCCTCCGAGCTGAACTTTTAACAATCGGGGGGAAAGCTCTTTTAATCTTTGCTGTTGGCGCTGAACCGGCTGCACCCACGATTTAATCCGGAGTCCAAATGTAATAGGTGCTGCGAGCTGTCCCCTCGTTCTTGCCATACATCGCGTTAGGCCATAATCGTTATCGAGCTTTTCAAGATTATTTTGAAAGTCGGCAAGCATCGCCTTTAACAGCGTTATTGCCTCAGAGGCAATCATTATCTGAGCCGTATCAAGTGTGTCCTGGGACGTGGCGCCGTAATGTAGAAAGGCTTTGGAATCTTCATTCAGAAGGTCCCTCACGATGCCGAGTAACGCGACTACGGGTATTCCGTCTCGCATCGTTCCTTGCGCAAGGTCTTCGGGTTTTATTTTTGTTTTGTCGAGAACACTTATGATGGTTTCCGCTGCTGATGAAGGAATTATTCCGAGTTTTTGCTGCGTCCTGGCAAGTGCAGCTTCAAACCTTAACATTTTTTGAATTAATGCTTCGTCTGAAACGACAGCAACCATCTTTTCATTGGAAAGATATTTGGAGTAAATGGCGGATTGATAGTTCATTCGTTCAATAGGCAATACGTTATTTCAGTTTTAGCATTTTGATGGCATTCTGTTTTAATATCAACGGCTTGACTTCATCTTTAAAACCAGCAGTGTCAAAATCCTTTAACCATCTTTCAGGAGTGATCAAAGGAAAATCCGTTCCGAACAGTATCTTATTCTTGAGCTGGGTATTTGCAAACTGTATCAACTGTGGAGGAAAATATTTAGGACTCCATCCACTAAGGTCGATATAAACATTTGGTTTGTGCATTGCGACACTAAGCGCCTCATCTTGCCATGGCCAGGATGGGTGTGCGATAATGATCGGGACATCCGGAAAATCAATTGCTACATCATCGAGATGAATTGGGTTGGAGTACTCAAGTCTCAGACCTCCTCCACCGCGTACACCACTTCCAAAGCCTGAATGACCACTGTGGAAAAGCATTGGCAATCCCGCTTCCGCAATAACCTCATAAAGATGATATGCCATCCTGTCGTTCGGATAAAATCCCTGAACCGTTGGGTGAAACTTGAATCCCTTGACGCTAAACGATTCAATCAAACGCCTCGCTTCCCGCGCGCCCATTCTTCCCTTGTGAGGGTCAATGCTGGCAAAAGGTATCATCACATCAGAGTTTTCCATTGCCAATTCAGCAACTTCTTCATTTGGAATACGCCTGCGCCCAAGCTCGTACTCTGCATCAATGGTAAACATGATCAATGCAATCTTCAGTTCACGATAGTAATCACACGTTTCCTGAATGGTTGGCCGGTGGTCTGATTTAAAATATTTCGCAAAGGCTTCATCAAATTCCGGCCTGTAATCATCATGAGGTTGACGACAACTCACTTCGGCGTGTGTATGAACGTCGATCGCTATGATCTCATCAAGGTTTATTTTCTTGTCAGCCATTTAATTGACGCTTTGTTCTTTGAATGACACTCTACTCTTTGGCTTCATACATAACCCCAGACCTTAGTTGCAGTGTTAACAGCCAGTTCAAGCTTTCGCCACTGATCATCCATCGTAATATTATTTCCGTGCGAGGTACTCGAGAAACCACATTGTGGACTCAAACCCATATTCTCCAAAGGCATGTAGCATGCAGCCTCCTCGATACGTTTGATCAACACCGACGCGTCCTCCAGAAGCGGCAGCTTCGAAGATATCAGCCCGAGAATTACAACCTTGTTTTCAGGTACAAATCTCAGTGGTGAAAAGTCTCCGCTACGTTCATCATCGTATTCAAGAAAGTAAGCATCCACGTTGAGATCGTTAAAAAGTACTTCGGCTACCGGCTCATAACCTCCTTCCGCAAACCATGTGCTTCGATAGTTTCCCCGGCACAGGTGAACGCCTACCGTGAGATCCTCAGGCCTGTCGTCGATCACGGCATTTATTAGCTCTGCATAACGCTTCGGCAACTGGTTGGGATCATCTCCTCTTAGTCTCGCCTCATCACGCATCTTAACATCGCAGAGGTAAGCAAGATTCGTATCATCAAGCTGAATGTAGCGGCAACCGGAATTATACAAAGCTTTGATTTCATCACGGTAGCACTGAGCGAGGTCGTTAAAGAATTCATCCATTTCCGGATAAGCGTGAATATCTATTGCTTTTCTGCCGCCACGAAAATGCACCATCGTGGGTGAAGGAATTGAAACCTTGGGAGTTTGCTTTACTATAGACTTTAGAAAATCAAAGTCGTCGACCTGGATATTCTTCACGTGCCTCAATTTTCCTGTAACGGAAAGTTTTGGTGGAGTAAATCCATCTGTTGCAGCTTTGGCGTGGGGATTGGCCGCTATCCCGCCTGTGACAGAAACGCCGGAAAGCTGTTGAAGAAAATCGAGGTGGAAATAGTCACGCCTGAATTCTCCGTCTGTAATTGATTTCATGCCCAGACTCTCGACTTTTTTTACCGTTTCACGAATCGCTTCGTTCTCAGCGTCTCTCAACTCTTCGCCAGGTAGCTCGCCCTTTTTCCATTTGTACCTCTTTTCCAACAAGTCTTGCGGTCTCAAAAGGCTTCCGACCTGGTCGGCACGAAATGGAGGTTGTAGTTTTGTCATCAGTTATAGACTTTATTTTGGCTGCATTCTCAAGGCTCCGTCGATACGGATCACTTCGCCATTGATATATCTATTTTGAATTAGGTGTAACACGAGATCCGCAAATTCTTCCGCCCCTCCTAACCTTTTAGGAAAAGGGATTGATGCGGCGAGGCTTTTCTGTGCCTCGTCTGAAAGACCATGTAACAGAGGCGTCATGAACAACCCTGGGGCTATAGTATTCACCCGTATTCCAAACTGAGCAAATTCTCTCGCCGCTGGTAGTGTAAGACTAGTGATCCCTCCTTTCGAAGCCGCATATGCAGCCTGTCCGATCTGACCTTCGAATGCCGCGACCGAAGATGTAGAGATTATCACGCCTCTTTCTTGATCCTGCATTGGTTCTGTCTGTATCATTTCCGCTGCAACAAGACGAATCATGTTGAAGGTCCCAACAAGATTCACCCGGATCACCTTTTCAAAGTCGACTAACGACAAGGGACCCTCCTTTCCTACAATTCTTGCTGAGCCTCCGATCCCAGCACAGTTTACCAAAACCCTGGGTAATCCGAAGCGTTGCTTTAGGATCGAAATTGCCTGCTCAACGGATGTTTCATTGGAGACATCACACTTAATTGCCGTTGCGCCAATCTGCTTTGCGGTCACTTCGCTCAGTTCGATATTGGTATCAAGTATGATGACATTGGCGCCAGCTTCAGCCAATGCTTTTGCTGCCGCAGCGCCCAGACCGGAAGCGCCTCCTGTTACAATAGCAGTTTGATTTCTTATATTCATCTTTCAATACATCCCATTCTTAAAAGCAGATCGCACTTCAACGATCCACGCTGGTAAAGAATCCGCATAGATACTCGCCGCCACTTCCGGATGGCCCTTTAAGACCATGCTCTGATTTACCGATGCTTTGTCTGTTATTTCGCCGCGATCAATAGAGAGCGAAAAGTCTGCAATCACCGCACGTTTTATGAACGTAGAGCTTCCGCTACTTTTTTCCGCAAGCCGATTCAGAACGTCTTTTACCTCATTTAATATTTGAGGATGGGTGGCAATTTCCTTAAGACTTACATTGCTACCCAGTCCAAATTTGTTCCGGCAGTAATTGATTTCTGGAAATACTATAGCTCCTACGAATTCATTATCATGTCCTGTTATAACTGCATCCTGTATCAATCCATTACCTTCAGCGATCAAGTGTGCTTTAAGTACGCCGACGTTTACCCACGTGCCTGTATTTAATTTGAAATCTTCAGCAAGGCGGCCGTTAAATACCATTCCTTTTTCTACGTTTCCCTGGTCTGCAAACTTCAACGCATCGCCCGTACAATAAAACCCTTCGTTGTCGAAGGCAGCCGACGTCAGCTCAGGCTGCCGCCAATAACCCGGAAATATATTCTTGCCTCGATACCTTGCTTCCAGTTTGCCTTCACGCGGCACAAGTTTCAATTCCAGTCCCGGAACAGGCACTCCCAACAATCCTGCATATCCTCCGGGTTCACTGGCAAACAATGCAGATGGACACGACTCCGTGCATCCCAGTCCTGTACCTATCATGATTTTCTTACCGACAGTTTCAACCGATAATTCCTCCAACGCATCCCATACATGTTGGGCCATACCTGCGCCGGCGTAGAACAACATCTTCAGGTGACTGAAAAATTGTGCCCGAAGTTTATCATCCTTCTTAAGAAATGGGATCAACGACTCAAATCCCTTCGGAACATTAAAGTAGGTTGTCGGGTTTCGATTTCGGAGGTTGTTAACCGTACGTACGATCCCTTCCGGGGTAGGATTTCCGTCATCGATGTAAAGAGAACCACCGTTGTACAGCGTCAACCCGAAGTTGTGATTTCCACCGAATGTATGATTCCACGGAAGCCAATCCACTAACTCCAGGTCACTATCCTTGAGAAATGGAAAAGTTTGTGTGATCTGCTGTAAATTGCATGTGAGGTTCTGCTGTGTATTGATAACACCTTTTGACACACCAGTGGAGCCGGATGTAAACAAAATCTTTGCAATGGTGTCACCTGTAACAGAATTATGGGCTTCATCAATAGCCTGTGTCGGCACCGTACGCAAAAGGTCATCGAATAAAGTGTAGCTCGATTCTGCCTGAGGTTTTGCGACACTAATCACCTCAACACCCTTAGGCATCGACCTCAGCGCACGTTCATAAATGTTTGCGTCCTGCACAAATATAAGACCAGGTGTGAGCAATCGGACTATATGCGAAAGTTTTTCAAAATTGTCAGATCGCAACGAATAGGCTGGACTAATTGGGGAATATGGTATCCCGGCGTGAATGGAGGCGAGAGCAAGCAAACCATGTTCGACACTGTTCTCCGACAAAATAATAACGGGCTTTTCTTTGGATACTGCTCTGTTTAAAAGAGCCTGACCCAAAATCCTGACTTTCTCAAGAGTCTCTTTGAAGGTAATTGACGTCCATGCAGCATCACCCGATTGAGAATGATCGCGCTGAGCGAGAAATATTTTACCTGGCGACACCTTCGCCCAATACAGAAGGCGTTCTGTCAGCCTGAGTGGAAAAGGCTCCAACGGTATCGTGGACTTTATCAGCACGGATCCGTCCACCCTTACTTCTTTAGATATCGAGATGGGTATTGTATCGAGTGGAAGGTAAGGAGCCTCATCACCGCCTGCTAAAATGCCATCGTATCTATTGGTGTCCGCCATGAAAACTCGTTAAAAAATATCTACTCACCCACACGTTTTGCCTTGCCCTTCAGGAAATCCGTTAATCTTTCCTTCGATTCCGTCGAAGTTTGTGAAATAGCGGCGATGAGACTTTCCATCATCAATGCCTGATCCTGCGATGCATCCACAATTCTCGGTAATACGTGCATCAATCCGTAATTCGTCGTACTTGTATTGCCACAAATTTTTGTTGCCAGCTCAATCCCTTTTTCAATTCCTTTTCCCTCCGGAACAAGATACTGTGAAATTCCAAGTGTATTTCCTTCCTCCGCTGTGAGCACCCTTCCGGTGAACATCATGTCTGCCATTCTTGCCATTCCAATGAGCTTCGGCACTCGTACGGACGCGCTGCCACCGACAAAAATTCCGCGCTGCCCTTCCGGTAAAGCATAGAATGTGGAAGATTCCGCAACGCGGATATGACAGGCGCTCGCAAGTTCGAGTCCTCCCCCCACACATGCTCCATGTAACACCGCGACAATCGGAACTTTTCCAAACTGAAGCTTATCCAGAGCAGAGTGCCACATACGGCTATGGTACAAACCCTCCATTACGTCGGTCTCTTTCAATTCCGACAAATCCAACCCTGCGCTAAAGTGTTTTCCTTCACCGTAAAGTACAGCACATTTAACTTCGGCAGGCACTGTGGAAAAGATTTTTTCGAGGCTAAATATCATTTCATCATTCACCGCGTTCCGTTTTTCCTGCCGGCTCAATTTTACCATCAGGATCTCACCACGTAACTCTGTTTGTACCGCTGGTGACGTTCCTTTTTCGCTACCATTTGATTCGCTCATAGTCCCAAATTTTTAATGCTCCAAAATTTCAAACTAATATTTCCTCATCCATACGAACTGTCAAGACTGTGTTATCTCTTAATCGCTCGTGCAGACCCTTGGTTTTTCTTAATTCATAATGAAAGAAGAAACGCATGGTTTCGAGTTTTGATAAATAAAAAATTCGATCAGCTGGTGAAATAGCTTCTTTAATACTTCGGTTGGCAACGACTCCCTGATTCAACCATTGCCACGCCACGCAAACAAGGCCAAACAATTCCATAAACAAATTCGCATCGCTAAGAAAAATTTCATCAAGTCCCTTGGTGTGGATATCCAGCAGATGTTGGGTTGTGCGTTGCAGCTCGCTGATCTCAGCTGTCAACCAGGTTCCGTAGGGACTGAGCTCCTCGGACTCGCTCGCTCGCTGAACAACTTTCGAGACTTCCTCTATCCACAGATCGAATGATCTGTTGTTGTTTGCAGGAATTTGTCTTCCCAGTAACGCTTGCGATTGAATACCTGTTGTTCCTTCATAAATGCTCATTATCCGAACATCTCGAAGTAGCTGTTCAAGCGCAAAGTCCTCCGTGTATCCATATCCACCAAGAACCTGAAGTCCGTTACTCACTGACACCATTCCCATTTCAGCGCCGTATGTTTTCGCCACGGGCGTGAGCAACTCCAGAAGATCTGAATACTTTACCCTTTCAGACGCTGTACAGACTTTTAAAAGATCCTCGTAATAATAACATTGCATCACCAGCGCGAGACATCCTTCGGTGATCGCTTTTTGGAGCAACAACATCCGCCTTACGTCGGGATGATTAATAATTTGCGTTTGCCCCATAGCATCTTGCGGCGAACGCTTATTTCGCCCCTGGTATCTTTCCGTCGCATAGTTCAGTGAAGTGTAGTACGCAGAGGAAGCGATATAGCTTCCGGCCAATCCAATGCCTAGCCTGGCCGTATTCATCATCTGAAACATGTACGTAAGGCCTTTACCAGGCTCGCCTACCAGATAGCCAACACAATCATCTTGGCCACCAAATTCAAGTTGCATGGCAGGGGTGCTTCTTTGTCCCATCTTATGATAGACACTAACAGAGGTGACATCGTTATGCAGCAATTCATTCTCGTTCTTTAATCGTTTAACAGGCACGGCAAAAAGTGAAATTCCCTTTGTTCCTTCCGGATAACCTTTGATCCTCGCAAGGACCAGGTGTACAATATTCTCAGTGATGTCGTGGTCTCCTGCGGAAATAAAGACCTTCTGGCCCTTCACTTTATAAGATCCGTCAGGTTGATGGGTTGCGCTGGTCGTTATTGCCGACAGCGCGCTGCCCGCCTGAGGTTCGGTCAGGCACATTGTAGCCGTCCACTTGCCCGATAAGATCCGGGTTGCATATGTCGAGATCAATTCGTCAGAACCAAAAGAAACAATCAGACGTGCAGCCCCAACGCTAAGGCTAGTAAACATTTCGTACCCATTGTGAGCGTTTCCTACTATAAAGTCTGTTGCCGAATAAACTGTTTTTGGAACCTGACTCCCACCTAATTTTTCATCAAACGTGCTCGCAAGCAGACCAGCGGAGCTAAAAGCATTATAATATTTATGAAGTGACGGGTGTACCTTAACTCTACCACTTACGACTTGCGGCGGATTCCTGTCTCCTTCTTTAAGAAAGGGTCTTAGGTATTTTTCCGCAATATCCTCCGCGACGTCCAGCATGATGTCGAAATTCTCCCGGCTATGATTTGAAAAGTATCCTTCCTCTGTAAGGGAAATGACATCCAACAATTCATACAGCACAAATTGAAGGTTGCGGACGGAATAACCTTTCGAAGCCATACACTTAGTTTTCTATGTTGAGCCGTGAAATAGTCTTGTTATAGGTTCGATATCCGAGCCAGTAAAAGAGTAGTGCAAATACTCCGCCTGTAAGAAACAAAGCCGTGAGTGAAAACTTGATCGCCAATTCATCCTGAAAAACATAATCTGTAAATACAGCGACGAATGACGGACCAAGTCCCATACCGATTATATTGATGAGAAAGAGAAAAATTGCAGATGCCAATGCTCTCACCTGGTTCGGCATAAGTTCCTGAACGGCCGTTGTACTTGCTCCCATCGGAGATGCAAGAAAGAACGAGGGAACGATAAGTAGGCCAAGAACAACTTCGGGATCGCTGATCAACGGAATAAAGCTGAAGGTCAGGGCGGACGCTGCGGCGATAAGTCCAATTCTGATCCTACCGTTGGTGACTCCTTTACTAATAAGTCGATCGGCATACCACCCGCCCCACAACAATCCTGCAACGGCGCCAGTAAGCAATATCAATCCATAGCTTAGTCCTGCTTTTGATACAGGCCATCCAAACGTCCGGTTGAAGTAAGTGGGAATCCAGGATGTGCAGCCATAATTGACAAACGCTGTAAACGCAGTTCCAATACATATGCCGATGTATGTTGTTGCCCGCTTGGAGATAATATGAAATGCTTCTCCTATTTTAAGATCGACGTCTGCGCCACCTATCTTCAATTTGTTCTTACGCTGAGGTTCGCGAATAGTGATTATTAAGACCGATATTAATAGTCCGGGTAATCCGATGATGAGAAACAACTTTTGCCAATGGTAGATATTCCCCAACAATGGCACGGAAGCAGTCCCTTCAGTGGGGAGATTTGCAACCAACCCCGCCCCTATAGCAAGAGCAAGACCCGATCCGAGAAAGATTCCCATTGTAAAGATGCTCAATGCCAGCGCCAGTTTCCTTTTCGGAAAGTAATCAGCTATCATCGAATAAGCCGACGGAGATAAAGCAGCTTCTCCAACCCCTACTCCCATCCGCGCAAGAAAGAATTGAGAGTAATTTTTTACACCCGCACACAATGCGGTCAGAAGGCTCCAGACAGCGATGCCTGTCATTATGATGTTTCGCCTGTTTGCCCGGTCTGCAAACCGGCCAATGATGATCCCAAACACCGTATAAAAAAGTGCAAAACTTAATCCCATCAGCAGACTCACTTCGGTATCAGTAAGATGCATGTCACGTTTCATTGGGCCGACCAGCAATGACAAGATCTGCCGGTCCAGGAAGGACGAGATATTGGCCAGGGTCAGCAGTCCGACAACATACCAGGCATATTTCAGGGAGGACGGCGCAGCAGTTTCTGTAGCCTGGGTCATGCTGGTTGTTGTTAATTGGTAACCAAGATAATATAAGGTTTCCTGATATTCAAGTCTTTGTTAAGCAATGTCTTTCCAAGGGAATCCTTCGGATTGGCAATTCTCATTAAATTGCAATATGAACCCCAGAGTAATCTATCTTATCAAGAGAGCGGAAATTGAAATAACCAACCGGATGAGCAAGGCGCTCGATATGCTGGGGATTACGCCTATCCAGTTCACGCTGCTTTATTTTGTCAAACACGATAAGGGTGATCTTTCCTCCGCCCAACTAAGCAGGCGATTTCTGGTGACACCTCAAAGCATGAACGAACTGATCGCAGTCTTGCAACGAAAGAAATTAATTCGAAAATCGGTAGATCCCTCTCATAAAAGAATACTTAGGATCAGCCTGACCGCTAAAGGAAATCAATTGTTGACGAGCTGCAATATGGCTCTTGATACGATTGAAAAAGATTTGTTTGAAGATCTCTCCAACCCTGAGATCGATAAGATCAGGGACATAATTGGAAAGATCCTTGCCACGAGTAGAAAAGAAAAAACACAACAATAGTCATTGTCAATTCGGAGCGGCCACACTCTCCATGTCTGCAATTGAAACGAACTGTTACATTGCCAGGAAGGCCATAAAAATCAGCACGCTTAGTATAAGACCAAACATGAATACCTGATAGGCGTAGACTAACAAGTTATACTTACGCTTAAGTACCAGTCCCTGATTATAGAGGTCAATCGTCATGTGCTCGTAAAGTTCGTCGCCGGACTTCAGCAATTTTTCCATTTCGTCCAGATACGCTTTTTGAGAATAGCCGGCTATAACACCAAAAAAGAGGAGACTTGTACGCTGCATTTCCCCCTCGACGACCTTGGGCTTAATGAGTTTAGGTCGTGCAGCTTGAATTGCAAAAATAACAGATACAAGGCAGGAAAGAAGAATCATTACAATAGGCGCTACCGCATCAATTCCGTAAGAGTCAATTTTACCTGCAACTGCCCCATAGCTGGATATCGCAATGATCGATGAAATTATCATCGTATTTATGCTGATAATGATGTTCGCTTTATTATCGGCCATCTGTATCAGATTGCTTTGATTCTGGTAGGTAGATCTGAACAGCGTTTCTCTGCCTCTTTTAGGGTTTTTTTGGTTCTGTAAAATTCCTTCGTCCATGAATTTAAAAGTACTTATTATTTCGTTTTAAGTCGCATTTAATATATGCAATTAACCCAAATATTTTACTACTCAAGCTTTTACAGTATAGACCGGGTTTGAGTCATCCAAAGCGTGGCAACGAGACTAACCTATCGGCAACGAGCAAGTCTTCCATATAATATCCTTACCTTCCTCAATGATTTTTTTATAAAATCTTTATATCCTATAGAGTAATTTTGAACGTCCAAAGCAAGATGACTTGAAAAAGTTTCTGTTTTCTCGTCCGAATATAAAAAGGCAATTCCTCATAAGTGTTGGTCTTGTGCTGGCGACATCGCTAGTTGGGTTGACCATCCAGGGGCTCGTCGGTTACAGAGGCGTGGCATTCATGCTGCTTGTTACGGTATCCATATTGGCAATGTTCCTGGATATTGTTCCTGTTTTGGTGTCGTCATTCCTGAGCGCGTTGATATGGGACTTCTTTTTTATTCCGCCCAGATTCACCCTCACGGTCGGAACTGCCGAAGACAGACTCTTACTCCTAATGTATTTTGTTATTGCAATGATCAATGCTGCCTTGACCAACAAGATACGTAAGATAGAGAAGGCCGTAAAAGAACGCGATGAAAAAGAGAAGTCTGTAAAATTTTACAATACACTTCTCAATTCGCTATCACACGAGCTCCGCACTCCAATCACCACCATAATCGGTTCCACTGATAATCTGCAGTCGCGTTCAGGCAAACTCTCCGAAGAAGATAAAGTGGAATTGATAAACGAGATCTCTGTGGCATCTATACGGCTGAATCAGCAAGTAGAGAACTTATTAAATATGTCCAGGCTTGAGTCCGGGGTCTTCCACATCAAAAAGGACTGGTGTGACATCAATGAGTTGATTTACAAGACACTACAACGCCTTGAGCCCAACCTCCTTCGATATCGGCTGGCAATAGAAATTCCAGAACAACTTCCGTTGTTTAAACTTGATTTTGGCTTGATGGAACAAGTGATTTACAACCTCCTTATCAACGTTACGCAACACACGCCCGAAGATACCTTGATCACCATTCAGGCTGACTGTATAAGAGACAAACTTGTTCTTACTATCGCAGACAACGGGACAGGATTCCCGCAAAATGAGATTGACAACGTCTTCGAGAAGTTTTATCGATTGAAAGGGTCCCCAACAGGAGGAACAGGACTTGGCCTATCCATTGTCAAAGGATTTGTGGAGGCTCACAACGGGAGGGTAATGCTGGAAAATCTTCCTGTCAGAGGTTCCAAATTCACGATTGAAATACCAGCTGAAAAAACTTATGTAAACAAGGTGAAGAATGAATAAGCCTTCTATACTCGTTATAGACGATGAGTCGCAAATAAGAAAACTATTGGCAATTACGTTGCAATCAAACAATTTTAACGTAAGCGAAGCTGCCACAGGAAAGGAAGGAATCACGTCAGTATCGACACATCCACCCGATCTCATTCTACTTGACCTCGGACTCCCTGACGAAAACGGTCACCACATCCTGAGGCACCTAAGAGAATGGTTTACCAATCCCATCATGATTATTTCTGTACAAAGCAATGAAGAAGATATCGTGAAGGCATTGGACAATGGCGCGAACGACTACCTGACAAAGCCATTCAGGACAGGTGAGCTGCTTGCAAGGATCAGATCTGCCCTGAGAAACGTGGGAAGGGAACCAAACAATCCTGTTGTGAAGTTCCAGGATATAACCATCGATTTTGCGAACAGAATCGTGAAAAAGGATGGCTCGGCAATAAAGCTAACGGCAACCGAATACGCCCTATTGTCGTTGTTGGCGCACAATGACGGAAAAGTTCTCACTCACCGTTATCTGCTAAACCAGGTGTGGGGCGTGGCACATCAAAACGAATCACAATACCTGCGGGTGTTCGTTGCTCAACTAAGAAAAAAAATCGAATCGGATCCTAACAGACCTTCCCATATCATAACTGAATCAGGAATAGGCTACAGGTTCATTGGGAATCCTTCAACATTTTAAGAAATTGCAATGGAGATGACGAAAGACGAACAACATAAACTTTCATTCCCCGGACTGATTGTTGTTCTTGGAATAATTTACGGCGATATCGGAACGTCACCGATCTATACCCTCAGCTTTATTGTTGGAGACAAACCGATAACCGATCAGTTGGTGTTTGGCGCCTTGTCCTGCGTGTTCTGGACCTTGACCCTCATCACTTCAATCAAATATATTTATCTCGCTCTTAGCGCCGACAACAGAGGGGAGGGTGGAATATTTGCACTTTACGCATTGGTGCGCAGGTACAAAGCTACATGGGTTATCTACCCAGCCATGATCGGGTGCTGCACCCTGATCGCAGACGGATTTATAACGCCTGCAATAAGCGTATCATCGGCGATAGAGGGACTACGGTTGATA
>Ga0111539_10003433_pt1 | contig 20871 bp, 19 predicted proteins | sample RhiMethybrSRZTD1_FD_79667 | JGI IMG/M metagenome (GOLD analysis project Ga0111539, IMG submission 79667) | Populus rhizosphere microbial communities from Tennessee, USA - Rhizosphere MetaG P. TD hybrid SRZTD1 (version 2) (version 2) | ecosystem: Host-associated > Plants > Roots > Rhizosphere >...
ACGAGGTCGACGATCATCACGTTCTCGGCCCGATCCTTCGGCAGGAGGGCGTCGACGGCGGTGGCGGTGCCCTTGATCGGCGACGAGGCGACGACGTCGCCGGTGCGCCGCAGGAAGCGCTCGGGCGAGGCCGAGGCGACGTGGCAGCCGGCCGTCGGCACCCGCACCACGGCGGCGTAGGGGGCCGGGTTGCCCCGGCCGAGGGCGGCGCCGAGCGCGGCGATGTCGGCATCGACCGGCAGGGGGGCCGACAGCCGGCGGGTGAGGTTGACCTGGTAGACGTCGCCGGCGGCGATGGCGGACCGGATGCCGTCGACCCCGGCGCAGAAGGCGGCGCGGTCGAGCGAGGTCGTCCAGTCGGCCGGATCGGGGCCGCGCCACGGCCGGCCGGGCCACGGGCGGGCGGGGCGGGCCTCGGCGAAGCGGGCCAGCACCGGCGGCCCGTCGAACGGCAGCACCACGGCCCACTGGCCCCGGCCCTCGAGGGCGGCGAGGTCGGTGGTGACGTCGACGAGGCCCGTCAGCAGCCGGCCGCCCACGACGGCCAGGGGAGTGGGGTCGGACGTCACGCACCGAGCCTACGGGGCGGCCGACGCCGGCCCTGATCCGGCCAGCCGCCGACGGGTCGGCCGGCAGGCTCCTACCATCGCCGGGGTGCACGTGGAGTTCACCGACGAGCAACAGGCCCTCCGGAAGCTGGTGCGCGACTTCGCCGAGGGCGAGATCGCGCCCCACGCCGAACGCTGGGACGCCGACCACACGTTTCCCACCGACGTCGTGCGGAGGATGGGCGACCTCGGGCTGTTCGGCATCCCGTTCCCCGAGGAGTACGGGGGCGGCGGCGCCGACCTGACGACGTTGTGCATCGCCATCGAGGAGCTGGGGAGGGTCGACCAGTCGCTCGCCATCACGCTCGAGGCGGGCGTCGGCCTCGGGGCCAACCCGATCTACCGGTTCGGCACCGAGGAGCAGCGCCAGACCTGGCTGCCCGACCTGTGCGCGGGCCGGGCCCTCGGCGGGTTCGGCCTGACCGAGCCCGACGCCGGCAGCGACGCCGGCGGCACCCGCACGACCGCCGTGCTCGACGGTGACGACGATGCGGGCGAGTGGGTGCTCAACGGCGAGAAGGCGTTCATCACCAACTCGGGCACCGACATCACGTCGCTGGTCACCGTCACCGCCCGGACCGGCGGCGGAGGGGCCGGGACCCCCGAGATCTCCACGATCATCGTGCCGGCGCACACGCCGGGGCTCACCGTGCAGCCCCCGTACCGGAAGATGGGCTGGCACGCGTCCGACACCCACGGGCTGACGTTCGGCGACTGCCGGGTGCCCGCCACCAACCTGCTGGGAGAGCGCGGGCGGGGGTTCGCCCAGTTCCTGCAGATCCTCGACGAGGGCCGGGTGGCGATCGCGGCCCTGGCGGTGGGCGTGATCCGCTGCTGCCTCGAGCAGTCGGTCGCCTACGCGGGCGAGCGGCAGGCCTTCGGCCGACCGATCGGGGCGAACCAGGCGGTGGCGTTCGCCTGCTCCGATCTGGCCGTCATGGCCGAGGCCGCCACCCTGCTCACCTACCAGGCCGCATGGCTGCGCGACAGCGGGCGCCCCTACAAGCGCGAGGCGGCCATGGCCAAGCTGTACGCCACCGAGGGGGCGGTCACCGCCACCCGCATGGCGACCCAGGTGTTCGGCGGCTACGGCTTCATGGACGAGACGCTCGTGGCCCGCCAGTACCGCGATGCGAAGATCCTCGAGATCGGCGAGGGCACCAGCGAGATCCAGCGGCTCGTGATCGCCCGCGACCTCGGACTGCCCGTGGGCTGACGGGCGTGCGGTGGGCCGACGGCCGCCGGTCTGCAAGACTTTCCCGTCCCCGATTCCAGGAGCTCCGAGGCATGAAGCAGTTCGTCACCGGCGGCGCCGGGTTCATCGGTTCGAACTACGTCCGGTGGGTCCTCGCCAACACCGACGACGAGGTCACCGTCTACGACGCCCTCACCTACGCCGGCAACCTGTCGACGCTCAAGGACGTCGACGACGATCCCCGGTACAGCTTCGTCAAGGGCAACATCTGCGATCCCGGCACGCTCGAGGACGCCATGGCCGGACACGACGCCGTCGTGCACTTCGCGGCCGAGAGCCACGTCGACCGGTCGATCGCGGGGCCCGACGACTTCGTCAACACCAACTGCTTCGGCACCAACGTCGTGATGGACACGGCGCGGCGGCTCGAGGTGCCGCGCGTCATCCACATCGGCACCGACGAGGTCTACGGCTCGGTGGAAGAGGGCTCGTCGCTCGAGACCGACCCGCTCGAGCCCCGCTCGCCCTACTCGGCCTCGAAGGCGGGCAGCGACCTCATCGCCCTGTCGTACTTCTCGACCTACGGCCTGCCCGTCACCGTCACCCGGTGCACCAACAACTTCGGGCCCTACCAGTTCCCCGAGAAGGCGCTGCCGCTGTTCACGACCAACCTGATCGACGGCGGCAAGATCCCGCTGTACGGCGACGGTCTCAACCAGCGCGACTGGATCTACGTCGACGACCACTGCGCGGGCGTCGGCCTGGTGCTGGCCCAGGGTGCGCCCGGCGAGATCTACAACATCGGCGCCGGCAACGAGACGCCCAACCGCGTGCTGGTCGACAAGCTGCTCGCCATGTTCGGGGTGGGTGAGGAGCGGGTCGACTACGTCACCGACCGCCTGGGGCACGACCGGCGCTACTCGGTGAACATCGACAAGATCACGGCCCTCGGCTGGACGAAGCAGCGCACGCTCGACGAGGCGCTCGACGAGACCGTGGCCTGGTACAAGGGCAACGAGTGGTGGTGGCGCCCGCTCAAGGAGCGCGCCGGCGCCTGAGGCCCGGCCGCACCATGAAGGTCCTCATCACCGGCGCCGGCGGCCAGCTCGGGCGCGACCTGCAGATCCACTGCGACGCGCAGGGCGACGACGTGATCGCCACGACCCGGGCCACCCTCGACCTCGACGACCGCGACTCGGTGTACCAGGCGATCACGACCGTCCGGCCCGACGTCGTGCTGCACGTCGGCGCCTTCACCGCGGTCGACGCCTGCGAGAGCGATCCCGACACCGCCTACCGGGTCAACGCCCTCGGCACCCGGTGGGTGGCCGACGCCAGCCGCCGGTCGGGGGCCCACCTGCTGTACGTGTCGACCGACTACGTGTTCGACGGCACCAAGGACGACCCCTACGTCGAGTGGGACCGCCCGAACCCGCAGTCGGTGTACGGCCGGTCGAAGTGGGGCGGCGAGCACGAGATCGCGGTCCACGCGCCCGGGGCCGGCGTGGTGCGCGTGTCGTGGGTGTGCGGCGAGCACGGCAACAACATGGTCAAGACCGTGCTGAAGCTCGCCGACCGGCCCGAGCTCGCGTTCGTCGACGACCAGCGCGGGCACCCCACCTTCACGGCCGACCTCGCCGTGGGCCTGCGCCGCCTGGCCGTGGCCCGGGTGCCCGGCCTCTTCCACATGACCAACCAGGGCGCGGTGAGCTGGTACGAGTTCGTGGCCGCCATCCTCGAGTCGGCGGGCCACGACCCCGCCAAGGTGCGCCCGATCAAGACGGCCGACCTCGACCCGCCGCGGCCCGCGCCCCGGCCGGCCAACTCCGTGCTCGACAACGCCGCCCTGCGCCTCGGCGGCTTTCCGCTGCTCCCGCACTACCGCGAGAGCCTCGACCGCCTGGTGGCGCGGCTCACGGGCTGACCCGCCAGGCCCGGCGGCCCGCCCTCGCTCAGCCCAGCAGGTCGAGCCGGCGGGCCAGGTCGCTGGCCATGCGCCGGTCGGGGTCCATGCGGTCGCGGACGGCCCGCCACTCGTCGAGGCGGGGGTACATCGCCGGCACCAGCTCGGGGCGCATGCGGCTCTCCTTCGCGAGGTACAGCCGCCCGCCGACGTCGAGGACCCGTCGGTCGAGCCGGTCGAGCAGGGGGCCCAACCCGCCGGTGCCGGTGGGCACGTCGAGCGTGAGCGTCCACCCCGGCCCCGGGAACGACAGGGGGCCCGGGTCGGCCTCGCCGAAGTACTTCAGCACCGACACGGGGCTGGGCGCCTGGTGGTCGGCGATCACCTCGACGATCTCGCGCAGCACGTCCTCGTCGCCGAACGGCACGAGGCACTGCCACTGGAGGAACCCCTTGCGCCCGTAGAGGCGGTTCCAGTCGCGGACCATGTCGAGGGGGTAGAAGAACTTGTCGATCGACTGCAGCTCGTCGCGCCGGCGGCGGGGGGCCTTGCGGTACCACAGCTCGTTGAACGCCCGGATGCTCGGACGGCTGAGCAGCCCGCTGGGCACGGCGTCGGGGGCGGTGACGGTGGGCGGCGGCGAGTAGGCGAGGGGATGGCCACCCCGCACGCGGCGGGTGGGCACCGCCGCCACCGTGGCGAAGTCGCCCTGGGTCAGCACCGCGCGGCCGAGCGACCGGCCCCGGGCGAGCACGTCGATCCACGCCACCGAGTACCGGTACCGGCGCCCGCCCTCGGACAGCAGGGCCAGCAGGGTGTCGAGGTCGGGGACGCGGTCGCTGTCGACCACCAGCAGGCTGGTCTCGATCGGGTGCAGGTCGATCGTGGCCTCGATCACCGTGCCGGTGAGGCCCATGCCGCCGCACGTGGCCCAGAACTCGTCGGGGTGCTCGTGGGGCGTGAGGGTGCGCCGCGTGCCGTCGGGGAGCGCGAGGACCATCGACCGCACGTGGGCGCCGAGGCTGCCGGTGGCGTGGTGGTCCTTGCCGTGGACGTCGGCGGCGATGGCGCCGCCGATCGTCACGTACTTGGTGCCCGGCGTGACCGGGACGAACCAGCCCTGCGGCACGATGGCGCGCAGCAGGTCGGCGATCGAGGTGCCGGCCAGCACCCGGGCCGTGCCCGCGACGTTGTCGAGCTCGAGCAGCCCCGAGACGTCGGTCGAGCAGACGACCGTGCCCCCGGCGTTCATGGCGGCGTCGCCGTAGGAGGCGCCGAGGCCCCGGGCGATGGCGCCGCGGGGGCCCGCGGCCTTGACCGCCATGGCCAGCTCGTCGGGGTTGGAGGCGTGCACCACCCGCGCCGCCGAGCGGGGGCTGCGTCCCCACCCGGAGACGATGCGGGGGGCGTCGGCGTCGTCGGCGGGGCGTTCGTCGGTCATGCGGTGTACACCCCGATCGCGAACACGATCGCCCAGGCGATGCCGATGAGCTGGAGCGGGCGGTCGCTCAGCACGATCTCCTCGGGGGCCGAGCCGCGGCCCTCCTCGAGCACGAGGGCGTAGCGCAGCACCGCCATGACGAACGGCAGGATCGAGAGCTGGTACCACGGCAGCGCAGGGGAGGAGGCCACCGCGTCGGCCTTCTCGAACGCCCACAGGCAGTAGGCGACGAGCACGCCGCCCGAGGTGACCGCCCGCAGGTAGGCGGTGTAGGCGGGGGAGTACGACTCGAGAACGGCCCGGAAGTCGCGGGCGCCCTCGCCCATCTCGCGGTGCTCGGCCGCCCGCTTGCCCGAGATCATGAACAGGGCGCCGAAGCTCGTGACGATGAAGAACCAGTCGGAGATCGGCACCTCGGTGGCGACAGCGCCGGCCACGGCCCGGAGCACGAACCCCGCGGCGACCGCCACGAGGTCGACGACCGCCACGTGCTTGAGCACCGCGGAGTAGCTCGTCGTGAGCAGCACGTAGCCGCCGGCGGTGAGGACCAGGTTGCCGTTGACCGTCGACGCCAGGGCCAGGGAGGCCGCGACCAGCACCGCGCCCCCGGCGTAGGCCACCGGCACCGGGATCAGGCCCGAGGCGACCGGCCGGCGGCACTTCTTCGGGTGCAGCCGGTCGGCCTCGGCGTCGCGGGCGTCGTTGACGTAGTAGGTGCCCGCGGCCGCCAGGCAGAACACGACGAACGCCACCAGCGCGTCGAGCGCCCACTCACGGTTGTCGAGGACGCCCGCGGCGGCCGGCGCCGCGAACACGAGCACGTTCTTCGCCCACTGCTTCGGGCGGGCGAGCCGGATCAGCCCGAGGACCACCGACGTCGAGCCGGGCGGCGGTGCCTCGGGACGCGCCGGCGTCGCACCCTCGGCGCCGTCGGGGACGGGCGCCCCCGCGGCGTTGGACGGCGTGGACACGGTGCTCATGGTGCCCTGTGCCTCACATCCGGGCCGAGAGCTTGCGCCAGAGGGGGCGCGGCAGGTGGCGGAACGCGACCATCAGGTAACGGAAGGTACCCGGCACCCAGACCGTGTGCCTGCCGGCGGCGAGCCCCGACGCGACCGCGTCGGCCACGGCCTCGGGGGTGGTCGACAGCGGCGGGGCCTCGCGGCCCTCGGTCATCGAGGTGTGCACGAAGCCCGGGCGCACCACCATCACCGAGACGCCGGCGTCGGCCAGGTCGTCGCCGAGGCCCTGGGCGAAGGCGTCGAGGCCGGCCTTGGACGCCCCGTAGACGAAGTTCGACCGGCGGATGCGCTCGCCGGCCACCGAGCTGAGCACCGCGATGGCGCCGTGGCCCTGGTCGCGCATGCGTTGGCCGACGTGCAGCAGCGTCGAGACCGCCCCGGTGTAGTTGGCGGTGGTGAGCTCGGCGGCGGCCGACGGGTCGGCGGCGAGGTGCTCTTGGTCGCCGAGCAGGCCGGCGGCGAGGAGCACGCAGTCGACGTCGTCGGAGCCGCCGTGGCCGGGGAGGGCGTCCCACGCGGCCTTGACCGCGTCGGCGTGCCCGGCGACGTCGGTGGCGTCCCACGCCGTGACCGCCACCTCGGCCCCGGCGGCGCGCAGGCGCTCGGCCACGGGCTCCATGGCCTCGGGCCGTCGCCCCGCCAGCACGATGCGGCGGCACCCGGAGTCGACCAGGCGCTCGGCCACCGCGGCTCCGATGTCGGACGAGCCGCCCAGCACCACGAGCGATTGGATGGCTCCGACGGCGTTGCGCACGGCGACTCCCTCAGTCTGAGTGCAGATCATCCAGCAGGTGAGGCGGCCCCACCCGCCTGGCACCGACCCCTGCAGGCAGGCCTGCAAGGGACCGGACGCGAGGCTAGCCCACGGGCCGTGGCGCGACCCGAGCCGGCGGGGTGCCGGCGCGTGCGACCGGGCTCGTGCCCACCTACTAGCGTTGACCCTCCGTACCGGCAGATCGACGGATCCACAGGAGGTCCGCACAATGGCGCAGATCGCGGTGATCGGGGCGGGGTACGTCGGCCTCACCACGGCCGCCTGCTTCTCCTCGCTCGGCCACGACGTCGTGTGCGCCGACATCGACGAGGACCGGGTCGAACGGCTGAACGCCGGCGAGATCCCCATCGTCGAGGCCGGTCTCGAGGCCATCGTCCGCGAGGGCATGGACGGCGGGCGCCTCCGCTTCGTCGTCGGTGCCGACGTCGCGGCCCGCACGGCCGAGTTCGCCTACCTGTGCGTTCCCACCCCCCAGGGAGAGGACGGCTCGGCCGACCTCTCGTACATCGAGGCCGCGGCCCGCCAGATCGGGCCCGCCCTGCCCGGCGAGGCCGTGGTGGTCAACAAGTCGACGGTGCCCGTGGGGTCGACGCGGGCCGTCGAGCGGGTGCTCGGTCGCGACGACGTGGCGGTCGTGTCCAACCCCGAGTTCCTGCGCGAGGGGTCGGCCGTGCACGACTTCCTCAACCCCGACCGCATCGTGATCGGCAGCGACGACCAGTCGGCGGCGGTGCGGGTGGCGGCGCTCTACATCGGTGTCACCGCCCCGATCATCGTCACCGACCCGGCGTCGGCCGAGACCATCAAGTACGTGTCGAACGCCTTCCTCGCCACCAAGATCAGCTTCGTCAACGCCGTGGCCGCGGTGTGCGAGGCGGTCGGGGCCGACGTCAAGGACGTCGTGCTCGGCATGGGCTACGACAAGCGCATCGGGCACGAGTTCCTGCGGCCGGGCCCCGGCTGGGGCGGCAGCTGCTTCCCGAAGGACTCGCGGGCCCTCGTGCACATCGCCGAGACGGCCGGCTACTCGTTCGACCTGCTGCGCGGCGTCATCACCGTGAACGACGACCAGTTCCAGCGCGTGGTCACCAAGGTGCGCGACCAGGTCGGCGGCTCGCTGGACGGCGTGAAGGTGGGGGTGTGGGGCCTCACGTTCAAGGCCCGCACCGACGACACCCGCGACTCGCCGGCGATCCGCATCGTGGGCCTGCTGGCGGCGCAGGGGGCCGACGTGCACGCCTACGACCCCGCGGTCAAGGCACCGGTCGACGGCATCGAGCCGGCGGGCGACCCCTACTCGGTCTGCGATGGCGCCGACGTGCTGGTCGTGCTCACCGAGTGGGACGAGTTCCGGTGGCTCGACTTCGACAAGGTGGCCGGGCTCATGGCCTCGCCGCGGATCGTCGACGCCCGCAACCTGCTCGACAAGCCGGCTCTCGAGCGGCGGGGCTTCCGCTACACCGGCATCGGCCGTTGATGGGCCGGGTCGTCGTCACCGGCGGGGCCGGCTTCCTCGGCTCGCACCTGTGCGAGGAGCTGCTGGCGCGGGGTGACCAGGTCATCGCCATCGACAACCTGCTCACGGGCTCGGTCGACAACATCGAGCACCTCTTCGGCCGGTCCGGGTTCACCTTCGTCGACCACGACGTCAGCGAGTACGTGTGGGTGCCCGGCGAGGTCGACCGGGTGCTCCACTTCGCCAGCCCGGCCTCGCCCGTCGACTACCTCGAGATGCCGATCCAGACGCTCAAGGTCGGCAGCCTCGGCACGCACAACTGCCTGGGGCTCGCCAAGGCCAAGGGCGCGCGCTTCCTCCTGGCGTCGACCAGCGAGGTCTACGGCGACCCGCAGGTGCACCCGCAGCCCGAGTCGTACTGGGGCCACGTGAACCCCATCGGCCCGCGTGGCGTCTACGACGAGGCCAAGCGCTTCGCCGAGGCGATGACGATGGCCTACCACCGCTACCACGGCCTCGACGTCCGGCTGCTGCGGATCTTCAACACCTACGGCCCCCGCATGCGGGCGGCCGACGGGCGGGTGGTGTCGAACTTCCTGGTCCAGGCGCTGCAGGGCAAGCCGCTCACGATCTACGGCGACGGGTCGCAGACCCGGTCGTTCTGCTACGTCGACGACGAGGTGCGGGGCATCCTCGCCCTGCTCGACGGCGACGTGACCGGCCCCGTCAACATCGGGAACCCGGGCGAGTTCACCGTGCGCGAGCTGGCCGACCTGGTGATCGAGATCACCGGGTCGTCGTCGGAGATCGTGCACGAGCCGCTGCCCGTCGACGACCCGACCCAGCGCCAGCCCGACATCACGATCGCCCGCAACCAGCTCGGGTGGCAGCCCGAGATCGACCTGCGGGCCGGCCTCGAACGCACCGCCGACTGGTTCCGCCGCTCGCTGACGTGACGGGTCGGCCCGCCGGGCCGCTCGACCACCGGAACCTCGTCCCACCGCCGGCGGTCGCCGCGCGCCCCCGCGCCGGCGCGCCCGGCGGCGCGTCGCTCAGTGGTCGCGGGCGAGGGCCTCGTCGCGGTGCTCGAGGTACCACGCCACCGTGCGGCGCAGGCCCTCGGCGAACGGCACCTCGGCGTGGAAGCCGAAGCTGGCGGCCGCCCGGCCGGGGTCGACGCGCCGGCGCGGCTGGCCGTCGGGCTTCGACGAGTCCCACCGGATCTCGCCGGTGAACCCGGTGGCCTCGGCGATGAGCTTCACGAGGTCGCGGATCGGCAGCTCCTCGTCGGTGCCGAGGTTGACGGGGTCGGCCCCGTCGTAGCGCTCGGCCGCCAGGACCAGGCCCTCGGCGGCGTCGTCGACGTAGAGGAACTCGCGGGACGCCGACCCCGTGCCCCACACCTCGATGTGGTCGTCGCCGGCGTCGACGGCGTCGACGCACTTCTTGATGAGCGCGGGGATGACGTGGCTGACCGCCGGGTGGAACTTGTCGCCGGGGCCGTACAGGTTCGTGGGCATCAGGTAGATGACGTCCTGGCCGTACTGGGCCCGGTTGGCCTGCGCCTGCACGAGCTGCGCCAGCTTGGCGATGCCGTAGGGGGCGTTGGTCTCCTCGGGGTAGCCCTGCCAGAGCGAGTCCTCGCTGAACGGCACGGGCGTGTGCTTGGGGTACGAGCAGATCGTGCCCGTGACCACCGTCTTCGGCGTGCCCGAGAGGCGGGCCTGCTCGATGACGTAGGTGCCCATCAGCAGGTTGTCGAGGTACAGCGAGGCGGGGTTCGCCATGTTGGCGCCGATGCCGCCGACCCGGGCGGCGAGGTGGATCACCAGGTCGGGCCGGGCGTCGGCGAAGAGGCGGGCGACGTCGTCGGGGCGGCGGAGGTCGTAGTCGGCGGAGGCGGGCGCGACGAGGCGCTCGACCCCCCGCTGGCGCAGCCGCTCGCAGACGGCCCGCCCGAGGAAACCACGGCCCCCGGTGACCACCACCGTGCGACCTGACCAGGAGTCGGACATGCCCAGAGCGTACCGGTCGACCACCACGCGCTGGCGGTGCGACGGCTGGCACGGCGGGTGGTGATGTCTCGTCGCCCGCTCGGCGCGTGCGAGGATGCCCGGCCATGCGCGTCGCGGTCGTCATCGAGCAGTGCTGGCACCGCGTGCCGGGCGGCACGGCGAGCGCGGTGCTCGATCAGATCGACGCCGTGGCGGCCTCCGGGGCCGTCGACCAGGTCGGGGTGGCCGCTCGCCACGGCGGCCCCGCGCCCGAGGCGTGGCGACCGTCGATCCCGGTCCGCCACCTGCGGCTGCCCCGCCAGGCGCTCTACCGCACGTGGCACCGGCTCCGGTGGCCGCCGGTGCAGCAGGCGACCGGACCGGTCGACGTGGTGCACGCCACCGGGTACGCCATCCCGCCCCGCTCGGCCCCCCTCGTGGTGACGATGCACGACCTGGCGTGGCGTCGCGACCCGTCGATGTTCACCCGCAACGGCGTCCGCTTCTTCGAGGCGGGGTTGCGGTGCGTGCTCGACGACGCCGACCTGGTGCTGGTGCCCTCGCGGGCCACGCTCGAGGACTGCGTGACGGCCGGCATCGCCCGGGCCCGGCTGCGCCACGTGCCCTGGGGCATGACCACGGCCGAGGTGACCGCCGACCAGATCGACGAGGTCCGCCGCCGGTACGGCGTCACCGGGCGCTACGTGCTGTCGGTCGGCACGCTCGAGCCCCGGAAGAACCAGCGGCGCCTGATCGAGGCGTTCGCCCGGCTGCCCCACCGGGACGTGACCCTCGTCGTCGTCGGCCCCGAGGGCTGGGGCGACGCCCCCAGCCCCGAGGTCGCGTCCCTCGGCGATCGGCTGCTGTTCACGGGCTTCGTCCCCCGCGGGGAGCTCGCGCCTCTCTACGGTGGGGCGTCGGTGTTCTGCTACCCGAGTCTGTGGGAGGGCTACGGCCTTCCGGTGGCCGAGGCGATGGGCGCGGGCGCACCGGTCGTGACCTCGATCGGCACCGCCACGGAGGAGCTGGTGGCCGACGGCGCGGGCCTGGCGGTCGACCCGGTCGACGTCGACGCCATCGCCGGGGCCCTGGCCGCGGTCCTCGACGACGACGACCTCGCCGACCGGCTCCGGGCGGCGGGGCGCGAGCGGGCGGCGGCCACCACCTGGGCAGCCACCGCCGCCGCCACCGTCGCCGCGTACCAGGAGGTGCTGGGGACATGAGGGTCGGCTGCAACCTGTTGTGGCTGGTGCCGGGCAGCGCCGGCGGCACCGAGACCGCCACCGTGGCCATGCTGCGCGAGATCGCGGTCGCGCCGCCCGACGACCTCGAGCTCACGCTGTTCGCCCTCGACGCGTTCGGCGACACCTACCCCGACGTCGTCGAGGCGTTCCCGACGCACCTGGCCCACCTCTCCGGACGCGTGCGCGGCATCCGCGTCGCGGCCGAGAACTCGTGGCTGGCGCGGCAGGCCCGCGACGTCGACCTTGTCCACCACATGGGCGGGACGCTCCCCCTGGTGCAGGGCGTGCCGGGCATCGTCACGATCCACGACCTCCAGCCGTTCGACATGCCCGAGAACTTCACGGTCACCAAGCGGCGGTACCTGCAGCGGTCGATCCCCCGGTCGGTGCGCCGGGCCGCGGGCGTGATCGCCCCGACCGAGTTCGTGCGCCGGGGGATCGTCGACCGGTTCGGCGTGGCCCCGGAGCGGGTCCGACTGGCGCCGTGGGGGGTCGACCCGCCGACGACGCGAGTGAGCGTGGCCGAGGTGCAGGCCCGCTACGGCCTGCCCCGCCGCTGGTTCGTGTACCCGTCGTTCACGTGGAACCACAAGAACCACGGTCTGCTGCTGCGCTCGTTCGCGACGGTCGCCGCCCACGAGCACGACATCATGCTCGTGCTCACCGGGGGCGAGGGCCCGGCCGAGCACCACGTCCGCGACCAGATCTCCGCCATGGGGTTGCGGGGGCGCGTCCGGCGCACGGGCCTGATCCCGCGCCGCGACGTGCTCGCCATCGTGCGCGGCGCGGTGGCGATGACGTTCCCCTCGCACTACGAGGGCTTCGGCCTCCCGGTGCTCGAGGCGATGAGCCTCGGCACCCCGGTGCTGTCGTCCGACGCCGGGGCCCTGCCCGAGGTGACCGGCGGCGCGGCCACCCTGCTGCCGACCGACGACCCCGAGGCCTGGGACGCGGCCATGAGCCGCATGCTCCACGACGGTGACGAGCGGAACCGGCTGGCCGAGGCGGGTCGGGCCCGCGTGGCCGAGTTCACCTGGCGCCGCACCGCCGAGGACGTGCTGGCCGCCTACCGGGCCGCGGCGGCGTCGCTGCCCCGGCCGTCCGAGCCGGCGGCCGGGTCGACGTCCGTTCCCCACGAGCCCGCGGTCGCTCCCGACGAGCCTCCGTCCGAGCCGGCGGCCGCGTCGACGCCCGCTCCCGACGGGCCCGCATCCGACGAGCCCGTACCCGACCCCGACGAGCCCGCCCCGATCCCCGACGGGCCCGCATCCGACCCGGACGAGCCCGCCCCCATCCCCGACGAGGAAGCCGCCCCGTGAGACTGCTGGTCCTCTGCCCCCACTACGCCCCCGACACCGCGCCCACGGGCGAGGTGATGACCAGCATCGGAACCGAGCTCGTCGCCCGGGGCCACGAGCTGCACGTCGTCACCTCGTTGCCGTGGTACCAGCACCACAGCATCGAGCCGGGCTGGGAGGGCAGGGTGGTGCGCCACGAGGACACGTCGTGGGGTCGGATCACCCGGGTCCACCCGTTCCCCACCGACAAGCGCAACATCCCGGCGCGGGCGGCGGGGTTCGCCGGGTTCACCGTGCTGTCGACGGCGATGGGCCTCGCCGGGCGCCGCCGGGCGCGGCCCGACGCGGTGCTGGCCATGTCGCCGCCCCTCACCCTCGGCAGCGCGGGCTGGCTGGCCGCCCGCCGGTGGGGCGTCCCGTTCGTGTTCAACATCCAGGACGTGTTCCCCGACGTCGCCGTCGAGCTGGGAGCGATCTCGAACCCCCGGGTCATCCGCCTGGCCTCGTGGCTCGAGCGGTGGAGCTACCGGCGGTCCGACGCCGTGACCGTGCTGTCCGACGACCTCAAGGACAACCTCGTCAAGAAGATCCGGGGCACGGTGCCCGACGCCGACGACCGCATCCGCGTCATCCCCAACTTCGTCGACACGGCGCGCATCACCCCCCGCGACCCCGACGAGGGCACCTACCGCGCCGAGCACGGACTGACCGGGAAGCGCGTCGTCATGTACGCCGGCAACGTCGGGTTCTCGCAGGCGCTCGACCTGGTCGTGGCCGCGGCCCGGGCCGTGGGGGAGCGCGACGACATGGCCGACGTGCGGTTCGTGATCAACGGCGGCGGGTCGGCCCGGGCGCAGATCGAGGACGAGGCCGCCGGGCTCGGCAACGTCGTGTTCGTCGACTTCCAGCCGAAGGAGCGGCTGCCGGAGGTGCTGGCGGCCGCGGACATCCACGTCGTGCCCCTCCGGCGGGGGCTGGCCCGCTCGAGCGTGCCGTCCAAGACCTACTCGATCCTGGCCGCGGGCCGCCCCGTCGTGGCCAGCGTCGACGAGGGCACCGAGGTCGCCCGTGTGGTCGAGGGCGCCGGCGCCGGGCTGGCCGTGCCGCCCGACGAGCCCGAGGCGTTCACGAAGGCCCTGGTCACGCTGCTCGACGACCCCGAGGGTGCCCGGGCGATGGGCCGGGCCGGACGCGCGTTCGTCGAGGCGTGGGCGTCGCCCGCCGCGATCGCCGAGCGGTACGAGCAGCTGTTCGACGAGCTGCGTTCGCGTCGGACCTGACCACGCGGATACCCTCGGATCCTCATGGGCAAGGCCTCCTCCTCGAAGAAGGTCGCGCGCGCCGCTCGCGCCGGCGGGCGTTCCGCGGCCAACAAGCAGCGCAACCTCCTCTTCCCCGGCGTCATCGGCGGGATCATGATCCTCGGCATCGCGCTCGTGGGCTTCGCGGCCAACGACCGCAAGTCCGAGGACGACGTCCCCCCGGCGCTCGGCGACCACTGGCACGCCGCGGTCGGCATCTACATCTGCGACGAGTTCCAGCCGAACACGCCCGAGTTCGAGAACGACATCGGCATCCACACCCACGGCGACGGGGTCATCCACATCCACCCGTTCACCGCCAACGGTGCCGGCGAGAAGGCCACCCTCGGCGCCTACCTCGAGGGCGCGGGCATCCAGCTCTCCGACGACGAGCTGAAGATCGGCGACGAGTCCTGGAAGGAGGGCGAGCAGAAGTGCGGTGACGAGGACGCCGAGCTGGTCGTCGCCCAGTGGAAGGACGTCGAGAACACCGACGAGAAGCCCGCCCTCATCCGCCGCGACTTCAACGACATCCGCTTCCGCGAAGACGGCGAGGGCTACACGATCGCCTTCGTGCCCGAGGGCACCACCGACATCCCCAAGCCCGAGTCGGCCGCCCAGCTGGCCTCGCTCGGTGCCGCCGACGCCGGCACGGCGACGACCACACCCGACGGCCAGCCGCCCGACGACCAGAGCGTGAGCACGACCGTGCCGGCCGACCCCACGGCCACGACCGTGCCGGGCGATCCGGCCACGACGGTCCCTGCCGGCTGACATGCGCGCCGTCGTGCTGGTCGGGGGGTTCGGCACCCGGTTGCGCCCGCTCACCTGCGGGCGCCCGAAGCAGATGCTGCCGATCGTGCACCGGCCGATGATCGAGCACGTGGTCGGCCACCTCGTGGCCCACGGCGTCGACGACGTCGTGCTGTCGCTGGGGTTCCAGCCCGGGGCGTTCGTCGACGGCTACCCCGACGCGTGGTGCGCCGGCGCCCGGATGCACTACGCGGTCGAGCCCGACCCGCTCGACACCGCCGGCGCCATCCGCTTCGCGGCGCTCGACGCCGGCATCGACGAGCGGTTCCTCGTCCTCAACGGCGACGTGCTCACCGACCTCGACATCACCCGGTTCGTCGACTTCCACGACAGCAGCGGGGCCGAGGCGACGATCGCCCTGCACAAGGTCGACGATCCGTCGCGCTACGGCGTCGTGCCCACCGACCCCGACGGTCGGGTCCAGGCCTTCGTCGAGAAGCCGGCGCCGGGCGACGCGCCCACCGACCTGATCAACGCCGGCACGTACGTGGTCGAGCCGTCCGTGCTGGCACGCATCGACGACGGGCGCCGCGTCTCGGTCGAGCGCGAGGTGTTCCCGGCGCTCGTGCGCGACCGCAGCCTGTTCGCCCTCGACGACGAGTGCTACTGGATCGACACCGGCACCCCCGAGACCTACATCCAGGCCCAGATCGACCTGACCGAGGGCCTGCGCGGCGAGCCGGTGCCCGCCGTCGACGCCACCGCCACCGTCGATCCGGCCGCGACCGTGCGGCGCTCGGTCGTCGGCCCCGGCGCCACGGTCGAGGCCGGCGCCGTCGTCGAGGGCGCCATCCTGCTCGCCGGCGCCACGGTGCGTTCCGGCGCCGTGGTCGACACGTCGGTGGTCGGGTACCGCACCGAGATCGGCGCCGGCGCGCACGTCGCCGGGCTCAGCGTCGTCGGCGACGACCAGGTCGTCCCGACGGGCGCCCGGCTCGACGGCGTGAGGCAACCCGCCGACTGCCCGTGAGGCACGGCCCGTGAGGGTCCGGCGGTGAGGGTGCTCGTCACGGGCGGCGCCGGGTTCATCGGGTCGACGCTCGTCGACCGGTTGCTGGCCGAGGGCCACGACGTCGACGTCCTCGACGACCTCAGCACCGGCACGCTCGGCAACCTGGCCGAGGCGCGGGCCGAGCGCACCAACCGGCTGCGGTTCCACCAGATCGACGTCGGCGACGGGCACGTGGCCGACCTGGTGGCGCGCCGCGGCCCCGAGGTCGTCGTGCACCTCGCCGGACGGGCCGGGGTCCGGCGCTCGGTCACCCATCCCGTCGAGGACGCCACCGCGAACATCGTCGGCATGCTCAACCTGCTCGAGGGTGCCCGGCGCGGCGGTGCCCGGAAGGTCGTGGTGGCCGCGAGCGGCGGCACCGTCTACGGCGAGGTGCGGGCGCGCAGCCTGCCCGCCAAGGAGTCACAGGGCCAGGTGCCCCGGTCGCCCCACGGCGTCGCCACACGGGCGGTGCTCGACTACCTGCGCCTCTACCGCCAGCTCCACGACCTCGAGTACACCGCGCTGGCCCTCGCCAACGTGTACGGCCCCCGCCAGAGGCCGGCGACCGGCGGCGATCCGTCGTCCGACGGGGCCGTGATCGCCACGTTCGCCGCCCGGCTGCTCGCCGGCGAGCCGTGCACGGTGCACGGTGACGGCGAGCAGACCCGCGACTTCCTCTACGTCGACGACTGCGTCGACGCGTTCGTCCGGGCCCTCGACCGCGGCGACGGGCTCGTGATCAACGTCGGCACCGGCGTCGAGACCTCGGTGAACGACCTGTACCGGGCGCTGGCCGCCGCCGTCGGGGCCGACGCCCCCGCCCGCTCGGCCGCCGCCCACCGGGGCGAGCTGCAGCGCTCGGCGCTCGATCCGGGCCGGGCCGCCATCCAGCTGGGCTGGCAGCCGTGGACGCCCCTCGACGAGGGCCTGGGGCGGGTGCTGTCGGCCGCGGCCGGTTCCTGACGGGCTCTACCGGAACAGGTCCTCGTGGGCGGGGCGCACGACCTCGGTGCGGACGTCGCCGCGGCCGGCCCAGCGGGGGTCGACCCCCCGGACGACGGCGGCGCAGATGCCGGTCGACTTGCCCATGACCAGCTCGGCGGCGCCGGCCAGCTCGTCGACGACGCACACCTCGGTGACCGTCAGCTCGCGGCCGAGGGCGTCGGGGGTGCCGCGCAGGTCGACCACCGCCCGGATGCCGGCGCACCCGATGGCGACGTCGGTGAGCCCGCGCCGCCACACCCGTCCGAACGTGTCGCTGATGATCACCGCCACGTGCACGCCGAGCCGGGCCCGCAGCCCGTCGCGCAGCCGCCGGGCCGAGCGGTCGGGGTCCTCGGGCAGCAGGGCGGCCCAGCCGTCCTCGACGTTCGACAGGTCGACGCCGGCGTTCGCGCACACGAACCCGTGGCGGGTCTCGCTGATGACCAGCTCGCCCCGGCGCCGCAGCACGCGCACGGACTCGCCCGCGACGATGCGGGCCTTGCTGTCGGGATCGCCGGGATCGATCGGCACGAGCTGGGCCTCGGCCTTCGACACCACCTTCTGCGTGACGACGAGCACGTCGCCGTCGGCGAGGTCGGGCGCCGCCTCGGCCAGCAGCGTGGCCAGGTCGTCGCCCGGGCGCACCTCGCCGACGCCCTCGACGGGCAGGATCTGCAGTCCGGCGGCCACCGTCGCCCCTTTCGTCAACCGAGCGCCACCGCGCAGAGGGCGGCGGCGGCCTCGGGGTCTCGCATGATCGTGTCGGTGACGAGGCAGCGCAACCCCTCGGCGCGCACGGCCTCGGCGTGCTCGGCGTCCTGCTGATCGATGACGAGCGTGCCCGCCACCGGCGCGTACAGCCGGGCGATCCCGACGACCGAGTCGTCGTGGCCGAGCTCGCGCATGAGCCGGTCGGCCGGGCCCTTGAGGGCGCGCCCGCCGACGAGGGGCGAGATCGCGACGACGTCGTCGCGCCGCGCCTGCACCGCCTCGCGCAGCCCGTCGACGGCCAGCAGCGGGCCGATCGAGACGATGGGGTTGGACGGCGCCACGACGACGGTGTCGGCGGCCGCGATGGCCTCGCGCACCCCGGGGGCCGGACGCGCCGAGTCGGCGCCGTCGAACCGCACGGCCGCCACGGCGACCGCGTGCCGGCGGCGGACGAAGTAGTCCTGGAAGGCGACCTCGTCGCCCGTGTCGGCCAGCGTCAGCACCGTGCGCACCGGGTCGTCGGTGGCGGGCAGCACGGTCAGCTCGAGCCCCCACCCCCGGGCGATCTCGCCGGCGACGGCCGACAGCGGCGCGCCCTGGGCGCGCCGCCGGGTGCGGTACAGGTGGGTGCCGAGGTCGCGGTCGCCGAGGCCGAACCAGGTCTCGCCGCCGTAGCGCTCGAGCGTGGCCATGGCCTGCCACGACTCGTCGCGCAGGCCCCAGCCGCGCTCGGGGTCGATGGCGCCCGCCACCGTGTAGACGACCGTGTCGAGGTCGGGGCTGATGGCCAGCCCGTGCATCTCCATGTCGTCGGCGACGTTGACGACGGCGGTGACGTCGGCCGGCGGGACCGTGCGCACCATGCCGGCGAGGAGGCGGGCCGCGCCGACCCCTCCGCACAGGACGGCGACGCTCACGACGGGGACGAGATCACGCGATGCCCTTGAGCTTCCCCTCGAGCAGGGCCACGTCGGCGTCGACCATGAGGTGGACGAGGCTCTCGAAGCTGGTCCGCGGCTCCCACCCGAGCACGCGCCGAGCCTTCGACGAGTCGCCGACCAGCAGGTCGACCTCGGCCGGCCGGAAGAACTTCTCGTCGACGATGACGTACTTCTCCCAGTCGAGGCCGACGCGGTCGAAGGCGAGCTCGCAGAACTCGCGCACCGAGTGGGTCTCGCCGGTGGCCACCACGTAGTCGTCGGGCTCGTCCTGCTGCAGCATCAGCCACATGGCCTCGACGTAGTCGCCGGCGTAGCCCCAGTCGCGCTTGGCGTCGAGGTTGCCGAGCCGCAGCTCGGTCGTGAGGCCGAGCTTGATCTTGGCGACGGCGTTGGAGATCTTGCGCGTCACGAACTCGAGGCCGCGGCGCGGGCCCTCGTGGTTGAACAGGATGCCGCTCGTGGCGTGCAGGTCGTACGACTCGCGGTAGTTGATCGTGATCCAGTGGCCGTAGACCTTGGCGACGCCGTAGGGCGAGCGCGGGTAGAACGGCGTGGTCTCGCTCTGGGGCACCTCGACGACCTTGCCGAACATCTCGCTCGACGACGCCTGGTAGAAGCGGATCTCGGGGTTCGTGATGCGGATGGCGTCGAGCATGCGGGTGACGCCGATGGCCGTGAACTCGCCCGTCAGCACCGGCTGCTGCCACGACGTGGGCACGAACGACTGGGCCGCGAGGTTGTACACCTCCTCGGGCTGGTACTCCTGCAGGATCGTCAGGATCGACACCTGGTCGAGCAGGTCGCCGTGCACGAACTGGATGCGGTCCTGGAAGTGCCCGATGCGCTCCCAGTTGACGGTGCTGGTGCGCCGCACCATGCCCAGCACCTCGTACCCCTTGTCGAGGAGCAACTCGGCCAGGTGCGAACCGTCCTGCCCGGTGATGCCGGTCACCAGTGCTCTCTTGGTCACGTTCAGGTCTCCTCTGCTAGTGCCGTGTCATGCGACGTTCGTCTCGTCCACGGTGAGTCGAAGCTGGCCGGCGTGGTGAGGCGCAGACGTCGTGTGACACGGCACGAGGTCCGCCAGGTTGTCAGCAGCCAAGGCGGGCCCGCCAGTCTGCCAGGACGTCGGTGAGCGTCTGGGCGAGGGGGATCGTGGGCTCCCACCCGGTCGCCGTCCGCAGCGCGCGGTTGTCTCCCACCAGGACCGGGATGTCGACCGGGCGCTGGAGGGCGGGGTCGGACACCAGCCGCATGGGCCGGGACGCCATCGCCAGCAGCGCCTCGGCGATCTGCTGGACCGAGAACGCCTCGCCCCGGCAGACGTTGTAGACGGCGCCCGGCTCGCCGGCCGTCATGAGCAGCCGATAGGCGCGGACCACGTCGCGCACGTCGGTGACGTCGCGCCGGGGGGTCATGTTGCCGATGGGCACCTCGTCGCCGCCGTCGCGCTCGTTGCGGGCGATGCGGGCGGCCACCGACGGGGCGACGAAGCGGTCGCTCTGGCCGGGGCCCAGGTGGTTGAACGCCCGCACCCGGATCACCGGGAGCCGGTGGCCCAGCCAGGCCTGCTGGGCGAGGGCGTCGGCCGCGACCTTGGAGGCCGCGTACGGTGAAACCGGCCGCAGGGGCTGGTCCTCGTCGAGGGGCAGCTCGTCGGCGGTGACCCGCCCGTAGACGTCGGCGCTGGTGACCGCCAGCACGCGCTCGGCCCCGGCCTGGCGGCTGGCCTCGAGCACGTTGAGCGTGCCGAGCGCGTTGGCCAGGAACGTCTCGCGGGGCTCGACCCAGCTGCCCCCGACGTCGGCGGCGCCGGCGAGGTGGTAGACGGCCTCGGGCTTGGCCGCGACGACGGCGTCGGTCAGCGCCTCGGCGTCGGCGATGTCGATGCCGTCGACGTTGCGCTCGAGCTCGACGACGTCGTCACCCTGTTGTTCGAGGTGCCGGACGAGGTGAACACCGACGAATCCCCCAGCTCCGGTGACCAGCGCTCTCACGGGCGGACATCGTAGGTGGTCGGGGGTCACCCTCTTGAACCGGTGGCAGCCGCCCGGTGGAACACGGCCGCGAGCTCGTCGGCAGCGCGGCCCCAGTCGTAGGCGCCGGCCACCCGGTGGCCGCGGTCGACGAGCTCGGCCCGGTGGGCGTCGTCGCGGAGCAGCCGGTCGATCGCGGCCGCGAGGGCGTCCGC
>Ga0111539_10003435_pt1 | contig 20867 bp, 21 predicted proteins | sample RhiMethybrSRZTD1_FD_79667 | JGI IMG/M metagenome (GOLD analysis project Ga0111539, IMG submission 79667) | Populus rhizosphere microbial communities from Tennessee, USA - Rhizosphere MetaG P. TD hybrid SRZTD1 (version 2) (version 2) | ecosystem: Host-associated > Plants > Roots > Rhizosphere >...
CAGGCAAGGCGTCCAGTGTATGGGACCGCGCCGCCCTTGGCGGCCATTCTCGCGGCGAATGCGTCTAAGTGACGGCGGACGGCCGGTCCTTCAGCTACACTACCTGGCGCCGGCAGCCTTGTCAGGGAGGTTCAATGAGCGCGTACCTTCGCCTGGGTGCCCTGGTATCCCTCTCCATCCTGGTCCCGACAGTTCTCTCCGCCCAGAAGCAACCGCGGACCATCTTTGTCGACGCCGTCGACGGAGCTGGTAAGCCGGTCCTGGATCTCACGATGGCGGACTTCGAAGTGGACGAGGCGGGAGCTGCACGGACGGTTTCCCGCGCGGGCCTGGCCAACGGCCCGATGCGGATCATTCTCATGGTCGACACGACCGATGGTGCCGAACGGTGGCAGTCGGGCATCAAGACGGGGCTCACGGATCTGCTCGAGGCCATTCCTCAGCCGCACGAGATCGGCGTCGTGACGATCGGACGCCAGTTCCGGATCCATGCCCAGCCCATGACCGATCACGTGAAGCTCAAAGACACGGTGAACAAGCTGGGCAAAGATGGCGGCGGAAACCTGCTCCTCGACGGTCTGCGTGAAGCGGAGACCCGGTTCATGAAAAAGGAAGGTGTCCGGTGGCCGGTGTACGTGATTCTGACCACCGATGCGGCTCTCGATAACAACATGCAGGTCGAGGAAGTGAACAAGATGTTCGCGGACATGGTCGCCAGAGCCACCACCTTTCATGTGGTCGGGCTGCAGAACACGGGGCCGACCGCGACCACGGAAATCGGGCAGACGCTCGCGAAGAATTCAGGCGGGACCTACACGATGTTGACGACCACCAACGCACTCCAGACAAAACTGCGAGAGATCGGAATGCAGATCGCGGAGGGCCACCAGAAAATGTCCTCGCGCTATCAGGTGGAATACGTGAGTGAGGCGGTTGGGCCCGGTGCAGCAGTCAGCGTGGGGATCAGCCGACCTGGCGTGTCCCGCACGGTTTCATTCAGGCGCCCGTTCTAGAAGCCCAAACGGTGAGGTGCGGTTCATCGAGGCGTTCACGGTGCGAGCCAGGCGATCAAATAGCGGAGCGCGAGGTAGCTGATGACGATCGCGATCGCCGCGCGGTGCTTGCGCGCGAAACGGGCGAAACGGGCGCCATATAGGCGCGCGTCCCGACAACCACGTCGGAATCGGAAATCTGCCCTCTGAAATCTGAAATATCTTGACTAACCTGCGCTGCGCCCCAATCCATCACGAGCACTTCGCCGAACCGACCGACCATCACGTTTTCCGGCTTGAGATCGCGGTGGACGACGCCGTGTGCGTGCGCAAACGCGACCGGCTCGCAGATGCGCGTAAAGCATCGCAGTCGGTCGGCCAGCGGACGCCTCGCCGCGTGCTCGTCGAGCCGGGGACCCTGCACCAGCTTCATCACATAGAACAGGCGCCCGTCGTCGAGGCGCCCGACGTCGTACACGGGCACGATGCCCGGATGCTCGAGGCGCGCCAGGATACGCGCTTCCTGCTCCATGCACGCCGCCAAATCGGGTGACGACACTGATGCTGAGAGCACTTTGAATGCGACCTGGCGATCAAGCTCGTGGTCGCGTGCGCGATACACCGTACCCATGCCGCCGCGGGCGATTGGCTCGATGATCTCGTACCGATTGCCCGCAGGCACTGGCCAGTCCGCGACGTCGCGCAACCGATCGACCGCCGCGTCGGAGAGCCAGGTCATCGGAGTCCGCCGCGGAGCAGATGCCTCGCCTCGGATTCGAACTCGGCCGTGTCGCCGCAGATCGATCGGAGGCGATCCAACAGTAGGCGACGGAACGTCTTGCGTGCCGCCGAGAGATAGTTGGTCACGTCGGTCGCCGAGACACCGAACGCCTTCGCCACGTCCGGATAGGTCGGCGCTACGCCGGCCGTTGGCGCGTCGAGGTCGTAGCGCTGAAACACCTGAAACAGCCGCGTCACCGGCGACGCGCCATTTGAGCCGGACGTACTTGTACACCGGCTTCCAGTACACCGCGACCATGGTCTCGTAGCCCCGCGTCGGACGTCCGGGTCCGCGCTGCGAACCGCCGCGAGGACCGAGTGACGGGTGACGGGCAGGTCCATCTCACGGACGATTATCACTCTGCGCGACGTACCCGACGATCAGACCGACCAGGCTGCCAGGCAACATGATATTGAGCGCGTGGCCCGGATTGCCCAGCAAGACGAGGTAGGCGAAGGTCGCACCGACCGCAAGCCCGAAAAGCATCCCGTAGCCGAGCGAATGAACCTTGCGCGAGAACAAGCCGATGAGTACGCCGGTGAGCAGGCCTTTGACCGTCGAGCCGATCACGATGCCGACCATCTGATCGCGGACGTCGGGGGAAAACCACGCCGTCAGGCCGTCGAAGATCCCGAGGAAACCACCGAGCAGCGTTGCGAACAGCACTTTGTTCAAGGGTCATCCTCCATGCGCCTCTATTACACGCCAGCGGGTGCGGCCTTTACCTCGTTTTAACTGACACCCTCGGCCTGGTGAAGGCCGCCATCATCGCGCGGCCAAACATGTCGCCGGCACCATCGGGGCAGCCGCACAGAGTTCGATGATGAACATGAAACTTGCTATTTGTCGTTGGCATATCGTCTTCGACTACCATGCGTTCATGAGCGACCAAGGCAAGATCGTCGTCCATCGCCACAAGAGCGAGGTGCTCAAAGGAAATCCGCTCGGCGATCCCACCGAGCGCGACGTCTACGTCTATTTGCCGCCGGATTACGAACAGGCCCGTCGTTACCCCTGCCTGCTGGCGGTTGTCGGCTTCACGGGAACGGGCGGTATGGTGTTCAACCTCGATCCGCTGGGCGAGGATCGCAAGCGGCGCCTTGATCGGCTCATCACCTCGGGAAAGTGCCCACCGGTCATCGTCGCCGCACCCGATTGCTTCACGCGCCTGGGCGGCAACCAGTACATCAACTCCAGCGCGACTGGGCGTTACGAGGATTACCTGCTCGAGGAGATCGTGCCCTTCATCTCGTCGACCTACGCCACGAGTGATTGGGGGGTGTTCGGTAAGTCATCCGGTGGCTACGGATCCATCATCCTGGGCATGCGCCACCCGGAGGTGTTCAAGGCTCTGGCCGACCACTCGGGGGATTCGAACTTCGAGCTCTGTTACATCCCGGATGCTGCCGCAGCGCTGGATCAGTTCCGCACGGCGGGCGGGCCAGCGCCCTGGCTCGACAAGTTCTGGGCTGACGACAATCGCCATCGACAGAAATGGCAGAAGGCGTTGAACTTTCTTGCGATGGCCGCCCACTATTCTCCCAATCCAGACTCCCCTCATCTGGGCATCGACCTGCCGTTCGATCTCGACAGCGGTGAGTTTCGCTGGGAGGTCTGGCAGCGCTGGATGGAATGGGATCCCGTACGGCTCGTCGAGCGCTATGCCGACAACCTACGCAAGCTGAGGCTCATCTACGTCGACTGCGGGACCAAAGACGAGTTCACCCTCCATTGGGGTTCGCGTGCCCTGGTGGCGCGGCTGCGCGGCTGCGGGCTCTCTCCTTTCTACGAGGAGTTCGACGACGGCCACATGGCCATTTCCTATCGCTACGACGTGAGCCTGCCGCTCCTGGTGCGGGCGCTCTCGGGTTGACTCAGGCCACTTTCTTCTGTTTCTCGTTGACCGTCCAGTCGATCACGCGTTCGATGATTTCGTCGAGGTGGACTGTAGGTTTATAGCCGACGACCCGCGCGATCTTCGAGATGTCCGGCACCCGGCGCGGCATGTCCTCGAAGCTGTCGTCGAACACCTGATTGTACGGGACGCGCTCAATCAGGGAGTCGCTGCCGGTCATCGCCTTCACCTTCAGCGCGAGATCTCCAATGCTCGTCTCGGCGCCGTTGCCAACGTTGAAAACATCACCCACCGCTTTCGGCTCCTGGACGAGCGCCGTCACGGCCGACACCACGTCGCCGACCCAGGTGAAACTGCGCGTCTGGCTGCCGTCACCATGTATTGTGATGGTTTCGCCTTGCAGGGCGCGGCGCACGAAGTTCGGAAGCACCATTCCGTAGCGCGCGCTCTGGCGCGGACCCACCGTATTGAAGAAGCGGACGACGACGACGGGCGACTGATATTCCTTCCAGTAGCCGAGCGCCAGGAACTCGTCGAGAAGCTTGCTCGTCGCGTAACCCCACCGCGTTTTGGACGGCGGGCCCATGACCAGATCGGCGTCCTCACTGAAGGGGAGCTTGGCGCTCTTGCCGTAGACCTCGGAGGTGGACGCGATCAGCACGAGCTTGCGGTGTTGTCGGGCGAGGCGCAGCACGGTTTCGGTGCCGTGCACGTTCGTCTCGATCGTATGGACCGGGCGCTCGATCACCAATCGGACGCCAACGGCAGCCGCAAGGTGGAACACCACGTCGGCGCGCTCGATCATCCGCCCGAGCACGGTTTCATCCATCACCGAGCCAATCGTGCACGTGAAGCGCGGGTGGCGTTGAAGATGATCGAGGTTCTCGAGACGTCCGGTGGACAGGTTGTCCAGCACCGACACCGAATGACCCTGGCCAATCAGCGACTCGGCCAGATGGGATCCGATAAAGCCCGCTCCACCAGTAATAAGTGCTCGCACAGTCAAATTCTCCTTACGATAAAGATCAGAACCGTCGGACGAGGGCGACGCCGCCCCCCAAGCCACGGAAAGCGCCGCTCTCGAGGCGCTGGTTCGTCGTCACGCTACCGTTCACTTTCAACAGCCAGGGGGCGTAGATCCCAAACGTCGCTTCGCCGCTGACCGTTCCGCCGAAATGGAACGTCGGAGAGGTTGTATCGCGCTGTGCGCCGCCTCCGAGGGTCAGGGCGAGCCCGACGTTTTCGTGCACCTTGAAGTACGGGAGCGCCGTGATGGCGTAGTACTCGTAGCGCCGGGGATCGTAGTAACCATTGTCCAGATTGCGGGTCGTCTCCAGTCGATACGCCGAAAGGCCCAGATCCAGATTGAAGCGGGCCCTACGCGCCATCGTGCGTCGCGGGGACACTGTCATCTCGAGCCGCTCGTTGCCGTCCGAGAGTCGCTGATGAGTCGCCTCGACGGATACGTGGTATCGCAGCCCGATGGTCCACTCGGTCTGGAGGCGATGCGCCACTTGCGTCATTCCAAGGCCGACGGTTCGCGGCGACACAACGAACAGGCCTTGCATCCGCTCGGCCGCCAGAAATAGGGTGTCGAGCGGCCTCACTTGCACTCCGACGCCGTAGGTCGTGCGCTCTTGGCCCTCGACGGTCGCCTGGCCGAGCTGCCCGCTGAACGACACGCGGCCTGCTTTCTGCGCCAGGCCGACACTCACTTGTTCCACTTCGGCGGTCGATGCGCCGTCGAGCTGTTCGAGGCCGCTTCCGATCGCCGCTTCGAGCCTGGTGCGCTCGTAGCCGCCGCTGACCCGAGTCCCAGTCGAGAAGGACAAGGTCACCATCGGCGCGAAGCGTTGGACTTCGAGATGATCTGAATCCGAATACACGCTGAGACGCGGCTCGGCGGAAGAGGCGAATTCGGTTCGCAGCACGCGTTCGGCGGCGCGGATGCTGGTCGCGTCCGATGACAGCGTGCGGAGCGTGGCGAGTGAGTCGAACGCATCGCGGGCGCGATGCTGACGCGCCAGCGCGACGGTGCGCGTGAAAGTGAGCTCGGAGCTATCGGGCGCGGCAGCCAAAAGCGGCGTCAACAGATCCTGGGCGCGCGAGGGGCGTCCGCTGCTCGCCAGTACGCCGGCGAGCTCGCTCGTATACGCCGGCGATTCGCCGAAGCGCTCGCGATAGAGTGAGAGCGCATTGAGCGCCGAGGCGTAGTTACCGCGCCATGACTCGGTGCGCGCGAGCTCCAGCCACACAGCGGCCGCGTCGGGCCGCGCGGCGAGGTATTTTCGATACTCGCTGGCAGCGTTGTCGGTGTCGCCGGCCCACGCACTCACGCGTGCATAGCTGAGCGTGACGTCGAGCTCGAGCGGCTGCACTTTGGCGAGTTGCCGGTAGCTGTCCCGCGCGCGGTCGTAATGCGCGGCCCAGGTCGCCAGAATCGCGCTGGCGCGCAAATACGCGGGGTCTTGCGGCGCGAGGATGAGCGCTCCCTCGATCGCTGAGAGCGCGGCTTCCGGCTGATTGGCCACTGCATAGGCCTGCGAGAGCCGCGACAGGAGCGGTGCGCTCACCGGACCGGCAGCGACCGCTTCCTGCAGGGTGCGAATCTCGGCCTTCAGCGCAGCCTCCGAGAGGTCCTGGCCGTAGCTGGACGATGCGGCCGAAAGCGTCATCACGGTCGCGAGTAGGAGCCCCCGAAGTGTCATTTCCGCCATCTCCTGTTCCTCGTGATCCAGAGGTCTGTCGCGAACCGGCCGATGGTGAGCAATTCAGTTCCGAGGAGCGCGTATCGCATCGGTGTCACAGCCGCCGCCTTGAGCGCGTATTCGATTCGCTTCCCTTTCATCACCAGGGCAAGCGCCAACATACAGATCGCCGTCTCGGCGACCATCGTCACCACGAGCGCCTCCCAGTAGCGAAGCGACAGCATGATGAGGAGCGTGGCGGGAAAGAAGATCTTTTCGAACGCCGACATGAACAGAATCCACCCGGCGGGTCGGCCGAACTTTTCCGTCCGCGTCCGCCCGAACGCCTGCCGGTACGGCTCACCAACGACGCGTCGATCGCTTCGGCCGGTCGACGAGCCCGGCACGCGGCTCCCTGCACTGGCTCCAGTCCGGTCGCCTCGGCGCTCGTCGTGAAGCCGCTCTCGCTGGATCGGCTGAGCCCGCCTGGTCCCGAAATCGACTCCGGTTGGCGTGGCCAGCATTGGTGCCAGCGCGAACGTTGGCGATGCCATCGCCTTCAATCGCTGGGCTATCCCTTGCTTGCGTCCACGCCATCGCCTGAGGGCCTTGAAGGGGCTGCGCATCAAGGGATCGAAGTAGTAGCAGGACTGCAGGAACGACGACGACCAGAAGTACACCTGGCGGGGCAGTCGCTGCACCTCGGGCTCCACCGTCCGGGCATACACGTCGGTCAGCTGGATGTTGCGGTAGCCCTCGTTCACCATCGCAAATCCGATGAAGATGTCCTCGGAGTTCGTGAGATCGTCGCCGAGAATCGGACTGATGTAATCGAACAGCGCCTTCACGTACTTGCGCCGATAGGCGACCGCACAGCCGACCGGGTTGCTGGTCGTGCCAAAAAAGGCAAGCTGTCCGCGATAGACAAAACGCTGAAGAAACAGATACAGCGTCTCGCGATAGAGATTGGTGACGCCGCGGCGCAGGTGGCTGAACCGCCCGGGCTCGGGCGCGTTACTTGGATGCGTCTTCAAGAACCCGCGGACGTCGGAATTCTCCTTCAGCCGTACGCGGTCTTTGCGGCGCTGCGGCAAGATGGTGCCAAACGCACTCGCAATGCCGACCGCCTGATACAGCTCCTGAACGGTGCGCTCAATGTAGTTGTCGGACTCGAGCACCGTGTCGGCATCGAGAATGAACTCGACGTCCGAGTCGAGCTCACGAGCCTGGCGCTTGATCGTTGGCGTCTTGCCAATCGGCTTCTGCCGCTGGATCGCGGTGATCGCCACCCCGTGCATGCTGCAGAATGCCTTGGCCCGTTCGATGGTTCCGTCCGTGCTACCGTCGTCAATCAGCAGGATCTGGCGAGGCTTGAGCGTCTGGCGAAGAACAGAGGCCAGGCACAGGACGATGTTCTCGGCTTCGTTGAGCGCGGGAATGACTACGTCCACCCTCGCGTCGCGCCAGTCTTCGGCGGGCGTCGGCGGCGTCTGGTCCGGTCCACGGAGAAGTCCGACCAGGCTCAGCACGGTGCTCGGACTGACGACGAAATAGGGATAGGTAGCCATGAATCTCTGCAGCGAGGTAGAGCAACTGACGCTCCGACCCGCAACCCTGAGGGTCCTGACCACCTAACTTCAGCTGGGGCAATGAATTAGCGCGCGGGCGGGAGCAGCAAGCCATTCTGGCGGAGCGCCACAATCTGGGGGCGGCCAGATAATCCCCTGTGGTGACGCAGATTTCATTACAAACGTCGGGGGAGCGATGAAGTCCTTTCTTCAGCCGTTACTGCGCAAAACTGCCGGGAACTGCACGATCGTCAACAGTCGCACGAGTCTGATACTGGCCGATCATCTGATCCCCGCGTTTGACTCCGCCGCCCGGCGCACCGGACTGTTACGGCATGGCGGCCTTCCAGAGGGGAGCGCGATGATCATCGCGCCCTCGAACGCCATCCACACGTTCTTCATGAAGTTCCCGATCGACGTCCTGTTCGTCGGCCGCGACGGACGCGTGCGGAAAGTTCGCGCGTCGGTCCGGCCGTGGCGCATGTCCGCCGCGCTTAGGGCGTACGCCGTCATCGAGCTGCCTGCAGGGGCGCTGCACCGGACCAATACCGTCGTCGGCGATACCCTGGTCATTCGTTCCTCTGAGAGTTCCTCATCGTTGTAGTTCGTCGCCGGTCCAGCCCCCGGCCCGACTCAAAGCCCCGGCGGGAACATGTTCTGGCCCTGGCCAGAGCCAGCCGCTTCGGGACGATGCCGCGGCTCGCTGCAGCGGGTCGATTTCGTAGTTTCTCGAATGAAAAACCGCAAGGCGTCGCTTGTGGCACTCCGGCAGCCCACTTGCTTTCGTCCATGGTGCGTGCGCATCACGCGACGGGACATGGTGAGCCGCAGAGTGTGGCTCGGAGGTGCCGTGACAGCTCGATGCCACTTACGAGGCGCCATGTCCGGACGACGTAATCAGTCGCGCGTTGCATTTGTGAATTCAGGCGGCGTACTACGCATCTCGCACGACGTCGTGGTCGTGAAAGTGGCCCAGGACGAGTTCGTGGCGGTGAGCAGTCAGCCAGGCGTTTTGGGAGAGGTGTTGACGATCGCCTTCTCCGGCAGGGATGGTCGAGAAACTGAGACCGTTCGCATCACGACGACTCGCCCGGTGGTGCTGAACGGGGTCGTCAAACATGAACTGCGGCTGGAGCGGGTCGATTCTGACGCCGCTCGCCGCGACACTCAATACGGGAACTCCGAATCGGGGAGCGCATGATTTACGGGATGAATCAGTTTCAAGGCGACGACGATGAGCTCGGGGCCTTGACGACTGAGCTGCGGGTCCAAGTGCTGAACGGAAGCGCCACCGGGTGTCTCGTGGAAAGCACTCGCGCGCTGGCGGTCGGGACGGTTGCCGGCCTTCGAGTCAACCTGCTTGGCCGTGAGTACGACGACGAGGTGCAGGTCACGCGCTGCCAGTCGATCGCTGGAGCGGGAAACATCTTCCATATCGCGATGCAGTTTCTCTCGACGACACCGCCGTACGCCGGAACGCTTCGCTACGCGATTCATCGCAAGGTCGGGCAATTCGCGGGCTGGCTCCACGCGCCAGAGAAAGCTGACCCAGCCTGAAAATGTGACGCGCACGATCCGCAACGGGATGATCGGCAGGAACATGTCGAGGTTGAGGTTGGCGGCGATGTTCCCGATTGCGACAGTGGGCCGGCCGGCAAATGGCTTCGAGCCGAGCAGCCCCATTTCCTCGCCCGTGCAGGCCAGGAACAGAATCGATCGACGGGGACGGTCGCTCCCGTCATGAAGCATGCGGGCCACTTCGAGAAGGGCCGCGACGCCGGATGCGTTATCCATGGCGCCGTTGTTGATGGAGTCCCCGCCGACCGGTGCGCCTACGCCAATGTGGTCCAGATGCCCCCACAGCACGACGTATTCGCTCGTGAGGCCCGAACTGGTTCCGGGCATGACCCCGACAACGTTGTCCGACGCGTCGGCCAGCTGTCATACGTGACGGTGCCTCGCCGGTGTCCCCGTAACTGGAACTTCGGGAGCGGCCGTTTTTCGGAATCGAGCTTCAAATTCTCGTAAGCGCGACAACCTTGCTCGTCAGGCCATAGCCCGCAAACACCACATCGAATTCGAACGGTACAGCTGATTAACCGGCCGGAAACGGGATGGCTTCGGTTCCGAAGCGGCGACCCTACATCTCGTCTGACGCGAGCTGCTTCACGTCGGTCCACCAGCGTTCACGTGGCGCGGCGGGCGCGCTGCGCAGACCCGCACCCGACGCCGCCGAGAGCTACAGCCACGAACGCCGCTGGTCGGTTCGAGCGCCTGGGTCACCTCACGGGAGTACTCGCCGCGTTGGAGTGGTGCCGGCAACGTGTGCGCGAAGGATACGACAGCGGATGTTTTTACGGTTCCGGCGCGTAATAGCCGCCGCGGCTGCGGAGGCGCATGGCCCCGGTTCGGCTGCGTAGTTCGACCGTGCGCCAGGCGCCGTCGCGCTTCGAGTTGGTGGACGTGTAGCCCAGCACGTAGCGGCGGTGGAGATCTTCCACAACGCGGCGATACTCCGTGTCGAGACTGGCGAGGTCGTTGGTGAAATACGCTTCGCCGCCCGTCAGGTCGGCCAGCTGCTGCAAGCGGGCTCGTTCGACGTTGGAGCCCAGACCGATCGCGTAGACCGTCGCGTCCATCGACTGGGCCGCGCTGATCACCATCTCCCACGTCGCCACGCTACCCGCGGCGGTCGAGGCGGCGTTCTCATCGCGGCCATCGGTGACGACCACAACCACGCGGCGGCCCTTCGTGGTCTTGACCTGCTCCATCGACAGCTGCAAGGCGTCGTAGAGCGCGGTGCCACCTTTTGGAATGTAGTTGGCGAGCGCGGCGTGGGCCTCGTCGCGCGCGAGCTGAAGGTCCGCCACGAGCTCCGCCTTGTCGGCGAACTGCACCACGGCCAGCGGGTCTCCGGGCCGGACGGCGTCGACGAAGTGACCAGCGGCCTGCCGCGCCGTCTCCGCAGCACGGGTCATGCTGCCGGAAGCATCGACTGCCAGCACGATGGCGACCGGCGCCACTGCCTCATGAAAGACTTCGACCTGTTGCGGGATCCCGTCCTCGATGACTTCCAGGTCGTCGCTCGCCAGGTCAATGTAATGGCGCGCCAAATCAGTCGCTGTGAACTCCATCGACGCTATCACGGGCGGCGGGTGGTCCGCCTCGTAGCCGCTCCGCGCGCGCACTGTGTACGCCGCATTGGTCGCCCTGAGCGAAATGACGCGCCACGTCCCGTCTTTCGTCTGGTTGGTGGGCGTGTAGCCCAGTCGATAACGGTGCTGCACATCGCCGGCGATCGCCGCGTGCGCCGCGGCGAGCTCTTTCGAGTTCCATGGGAAGTACGCACGGCCGCCGGTTTCGGCGGCGATCTGCCGGAGCAGTTGTTCGCCCTTCAACGACACGCCGGCCACGCCGCCGACGCCAACGACGTAGACGCTGACCTGGCTCGCTTTCAGCGCGGCCAACGTCGCCTCATGGGTCTGACGGCTGTGCTCGTCGTAGCCGTCGGTGATGAGCACCACCACCCGTCGTCCTTCCATACCGGCGGCGCGCTCGCTGACCTGCTGCAGGGCGTCCATGATGGCGGTGCCGCCGTGCGGCGTCACCGCGGAGACCGCGTCGGCGATCGTCACCGGGTCGCGCGTCGGTCCGGTGATGGCGGTGATGCCCTTACGAAAAGGGGCCACGACGATTTGGTCTTGCTCTCGCAGGAAGTCGGCCAGATGAGCGGCCGCGAGTCGCACGAACCGCACGTTCGAGGACATACTCTGGCTGCTGTCGATCAGCAGCGTAAAGGTGGCCGCCGGCGCGTCCGCCATCACCAGGTCGATGGTCTGCGGTTTTCCATCCTCCAGGAGGGTGAACTGCGAGGCATCGAGCCCGCCGATATAGCGGCCGCGACTGTCCTGCACCGCCGCGTCGACACCAACGCTCATGACGGAGCTCGCGTCCACGATCGTCAGCGGCGCCAGCTCCACCGTGTCGCGGATCGGAGTCCCACGCGAATCGTCGGCCTCGACCGCCAGCGTGCACCCCTCGAATGGGTTCTCGTCCTGCCAGTCAGCCGCGTAGGGCGGACCGTCGGTGTCGGTGGCGATGAGGGTACCGTTTACGTAGAAGCGGACCGCGGGAGCGGCGAGCGGTTCAGCGGGGTTCGTCAATCGTGCCACGATGCGCACCGTGCCGGGTAGACCGGTGCGCCCGAGCGGCGACGTGATCTGAATGGCTCGCGACGGCGCCGGGTCATCGGCCGATGAAGCCGCGGCCGCGTGTTGCGTCACTATCGTGCCGAGCACCAACGCGGAAGCGAGCATCAACACGTGTCTCTCGTGGTGTGATCTATTCAAAGGACACCAGGATCGTCTTGCGATAGCGGACAGCAACCCCATCCTTGGTCGCCGGTTGGAATTCCCAAGCTTTGACCGCGCTCAGGAACATTCCCCCCAGGACGTCCGGTCGATTGTCGAGCAGCCTGGCCGATTCCACCGTTCCGTCCGGCGCGATGATCAGCTCGATCCGGGAAAGCTTTGCGAGCTCGACGGTCGGCGACAGCGCTTGGGGAAGCTGTGATCCAAGGCCGACCGGAGGTGATACACCCTCTGAGTCAGAAGCGTAGATCTCCGCACCAGTCGGCTCATCAGCCACATGCTCGCGCGTACTTGCCGATCGACTGAGGATCTCAGCGACGACGTCGTCCGCCAGGTCATAGGCGACGGCGGTGACCCGACGCGGCCCCTCAGCGGCACTTGACATGACCGGTCCCGCTGCAGCGACCTGCCGGACTGGTTTCCTTTTCGGTCGAGGCGCCAGCGGCAAAGGAGGGCGGATGGCGGGCGCCGTGTTCGGGGCATTCGGATCAACGAGCCGGCCGAGGCCCATCCGATCGGACACTGCCGAAACGCCTGCCATCACGACCGCGCCCATCGTGTCGGCCGCCGCCACGGTGACGCGGGACACCTCGTGGCCGTTCACGGGCGTGCCGGCGTTTCGCAGGTACAGGGTCGCAGCGGTTGATCCAGCGACCGCAACGGTAAGCGCCACGCCGATCCCAAACGCGCGCCGCGAGCTTGTTGGACGCGATGCCGCGAGCATCGCGGCTTCTTTCGCCTCGGGTAGTGGCGCAAGGCCATCGAGCGTCACGGCAGTGTCACCCGCCTTCATCGGCCCGGCCGCCACGGCGCGCGCGAACAAGGCGATGAGCAGTCCCGCGCGGTCGGGACGTTCGAAATACGCGAGCGCCTGATCGAACTCGGCGAGCGAACCATAAGCCGGCGTCGGCGCAGTCGCTTGCGAGACGACGAGACGCAGCTGCACCGGCACCTCGACGTCGGTCAGCATCGCCTGCAGCAGCTGCCCGAGACGCCGCACCGGCTCCTTGGCGGAAATGCCATCGACAACTGCCACAGACCCGTCAGCGGTCAGCTCGATCTGATGCAGCTCGGGGATTCGCATCCCCGCGGTCTGCGATCCGAGCAGCCGTTCCGTGACGCCGCGCACAATCGCGATCCCCTCGTACCACTGGAGGGACAGGCGCCGCGTGAGAAGGTCCGACAGTGTCAATGCATCCGTCATCGCAAGTCCCAGGCCCTTCGGCTAGAAGCTTCTAATGGTGCGCGAGATATAGGTCATGGCGTCAGTCGCGAACGACTCGACCACGTGCACGAACGACTCGGGTCCGCCAAGCGCGACCGTCACGATGAAGAGCAAAACACTCAGAGGGATGAGCGACATCCATCCTTCGTGCGACTGTCCGGACGTCCGCATCGTGCCCTCCTTTCCTACGTGATCGAACCTTCGCGGTCGTCGACGAAATAGCCGGCGCAGGCCGCGTCGAGCAGCTCCTGCGTCAGCTGCCGCGGCTCACCGCGGTAGTCGGCGAGCGAGAGGCTCTGGTCGATGAGATCGCGCGGGTGGCACCCGCGCGGCGCGATCTTCCGAGGCTCGAAGTACTGCGTCAGGAGCTGTTCCACAAGCGTCCGATCGAACCGCAGCTTCCGCTCCCGGCAGCAGTTCTCGAAAATCTGCATGAACTCGGGGACGGTCGGCCCCTGCGCGTAGACCTTGTAGCGAATGCGCCGGAGGAACGCCTCGTCGACCAGCTCGGACGGCTTGATGTTGGTGGCGAATACGATCAGGACACCGAACGGGATCTCGAACTTCTGCCCCGACTGCAGGGTGAGGAAGTCAACCCGGCTTTCGAGCGGCACGATCCAGCGGTTCAACAGATCGCGCGGCGAGCACTGTTGGCGTCCGAAGTCGTCGATCACCAGCACGCCGCCGTTCGCGACCGCCTGGATCGGCGCGCGATAGAAGCCGGTCGTCGGGTTGTAGCTCAACTCGAGTGCCGGCAGCGTCAGCTCGCCCCCGACCATCACCATCGGGCGCTTGCAGCGCACCCAGCGGCGGTCGTAGCGGAGCGGCAGCTGGAGCTGTTGGTCGTCCTCCACCTCGTCGATCGGCTCGTGGTTGACCGGATCGAAAAAACGGATGATGGCCCCTTCCACTTCGATCGCGTGCGGGATTGCGATCTCGCCCGACAACAGCTTGCGAACGGCCTGCGCGATGACGGTCTTGCCGTTTCCTGGCGGCCCGTAGACGAACATCGAGTGGCCGGAATTGATCGCCGGGCCCAGTTGATCGAGGACCGGCTGGCTCACGACCAGGTGCGACAGCGCCTCGCGCACTCGCTCTCGCGTCGCGGTTCGCGGCGCCGACGCGACGAAGTCCTGCATGTACTGGCGGTACTGCTCGTACGGGACCGGTGCCACGCCAACGTACTGGTTGGTCTGAAGGAACAGGGCGACGCGTGTTCGACCAGCGTCGGTCACCCGATAGCGGTACGACGCCGCGCCGGTAATGGCGCCACCGGCGACCTCCACCTGGTGCTGGCCCTTCAGGAAGTCGAGCGCCGGCTCCACCACCGAAAAGCTCACGCCGAGCCGCGCGGCGACGTCAGACCCCTTCAGCTCGCCGGAGAAATGCAGCTGCTTGAGAACGAGCTGGGTCAGCAGATCGAGGTTGAGTCCCGCCTCCTCGAGCGTATTCGGCGCTAGAGGCATGACGCCTGGTGCAGTGGGCCGATCGAGTGTTGTTGCAGTCAGCATGTCTGTCTTTCAGTTGTGGGACGTGATGGTGAGCATCCGCGCTTCGTGCGCGCGCGTCTTCGCTGCCGTGAACGCGGGCCGCGCCGCGATCGCTTCCTCGAAGGCCTCCGCCGCTCGGGTATAGGAGCGCTGCGCCATATGGACGATCCCGCGGTTGTAGGCCGCATCGGCCGGGTTGCCCGCGGCGAGAAAAGCCTTGCCCGCGGCTGCGGTATCGCCGGACGCGACAAAGATCAGGGCGAGGTTGTTTCGCGCCGCGGTCATGTCGGGATCGGCGACGAGCGCGGCCTCGCAATGCGAACGCGCTTCCACCAATCGTCCCATCCGCAGTTCCACGAAACAGAGATTGTTCAGCGCCCACCCGGCGCTCGGGTCGCGCGCCACCGCTCGGGCGAACGCCCACCGTGCCTCGTCCGGCTGGCCGAGCGCGTCGAGCAGGGTGCCGAGCGTATTCTGCGCCGACGCGGACAACGGATCGAAATACATGGCGCGCGTTGCCGGTCCGATCCCGAGGCCGGGGAGTCCCCATTCCCGCCAGATCCGCGCCAGCAGCTCGTGACCTTCGGCAAACCGTGGCTTTTGCAGTACCGCGCGGTTCGCGTAGGTGTAAGCGGTGTCGAGAATTCCGAGGCGGAAATACTCGTGCGCGACCAGCAGCTGATTCTCGGCCGAGGGCGCCGCCGTTGCGAGCTGCAAGGCGGCTTTGAGCTGTGGATCGGTAGATTCCGCTTTGGCGCCAGCACTCTCTTTCATGACCGGCCTGGCGGAGAGGTGCCGGATCATCTTCATGTGGTCCTGAAGCGAATGGCTCGTGGGGGGGGCAGGCCCGCCCAGGTCGACGGCGGGCTTGCCCGGTTTCACGAACTTCCCGGCGAAAGACGCCCGGTTCCCGGTCGCACACCCGCTGACCAGGCCGGCGCCGAGAAGTAGTGCGATCGCTCGCATTGATGTCATCACGTCAAAGTCTCCAGAAGCTGCGAATGGTCTAGTTGTCCTCGTTACGCAGCCGCGCCTTGCGGCGCATCACGTAGAGCATTGCGAACACGGCGGCGACAGCGAGGAGGACGAGGTTCATCGTGGGTGACATGGCGTTTTCCTTTCGTTAGTGGTTGACGGACATTAGCTGGCGAAAAAGCTGCTTCGAAGAAACAAGATCACGGCCGGACCGAGCGTCACGACGTAGAACGCGGGGAACAGGAAGAACACGAGCGGGAACACGAGCTTGACGCCGACCTTGGCGGCCCGTTCCTCGGCGCGCTGACGCCGCTTCTGCCGCGACGTCGCTGCATGGGTGCGCAATGCTTGCGCGATGCTCGTCCCGAAGCGGTCGGTCTGCACCAACATCGCCACCAGCGCGCGGACATCGTCTACTTTCGTCCGCGCCGCGAAGTTCTTGAAGGCCTCGATGCGCGGCTTGCCGGCGCGAATCTCAGTCGTGATGGTGCGCATCTCGGAAGCCAGATCGGGGTGCGCCATTTCCAGCTCCTCGGTGGTTTTGAGGATGCCCTGGTCGAGACTGCAGCCGGCCTCCACGCAGACGATGATCAGGTCGAGCGCGTCCGGCAGACCGTTCTCGATCCGCTGCTTGCGCCTGGTGATCATCCGGCCCAGCGCGAAACTGGGAACCAGATAGCCGACCGCGCCCATGATCGCCGCCACCAGCCACCCGGTGGTGCCATGCATCTGCGAGAGGGTCCCAAGGGCGAACAACACCGGCAGCCCGAGCTCGAGCACCGAGTACGCGACAGCTGCTCCGAAGCTGTAGATGCCAGCGGTTGCCAGGCGTCGGCGCAAGCGTCCCATTTCCTGCGGCGACTTCGGCAGCTTGCTGGCCACCGCCTTCATACGCGGGCTGAGATCGTCAGTGAGCCGGACCTGGTCGATGAGCAGACCCGGGCCTCCGGCCGTGACCGCCATCTCGCGGAGACGTCGCCGCTCGGGAGAGGTGCGCGCCAGCAGGGCCGAAGCGCTCAGACCGGTCATCAGGCCGACCGATACAAACAAACCAGCGATGGCGAGCCAGAGTTCAAGAGTCATGGCGTGTATCTATGTCCTCAGTAAGGGATGTTGACCAGCTTGCGGATGATCATCGTGCCGATAACCTGCAACGTCAGCGCGCCGATGATCATCTGAACACCCAGCGGATCCGAGATCAGCAGTGTCATGTGCTCTGGCGCCACCGCGAACATCGCAGCGGCCAGCGCCGGCGGGAAGCCAGCCAGAATCCATCCAGTGATCCGGCCGTGGGCGGTCAGCACCCGCACCTGCCGCTTCACCTTGAAGCGCTCGCGGATGACCGCCGCGAGGTTATCGAGCACCTCGCCGAGGTTGCCGCCGGTCTCGCGCTGTGTGAGCACGGCGGTGGCGAAGAATCGGGCGTCGATGAGCGGGATGCGCGCGGCGAAGCCGTGCAGCGCATCCGGAAGCGACATCCCGAAGTTCTGTTGGTCGTAAAGCTTCTTGAACTCCTCGCCGACCGGAGCGGGGATCTCCTCGGCGGCCATCAGCACGCCGGTAGTGAAGGCGTGGCCGGCCCGGAGCGATCGTCCAAGCAGATCGACCGCTTCCGGGAATTGTTCTTCGAACTTCCGGAGGCGGCTGTTGCGAATCCGCTTCACCACGAGAAACGGGACGACCGACGCGGCGACCGCCACGACCATCGCGAAGATCGAGCTGAACAAGAAAAACCGGACGATGAGATACGCCGCTGCCGCCAGAGAGAGCGACGAGAGCAACAGCGTCGATACGGTGATCGTCAGGCCCGCTTGGGTGATATCCCTCTGGAGCGGCTGGGAGATGCGCCCGAGCTTCCTCAGTGACGAGTTGAGCGCGGACACACTGCTGAACTGCTCGAGCGGATTCAGCAGGCGGGATTTCTTTGTGACGGTTGTTTCAACCGATTGCTTCAGCCGCTTCCGCAGCTCCGAGCCTTCCGCCTGCTCGACCCGTGCGACGAACAGCCAGTACAGACCGACGATCAGTACGAGGATGCCGACGAATGTGCCGCCAATAATGGTAATCATGGTGCGCCTCAGGCCACTGCTTTCACGTGTTCGAACATGTCCGGCCGAAGCGGCATGCCGGCGGTGGCGAGCTTCTCGCTGCACTTCGGCCGGATGCCGGTTGCCCGGAATCGGCCCACGACTTTCCCGCCGGGCCCGATGCCGGTGCGCTCGAACACGAAGATGTCCTGCATCGTGATGATCTCGCCTTCCATGCCGGTGACTTCTGAGATGTTCGTCACCTTGCGCGTGCCGTCAGACATGCGCGACACCTGCACGATCAGGTTCACGGCCGACGCGATCTGCGCGCGGATGGCCCGTTCCGGGATGTTCAGGTTCGCCATCGCCACCATTGTGTCGAGGCGGTACAACGCATCTCGGGTGGTGTTGGCGTGAACCGTGGTCAAGCTGCCATCGTGGCCGGTGTTCATCGCCTGCAGCATGTCGAGCGCTTCCTCGCTGCGGACCTCACCCACGATGATCCGGTCGGGCCGCATACGGAGGGCGTTGACCACCAATTCGCGCGCGCGGACCGCGCCTTTTCCTTCGATGTTCGGGGGCCGCGTTTCCAGGCGGACCACGTGTCGTTGTCTGAGCGCGAGCTCCGCCGCGTCCTCGATTGTGACCACCCGCTCGTGGGCGCCGATGAAGCTCGAGAGTACGTTCAGCAGCGTCGTCTTACCGGCGCCGGTTCCACCAGACACGATGAGATTGAGTCGGCAGCTGATCGCCGCCTGCAGGAATTCCAGCATCGGCTCGGTCCAGGATTCGCGTGCGACCAGGTCGTGTGCTCCCAACCGATCGGTGCGGAAGCGGCGAATCGACATCGCCGGGCCATCGAGGGCGAGCGGCGGGATGATCGCGTTGACGCGCGAGCCATCGGCGAGGCGGGCATCCACCATCGGGCTCGATTCGTCGATCCGGCGTCCGACCACGCTGACAATACGTTCGATGATCTGCAGCAGGTGACGGTCGTCCTTGAAGACGACGTCGGTTTCTTCGAGCTTGCCTTCACGCTCCACGTAGACCAGATCGTGGCGGTTCACCAGGATGTCGGACACCGAGGGGTCCCGCAGCAGGGCCTCGAGCGGGCCGAGGCCGAACAGCTCGTTGATGACGTCCGAAATCAGCGCTTCACGCTCGTAGAGGCTGAGCGGCATGCTGGCGCTTTCGCGTTCGACCATCCCGAGAATCAGGTTCCTGATTTCCGGCTCAGCCTCCTCCTGGCGCATGCGGGTGAGTCGGTCGAGGTTCAGTCGGTTCAGCAATTCCTGGTGGATGCGGCTTTTCAGCTCCTGATAGTGCGAGCCGCGCATGTCCACCCCAGAGCCGCCGGTCAGTGCCATCAAAGACATCGTGTCGTCCATCCTTCTCAGTGCGAGTTACGCTTTGCGCGGTGTGAGGCGTCCAAACAGGCCCCCCGCGCGGGCTTTTTCGGCTTGCGGCGCGGCCACGCGAACACCGGCCAGCTCGCGCGCGAAGACGGTGAACGCCTTCGACAGCTCGTGCTGCCCGTCGAGCACCAGCGGGCGCCCCTTGTTCATGGCCTGGAGCGCCAGGCGATAGTCGCTCGGGAACGTGTGGGCGATCTCGACGCCCACGGTGCGCTCCACGTCTTCGTGTCCGATCTCGGCCCGCCGATCGGTGCGCGTCAGCACCAGGTGGAGACGGCTTTGGCCGTAGCGCTGGCGCAGGCTGGCGGCCATCCGCGCCGCCGTCCGGACGGTCGCGAGCTCCTGGTTCACGACCAGCACGATCTTCGAGACGCTGTCGAGAGAATCGAGCGCAACCGTGTCGGAGCGCGGCACGTCGAGCACCGTAAAGCGATTCGTCCGGGCGGCGAAGTCGAGCAGCGTCCGTATCCGCGCGGTGTCGAAATTGCCGGTGACCGGCCGCCCGGATGCGCCCAGCAGGTCGAGGCCGGACTTGGTGCGCACGACCAGGCCGCTGAAGAACGCGGCATCGAGCCGCTGAACGTTCTCGAGCGCGTCCATCACCGAAAAGCGTGGCTCTGCGCCAAGGAAGACCGCCGCGTCGCCGCAAGCCACGTTGAGATCGACCAGCAGCGTGGAGCCAGGTTCGGCCTTGGCCAACGCGGTCGCGGCGTTCACGGCCACTGTCGTCGCGCCGACGCCGCCCTTCGCCCCGATCACCGCAAAGGTGTCGCCCTGCGCGACCGGTGTGAGGTTGCCAACCAGGCGCTTGATCGCCACCTGGAGATCAGCGACGGTCAGCGGCTCGGTGACGAATTCGTTCACGCCGGCGCGCATCGCCTCGAGCATGAGCGCCGGATCGAGCTTGGCCGCTACCAGCAGTACACCGGTGGCGGGATGATTGCGTTTGAGCAGGGTGATCGCAGGCGGAATTCCTTCCTGTCCGCGCAGGTCGACGATCAGCACCGGCGGCTGCGCTGCGCCCGGTTGCGCGAGCGCCGAGAGCGCGTCGCGTGGGACGACGTTGCACGGCTCGCCGGTATCGCGAACAAGCTGTGTGAGCTGAGCGTCCGAGGTGATGAGTTTGATGACGGCAGACAACATGTACTCCGTTTAACGAACGAGAATGATTTTGACGAGAAACGACGCATCAACCGGAAGCGGTGACGACCCCGAACCCGTCGTCGGCATCCTGATCAGGCGCCCGATCACCGCTTTGCCCGCTGGATTCAACGTCATCGCGCCGGTGACGGGATCGACGTCGCCCATGCCTTCAATGAAGTAGCCATAGATGTTCACGAGCCGAACCGTGCCGTTCGACCCAGTGGGGTTGCGCGCCAGGTAGTCGTCGACGTCCATCACACCTATCGCGACCACGCGTGGGCTCGATGTGGGGGGACTGAATGTGCTGCCGACGATGCCGGAACTGCCATACGTTGCCCC
>Ga0111539_10003437_pt1 | contig 20862 bp, 18 predicted proteins | sample RhiMethybrSRZTD1_FD_79667 | JGI IMG/M metagenome (GOLD analysis project Ga0111539, IMG submission 79667) | Populus rhizosphere microbial communities from Tennessee, USA - Rhizosphere MetaG P. TD hybrid SRZTD1 (version 2) (version 2) | ecosystem: Host-associated > Plants > Roots > Rhizosphere >...
CAACGACATGGATAACCTGCTCGCGAGCACGGAGGTCGGGACGATCTTCCTGGATCGCGAACTGTTGATCCGGCGCTTCACGCCCAAGATCGCCGAGGCGTTCAATCTGTTGCCGCAGGACGTGGGGCGCCCGATCGATTCGTTCACCAGCAACCTCGAGCATGCCGGCCTCCAGGAAGACCTGGTCAAAGTGCTCGCCAGCGCACAACCCATCGAGCGTGAGGTGCGCGATCGCCGCGGGCGCTGGTTCTTGATGCGGATCATGCCGTACCGCGGGCGCTCGCCGGTGGAAGGCGTGGTGCTGACCTTGATCGACACGACCAGCGTGAAAGCCGCTCAGGACGAGCTGTTCCAGGAGCGCCACCTGCTCGACAGCTTGATGGAGACGGTTCCGGACGCGATCTATTTCAAGGACGCCAGCGGACGCTTCATTCGCGTCAACCAGGCGATGGCGGAACGCCTGGGCATCGAAGATCCAGAGCTCGCTGCCGGCAAGCGCGCGCGCGACTTTTCGAGCTTCGAGCTGATTCAGAACTCGGAGCTGGAGGACGAGCACGTGCTCCGTTCCGGCGTCGGGCAGGAGTACCAGGAAGAGCGCTGCCACTTTCCCGACGGCCGTGAAGGCTGGTGCGTGACCACGCGCCTGCTGCTGCGCGACCGAAACGGCGGCATCGTCGGCACCTATGGCGTCTCGCGCGACGTCACCGATCGAAAGCGTGCGGACGACAAGATCCGTGAAGGCATCAAACGTCGCGACCAGTTTCTGGCGATGCTCTCGCACGAGCTCAGGAACCCGCTCGGCGCGATCGTCAATGCGATGACGTTGCTCGGGTGGGGCGAGAACGGCGCCACGGGTTCCAGCAAGGCGCTCGGTGTGATCGATCGCCAGACGCGCCACATGGCGCGCTTGCTCGACGACTTGCTCGAAGTCTCGCGTGTCACTCAGAACAAGATCGAGCTGCGGCGTGCGGTGATCGATCTGCGCGGCGTTGCCGAAGACGCGATCCGCGCCACGCAAGCGGACTTCGAGCGTCACGGCCTGACGCTGGTGACCGAGATCGACCAAGACGCGCTTTGCGTGGAAGCCGACGCCGCCCGTATGCAGCAGGTCTATTTGAATCTCTTGAACAACGCCGCCAAGTACACCCCGGCCGGAGGGCACGTCACGGTCTCACTCCGTCACGAGCCGCAACAAGCCGTGTTCCGCGTGCGTGACGACGGTGTCGGTATCGCGCCGGAAATGCTGGAAGGCATCTTCGACCTGTTCGTGCAGTCGGACAAGACGCTCGACCGCGCCGAGGGTGGGATGGGCGTGGGACTCACGCTCGTGCGCTCGTTGGTCGAGATGCACGGTGGCAGCGTGGAAGCTCTGAGCGACGGAGCGGGCCAAGGCAGCGAATTCGTGGTGCGGCTGCCCCTGTCGAATCGTGGCATCGATGTCGAGGTAGCCCCTGTTCCACGCAAGGCTTGGCCGCGCGGCGGGCGGGTCGTGATCGTCGAGGACAACCCGGACAGCCGCGAAACACTCCGGCATCTGCTCGAGCTCGGCGGCTATCGCGTGGTCACCGCGTCCAGCGGTCGCGAGGGCCTCGCCTGTATCAAACGCGAGCAGCCGGAGATTGCGATCATCGACATCGGGTTGCCGGGAATGAGCGGCTACGACGTGGCTCGCGAGCTACGCACTGACGGCGCCGCCAGGAGTTATCTGGTGGCGCTCACCGGTTACGGCCAGCCGAGCGATCGTTTTGCCGCGCTGGCGGCCGGTTTCGACGAGCACCTGGTGAAGCCGCTGCAGCCGGAGCACCTGGAGCGGCTGCTCAGCGCCGATCACGCCGACGTTGGCCCTTCCGAGTGAGGATTGGCACGCGCGATGCGGGGTCTGAGTGTTCGCAGCGCCATCGCCCGGTGCGATCCGCAACGGGCGAGGCGGCGGCGAATCGGTCGAGGGCGGAGCGACGGCTTCGGACGGAAGCAGAGCGGGTCCAAAACTTGCAGGCCGCCCGACACCCGCAAGCAGGAAAGGAGTCACGCTATGGCAACGCAGCAGAGTACCGCAAGCAAAGGTCGAGCTTCGCCGCGTGAGAAAGCGAGTGGTGCTCCGGCATCCAGCATTTCCGGCTCGGGCAGCGAACGAGACGAAGTCTACGGATTGATCAGCGTGCTCTATCACGCGCTCCAGGGAGCGGAAACGTACGCACGTTACTGCGAGGATGCGCGCCGCGCCGGTGACGACGAGCTGCTCGAGTTTTTCGAGGAATGCCAGGACGACGAGGTGGACCGCGCCGAACGCGCCAAGGAGCTGCTCGCGACGCGGCTCGACACCTATGCCGAAGATGCGGGTGACGACGACGACGACGAGGACGAGGACGAAGAGGAAGTCGACGACGAAGAGGAGATCGACGAGGAGCGGTGACGGATGGCGCGCAGCATCTGGAAGGGAAGCATCGCTTTCGGCCTGGTGCAGATCCCGGTCGCGCTGCACGCCGCGATCAAGGGCGACTCGCTGTCGTTCACGATGCTGGACAAGCGGAATTTCTCCCCGGTCGGCTACGAGCGCGTGAACAAGAAGAGCGGGAAGAAGGTGGCCTGGCAGGATATCGTCAAGGGCTACGAATACCGGAACGGCAAGTACGTGGTGTTGACCGATGCCGACTTCGCACGAGCCAATGTCAAGGCGACCCAGACCATCGACATCCAGGCATTCGTCGACGCCGAGCAGATCCCGCCGACCTATTTCGACGTGCCGTATCTGCTGGCCCCGACCAAGCCGGGTCAGAAGGCGTACGCTCTGCTGCGCGAAGTGTTGAAGCGCGAAGGCAAGGTCGGCGTCGCCAAGGTCGTGATTCGTACGCGCGAGCATCTGGCGGCCCTGATGCCGCAGGACGATCTCTTGGTGCTGGTGCTGATGCGTTTCGCGGACGAGTTTCGCGACGCCGGGGAGCTCGACGTGCCCGGCCACAATCTCAAGGGGCTGGGCGTTACGGCCAAAGAGCTCGACATGGCAAAAACCCTGGTCAAGGGCATGGCCGACGAATGGCGGCCCGAGCGGTATCACGACGAATACCGCGAAGACCTGATGCGGCTGATCGAGGAGCGCGCCAAGCACGGCGAGCTCAATTCGGTGAGCGCCGAACCGGCGCCGAAGGCCGAGGCCCGGGGCGCCAACGTCGTCGATCTGATGCAGCTGCTCAAGCAAAGCGTCTCGCAACGCGGCAAGAAGCGCGGCGCTCGCCGGCGCCAGGTCAAGGGCTCACCCAGAAAGACGCGTTCGGGCAGGGCTCTGCGCAAGGCCGGTTGATGGCCGGGCGTCCCGCGCGGCTCGAGACCTACCGTCGCAAGCGCGACTTCAGCCGCACCCGCGAACCCCCTGGAAGGAGCGCCGCGAAAGCCGGCAATAGCTTCGTCGTGCAGAAGCACGCCGCGCGGCGGCTGCACTACGACTTCCGGCTCGAGCTCGACGGTGTGCTCCTGAGCTGGGCGGTGCCGAAAGGGCCGAGCCTCGATCCCGGCGTGAAACGCCTGGCGGTCCACGTCGAGGATCATCCCGTCGAGTACGGCGGCTTCGAGGGCACGATCCCGAAAGGCGAATACGGCGGCGGCACGGTCATGCTCTGGGACCGCGGCTACTACGAGCCCGAGGGCGATCCGAAAAAGAGCTACCAGGCCGGGCGCCTGACCTTCACGCTCCACGGTGAAAAGCTCACGGGCCGCTGGCACCTGGTCCGGACCAAGGCTCGTGGCGGCGACGACAAGTCCTGGCTCTTGTTCAAGTCGGACGACGCCGCGGCGCACCATGACGGCGAAGCGATCGTCCAGACCGAACCAGATAGCGTGCTCACGGGTCGGACGATGGACCAGATCAGCGCCGGGAAGAGCGCGAAGCCGCGCAAGGGGGCGAAGACTTCGCGCAAGCCGCCGGCGTTCGAGCTCACGAACCCCGACAAGGTGCTCTACCCCGAGCAGGGCATCACCAAGCGCGAGCTCGCCGAATACTACGCCAAGGTGGCGGGCTACATGCTGCCGCACGTCACGGCGCGACCGCTGACCTTGGTGCGCTGTCCCGAGGGCCGCCACAAGAGCTGCTTTTTCCAGAAGCACGCGAGCGACGGCACGCCGGAATCGATCCGCTCGATTCCGATCGGAGAGGATGCCGGCGAAAAAGACTACATGGCGATCGACGACGGGGTCGGCCTGCTGTCGCTGGTGCAACTCGGCGTGCTGGAGATTCACACCTGGGGCGCGTCGAGCGAGGATCCGGAGCACCCCGATCTGATCGTGATCGATCTCGATCCCGACGTCGGCGTGGCCTTCGGCGCCGTGATCGACGCGGCGCGGCTGGTTCGCGAGCGTTTCGAAGCGCTCGGGCTCGAGAGCTTCGTCAAGACCACCGGCGGCAAGGGACTCCACGTCTGCGTGCCGGTCTTGCCTGACCTCGAATGGGACGCGGTCAAGGACTTCTGCAAACGCTTTGCGGAGCGCATCGTCGCGGACGATCCCGGGCACTTCGTCGCGACCATGTCGAAGCAAAAGCGCGCCGGGAAGATCTTCGTCGATTACCTCCGCAACGGCCGCGGAGCGACGTTCATCGCGCCCTATTCGACGCGCGCGCGGCCCGGTGCGCCCGTTGCGACTCCGCTCGCCTGGGACGAGCTCGAGGCCGGCCTCGATCCCGCGAAGTTCGATCTCCGGAGGGTCCCTCTGCGCCTTGCGCGGCTGAAAGTCGATCCCTGGGCGCGTCTCCCCGAGCTCCGCCAGCGCATCACGAGCAAGACGCTGAACGCGTTCGGCAACGGCGCGGTCAAATCGAGCCGGCGGCGCGCCGCATCCGGCCGGCGCTGATCTCGTCCTTGGCCTGAAGCTCGAGCCAGCGCGCGATGTCGCTGCGCCGGAGCAGACCGACCAGGCGCCCGTCGTCGACCACCGCCAGCTCCTCGGCGTCGCGGCGGCCGAGCTCGCGCAGCGCTTCGAACGCGTCCCGGCGCGGGTCGACCTGCGGCAGCGCCGAAAGCGGCGCGGCGATCTCCGCGATCGGCGTCACGTGCCACTTTTCGCGCGGCAGGCGGCGCACGTTGTCCGCCTGCACCAGCCCGAGCGCGCGTTCGTCGTCGTCGATCACCAGAAACGATTGTTCGCCACTGCCGAGCATGTGGTCGTCGACCAGCGTGCCCACGCTGTCGTCGCCGTGCACCGCGGGCGGCAGCTGCCGGCGCATCAGGCGCGCCACGGGGACGCCTTGCAGCAGCTCGCGCACCATGAGCTGCCGGTAGCTGTTCGCGGCGGCGCCGTTCAAGAACCAGCCGATGAACATCAGCCACACACCCTGCACCAGGCCTCCGCCCAGAATCGGTACGTAAGCGCCGAAGGCCATCGCGACGCCGAGCAGGATCAAGAGCCAGCCGAACGCCTGCCCGACTCGCGCGGCCCAGCGCGTGGCGGCGTGGAGATCGTTCGTCCCCGCCCACAGCGCGGCGCGAAATACCCGACCCCCGTCCAGCGGAAACGCCGGCAGAAGGTTGAAGACGCCGACCAGCACGTTCACCGGGGCCAGCCACAGGAAAAGCGTCGGGACCGGTCCCATGCGCTCGATGGTCAGCATCGGGTCGCCGGCGACGCGAAACGGGGTCATCAGGCCGGCGCAGAGCCCGAACAGCACGCCCAGCCCGATGCTCACCGCGGGTCCGACGCCGGCCATCAGTGCTTCGGCCGTCGGCGACGTGGGCTCGTGCTCGATGTCGGCGATGCCGCCGAACAGGAACAGCCGAATGCTGCGGACCGGGATCCGATACGCGCGAGCGACCAGCGCGTGAGAGAGCTCGTGGACCAGAATCGACCCCAGGAACAACACGGCTGCGGCGGCGGCCGTCAGCCAGCGTAAGGCGGGCGTCCAGTCGGGATGCCAGGCGGGGAACACGCCGGCTCCGAGATTGAAGAGCAAGAGCAGGAAGATCAGGATCACGCTGCCGTCGAGCTGGATCCTGACGCCGAACAGCCTTCCGAGATTGACTCCGGTTCCGAGCATGAGCGCCTTTTCTTGGTTGGGACCGGTCGAAGCAAGCGCCAGGCCGGGTGCAGCGCTCGTGGTCGGCGTCCGAGTTCGAGCGCGCGCGATTTCGGCATTCTGCACCGTGTCAGCTCCGCACATCGGGGCGGATCACGGCGCGAGGTCGGCGAAAACCGCGCCGCTACGGGCTACGGCGGGAGAAGTCGTGGCAACGGACTTGCTCTTGAAATCGTTCTAGAGGCGATCCGTGGCAAGGCGCGCGCTAGAGTGGCGGGGAACCGACGCGGAACCCGCTCGCGAACGCAAGCCGCGCCGCTGGTTTTCCGGCTTGCGCAATGTGACTGCATTTCGCGTCGTGGCGCGAGCGATCGACGACTTCGCCGACGACGACTGTCCGACCCAGGCAGCAGCGCTCGCGTATTACACGTTGTTTTCGCTGCCGCCCTTGCTGGTCGTGGTGCTGAACCTAGCCGGTGCGCTGGTCGACCCGAGCGAAATAGAAGGTCGAATTCTCGGCCAGTTTCGCGGCTTGGTCGGCGCGGCCGGTGCGGACCAGCTGCACGCCATGCTGCGAGCCGCACAGAGCACCACCCGCACCGGCAGCTTCGTTCCGACTCTGGTCGGGATCGCCGTCTTGTTGTTCGGAGCGACCAGCGCTTTTACGCAGTTGCAGACCGCTCTTAACCGCACCTGGGAGGTGAAGGCCGACCCGCGGCGCAACAGTCTCTCGTTGCTTTTGACGCGGCGGGTACTTTCGTTCGCGATGATCCTGGCGCTGGCGTTCTTGATGCTGGTCTCCCTGCTGGTGAGCGCGCTGCTTTCGGCATTCGGTGACGCGCTCGCCGCGGCGCTTCCGTCACCGCTCGGCCCTGCGGCGCTGTCCGCGATCGACGTCGGCATGGGGCTCGGTGGGCTGGCTCTGGTGTTGATCTTGATCCTCAAGTTCGTGCCGGACGCGCGTGTCGCCTGGCGTGAAGCCGCGTTCGGCGGCGTGGTGACGGCGTTGCTGTTCGCGCTGGGGAAATTCTTGATCGGGGCCTATCTCGGCAACAGCGACCTCACCACGATTTACGGCGCCGCCGGTGCGCTCGCGGTGATGCTGGTCTGGATCTACTACTCCGCGATGATCCTGCTGTTCGGTGCGGAGCTCACACAGGCTTGGGCAGCGGCCAGCGGTCGCAAGATCCGCGCGGCTCCCGGTGCAGTTCGCGATCATACCGGGCCGCGCGCTTTTTCACGTCGCGGCCCGGCGTGAAATCGTCAACGCGAGCCGCTGATACCTCCGTCCGTGGGTTGACTGGTGGTGTCGAGCGGCGTGACCTTGGCGCCCTGCGGGGTCTGTCCGGAATTCGCCGCGGGCTGCGCCATGGCTGCCGGTTGCGTGCCCGCTGCAGGCGTCATCATCACCGGCGCCGGAGTCTGCGGCTCGTTCTGAGCCTTGTTCGCGCAGGCAACGACAACCGGAACGAGGCAGGTCGAGGCAAGCAGCGCCAGATTGAGCTTGTTCATCTTCACCCTTTTCTCCCTTCGCAGCGCGAGGCAAGGCTCACTCGGAGCATCAGCCTCGGCGCCGCGGCCCGCGATGCACCTGGCGTGCCCCGTCGCGTCCGCCCCGGAACGAGAGCGGGCGCGGCCTGGACGTCCGTTTCGAAATCGGCGCGGCGTTTTGGTCGACATTCACGCAACAGTTCGTAGCTGCGTGCCCCTGGTTCGGCGAGCGGTACACTGCGAGAGATCGCGCCGTCCTCGCGATCGAAGAAAGAAAGTGGGTGATCAGATGCGCGGCTCGCGTTCGGAAGCGGGGCATCGAAAACTCGTGCGCATCGCCATCACGATCGCGGCGATCGCGATCCTGGCGGCGCTCGCCGCCTTGCTGGTGCGACTGGTCGGGTCGTGATCGCGGTCGTTGCGTTCACGCTGCGGGCACGAGACTTGCTCGACGTCACGTTCGGGTACGCCCGGGCCGAGTGGGAGCGGGGCTCGGGCGAACGGCAGAAAACACAGGAGATGGAAATGGCGCGATCTGTGAAAGCATCAAGTGTTGTCGAGGGACAGCCGGGCATGAGCGAATTCTCCGAAGCGGATATGATCTTCGACATCGGTGCCGTCCCGAAGTCCCCGCGCAGCTCGAGTGGGCGCGGTCGGAGCGGCTCGCGTACCGCGAGCTCGAGCCGCAGAAGCAAGAGTAGCCGTGGGTCGAGCAAGCGCTCGGGCCGTGGGGCTCGCCGCTCGAAGCGGGCCGCTGGTGGCCGCCGGAGCAAGAGCGCCAGTCGCAGCAGCCGAACCGCCCGCGGTCGCACGGGGCGAACCAAGAGCAGCGCAAAGCGCGCCAAGGTGAGCGGTCGCAGCCGCAGCACGCGGCGCGCTGGCGGCACTCGGCGCCGCAGCAAGCGGGGGACGAAAACCAGGCGCTGAGCCGCAAGGTTTCCGGCGCCCGCCGATGATTTGAAGTTTCGGCGGAACAGCTGTTCGTTCGGAGGTTTCGGAGGAGTTCGTAAGGAGCCGTCGCGGGTCGGCTCCTTTTTTTTTGCGTTGCAGGTTGCCGCAAGCGGCGCCTTCGACTCGCCGAGGGATGATGGAAAAGCTTTTCGGGACGGCGCGGAGCGTCTGCTTTGCGCCTGAGCGACCTTCGCGCGCGGCCAATGCGACAAACTCGCCCCGGTCGTTGCGGATTTCCGCGTGGCGAGAATTTAGAGCGATACGGTCCAACTGCAGCAACTCGAGACCGCGAGGCAATCCAACGGGCAAATGTGCTGCGACGTCCGCGGTGTCTCGCGCGATCATCACGCACTGCGGCATGCGCCCTGCATGATACCGCGCAGCCCGGTGGCGACCCGCCAAGTCGCAGTTCCCAGGCGGGAACTGCGCGCGGGCCGTTACACGATCTCGCAACGCGCTCGGAGGCTCGGATGCACCGTATTATTGTGATCGATTCAGAAGACAACGTACGAAAGATGCTGATGGATCGGCTTACTGCCGACGGACACGACGTGACCGAATGCAGTAGCGGTCGCGCCAGCATCGACCTGTTTCGTCGGGGGGTCGACGCCGTCCTCCTGTCGCAGGCCGTCCCCGACATGCCCGCTCTACAGCTGCTGGAGGAACTCAAGACCATCGATGCGGCGCCCCCTGTTATCGTAATTTCGGCTCCGGCCGAGGAAGCACCGCGTGCCCTCCGGGCGGGTGCTTATTACACGATCCGGCCTCCCGTCAGCGCCGAAGAGGTTTCGCTCTTGGTACGGCGTGCGCTGGAAGCGACCAGCGCGCTCCGGCGGGCGCGCGGCTCGCAGCCGCCGACCGAGCCAGGGCTCGCGCCTCAGCTCGTGGGTGAAACCCCTGCGATGCGGGCGATCAAGCAGACCATCGAACGGCTGAGCTCGAGCTCCGGCACGAGCGTGCTCGTCACCGGGGAAAGCGGGTCCGGCAAGGACACTGTTGCGAGAGCGATTCACGTCGCTACCAATCCCGCGGGGCCGTTCGTCTACCTGAGCCCGTCGGCGCTGCCGGAGTCCCTGCTCGAAGCAGAGCTGTTCGGCGTCGAAGCGGGAGCCAGCCCCCAAAATGAGGCCCGGCCCGGCCTGCTCGAGCGCGCAGAGGGCGGCACGCTGTTCCTCGACGAGATTGCCGACATGCCGCCGTCGCTTCAAACGAAGCTCCTCCGCTTCGTCGAAGACAAGACATTTCGGCGGATTGGCGCAGTTACGGAGCGAGTTTCCGAGGCGCGCGTGATCGCCGCCACGCACCGTGAGCTCGAGCTCAGCGCGAATCGCGGCGCCCTGCGCTCCGAGCTCCTGTATCGGCTCGCGGTGGTCACCATCGACGTTCCGCCGCTGCGCGAACGGCGCCCGGACATCCCGCTCTTGGTACGCCACTTCGTCGGCCTGCTGGCGCGCAGGCTCGGCAAGCCGTTGCGCAGCGTCAGCGACCCCGCAATGAAACTCCTGGTGGAGCATTGCTGGCCGGGCAACGTGCGCGAGCTGGCGAATGTGCTGGAACGCGCGGCCCTGCTCAACGAAGTGAGCGTGCTCGATGCCGATCACCTGGCGTTGTCGCCGGCCAAGGCCTCGAACGTCGAATACCGATTGCCTCCCCAGGGCATCGATTTTCGGGAGCTCGAACGCGAGGTGGTGATGCAAGCGTTGCGAATGTCGCGCGGCAACCAGACGCGAGCCGCCCTCTTGCTCGGCATGACCCGCGATCAAATCCGTTATCGCATGGCGAAGTTCGGAATGAGCTCCAGGGATCCGGAGCGCGCCGGGACCGCCGGTGCGGGAGCAGCGGGCGCGGCCTGAGCCTCGCACAGCACCCGCGTGTTGCTTGCTTGAAATCGTGTTCGAACGCGGCGCCGGGTCTTTTCCCGGACGCCGCGTTCGCGCATTCACGATTTTACAACGCGACCCGCTCGGTCAACGTCGAAGCGTGCGCGACGCGCGAATAGAGCTCGATGTACGCGCGCGCCGAGCGTTCGATCCTGTAGAGACGTGCCCGTGCCCGAGCCTTGCGCGCGAGGTTGCGGCGCGTGGCGTGGTCGCTCGCCAGGTGCTGAGCCGCAGCCAGAAGCTCGAACGGTTCGGAAGGATCGACGTAGAGCGCGGCGTCGCCCCAAACCTCGCGCAGCGTATCCAGGTCGCCGAGCACGAGCGCGCAGCCGGAACACGCCGCTTCCACCACGGCGAGCCCGAATGGTTCGTAGCGGGCCGGATGGATGAAGACTGCCGCCCGCGACAGGCGGTCGGACAGGTCGGCCTGGTCCAGCACTCCCAGCAGGTTGATGCGAGCCGAGCGCGGCAATTCGATGGCGCAGCGTTCCCCGGCCACTCCGACCGGCCAGGGCAGCTCACTGGCGATGGCGTCGAGCATCGTCAGATTTTTTGCGCGATCCCACAACCTTCCCGTTGCGAAAAACAGCGGCTCTTTGGGCGCCGGCTGCCAATCGTCGGATCTGATGCCGTTGGCGATCACGATGGCAGGTGGCAGTTGGCCGTAATTGGCCGCGAGTTTTTTCAACATCGCGTGGGTTGGTGTCACCAGGGCACTCGCCGCGGCCAGACCGCGGGAGACACGGTATCGATATTCGCCGTAGCGCTCGGGCGCCGGCTCCCCGAACACCGCCTGCCACCAAGACAGCAGGCATGCGTGGCCCACCACGATCACAGGCGCATTCCAGGGCAATGCGGCATGGCAGTAGCCGTTCAGGTGAATCACGTCGGGCCGAGTCTGCCGCTCCAGCTCGAGCAGCCATTCGCCGGCCGCATCCACGTCGCGCCAGGGGTCTTCCATCCACTCGAGCCGATACGTGCTTTCGAAAAACTCCACCTGTGGCAGCGCGCGCAAGACGGCGCGCTGCTCGGGCGTCGGCGGGGGTCCCATCGTTGCGAGCTTAATTTCCCAGCCGGCCGTCGAAAGCTCGCGCACCAGGTTCAGGGTGTGAGCGTAGATTCCCCCCAGCGTATCGGTGGTCATCAGGCAACGACCACCGCTGCGCGCTCGCGGAATTACGGCGCGGCCCGGCCCCGCACTTGTGAGCGCCGAGCCGGCGGTCGCGCCGCCTCCCATATCGTCGAGTGCGTTGTCGATGACTCGCGCATTTGGGTGCGCGTTTCCGGCTGTCAACCAGAGTTTTCGCCCGCCGGAGCGCGTTCACACCCGCCGCCCAGAACCGCGGGCCGGCACGGCCCGTTTGCTACGCGCCGGCGTCAGCCGTGACGGAGACTGGTGGTCGCCGCATGCGGCGAGCTGTGATCGCCGATCGCCTGGTCGCGCAGCGCTTCCAAACGATCGCGCAAACGCTCGAGCTCGGCAATTACCGTCAGCATCGCGAGCGCCAGCTCGGCTTCGCCGTTGACGGCGGCTGCGTAGTTTTCGGTCGCCTCGCGCGGAAGCCCGGCCTTCTCGAGCGCGACGCGATCCGAGCTGAGCGTGAATTCTCCCGGCGTTCCGCTGATGGGCACGGCGTAGACCATCGCGCGAGCCCGCAGTAGCGCGCTCATCGACAGCTGCTTGATCCGCGCCAGGTCCACCGGTGGAACGGGCAGCGGAGTCTTCATTCGACCGCAGGTGCAAGTGAGCACGCCCGGCGTGCTCGGTGTCGGTCTCACTACACCCCCGCAGTCCGAACATTTCAAAAACATCCCACTCATGTTTCCCGTTCCCTCTCTGTGCGTATTCGGTTCGCGCGCGCACTCGCCTGGCCGAAACGCGCGCCGAGAATCGTACTCGTCAGCCCAGCTGTCAATCGACTAAGCTCAATTTTGCTCCGCCGCTTTGGTGCAGCCCTCTGCACTTCCGGTGACCGTACCCCGCGCAGCTTTTCGGGCCCGAACTCGCGGGTCTCCGTGCAGTGCGCGAAAAGGCGCGTCGTCAGGCGCAGGGTCATGGGTCGAGGCGCTGATAAATGGGCGCTCATTCGCTGTGATTTCGCGTGGGCTCGGCCGGATCATCCACCATCGAAGCGTCGTGACGGTGACGGGTCTGCGGCTCCGCCAAGAAGTAGCGAGCTCGGTCCATCGCAACTTGCGCGCCATGAACCGCCCGTGCCCGGGGCGGCGAACAGAAGGCGTTTTCCGGGGCAGGCTCGATTCAAGAAGGCGCTCGCTGCAGTTCCGGCTCAGCCGACGACGCATCGCCGCGCATGCCGGCTCGAGCGTTGCAAAACGACCCGAGGCAAGTCGCGAATCGAAGTCCGATTGCCGCCCCAACGGAATGAGACGGGGCGGCACATGGTTTGCACTTTCTCCGGCTCGCACCGATGGAAAACGTCGAGAAAAACGCGCCGTATATGGTCGGCCACATAACGAGCGCGCTGGCCACCGACGAACGAACGCACCTTCTGGACATCAAGGTGACGATCAGAAACGATCGTGTTTTCTTGCTGGGGACGGTCACGAGCGAGGAGCGGCGTATCGCGGCAGAAGCCGTCGCCCGCGAGCATTTGCCGAGTAACATGGCCATCGTCAACGGGTTATGCGTGGAGAGCTATCGGGAACCGACGGACCAGGAATACCTCGGCTGATCCGCGTCGCCGCCGTCGGCGACATCCATATTGGCCGAGATACGCCGGGTTTTACGCCGCACCAGCTCGAAGGGTTGGAGGGGAGCGCGCACCTGCTGCTGATCGCGGGAGACCTGACACAGCACGGCCACGCCGACGAGGCCGCGGCGCTGGCCAGAGAGCTCGAGCACGCCCCGGTGCCCGTTATAGCCGTGCTGGGAAATCACGACTATCACCACGGAGAGCAGGACCGGATCAGAAAGCAGCTCGAGCGGGCGGGCGTCATCGTCCTCGAAGGCGAGGGAACGGTGATGAGCATCGACGGTGTGCGGGTCGGAATCGCGGGCACCAAGGGCTTCGGCGGCGGCTTCGCCGGAGCTTGCGGGTCCGAATTCGGCGAGGAAGAGATGAAACTCTTCATTCGCTCCACGAGGACGAAGGCGGACGAGCTTACTCTGGCCCTCGAGAGGCTGGACTGCGACCTCCGAATTGCGCTGACGCACTATGCGCCGGTCAAAGGGACGTTGGCCGGGGAGCGTCTCGAGATTTTTCCGTTCCTGGGGTCCTATCTGTTGGGCGAGGCGGTCGACAAAACGGGGTGCACGGTGGCCTTCCACGGGCACGCGCACGCCGGCACGGAGCGGGCGGTCACGGCGGCGGGCGTTGCCGTGAGGAACGTCGCCAGACCGGTGATCAAGCTCGCCTACAAGGTTTACACGTTCGATGCCGCCGGCGCTCCGGTCCGCACGGAAGCCTCGGTCGGCCTGAAATCAGCCTGACGCAGTCCCCCACCGAAGAATGGGAGGCGCCCCACACGACCGTCTGCCCGTTTTGCGAGACGTGTGGGGCGCCTGCGAGTTCGTATTCAGTCGGCGGCGCGGCTCGGGCTTGCCGCGCGGCTGCTGCCGCGCTCCTCCTGGCGCAGCCAGAGGCGGCTGCGGACTCGGCGCACGCCGGTGCAGCCTCCGGCAGTGGCCTCGGCGAGAGCCTTGGCTACGGAGTCGTCGACCATCCCCGAAAGCGTGACTTCGCCGTCGAGCACCGTGACCTCGATGTCGCTGGCGTCGATCGCGTCGTGAGCGGTCAACGCGTCGCAAACGTCCTCGCGAATTCGACTATCCGGGCGCGTGTAGTCGCGCGGCCCGCGGCCGGCGAATCCCCGCTTTTTCCGCTCGCTCGGGCGCCAGCTGCTGCCAGGTCGCCACGAGGTTTCAGTTCGGATCGACATAGTAGGGGCTAGCCTGTTCGGGTCTCGAGCGCGGGCCGCTGCATCGAGATTGCGCAGACGGTGCAAACCGCGTACCGCGATGTTTTCAGCTGCGCGACGCGCCCCAGAGCCAACCGGTTCCCGAGCAGCGCCACCGAAGTCGAACCTCGACGGCACTGGCGCCCCGCCTTGCAAGGCTGCCCCGTGCGCGAAGGGGAAAAGCGCTAGGCTCGGGTGCGCTACCAGGCCCTATGCCCCATTCGCCGTGGCACGCTGGTGCAGCCGGGCCCGCCCACACGGCACCGAGAACGCCGTCGAGGAAACGCGGGAAGAAGTCGAGAATAAGGATCTGGACGGGCGACGGCGAACGCTGATTCACCGGTGCGCGCTCACTCCGCGCAAAATTCGCTGTAGAAGCTGTGCACTACCACGCCGATGACTGCGAGCGTGGTCAGCAGCGCGAATAACTCGCCGCGCAATCGGTCGAAGGGCGTCGGTCCGGGCCAAGTCATGCGCGCGGCAAAGCGCTCTATCGAAGTCGAAAGCCGGTCAGTCATCGGCTGCTCCTCTGGTTCTGCATCTGCTGCTCGCGCCGGTCCGCCGCTTGTCGCGGAACGACCGGACACAGTCCGCTCCGGTCCCTCGAGTCCGGAAGGAAAGCCGACATCTGCCAGAGTACGCGCGCCCGCAGCTGCAAGGTTTGATCGGGGTCCTTCGCGATCAGGATCAGCCGTGCGCCGTCGTCGGTCGGCGTCACCCTGCTGCTCGAGCTGAATTCGGCCAGCTGGCGCGTGCTGAAAGTCGAGGGTTGGCCGGTTTCCGCACCCGGCTGGTTGCGATTGATCTCGATCTCCTTCGACAGCGCTTCCACTTGCGCGAGTACTTGAGCAGGACTGCTCGTCCGCGCGCTGAACACGACAGCGATTCCATTCGGGACGTTTTCCGCGTACATCGAGCACGCGGGGGCGGGTTGTCGCGGCGCGGCTTCCAGAGTCTCGGAAGAGACCTCGGGCGTTCCGCGAGCGGCCAGCGGTGCGGATGCTGGCTGGAGCGGCCGATCATCGTATTTTTCGCCGGTCGCGAGCGGCGGCGGACTCGGCGTTTCTGCGGGCACGCTGCTGTTAGTCGCGCAGCCGACAATCACCGAAACGGACAGCGACAGACAGCACGACCAAAGACCGAGGCGTCTCGTGGGTTGTTGTGCGGCCATGACGCGAATATGAGCAACCCGCGTGCCGTGGCCGTCCGGCGGCGTTTTCCACGCGCCTTTTCGCGGATCGATCGGTATCGGTGCGGGGCAGATTGGGCGAACGTGGCACGCTGCCGCGCACTGGCCGCCGCACTATTGAAGCCGCGGCGACGATCTGTGTGTGGCAACGCTGGGCACTATTGCACGATGGTACTCCATGACCATCTTGCTGCTTCGCCGACGAACAAGCAGCGCAGCACGGAGGTTAGAGAAATGCGTATCGCTCAGGTGGCTCCGCTCTATGAAAGTGTTCCGCCCAAAGGTTACGGGGGCACCGAGCGGGTCGTCTCTTATCTGACCGAAGAGTTGGTCCGCCAGGGACACGAAGTGACACTGTTCGCTTCCGGCGATTCGGTGACGAATGCGGAGCTGGTGGCGAGTTGTGAGCGCTCGCTGCGCACCGATCCACAATGCAAGGACCCGTTGGCCCGTCACTACGTACTATTGGAACGGGTGATTCAGCGCGCTTCGGACTACGACGTCATTCACTTTCACATCGATTATCTGCACTACCCGGTGAGCCGCCGCATCGGAGTGCCGTTTCTGACTACCCTGCATGGCCGGCTCGATCTGCCCGATCTCGTGCCAATCTACCAGGAGTTCGCGGAGACTCCGCTGGTTTCGATCTCGGATGCGCAGCGCTTGCCGCAACCGCAAGCGAACTTCTGTCGCACCGTTCACCATGGTCTGCCGCTCGACTTGCACCGGCCGCGCTTCGAACCGGGCGCGTACTTGGCGTTTCTGGGCCGGATTTCACCGGAAAAGCGCCTCGATCGAGCGATTGCGATCGCCAAGGCACTCCGGGTGCCGCTGAAGATCGCCGCCAAGGTGGACGTCGCCGATCGCGCTTACTACGAGCGCGAGATCCTTCCCCTGCTCGACGACCCCTTGCTGGAGTTCATCGGTGAGATCGGCGAGTCAGAAAAAGAGGCGTTTTTGGGCGGCGCGCAGGCATTGTTGTTTCCGATCGATTGGCCGGAGCCGTTCGGGCTCGTGATGATCGAGGCAATCGCTTGCGGCACGCCGGTGGTGGCGTTCCGGCGCGGCTCGGTGCCGGAAATCGTGGAGGACGGCGTGAGCGGCTTCATCGTCGAAGATCTGGACGGCGCGATCGACGCCGCGCGGCGCACGAGCGCGCTGGACCGCCGGGCGTGCCGAGCCGTCTTCGAGCGCCGCTTCAGCGCCGAGCGTATGGCGAACACATACCTCGAAGTCTACGCCGAGCTGATCGAGCAAGGCCGGCGCAAGAGCGGAGAGCGGTTTTCGCGACCCTCCGCTGCCTGAGCGGGTCGAGCGAAGGGCATCCGGCCGTGAAAGACAGCGCTGCCGAGGAAGAGGATCGCTATCAGATCCTGGCGGCCTCGTCGCTGACACTGAGCGGTGCACGCGTACTGAAGCACGGGGACACTTTCGCGGTCTTCGACCATCACGGCGACATCCGGCCCTACGGCGTTTCGGGCGCTCAAGGGCTGTACCACGAGGGAACTCGCTTCCTGTCCGCATTGCGCGTTCGGCTCGACGGCGAGCGGCCACTGCTCTTGAGCTCCACGGTGCGCGAGGACAACGTGCTGTTCGGGATCGACTCGATGAACCCGGACTTGCCCCGGCCCGGCCAGCCGATCCCTCACGGCACGATTCACGTGTTTCGCTCGAGGTTTCTCTGGTGCGGAACCAGCTACGAGCGCCTGCAGGTCTCGAACTACGGGCCGAGCGCGATCGCGGTCGAGCTCGTGGTCGAGTTCGCGGCGGACTTCGTCGACGTGTTCGAGGTGCGTGGAACGCGCCGCGCGCGCCGGGGAACCGTGCACGAGCCAGAGCTGACCGACACCGGCGTGGTGCTCTCGTACACCGGCCTGGACGGGCAACGTCGCAGCACCAGGATCGGATTCGCGCCGATTCCCGACGAGCGTAGCTCGCAGCGAGCGGTCTTCAGGCTGGAGCTCGAAGCCAAGCAGTCCAAGTACGTCTACCTGACCGTCCGCTGCGAGTCGCGCACCGGAGGTGCGGCTCCGGCGCCCGCGTTCGAGCACGCCTACTCCGAAGCGTGCGGAAGCTTACGTCACTATGCCAGCGAAGAGTGCGCGATCACGAGCTCGAACGAGCAGTTCGACGATTGGATCAATCGCTCGCTCGCCGATCTGCGCATGATGATAACCGACACCCCGCACGGGCAGTTCCCGTACGCGGGAGTGCCGTGGTTTTCGACGCCGTTCGGTCGCGATGCGATCGTCACCGCGCTCGAGGCGCTCTGGGTGAATCCGGATCTCGCGCTGGGCGTGCTGCGATTTTTGGCTGCCACGCAGGCGGATGGGTTCGACGAGGAGGCGGACGCCGAGCCGGGCAAGATCATCCACGAGATCCGCAGCGGCGAAATGGCGGCGCTGCGTGAAATCCCGTTCGGTCGCTACTACGGTAGCGTCGATTCGACGCCGTTGTTCGTGGTCCTGGCTGCCGCGTATCACGAGGCGAGCGGCGATAGCGCGAATGTCGAGCGGCTGTGGCCGCACGTCGAGCGCGCGCTGGAATGGATCCAGCGCCACGGCGATCTCGACGCGGACGGATTCGTCGAATACGGCCGGCGCTCCAAGGCCGGGCTGGTGCACCAGGGGTGGAAGGATTCGCACGACTCGGTGTTTCACGCCGATGGCACGCCGGCGGAGGGGCCGATCGCCTTGTGCGAGGTGCAAGGCTACGTTTACGCCGCGCTGCAGGGCGCCGCCCGGGTAGCGGGCGCACTCGGGCGGGAAGCGCGCGCCGGCGAGTTGCGAGCCAGCGCCGAAGCGTTGCGCGAGCGTTTCGACCGTGCCTTCTGGTGTGAAGACCTACGCAGCTACGCGCTGGCACTCGACGGCGCGAAACGGCCCTGCCGGGTCAAGAGCTCCAATGCCGGCCAGACCCTGTTCACGGGCATTGCCCTGCCCGAACGTGTCGATGCGATGGCGGAACAGTTGCTCGCTCCGGACATGTTTTCTGGCTGGGGCATTCGCACGATCAGCGCCAGCGAGCACCGCTATAATCCGATGGCCTATCACAATGGCTCGATCTGGCCGCACGACAACGCGCTGATCGCCTGGGGACTTGCACGCTACGGCAAGCGTGAGCACGCACTCCGGGTGATGGCCGCCCTTTTCGACGCCAGTCTGTTCGTCGATTTGCACCGGCTGCCCGAGCTTTTCTGCGGTTTCGGGCGCCGCGCCGGTGAAGCGCCGACGCTGTACCCGGTGGCGTGTTCGCCTCAGGCATGGGTGGCGGCGGCGCCGTTCATGCTGCTCCGGGCCGTGCTCGGTATGACGACGGACGGCACCCGCCACCGCGTGAGTTTCGATCGACCGGCGCTGCCGCCGTTTCTCGAGGAAGTCACGCTCGCGAACTTGCGGGTCGGCGCGGGATCCCGCGTCGATCTGAAACTCCACCGCCATCCGGCCGACGTGGGCATCAACGTTGCGAGGCGCCACGGTCCAGTCGAGGTCGAGGTCGTGACCGTGAAATAGACCGCCCTCCGCCGCCCGCAGCGCGGGCTCGAGGCCGGCGGATCGAGGCAGAACGTCCCGTCGGTCGGGATCTGCCCCGAGGCAGTCGCCACACTTGTTTTGGACGAGCATCGAAGCCGGTCACGATTTTTCGACGAGCGATCGCTGGCACGCGTCGAGCATGGTGGATGGGTTCGGGTTCGTATCTCCAGGGCGGAAGCGGAAACGGGTGCTGCGATGTCGAAGTCAGAGCGAGCGGGCGGCCAGGCACGGCAGAACGGTGACGAGGAAGATTGCTGCCTGTTCGCGATGGAATGCGGGGGGCAGTGGCCGACGTGGATGCCGCCGCCGCCTTCGAGCCGAGTCCTCGTTCAGACGGCGCAAGAGGCGCCGAGCGCCTTCGCTTCGCGGGTCGTCCGCGCGATCTCGGCGCTGTGCTGTGACCGGCAAGGCCTGCGCACCGTGGTGATCGCGGCGGGTCGCGCGGTGGAATCGGAACAGGTGGTGGAATCGGAACAGGTGCTGGTAGCTCGCTCGCGGATCACCCAGGCTGCCGCCAAGGCGATGAACGGTGGTCCGGGCCTGGTGCTGTTGTCCGCGCACTGCCTGCTACCGGTGGAAACGCGGCATGAGCTGCTTTCGACCGCGGGGGCCCTGGCCGCCCTGCTCCGCGGGTCCGCGATCGAGATCCGCGTGCGTTTCGACGTGCCGCCCCTGCTGCGGTCGACCTCGAGGGTGCGCGAGAACCCCGGCCCCAAGAGCGCGCCCGAGCGACGGCCGGCCGGCACCGGAGCGCTGGCAGCCGGGGCTTGTGAAGTAGCAAGCGCCTAGTCGCCGAGCAGCTCTCAGGGGGTTGGTCGAAGCTGCCAGTGCCGGAAAGGCGTGGCCGAAGCGGCGAAATGAAACGCCGTTTCTGGATCAACACGCCTCTTGGCCGAGCGGGGCAAAACGGGCACATGTTGCTAGTTGTCTCAGCCCGAGGACAGGTGAGATTAGTGAATAGTTACCACCTCGTAACTCTTTGACGTGCTGTGTCGAGAGCGGTGGCGGCCGGGAGCCGATACCCTTATCTTGTGCGCCCATGTGCCCCACTACGCCGACCCGGGTTCTGGTTGTCGAGGACGATGCCGATCTGCGCCGGCTGATCGTGAGTAGGCTTGCGACTACCGACTACCACGTTGTGGAATGCGATCGAGCAGAAGCGGCGATCGAACTACTCGAGTGCGAGGAGTTCGAGAACGTCGTTACCGACCTTCGCATGCCAGGCATGAGTGGGCTCGAGTTGATTCGGCGCATCCGGGCCGGTTACCCGCAACTCGGAGTGGTGCTGATGACCGCGTACGCCGACATGCAGGCGGCGATCGAAGCGATTCGCCTGGGCACGGGCGATCTGCTGCTCAAGCCCTTCGAGCTGGACGACCTCGTTTCAGCGGTTTCACGGGTCGACGAGCGCCGTCGACGCGGTGCGCCGACGCGACGCGTCTGGACTCCGATGCCGGAGCACCGCCTGGCCGACATCGTCGGCTCGAGCGACGCGATGCGTGCCGTCGTACGCCAGTTGCGCCGCATCGTGGATTCGGATTGCACCGTTTTGATCACTGGCGAAAGCGGAACCGGCAAAGAGCTCGTGGCGCGCAGTCTCCACGACACCGGACCGCGCGCGGGCAAGCCATTCGTTGCAGTCAATTGCGCGGCGCTGCCGGCCGACTTGCTCGAGAGCGAGCTATTTGGTCACTCGAAAGGCGCTTTCACCGGAGCGACGCAGGAGTCTTTGGGGCTGTTTGCTGCCAGTCAGGGTGGGACGCTATTGCTCGACGAGATCGGCGTGATGCCGCTCGAGCTGCAGCCGAAGCTACTGCGTGCTTTGCAGGAGCGCGCGATTCGATCGATCGGCGGCCGCCGCGAAGAGTCATTCGACGTGCGCATCATCGCCGCCACCAACCA